>Ga0210377_10002059_pt1 | contig 17896 bp, 15 predicted proteins | sample PLM4_65_b1redo_FD_155480 | JGI IMG/M metagenome (GOLD analysis project Ga0210377, IMG submission 155480) | Groundwater sediment microbial communities from an aquifer in East River, Colorado, USA - PLM4_65_b1 redo | ecosystem: Environmental > Terrestrial > Soil > Riparian zone | place: USA: East...
AAGTCCTTTTTATTCAGTTCGGGGATAATGATAGTCTTTATACCCATCCTGATCGCAGCAAGCATCTTCTCTTTCAGTCCCCCTATCGGGAGCACTTTGCCGCGCAGGGTAATTTCACCGGTCATGGCCACGTCCTTTTTCACCGGTATCCTGGTAAGGGCCGACACCAGGGCCGTCGCCATGGTAACGCCCGCGGAAGGGCCGTCTTTAGGGATTGCCCCTGCCGGCACATGGACGTGGATTTCCATTGCATGGTAGAAGTCGTCCGACAGGCCAAGCTCCGTCTCCTTGGAGCGTATATAAGAAAGGGCGGCCTGCACCGATTCCTTCATAACATCTCCCAGCTGTCCGGTAAGATTCAGTCCCCCTTTCCCCTTCATTACGGTCGCCTCCACGAACAGGACTTCTCCTCCGACCGGGGTCCACGCGAGGCCAGTGGCTACCCCGATTTCGTTCCGCTCCATCTCTTCTTCCCGGATAAAACGTGGCGGCCCGAGAAATCTGGCCACGGAAGCGGCGTTTATAACAAAACTGCGCTTTTCCCCTTCCGCGATGCGTCGCGCCACTTTTCTGAAGATGCTTCCGATTTCCCTTTCCAGGTTCCTCAGGCCCGCCTCCCTTGTGTATTTGCCGATTACGGTCTTGATCGCTTCATCCGAAATGGTCAGATACTTTTCAGAAATACCGTTTTCCTTGATCTGGCGCGGCACCAGGTAGCGTCTGGCTATTTGCAGTTTTTCCTCCTCGGTATAACCGGAGAGGTTGATCACTTCCATTCTGTCCTGAAGAGGTCCCGGCACCGTGTCTATATGGTTGGCGGTGGCGATGAACATCACATTGGACAGGTTAAACGGGAGATTGACATAGTGGTCCGAAAAGGTATAGTTCTGCTCCGGATCAAGAACCTCCAGAAGCGCTGATGACGGGTCACCGCGGAAATCCGCGCCAATCTTGTCAACCTCATCCAGCATGAATACGGGGTTATTGGTATCGGCCTGCTTAAGCCCCTGCAGTATGCGTCCCGGCAATGCCCCAACGTAAGTGCGTCGATGCCCCCTGATCTCGGCTTCATCACGCACCCCGCCAAGCGAAATGCGCACGAATTTACGCCCCATGGCCCGGGCAATGGATTTACCCAGGGAGGTCTTACCCACCCCCGGCGGCCCTACAAAACAGAGGATCGGTCCTTTCATCTTCTTTTTGAGTTTTCGCACCGCCAGGAATTCAAGAATCCTTTCCTTGATCTTTTCAAGATCGAAGTGGTCCTCATCGAGGATTTCCTTGGCCCGTTTGATGTCGAGAAGATCCTTGCTCGACTTGCTCCAGGGGAGTTCCACCAGCCAATCCAGATATGTGCGCAACATTCCGGATTCAGCGGCATCGGGATGCATCTGCTCCAGTCTTCCGAGTTGTTTAAGGGCCTCCTTTTCCACTGCCGGCGGCATCTTTGAGTTCTCGACCGCCTTTCTCAATTCCATGAACTCTTCGGCACGGGAATCGGTTTCGCCGAGTTCCTGTTGAATGGCACGTAACTGCTCCCGTAAAAAATATTCCCGCTGGCTTTTCCCCATCTCCTCCTTTGCCGCGGATTGAATACGGGCCTGCATGTTAAGGAGTTCATACTCCTTATTGAGCATTTCATTCACCCGTTTCAGCCGTTCCAACGGATCGATGATTTCCAGAAGGCCCTGAGACTCTTCCACCTTTAGCCCAATGTTGCTTGATATAAGGTCGGCCAGACTGCCAGGTTCCTGCATATTCTCCACAATAACCATGACTTCCGGAGTCAGTGCCTTGCCAAGGGTAATGATTTTGGTTAGCTGTTCCTTAACGGTACGGATCAGAGCCTCTGTTTCCAGGGTGTGCTCCGGAATTACAGGTTCGGAAATGCGTTCTATACGGACCGAATAATAGGGCTTTGATTCGACATATTCGGTGATCCTCCCTTTGGAGAGCCCCTGGACCAGTATTTTCACCCTGCCGTCAGGAAGTTTCAGCATTCTCATAATCATTGCAACTGTGCCGAAACTGTAAATAGCCTCCGGCGCGGGTTCTTCATCACCCACATCCTTCTGGGTGGCGAGAAAAATAAGCCGGTCCCCGGCCAGAGCATGGTCAACCGCCGCTATGGATATTTCCCTCCCCACAAAAAGAGGTAGAATCATATATGGATAGACCACCACATCCCGCACAGGCAAGAGAGGCAGAATGTCGGGGATCTTAAGTTCTTCGTTTTCCTGTCTGTTATCCATCTCAATCTCCTTGTTCAATCGGTATATTCCTGATAATGGCGCTTTTGTCATGCACCTTCGGGAAGATCACTGCGAGCACCCCTTTGGCATATCTTGCCGAAATACGATTCATATCGACAGTGGGTGGGACCTCCACGGCACGGCAAAAACGGCCGAAATTTCGTTCCAGGCAGAAAAAGTTCACCTCTTTACATCTTGATTCCTGTTGTTTGATTCCTTCGAGAACGAGCATATTACAGCATATGCTCAGGGAGATATCTTCCGGTGCAAATCCGGGGAGCTCAATTTCCACCACAAAGTTCTCCGCCGTTTCATAAATGTCGACCAACGGTAAATATTCTTGTTCGCCATTGGTTTCCTTTACCTCAATGGCGGAAAGATAATTGAAGACTTCGTTAATCTGCTGTTGGAAAAATGTCAGCCAATCCAGCGGGTCTTTGGGAATTACCGCCATACTTCCTCTCATACCGGGTTTTAATCATCCGGTGAAGTTGTTCCTTTTCACCGCCCGGTACTTATCGATACTCATTACTTGAAGCAAATGGTATCGAAATGTAAAATTGTCTTTCTAATTGTGCCAATCATCATTGCCTTTCTGATGATTTAACCATTTCCACCGTTAAAGTCAAGGCAATACGGGAAAGAACAGCTGTTTACCGGTATCAATACTTTACCGGATGCAGGTTTATGCTTTTAAAATTGAATTTGCGGCTCCTGATGTGTATAATCCCCCATCCAATACTTGCCAATAAGACGAGGAATCATGAATAAATATCAGATGTTTGTTTCGCTTATTCTGCTTTTAATCGTTACAACGGGATTTGACTGGGGATTCGGTCCCAAGGACAAATGCGGCGAAGCCAAAAAGATTGCCTCCAGCTACGCCGACCTGAAGAACAGAGAGGAACGAAGCACTGCGGAAGCCCGTATCCAGAAGCTCTGTCCCGATGGCGCCGCCAGCCATTTCATAAAAGCGCTTAATCTTGAATGGACGGGGGATACCGATCTGGCAATTGTCGAGTATCGAGAGACCTTGAAGGATTCTCCGGAGTTACCGGTGGCAAACGGCAACCTCGGACTGCTCGTTTTGAAAAAGGGGATGCTGGATGAGGCCTCGGTCGAACTTTCCAAAGCCATGCAGGGACAGTCTGATCCCCGTTACCACAAGGGTCTTGCGCGGATATTCGCATCCCGCAAGTTCTCCCATTTGGCTGCCTACCATTACAGGGAGGCCTTGAAGGCTTACCCCACCGACGCGGACCTCCACGAGCAGCTTGCCGAAGTATATTCCGGAATGGAACTCTATGATAATGCTGAAGAAGAGTACCGGCGGACGCTGGCCATAAAACCCGGCAGCGAGAGCGCCCGGCTTGGACTGGCCGCGGCTTATACCGGCAAGGAGCGGTACGACAACGCTATAGAGGAATTAAAGAAGGCACTGGCCGCCAATCCGCGTAATAAGGATATTCATCACCTGCTGGCAGAAAACTATGAAAAGAAAGGTGAGCGGAAAAGTGCTGAAGAAGAGTATCAGCTGGCCGGTGAAGTCAATGAAGACCGTCATCTGAAATACAGTCGTCGGGGGGATGATTACTTTGCGTCAAAGGAATACGACAAAGCAGTAGCTGCTTATCAATCCGCCCTTAAAGAAAAACCGAACTGGCCGGAGACCCTGCAGAAATTGGGTGACGTTTACAGGTCAGCCGGTCGTGACGAGGATGCCATTGCCGCATATAAAGAAGCAATACGGCAAAAGGGAGAAAATAAAGCCGTCCATTTCAGTTTGGGGGCACTTTATGAGAAAAAGGGGCTTCTTGATGAGGCGGTGGTCGAATACCGTCATTCATTGAAATTTGCCGGAGGACAAGAGGAGCCCAGACAAAGGCTGGCGGATATCTATTCTGTCCGCGGTAGCTTTCCGCAGGCAATTGAGCAGTATCGGGAAGTGATAAAACTCCGCGCGGACAACCCTCTCACGCATCTTAATCTTGCCAGGGCATATGTAAACAACAAGAATAACAAAGATGGCATAAAAGAATATCAGGAGGCTGTCAGGCTGAACCCCGACTATCTTGAGGCACATCGTGAACTGGCGTCTCTATGCAAGAAAGACGGTCTGTCCGACGTGGCGGAAAAAGAGTATCTGGAAGTGCTGCGCCTGAAAAAAGACGATGCCGACGCTCGCAATGCTTTAACCGCGATCTATGTCAAAAACAAGAATTATGATGAATTGACCACATTACTCAAATCAGGCGTTGAGGTTAATCCCAAAGACGCAAACGGCCATTACAAGCTGGGGCTGGTCTACGAATTCAAAAAGAATTATGAAGAAGCGACTGCCCAATACAAGGAAGCCATTGATTTGAAGAGCGACCATGCCAAGGCCCTCAATGCCCTGGGACGGGTCTACATGAAAACCGGCAATATCGCAGAGGCAAAGGAAGCACTGGAATCAGCCAAAAAAGCCGATCCGTCTCATGAAGAAACAACCGTGCTGCTCAGCAGTGTCAAGGACGAGTTGTCGCCCGAACCGAAGAAGTATAAAAAGAAAGGGAATAAATCTAAAAAACGGGGAAGCGGCAAGCACAAAGGGTCTAAAGCAAAAGCGTCAAAGAAGAGTGATAAAGGGGAATCAAAGAAGGGTCACAAGGTATCGTCGAAGAAGAAACGCTGAGAAAGTTTTTCTGAGGGGCACAATCAGGGAAATAAGCGGCAAGATGGCAATCAAGCCGCCAACGTGGGCGACCGCCTTTCGATCCAGACGCAGAAAATAATGATAATATTGTCACTTCCCGCTGGCGGTGAAGGCATCACCCAGTGGCAGCATCTTAACCTCCCCCGGGTTATGCAGGAGCTGTAGTACTTTACTGATCCCCAGAGGCTCGTTACCATTGCCGTGCACCAGGATAAAGCTGCCGCTCGTGGGGATTTCTCCCTTCGCGAGCCATGCATCGCTGCCAACAGGAATCAATGCCAATCCCCTGAGTTCCTGCAAGAGTTTCCCATCGGCGACCAGACCGGGGAAACGGAAAAATGGGGACGGAATAAGGCCGTTCTTCAATAAAAGCTGTTCCGTTTCCAATACTTCATGCTCCAAATCGATACCGGGGGAGAGGAGGAAATTCCGCTCAAGTGGCACACCGGGATTATATGGATGGGTTGCGGAGTGATTCACCCATGTCACGGCTAGACGCCTTTCTCTTATCTGCTGAATGATCCAGACAAGTTCATCCCTATGATTTTCCATCCATTTTCCGGTGACGGCAATTGCCACCGGCGTCCCAACCCTCTTTCCACTGCACAAATCGCCCAAGATCGTGAAAAATAACTTTTCGAAAGGTCTCCGGGATGGACATAAGTCCACGGTCAGGAACATGCCTGGCACTGGATATTCAGCACGGACCGCGCCATGATTCTGGAGTTTGCATGGCAGGGCAGTGTAACGGTCAAGCGCCTTTACAAAGGAGGTCTTGCGTAGAGCATCGAGAGAAATGTCTCCGGAGAAGTTAAAAGCTGAGGCCTTCACAGCGAAAGTATCCATGCTGGCGGGATTGACGATAAGAAAATATGGGATGCTATTGCTGTTGTATTTACGGATGGCGATCCGTATCTGCCCGGAAGAATCACGCCCAGCCCGGAAGATCGGCCGGTAGTCCGTGATAGCTGCTGTTTCCGCAGCCAGGGGCGCATATGTGAAAATGAGACTGACCAGAAAGAAAAAGATGAAATGTATAGGGCGAACGGAGATCATTGATCCTTAAGTCAGCACCGACAGCAGTGCTGTTTCTATCTTTTCCACATCTACCTGGGTGTTGAAGCAAGGGCCGAAGGGGCGGTCATTGAGAATACCGATGACAGGAAGCGGATAGCAGTCCTTGATGCCGGAGGTAAGGTCCCCTTCACATGCCACGGCCACCACCAGTTTGGGGCGTTTCTCGATGATGACCTTTCTGGCAAGGGTACCGCCTGTGGCAACGGAAATGTCAATATGGAATTTCTCCGCCACCTCGGCAAGGCCCTTTATGTCGCACCTCCCGCAGCGGAGGCACTTGTCGATGGACCCTGTAACTTTAATCTCGCAATCGAATAGTTGCAGACAATGGGGCAGGAGAATAAGGACACGGTCAGGCTTCACATGCAGTTTCTGGGACATTACCAGGCTGTTGTTCATGGCGACGAAAGACTGACGGATCCTGTCCCTGGGAATACCTAAGCTCTTTCCCATCAGTTCGATCATAGGCAGGAGAAATTTGATGACTACTCCCCTCATGAACCGGGTAAAGAGTATGTCCTTGCCAAGCGCCGTGGTCAGAACCAGCAGAATAGTGCCAAACACTGCCAGGCAGGAGAGTGCGCCCAGGACCACCCCTGACAATCGGGGAAGATCGGGGTGTATATTTTGTAGCCCCCTGGTCGGTACCCACCATAAAAGGAAGATGACCCCGACAATGAGCAGGCAAGTAACCCCCATGAGGGCAACGAAAAGACGCTTGCGTGGCGGAGTATTGTCCATCGTATGGCTGTCAGTCATGGGATAGGTCCCTGTTCCCCAGGATGGTACCCGGTATGATATTATATCCGGCCAGAAAATCCCTGGCTGAGAGGCGTTTTTTCCCTTCCAACTGCAATTCTTCCACGAGAAGACTGCCTCCTTTGCAGGCGATCACCAGGCCCGACCGGTCGGCCTGAAGCACGGTCCCCGGCGCCCCTGATCCACCGGCAACCCGGCTGCGGTAAATCTTCATTGTTTTATCACCCAGCGAAGTAAAAGCACCTGGCCAGGGAGTCAATCCCCGCACCAGGTTGCGGATCCTCAGCGGTTCCCTGTCCCAATCGATGCGGCCGTCTTCTTTCTTGAGCATGGGGGCGTAATTTGAAAGAAGGCCATCTTGTTTCTCGGCATTGAGCTTGCCTGCGGTGAGCAGGTCCAGTGTCTCGGCCAGGGACTCTGCGCCGGCTACCGAGAGCAGGTCGTGAAGCGACTGGGCATCATCGTCCGGGCCGATGGGTACAACCTTTTTCAGGAGAATGTCCCCGGTGTCGAGCCCTTCATCCATCTGCATGGTGGTTATGCCGGTCTCGGTTTCGCCGTTGATGATGCACCAGTTGATGGGGGCGGCGCCACGATATCGGGGGAGGAGCGACGCATGAACATTGATGCAGCCGTAACGGGGAATATTCAAAAGATCTTTGGGAAGTATCTGGCCGAATGCCGCCACAAGAATCAGGTCGGGACGGAGTTCCCTGATGATCTCGACAAACTCCGGGACGCGTACCTTGGCAGGCTGTAATACAGGTATACCATTCTCCTTGGCCACTATTTTCACAGGCGGCGACGCAAGCTGCTGCCCTCGACCTTTCGGTCGGTCAGGCTGTGTAATCGCCGCCACCACCATTTCGCCACGGTCGATAAGCTTTTTCAGCGAAGGGACGGCAAATTCAGGGGTCCCCATGAACACCAGGCGCAGTCCTGTCATCAGTAAGCTTCCTGTCGTTCTTCGGCCATACGACGGTATTTCTTCCGGAACATATCCCTTTTCAAAGGAGAGAGGTGATCGATGAACAAAATTCCGTCGAGATGGTCGATTTCATGCTGAAAAGCTATGGACAGGAGTCCATCCGCCTTAATGGTTACCTCTTCGCCGTAAAGGTTAATGGCTTTGATGACAATTCTCGCATGCCTGCGTACATTGGCAGCGTATTTTGGTACGGAAAGACACCCTTCCTCCTCATATGATTCGCCGTCAGCATGAACAATAACCGGATTTATGGCGACGATCAGCCCCGGGGCATCATCCTTGGTCGAAACGTCGATAACAATTATCCTCTGATGCACACCTATCTGTGGTGCTGCAAGACCTACACCCGGCGCGTCGTACATGGTTTCCGCCATGTCCTGGACCAGTTCGCATGTTTTGTCATTTATAATCGTTACCGGCAGTGATTTTTTCTTCAACTCCGGGTCAGGGAAAGTAAGTATTTTTCTAATCATGTTCTTCCTTCATTAGAGTCAAATATATGTACACTATATAAATTTACACGATAAAATGCAAATCATAACTGCTGGGAGCGGCTACCGCCATTTTATAGATTCATTTGGTCGATCTGCCATCATCAAACTAAGAGCTTATCCGCAAATAAACATTCCAGGGTCGCATCCCGTCTTCACGCCGTCTTTGACCGGTCCTCAATCGCAAAATCCTCGACGTAGCCTTGCTACGCCTGCGGTTTTGCTCAATCAGCCCGGCCAAATCCTGCATAAATCCGGGCGCGATCACTCGTAACATTATTTACGAACAAGCTCTAAATGTGGGAAACTGCATGCGGTGAGAAAACATCGGGAGATTATAAAAGGTGCGAGTCGGAAATATTGCAGATAAAAGCCGGGAGCAGGCAATCATTTAATCACGACAAAATGAGCAGATAGATGATCGGGGCAAGCACCGAGCAAACAGCTATCTTTTTACCGTCAACTCCTGGCGGTTTACATGCTGAATAGCTGGTCGGCCTTATAAGTTTCAGAAAAGTTAAGCGATTAATTTCTTGTTGAAACTCTTCGTTCTGGCCCTTCATATCTGCCTCCATTCCCTCTTAACGGATCGCGCCCCACTTTTGCCCACCCCTCGGAACGACGAAAAGCCACTATTTTGCCTGCAACAATGAGCTGCTCCAGACTGGAAGATTTCACCACTCCGGCGGTGTTATCGATATAGATCACCTTAACAAGCTTAATATTGTTGTGTGTTATACCATCGATCATTTTGCCACCTCCGCTATTGCTTATCTTCATCATTCCGAGTCTGATTTTTATTTTTGATAGCCGGATGGATCTACGGAGAATTGCTATGATAAGGATACAAGCCTGTTGTGAATGCACCCATATCACCACGTTTTAGTAGCAGGGATTTATTTTAGCTGCAGGCCCCCCTTGACAGTAGATTCGTTTCGTTTGAAGCAGGTAAGACAATATTATACCCCAAAACAAGCTGGTTGCAATCTTGGGTCAGCGCACCCGGATCTCGTCACCTTTTCTTTGTCGGAATTCCCATAGGAGAAATATGAAGATAAACTGTATCCGGCTCTTGTCGTTTTCACGGCATTTGGTAAACAGCTTGTTAGGCAAGGGGGTACATGCATGCAAACAAAGTTTACTGCTGTAAACTTTGTTTGCATTTAGAAATGTAACCAAGGCAAGAAGATTTATGAGAATGCGAAAAGGATAAAAGGGAATTTAAAAAATGGTAATTGCGTATCCAACAACCGAGCTTTCCCACCGGCAACAGAAAGGATTTCCTGGAGCATTTCTAATCCAGGTTTGGCAGGTTCTTTAAAATCTGCTGAGTTATTCTATGCTTCATCTCTATGCGCAGAGGCTCCGGCGCGACCAGGCCTACAACATAAAGGGGTGCATCCTCGAAGGTTGCAACAAACCCGACTATTCTGCGTTTGTCAAAATCCACGTCGATGCACAAAATCTTCCCGGCATCAGGGGCAATTCTCTCCAGCTGCTCTATTGAACAGATCAATTCCGCACCTGCTCCTTCGAATCCCTGGCTGGGTATTCTACCCCGGCTGGCAATGACAAACCCTTGTGAATCAACTACAAATGAAGCTTCAGCACGTGTCGAAGACATGCACCAGGCGATACAGGATTCCCAACTATCAAAATCCTGCAGATCCATTTCGGGCGCTTCATCGACCGTAACAGCTGCGACTTGATCCGTTGTTCTTGATTGTTGGGCACGGTTGGGAAGATCACCGGCAGTCAGTCTTGAATATTTCGGAGTGTCAATCTGTACCGGTTTTTCTCTGGCAGCACTCCCCGGCTTGGGAACGAGAATATTTAAAAGTTGTTGTGCCTGGAGCAGATCATATGAGTTCGCGCTCTGTTCGTTCATCGGATTCTCCCGTCATGCCACCCAATTCCTGGATGATTTTTTTGATCTCAGTGGCCAGTAATTCGAATCTGAGGGCCTCGGGGGGATATTTCCCGCCGAGGAAAGCTACCGGCAACCCTTTATCGCTTGCTAATGCAAAAACATCCGCCCGGGGAATATATGTTTCCAGGACTCCACTCAAAGAACTCCATACGGTTTTCAATATATTGAAAGAAGAGTCCTGATGGAGTTGAACCATTGTGGCCAGAATGCCGAGCAATTGCAACTTTGGATTATCATTCTCCTTCACATGCGTTATTACCCGAAGTGTTTGCTGAATTGACCTTAACGACAACGCTTCCGCCTGAAGTGGGAGAAGTACGAAATTGCTGACGGATAAAGCCGAACGGGTAATCATGCCAAGTCCCGAGGGGGCATCGATTATCACATATTGATAATTGCCATTAACAGCGGCAATTATTTCCGGTACTGTTTGTGATGAATGAAGTATTTCTTCATATAATGTGATATCCAACGGGTCAAGCCGCCCTCTCGGTAAAATAGAAAGTTGAGGAAGTTTGGTTTTTATTATTACGTCCTCAATGGGCATTTTCTGCATGATATATTCCGCAAGACCTGTCCACTCGGCATCGCTGCGCGCAAGCGACAATCCGATTGCCCCCAATGGATCAACATCGATCAGCAATGTGTTGTCGCCCTTTTCAGCCAATGCAACGGCAAGGTTCAAAGCAACAGTGGTTTTGCCGGTACCGCCTTTCGAACTCACAATTGATATTACATTTGCCATCTCAGTTCTCCAATCTGGTGATGCTTATACCATAAACTGCCGGATTGAGGGAATCAATTCGGATATTTTGTGCTTGATAACGCCGAGCTTCCCATCCTTCTCAAACGAAACTGCGACAAAACATTCCCTTGTATTATCCGCCGATTGTGCTATCAGCAATCCATTTTCATGCTCAAGGATGACACATTCCATCCTCCCGAAGTGCCCATTAGCGGAATGCGTAGCGGATGAATTGATCCATTCCGTAGCTGAAGCCACCGCAGTTTCCGGATTCGGGTCAACATCCGATTTATGGAGGGCAAGAAGTTTTCCATCAGATCCGGAAATAAATGAATACCGGTATCCCGGTATTGCTGCCAGATTTCCCAGGAGGTCAATGATCTTGTCCGTCTTTTCCGTATTGTTCAGATCTTCCTGGGAAGAGGCCTCGCATGACTCTGCATCACCCGGTTCATCCTCCCGGCAACTTTCAGGGAGCACCTCATCCAGAAGAAACAGCAGATTTGCATCAACGACCATCTCGCCATGACTGGCTTCGATCAGCACCATCGGGTCATTCATCATCGATGCAATTGCAGCCTGTATGTGGGCGCCAAGGCATTCCCTTAATTTCTCATGGGAGATCAAACCTTCTTCCTCAAGCAGTTCACCGAGTTTCTTCGATTTACCCAGTGCTTTATACTTGTTTACTATCTCACTCAGTTTTTCTTTTGGAATAAGTCCGATTCGTTCAAGAAAAGAAGAGAAATTCTCCGTCTGTTTCTTACTGACAGCCCAGGCGATATTCCCGTCACGCATAAAAACAGAGCCTATCTGTTCGCTGTCTTTCGTAACACGCAGAATGCCGCTCCATCTTTTATCGACTGTTTTTTTCAGAGCTTCGATAAATTGAAGGCCGTCTATGTCTTGCGAATCCGGATTCAAACTATCTTCTCCACGAATATGTTGAAAACTATTTTTTGGTTACCACAAACTCGCCGTAAGGGTCTCCGAGTTCAATGCCTTTGGTCTGCTGACAGACAAAGGTATCCATCCCATCCGGATACGGATCGGAATAAGTCAACTCGAAGAACGCCTGGCACAGCCCTCTGAGCATATACGCGCGCAATCCCTCTCCCTGGCTTTCCGCCTCATAATAGTCATTGGCGCGTATCACCATTTTTTCGCCTTCCTTGAGTTGCACTATCCCCGATTTGGCCCATCCCCAGGCGGTGAACGCCGCATATGCTCCGCGCAGGATGTCCTTCTCCCCTTCCGTCACCATGGGGAGTACAACGTCATTGAATATTTCTGAAGTTATGATGCCGCACCCGGTATGGTAACCGCATTCATAAGCCGCCCGGACAAGCCCGTCTTCTACCATTGCTTTCTTATCGGCCGGCACAGCAGCCATCATTCTCTCGGAAAATGTATTCAGCAGGGCAACCGGGAGCAGGTTAACCAGAACATCGTATTCCGGAATCAATCCGTTTTCATCACCCTGCACATTGATTTTGGCAAGGGATTTTACTACTGTATCGCGCATAACGGTCATTGTTTTGCTCCTTCGATATCAGGATAACTTGACAATAAATTTGCCTTCGTTTTCGCCACCGGCCATGCTGGCTGTTTCGGTAACCGAATAGCTTTTGGCTGGTTTATTGAACGCAGCGGCAAACACGGCGGCAATATAGCCACAGGTAAAGTGATTTATCGGGATGTTATGGGGCCCCCATTTGGTGACCCACCCTTCGTCAATATGGGAATGCACTAGTCGCACTTCTCCGCCGCTCTCGCTTCCGCTTACCACCATTTTCCCCAGACCGAAAACCGAATAATATTCCCTGCCGACATTGCATTTGTCCATGGGTGAAGTCAGTCCGTTTTTTTGGATATAATCATCGAAAATCGTCCGCATGGAATCTTCCACAACATCTCTGAGTATCTGTGGGCCGCCGAACTCTCCCATGTCTTCCGCCAATTTGGTAATCAATGCAAGATAGTGATGTGAGTGCATGACTACAGGCTGGCCGTTTAAAGAGTGACGGTATGTTTCATTATCCATACTAAAATCTAATTTGAGTGACATTACTCGCTACCTCCTAGAATGATAGGGCAAGTTCTTCGAAATATTTCTTGGTTTTATGTCTGATGATCCCCAGCTTAGATGCATCGGGCGCGATAACCGCGGCTACTGCATCGCCAACGGGTTTACACAAAATAACAGCTCTTCCGTATTCAATGAACATATCCTGGAAAAGATTAATCTTCAATTCATTACCCATTTCCTCGATGCCGTTGATGGCATGGGCAAGCGACGCCCCAAGCTCATCGATGTTTATTCTGCTGCTGTTTCCGGCGGATTCGATAACGAATCCGTCCCTTCCTACTACAACTACCGCGTCAATCCCTGGAATTGTCAACAGATCATTTAATACCGACGTTGAATCCCTTTCCATTTCGGTGCTCCTTTCTTCAGCTTTATTGTCTGCAGTTTTTTCTTTTTCATCTGGATTTTTTAGGTCTTTGCTCACAGCCCTGTTGTCCAATAGTATGGCAGCCTGTATTATTGCGTGCTGAATCGAAAGGCCGATGTTTTTTTCAGGGGCTACAACATCCGGGTGGAATTGGAAGGATCCTTGATCCCAACTCAACAGATCGGCAAACCCTTCCAATCCAGTCACTTTTCCTGATATGACATAAATAAGCTCTCCAGCCATAAAGAATATCTTGCCTTCCTTGCCGCCAGACTGACCGAGCAGATGTATCATTCCACTCTTGTAACTGGCGGAAAGAAATTGCAAAAGATCCGTAATGTTGGTTAATGCAAGACTTCCCTTCAGGAAATTGTCGTTCTTGTTCGTATCCAAAATAATAGACGTGTCGGACATAATTTTGTCTCTTCCCCGATATGGGCCTTTTGTGATAGCGCTTTCGTTTGTTTCCCGATTATCCGGGAGCCGCGAGAAACAGGAACTTCAACCGCAAATGATCATTATTCATTGACTTACTGACAATCTAAACTACTTGAAAACCAGCATGGTAGCCGTCTGGTTGATATGCCCTATATATGCCTCTCCATATGTGCTGAAACCGATGGTCGGGATAGCGGAGAAGAGCTCCCCATACTCGCCGGTCAGGTTTTTCTGCTTCAGTTCCAGTGTCCTCAAAATACAGTTGAAATTTATTATTCCGGATGCATTGCCGAGCTCCGCAACGGCTTTATTGATGGAATCGCGGGTGTCACTGATGATGTCAGTAGATTCGAGCAGAGACAACTCCATCCCTTCACCGACACCGCAATAAAAAGCCATGCTGCCGTTTTCCTTGATCTGCTGCGGGCTTCTGACATATGGCTCGCCTTCTATGACCAGACCAACCGGGTTATGCATGAAGAATTTCGAAGCTTCTTCGACTGATACGCCGACCGTCTCGGCATAAGCAATTGCAGCAGGTTTTCCGTTAAACTCATAGACAATTCTGTTTTTCTCATCTGCCTTTGTAACATTGAGAGTTTTGCCCAGGTTACAAAAGCTTTGGGTCTTAATAAATGTAAAATCCGTTCCCGGTTTCAGCACTGCCAATATGGCCGCATTTGAATAACATTCTCCTTTTGCGTACAAGCTGGTGGAGGTGAACTTCAGATCATCACCGGCAGACCCACCGACGAAAACAACATTTGTCATATCTCCAATTGTCTCTATCAGCTTCTCTTCAGCGCCGCTTAAGCCGTCTACAAGTATCAGCCCGACATATTTATGAGGATCCAATTCCGCCACGGGCTTTTCAAAGTACTTTGCAAATGAGTCAAATGCCCTTTTTACGCCATCTTTATCTTGCAGATTTTCTATTACTTCGATCTTTGCGTCCTGAACTGCATGCGGGCTAAATGCCATGGCAACAACGGAATTATCGAGCATCTTACCTGATACTATCTCCCCGGAGGTTGAACAACCGAAGACAGAAGAAAAAGGAAAGGTTTCCTGCATTTTCAGGCTCATGTCATCAGGCGCAAATTTTGAAGAAGCAAAAAACAACAGTAGCTTTGTATCGAAGAAACCAATCTGCTGACTTATATCCTTGACGATTTCATCTACCGTATCTTTAGTTGAATATGCAGTTATGATATCTGATGTATCGAGCTTTTTGACCGGAGGGGAAATTCTTGCAGTAGACTTAACAACATCTGGAGTTTTTACCGGCTCTGGAGTTGGGGAAGTGGCTGGTGCCTGGCCGATATGACTGAGTTCCATCAGCATCTTCTCAATTTTTTCCAGAACTTGCGGTTCATCATCGGATTGAAGCGTGTACTTGTTCGGGTTGACCCCTTTTAGAATAAGTTTGGTTTTAATGATTTTTTCCAACATTGGGTTGCCCATTGCTCTCTGAGCAATGACAGAATCGATCATTTCCCTGATTTTACCCGCCATAACTTTGTCTCCTTTACTCAATTAATAGCAGAAATATTTTACGTCAACAATGTTGAGATACGACTATTGAGTAACAGCCAGCTCCAGATGGTAAACAGTTCCTATTTGTGTTCCGAATTGATCGTTCCAGATGATTTATTTAATATTGGGTTGGGTAATGTGTAAATATAACATTAATTCATAGAAGCGTCCCCATTGATGACTGAAAATGGTGGGGACAATTCAAGTTCTCGACAGCCGATTCAGATGTGACAAGGCAGTTTCGTATAAACATAAATAATGTGATTTTCATATTTAGCAAAAAACATACCTTATTACGTATGAACGTATAAAATTACTCAGAATCAATAATAAATTACTATGAGATAAAATAAATAATCCTGGGAATATATCAACGCAGGTTTCTGCAAGACTGCTATTTATGCGGATTCACCGGAGATTGTGGTAGACGTGCTGCATACGAGTCATTTTGTCTAAAAAATCGCTCGACGGTTACAAGTCCCATTTGATTCTACCTGAAGAAAAAGACAACATGGCTATTAAGATGCAGAATTTGCGGGGAGGAATCAACTGGACGGACATTTTTTGGCACTTACGGAAGGCAAACGGATGATTGTTTTTTTTCAAAAAAAAGACTCTATCTATTATAGAGATTCCACCTTTCGGGTAATCTATAAATTCTCTCCTGTTATTACCGCATCCAATAATTCACTTAGTTCCTGAAGCTTGTAAGGTTTATTCAAGGCGCCCAAAAAACCGAATTTCCTGTATTTCGTCATGACCGGGTCATTGGAATATCCTGTAGATACAATCGCTTTGACGCTTTTGTCAATTTCCATGAGCTTTTTGATTGTTTCCTTGCCGCCCATGCCGCCGGATACTGTCAGATCCAGCATGACCACATCGAACGGCTGTTCCATCTCGCTGGCTTTAAGATACAATTCCAGCGCCTCCGCGCCGTCTTTCGCCTGGGTGACCTCACAACCGATGGTTCTGAGAATCCCTTCCGCCACTTCCCTGACCTCTTCTTCATCATCCATAACTAGCACCCTCTTGCTCCCGGTATATGCTTTCCGCTCGACTTCTTTCGCAGGCTTTTGAGTGTCAGCTGCCGGCAGGTATATGTTAAAGACCGATCCGAGGCCTGTTTTGGATTCAGCGGCAATCTGCCCTCCATGTTTGCTTATTATAGAGTAAGAGGTGGCGAGACCAAGGCCGCTCTTCCCCTCTTTTGTGGAAAAATATGGATCAAAAATCTTATCTCTTATTTCCGGTGATATGCCCTGGCCATGGTCGGATATGCTAATCATTATGTATTTTGCAGCCTTGAGTATTGACATATCTTTGGAGCCCATTGCAACATTTTCGCATTTTACTGCGATCATCCCACCGCTAGGCATTGATTGATCGGCGTTAATCACCAGATTTTCTATAACCTGGCGAATCTGCCCGGAATCGACTTCAACCGGCCACAGGTCTTCTGGGATGGTAAACTCGCATTTTGATTTGGAGCCGCTGAGGGCAAAACTTGCCGTATCCCTGATTAACTCCCCAATCTCGACGGTTTTTATGGAAAGTTCTTTCACTTTGGAAAACGTCAAAAGATTTCTTGTCAATTCCATTGCCCTGTTGATAGCATTCTCTGCCTTGTTAAGCCGCAGAATCACATCTTCATTTTTATTAAGCTTCATTTTTGCAAGAACGATATTCCCCAGGATTACGGTTAGCATATTATTGAAATCATGGGCGATCCCGCCGGCCAAAACACCAAGCGATTCAAGCTTCTGTGCCTTGAGCAGTTCTTCCTCCATTTTTCTGCGCTCGGTTGTATCGAATATTCCAACCAGCAGGTTCTCAAATTCGGAATCATTGCCGGGAATCGTTATCCTTATCCAGATATTAAGTTTCTTCCCTTTCAAAGTCCTGTGGACGGTTTCACCCTCAAAAAATTCCTTTTCCTCCATCATTGCTACAAGCATATCTCTGAAAATGGGGGAGGATTCTGGCAGATAAATGCTTTCCAGGGTTGCAAGCAGTTCGTCCTTGTTTTCCGCTTCGTACAATTTAATGGCAGCTTCGTTTACATCCTGTATTCTGATCTTTTTCAGAGCGTTCTGCTCAAATTCGGGATGCTCTTCCATGTATTGGCGCAGATCGGCCACCCCACGCGATTTCAGTTCGTTCAAAACCCTTTTTACTTCCGAGAAGTCTTCCACGCATATAGGGACGGAGGCGTTGTTGAATATTGTCAGGTACCTTGCCTCACTGGCACGCAGGGCTTCCGCCGCGCGCTCAAGCTCGGTTATGTCGCGCCAAGCTACAACAAGGCCGTCTTCAAGCTTGACCGCCCTGATGTTATATGTCCTTATCTCTCCGGCTCTTTTCCCCATTTTCCCCAGGTTGTCACTCCATCTCCCCATTATGAGCGGAAGGCCTGTTTCGACGACCTTGCAGTATTCATCAAAAAGTTCATTTTCTCTGTAATCGGGAAGGATTTCCAGAAGGTGCCCTTCGGCCAGATCGCTGGCACCCAAGCCGCATATCATGCAT
>Ga0210377_10002060_pt1 | contig 17890 bp, 12 predicted proteins | sample PLM4_65_b1redo_FD_155480 | JGI IMG/M metagenome (GOLD analysis project Ga0210377, IMG submission 155480) | Groundwater sediment microbial communities from an aquifer in East River, Colorado, USA - PLM4_65_b1 redo | ecosystem: Environmental > Terrestrial > Soil > Riparian zone | place: USA: East...
GGCAGCAGTTCCTGTGTTAGTAAATATCACATTGGCCATTGTGGTTTCAAGGGGATTTGAAAACTCTAGTGATGTAGTCCTTCAAAACGTGAAGGACGCTGTTGCAAATTCACTCAACTCTACCGCATTAGCGACAACGATAGATGCGTCCGATTTTATTAATGTGGCTTATACGGTTAGCGGAGTAGATCGTGCCAGAGTTTTAGCATTCAACAAAGACGGAGCGGTTGGACAAGTATTAAGCATTACAGCACAAAGCAATCAGTATATACAAGCGAATAAGGTTGTGGCTCAACTTGAGACTAGGTAATAGGTAGCAATGGCAAATCTCAGAATATTGGACATCAATGCAGCGGATAGTAGAACTGTCAAAGTAAGGTTTTCGGCTGCTCTGGCGGCGGATCTTGGGCAGTCTAATGTGCAGATTTTGTCTGAAGTTGTGAACGTTCCCAACGTTGCAGTTGTGAGCGTAGAAGTATCGGAAGACATTCTAATTGTATATACGCTGCCACAGACACCATATGCTAGGTACAAGGTAATATTTCAGTCCACGAACGCAGTAAAGTTCAGAAGTTTGGATGAGCGGCAGTTCCTAATTGAAGATGGAAGGGCGAATGTTGCGAAAATTTTAGGTGCGGAGAATGATGATAATCCTACGCGCGATAATTTGGTCACCTTTCTAGGTGGCCAGCAGAGCGTTTACGATCTATCTCGCGAAACTGTGGTTCGTACCATCTTGAATCAGACGGCTAATTTGCTAAACAAGGCGCAAATTGATGTTCGCCAAGCAAAATCAGCTAATTATCTTGAGGTTCTCGTTCAAGATGAGGTAAAAACAAGAGGGTTTGGTCCGTGGGATCGTCTGAACCAAGAGGGCGCATTCCAAGTATTGAGAGTGGGGTCTGGCCCGACCGATGAAACGCTTGCCGGGGTCATTGCATTTGATAGTTTCCCAAAAGATCCAGTCACTCTTCAGAGAGATATTGTTTCTGACGAGCCTTTGGTGCTTGGAATTGGGAATGGAACGTACAATGATTTGACCTTGACCCTCACTCGAACTCCAGTAACCAAGATTACTGGGGTTAAGATACAATATTTTGCCGGCGGAACGTTTGTGTACGATATTCGTTCGCTCGGCTATCAGATCAAAGACCCAAAATATGATACTCAATTTGGTCGTCGTCTAATTACGCTCGCAGATAACCAAATTAAGCTCAATGATAGCTTGAAAGAATCACCGTCTTTTGTTGCCCCAAGCGGACTTGATAAAATTATCGTCTCATACGAGTACAAATCTCTCGGGCGCGTTATTGATGAAACTAGCGTTGAGGTTGTGGAGGTGATTGATGTTGTTCGCGAAGCTTCGCCAGCCATCATAACGATGTTTTCGCTGAAAAACGCTCCAGTAGTAACATCTGGAGATAAAATTCCAACGTCTGGCGGCGTTCAGTTTCTAGATCCATATTCCACCACTCCATTTCGCAATACTCATCAGGCATTTTTGCGCGAAATTCCGTATCGCGAAGGCGGCTTGCCAAATTACCCAGGAGAATACTCGGTTGACTATGCAACGGGTAGGGTTTTTGTCTATGGTGCTGTGGAAAATGATGGAACCGGAGACTTCCCTCCGGCCATGAATTACTACTATCGAAAAACCTATGCACCTCGTCTTGACTACACCTACGTGCCAGAATTTAGGGATGTGGTAGCGTCTCCCCTGAGAGAACTAGTAACTAAAACTGCCAAAATTAACTATCTATTTGAACAGACCTATGTGCCAGGTGTTGATTACGTTTCGAACGTTCATGTTGAGAGTAGAAATGAACGCATCCAAAACAGACTCGCCTCTCTAGACTCATTGTATTCTCTAAACTCTCCTATCACTGACGTTTTCAGAATATTCAATGAAACTACTGGTGAGATTTATTCGCTTCGAAGGTTTACGGACAACAAAATCTATTTTGACTCTCGTACACCTCCTAGAATTACAGACATTAAGTTCGAACGAGCTTCCTTTACCCCAGTTTTGAACGAGCCTTTGATATTGGAATCTGAGATTACCAATATTCTTGGTGTTCGTGTGCTAAAGATTAGAATATTGAACCAAAACATCATGGGCAACACCGATGATGTGATCGGATCTAGCTTCAATACTAGTGTTGGGTTCAGCCAAACAGATATCTTTACCAAAGAGTTGTATTATGACGCCCAGGAATTATCAGAGGTTGTAAATACCAACAGATTGCTGATTGGGCAATATCAAATCAACTATCGCGAAGGTATTATTTATGTTGGCGTATCAAATAACCAAAGCCTCAGCATTGGAACTGTTTCTTATAAGGTGCCAATTGTCGCACCAGTCAGCCCTCATGTAATTTCCGTTTCAGAAGTCTATAACAGCATCAATCCAAACTTTGGGCCATCAAAAGTCTTGGATTATACGTCATTTGGTGAGGCGGCCATCGTTCCAACTCCAGGTTTGATGGATGTGTCGGATGAGCGTTTCACCAATAAAGATCCGCTAAACTCCTATGTTGTTTACAGCGGTACAATTACCGTCACCGATGACATCAAAACCTTACGCGGCATATTTGACGGTTATGATCTGAATAATCATGAAGACCCGCTAAATTTTGCGGAGACAGCTACCTTTTCCAACAATATCATTACGTTGGGTGGCATCAATCAAACCTGCTTGGTAGAGGTAAGCAATACTCTTACCGTAACAGTGCCATTTATTTCAGCGGGCATCGAAATCGGCAGAGTAATCTCGGTAGTGCGTATTAGTGATGGTTATCAGCTGGTTGATGGTTATACCAATTCACTTGGTAACGTAATTTATCTCAGCGGAGCATTAGCTGTTCCGGGAGACATGGTTGGTGTGCAATATACTGTGGTAATGAACAGCCAGGCCACACCAATTGTAGATTATAATCGTGGAGACTTCTTTGTTAACTACTCCAGCGTAACCGATGAGATTTTGGTTTCGTATGAATGGGGAGATAACGTAATTGACCATCGAACCAGTAGCACTCTGCAAGAGGGCGATACTTATTACGTTACATATTCAATTGGGGCTTTGCGCAACTCCCTATTAGAGAACTTCGGAACTTTAGTTCAAATACCTGAGCTGCAAGTATTTGATGAAGATCTGGACCGCGAAATATACCGGGATATTCTACAGGGAGCGCTGCAAACATTCCCATTGGGACCAACGCTACCAGCAATGAAGGAGTTGATTGCTAGTGTCACACAAATCGATCCGGAGATTGTAGAGGCAGCGTTCTGGTCATTGGGCGTGAGCTATCTATCCAAAGTTCCATCAACCGTACTTGGGACGCCATACCTAGCTTCGGGGTTCTTTGATCAGGGCTTGGCAGTGACCAAGATTGGAGATGGAGCAACCCTGCCTATTTCCAATAACCTAAGGTTGGAAGAGGGAACTTTAGAGCTTTCGGTTATGACCGATTGGGATGGTATCGATAACGACGCAACCATTACCTTTGAGCTGTTCAAGGATGGATATTCGGTTCCTGCTGAGAACATCTACATTGGTTCTAAGTGTTATCACCCAACGTTGAATTCTACAGGTAAGTTTTCAGTCAATAGAACTGATGCGCATAGTCCAGAGGGTTTGCCGGCATTGATATTTATTCGTACTGGCATGTTCATTTATTACGACACAGACATCAAGCATTGGAAGGTGTTGGCCAAGGACGCCCCAGACGGATATGTCTATTCTGGAACGGTTACGACTTCTGGAGCTTTCTATGATGTTAGTTTGATGCAGGGCATCAATGAAGATACGGATTTCGTACGTTCCGGCCTAGAGAAGGTAGAGTTTGAGTTCCGGCTAGATGGCTATGATGTGGCCAGCCCTGATGGCTACGATGGCTATGATGTTGCGATGCCAGGAACTTCGTTTGATGGTATTCAATTCATGTCAGACGATCAGCATTACTTCTTCGACTTTGGCAAGAACGAAGCGCAGAACAGATTCTCGTTGTATAAGGATGGCCGAGGATATTTGGTATTTGAAGTTTGGGATCGTGGTGGGTTTGGATTAATCAAACCAGACCAAAGGAATGTATACCAGGTAAGCGCTGATATTCAAAATTGGGCAGCGGGACAAAAACACACCATCGGCATTTCTTGGATCCTAAACTCATCGGATCGTAGAGATGAAATGCACTTGTATGTGGATGGGTTTGAAACTCCGAATTTAGCACGCTATGGTAACATTCCAGACGTTGCCTCTTACAACAGATTCCGAACCGTAGTGCCGGAACAAATTGTAGGTGTGGCATTTACCAATTCAATCATTGGAAACGATTTGGTTACAACTCAAGGTTCGAATGTGGTAACCTCCTCATCAGTTAACCTATCATCTATGGATGATGGTTACAAGATTGATATCCTAGAACAAAACTTTGGTACGTATGTAATTTCGATGGCGTCAGGCACTCAGATGACGTTGAACGCACCAATGCCAGCGTCTTTGAATAACGCGCGCTTCATTATCAACCCACCACAATTTATTGTTGGAACCGAGGTTGATATCTATAAAAACATTGGGGTTTTCGTTCGAGATGGATATGGAGTGGAGCGGGAGATTCCAGGAACAAGAGCAGAAATTCCATCCTACTCTATTGATAGAAATACACTGAACCAAAGAATCCTTACCATCTTTGATAACGTCAATACTGGAGATATCGTACTCATCAAGACGTTTGGGCTGAACCACAGACGGTCTAAGGATAGGGTGTTTACGTGGAGCGGTAGTCCAATCTTAAAGACAGGACTGCCACCGCCGATCAACCTTGATGATGTGATTATAAAAACGGTTGTCCTGCCGCTAAGTTCGGTTGGCCCAAGCAATGCGGTTTTTGCAGATGGATACTTTGCCACAACATTTGGCTCTATTGAGCTAAATTACTTGGTAGATGATTGGGGCAACTATCTTCTGGATGATTATGGAAACTTTGTGGTTACCGATTATGGAGGAGTTTATCTCGTTGATGCCTTCGGAAATCTTATTGTAGATGCTTATGGTAATTACATTACAGTCGGAAGCACGCCTGATAATGTTGTTGAGATTGATTTCACACAGCCGAGCAATTCCATTGAGGGGCGATTGTTAGAAGTGAGGGTTACCGGAGATAATGTTGATTTCTCCACACCAGCTATTGTGATTATAAATGGCATTTCTAATGTTAGTCCAAGCGAGACCGTTCTATTTACTGCGCCTGGAAAGAAACTAACTACCTATAAGTGGCAACATGTAGAGTCTATCTTTGTCCAAGTCACTCCAATAGACCCACTGGATGACAGTTTTGCATTAGAGGTGAAGGAGGCATATTCGGCGACAGAGCCCGCTGGCAACGCTCTCTACCCAGTCATTCGGTTTGCTTATCAAACGCAATCCGGCGGATCTTTGCGTAGCGATGGGTATGGTGACTTTACCATTGTCAGCGATCCTTATGGATATTTCCCAGCTTCTGAGGTGGGCCAATTACTTAGGATTACGTACCCAATTGCTTCTGTAGGAATCTACCAGATAGTTGAGAGAATTGATAATACAACCGTTCGGTTAGACCGAAGCGTTGATGGGTACTTTACTAATGGAGTTTATGCTACGTACAATATCAGCATTGGGCGCAGCGGCTTCCAGAATGGCTTTATCTTCTTAGAGACAGCTGGTTTTACCAATGATCCGTATGTACTTCCGCCGGGATGGTATGATATTGATTATGCCTCATATTTGGAGGTCCCGTTTGATCCGCTCACTTCTGAGATGGGGATTATTGGAAATGACATAACTCTTCATAAGCCCGCTAAGTCTATTTTGGATGAGTTTAGGATTCTGAATAGGCAACTGACTGACACTCGTATTGGAGAGACCATCGGCCTGAACGAGGAATCCATCACAACTGGTGCAACTAAAGTGTCTCCGTTCATCAAGAATATTGATACGCTGACCTTGTTCCATTGCGATCAGTTGCCGCTGATAAATGACAGTGACTTCTATCAGTTCGCTAATAAGGAGTATGTACAATCTGGTAGTAGCGTCAACTCCAAATTTGGACATAGCATCGTCATAAAAGATAAGGGCCTTGTATTTGATAACGGTGGATTGTTAGATACATCCAATGAGGGATTGATTGAGTTTTGGGTTAGCCCACGATATGATACGTATAACGATCCTGGTATTAGGGTTTACTTCGATGCTGCAGCGAACGTTATCGAAGAAGCTACAAGTATCACCAAGGGCCGAGTTAAGCTTTCGGCACGAGCAAATCGTATCCTGTATGTGCGTTTGGTTAGCGATACCAAGTTGCAGGGAACTGATTATTTCAATGGTGGAACTATTGACCGAGACGGCAAGACTATTATTCTTAACTCACCGCTGCCATATCAAAATACACCCGTCAAAGTTGCGTATATTTCGTCCGGTGTGCGTGGAGATAGGATTACAATTTCTAAGGACCGCGAAGGATTTATTTGCCTGACGGTGACTGCCAATGGTCAGGAGTACCAGGTTCGACAACCAGTATTCTGGCCGCGTGATTCGTGGCACCGAGTCCGAGCCTCCTTCAAGTTCAATCGCCAAGACAACAACGATGAAATTCGATTGTTTGTGGATGGAGAGGAACGAGGAGCCTTGTTGTTCGGTCAGGGTGGCATCTTGTTCGGCCAGGGCTTGATCTGGGGCCAGGCGGCAGTTGGAGGGGTTGGGAGCCAAATCTACAGAGCTGATATAAACTTCACTGATACGGTACAACAATTCTCGGTAGGTCAGGACTTTGCTGGCAACTTTGGGGCACAAGCTAGGCTTGATAACCTGAAGATTTCCAACCGATCAATTGAGCCGCTTATCATTGCCGGTCAGCCAAGAGACGTTTATTACAACACGAATATTGACTTTATCTATCCGTCTATCGAGGATGCGTTTACAACCTTCTTACTTGACTTTGATAAATCGGTAGAAAAAACGAAAGATTTTGCGGTAATCCATGACCCAACCTTTGGCCTTTTCAATTTTGGCATCAACATCATTGATTCTTTTAACATAGTTACAGGAGATCTGCGCGTCCAAACTGTGTTGGAGGCCATGATCAATGCTCTCAAGCCAGCCGTCTCTAAGGTTGGCATTCAATATGTGAAGTGAATATGACAAATCTACCAGTATCTCAGACTCAAGTGTTGTGGTATGACGGGCAACAAGTTGATCAGGTCGATATGACTACCGAGTCAGATCGTAATGTCAAAATTGATGCTTCAATTGTCCAGAATCATTTCGGTTCCGGCGTGCTCCCATCTGCATCATCGCAAAATGTAGTTTTTGATACTGATAACCTGTTCTCTGATCAGGCTGCGCTCATTGCTTCGAATGACTTTGACGGTACAGGGATGAGGCCATTGGTACAGCCATCTGATGCAGTGCTTGGCAATCAACTGGAGGTTGAGTTATCCGATTCTGAAACACAGAGTATTGAGAAGAGGTTGGTGAGGGCGGGCGGGCGTCTAAGTGTCAAAGTTCTTATCATCGGCCTGGACTTTCAGGGAAATTTGCAATATGACAGATTTTACTTCTACAAGAAAGAGAAGCAGGCCACCAAAAAGCATTATGCCAAGATTCTTACCATATTTACCAATGATTTTCTAGGTAATGACAATTGTTCGCGTTCATTGGGTGGGCGCGTAGTTATCAGAGAAACTAGTGCCTTCCAATTGTCTCGTGATGGTATAATGATTGCGCAAGACCTGCAACCAAACCTGTTCTTCCGAGATTTTAAGAACTCTTCCCCAAACCCTGCTGTAACCCTCTACCAGACGATTCAAGAGGGTATTGGTCCCCAGTACAATGTAGATGCCCTTCAGATCAATACCACCGTTAAACGTGATTTTGAGTTCGTTCCTGGAGATGTTACTACTCGGGTCGCTGAGAAATTCCTCGCCAAATGCAATAACATCCAGAAGATTACTCTTTTGCTAGGTGTGCGAAAAAACGGTACAGATGTTGAGCATTATTACGATTGGAGTGGCGAGTTGGTTGTCAGCGTATACGAACTACAAAGTACCGTTACATCTCCAACAGAATTGGTTCCAGGCCTTGCTATTGAGTTCGATCCAAACCCAATTCCACTGACTCAATTTAGTATTGATAAGCTCAATCTACAAAATAGAGGCTATATCCTTACCGATGTACTTCAGCCTATTGATTTGGTTTACAATAATTCAATTCTAGGTAGCGCATCTAATCCTGTTATTGTACCTGGTAAATATTATGCAATTTCGATTGGGCGTGCCGGTGATAGCAGTGTTGGCACTCTATTTACTGGTATCGGAAACAGCGCGGTGACTGATGACCGCCTATCTATATTCACCAGCGAATGGACAGATGTTCCTCAAGAAGATCTGTGGTATCAGGTATGGTCAGACACCGCTAAGGTTTCTGATGGTATGGCTTATGATTCTGGAAATGGAATTCAGATTCCTAAGACAATTGTCAATGATCTTGGCGCTGTGGTAGATTATGTCCTTGACCAGAATTCATTTGCAGATACTGGCCAGAATACTCTAAACACTGGCGTCGTAGAAGCTGTTGAAAAACAATTTCAACAAGCACAAGATGAGAGAACTGGAAACCCTGTATTTTCGCGCCAGCAATTTGAGCCGAGTTTCAGTTTTGCTACCAACGCAACCCTTGCGCTATTGCGTGAGTCTACGGATCCGGTGATTATTGGGTGCGCACGAGACGTCAATGCAAAGGTAAATAATGTCATTATAGGCACTCAGATATTTCCGGGATTGGCCAAAGGCAACACCTTTATCATAATTAATCCAAATGCAGATTTGATCTCTCAGCAATTAGTTGGAAGTAAGCTTATCCCAAACAACAATTGTGCTGGTGTGAATTATAGCATTTCCGCAGTTCGCCTATGTACAGATGGTTACGGAGATGTGAATGGTGATGGCGTAATCGATCATTTTGACATTGATCGCGCCGCTCAACTACTGGGACAATCACTGGCATTTCCCTCAACTCAATCCTTAATCAGCGCTGGGGTGTTTGATACACTAGAGATTATTAGAGCTGACGTTGATGGTGATGGATACATTTCGCATGCTGATGTTGATAGAATTTCAGCATATGTCTCGAAAGATGGTTATCATTCATTCCCAGTAGGATCAAGCTTCACACATATTGAAATAGAGGTACAAAACCCAACTGGACGTTATGATGGATATTACGATTGCGATGGGTATATTCGCGTCAACGGAGATAGCACCAACAAAGTAAGCCCTACCGATCTTTCGGCAACTCAACTGCAGTATTATGGGTTCAATAGCGTTCCTGATATTACAGCAGATGATCCTGCTTTTACTGTTGTTCCGTTTGCACCACTACCATTCGTAGTTCTTCCGATACCATTCTGGAAAGATTACATGTTACAGGTTAGTAGTGAGGCTAGGTTAGTGCCAGCTACATTTACATTTGCTAATGATACTGGTAGTTTGATAAATCAGGATACTGGCTTATGTGCCACCGAAGGCGCTGTCGTATGTGTCGATCCGTTTGAGTTTGGTAGTGCCTGTAATCCTGGCCGAAATGACTTTTTTGTTCCGGATAATTTGATTATTGGCAAGGGACAGATTCTTGATCGGATGGGCAACTATTTCAAGCAAGACTTTGAGGTACACACTATCGTTTTGGAATTGCCACAAGAAAAGATGTTCAACCAAGCGGTTATTGACGTCTTCCAGAAATTGGTAGTGGATAGTGGTGATGGTTTCACTTCCACTGGATATTCTGCGGCAAAGTTTGCGGATTGTACTACGGTACAACCTGGCGCTTTAGAGCGTAATCAGTTGCGATTTGGTGTATCGATTCAATCAATATTCCCAAATCAGGATGGATCAGATATAGATGGCTACGGAGTGATTGTAGATAATATCTTTGGTATTTACATGGATCAGACGACAGGGTTGATGACTCTAACAATCAATGATATATCTAACAGCGCTATGTACCCAGAATTGAGAACCAAGATTCTAATCACTGTATATCTCAAGAAAGCCGGATGGAACAACGTTCCATTGGTGGTTCCGTACAATCAAGTATCTGGTCTGTTTGCATCTGGCGTAACTGGTACTGGTACCTAAAAACAACAAAATAGCATGAGATACTACTATTCAATTTTTGAGTGGGTAGTATTCTTGCTTTAATCGGAGAGAGAAATGAAAAGATTCGTAACGTTATCGCTTTTATTGTCGGCTTTATTGGTTTCTTGTACATCTGGTAAAACACCACAGATAGATGCCGGCATTGCTGGGACCGCTGAGATTGGCGGAATAACATCCACTGCCGGTACTACTGGAGTGGCCGGTGGTGGAGGAGTCGCTGGTGCTGTGAGTGGCGGGGCAGCGGGAACTGGCACTGCTGGTGTGGCTGGAAAGTAATAGTCGAGGAGATACAATAGAAGCTCTTCTTTATTCATATGAGGATAAAGTTTCAACAATTTCTCTTTGGCCAGAATCATAGCTGGTCAATCGTGTCTCAGAATTTAGGTAGAGCATTTATAAAATTAGGCCATAATGTAGAGTTTGTGTCAACAGATGGATTTGAACAGAGATTTGTTCCAGATGACTTAATGTCTTTTGTTAGACAGGCTCCCACTGGACAATATGACTGTCAAATTAGTTATACAGCTCCTCATAATTGGCCTAATTACCTAAGCCATGGTACCAAGAATAGATTTGGTATCTGGAATTACGAATACAATAATAAAGGGTCGGGAGATCGGAACAAGTCATTGCTGCAAGGCTTTTCCAAGTTCTATAAATCAACCGACCTTGTTCTTCCATCTTCTAATTTCTCAAGAGAAGTGTTTATTAGCATGGGCATTCCAAATGAGAAGATGGAGGTTGTGCCTCATGGTATAAATCTTCATGATTTTGAGAGTGAGAACACTTTCAAACTAAATACAAAGAAGACAAGAAAGATACTTCTTAATATTGCACAGCCTCATCGTCGAAAGGCTTTACACCTTGCTTTAAAGGCTTTTGGAAAGGCGTTTACAAAAGAAGATGATGTTTGTTTGATAGCTAAGGTTTTCAAGCAGAACAAGAAGGATCATCCGTTCGACATTGACTTCACTGGGTTGTTTAAGACGTTTCAGACGAAGTTCCCTCGGCATGCTGAGGTTGAGTTCGTCTATTCGTATATTCCAAATATCGCAGACTTATACAAATCCTGTGATATAAATTTCTCTGCTACTTTCGCGGAGTGTTGGCATTTACCATCTCTGGAAGCTCTTGCCTCTGGGACCGTGAATGTTGTACCTCGGTATGGTGGGCAGCTGGATTTCTGCAATGATGAGAACTCACTTCTGATTGATGGAAATATAGTCAGGGCTCCTAGAGATCATCAGTACTGGGACTCCAATCCACATGCGGTGCATTTCGAGATTGATACTAATGATGCGGCTAAAAAGTTACAAAAAGCTGTGGGTGATTTTGAAGAGTTGAAAGCGAAATTTGCGCCCAACATGGCCGAGACAGCCAAGAAATTTACTTGGGAAAATGCAGCTAAACAGATTTTGGGGCTATGCAAATGATTGAAAAGAAACTAGCTATTGTCATCCCGGTTTGGAATCAATGGGCGTACACTAAGCGTGCCATAATAGATCTGGCAGCACTACCGAACAATCATCTATTAGTGGTTGTTGATAATGGAAGTTCTGATGGAAATTCTCAGCTTCGATCTGGTGCTCGTCTTGAAGTTGTGAGGCATTCGTCGAATTTAGGATTTGCTAGGGGATGCAATAGCGGTTTTGAGAGGGCCGTGGAGCTTGGTTTTGAAAATGTCATGTTCCTCAATAACGACATCCGGGTATTCGCAGAGGGCAGGGACGCGGAGACATGGACTGAGCCGCTGCTTCAGGCTGCGCAAGATGGCTACATTGCCGGACCTACTGCCGGATGCCTAGATGAACAGTTCAACTTCATTTGCGAGGCTTCCAAGCTTCCTACACGCGGGCATGGATACCTGAGCGGCTGGAACATCACAGCTTCCACCAAAACGTGGCAGAGCCTGATTTTACCTGGGGACACCGGTCCATTCTCTACGAAGTTCGTATCGTACTTTGAGGATACGGATTTGTCTTTGCGCGCATTAGAGAAGGCAATTGAATTGAAAATTGTAGATGTACCAGTTCGGCATATCGGCAGGATTACTGGTAAGGCAGTTGGTTTATCTGCTTTGTTCAACCAATCCAGAAAGACCTTTATTGAGATATGGGGTAAGAAATGAAGTTACATATATTCACGTTACATTGGAACTCGAAGGAAAAGATTGAGAAGCTTCACCAATCACTAATTCCTGCCGTAGAGATGTTTGATTACAAATGGTGGATAAAGGACAATGGCTCCAAGGACAGTTCTGCGGAATATCTGTCCTCCATTCAAAACGAGAGAATTGAGCCATTCTTTTGTGGACACAATACCGATTCTTTCGCTAGCGGTATGAACATTCTCTTTGAGCGCGCCAAGCCAGCTGATGACGATGTGATTATGTTACTTAACAATGATCTTTGGTTTGGTGATACGGCCTCGGTAGGAGAGATGATGAAGTTACTCACCGATGATGTTGGGATGGTAGGCGCTAGGATTTTGTATCCAGATGGCCAACGGCTGCAGCATGCCGGTGTATATTTTTCAAAGAAGTACAACTATTTCCCGTACCACTATAAGCACCAAGAAGTAGCTGACTCCGCTTCTCAAAAAAATAGAGAGTTTCAAGCAGTGACAGCAGCTGTGGTCCTTATTAGAGCTGGAGATTATCGAAGGGCCTGCACCACCAACAAGAGCGGGCGCGTTGGGATGGATGAGGGATATTTCTGGTCTTTTGAGGACATTGATCTTTGTCTTACGGTAAGGTATCGCCTGAATAAGAAGATTATGTATTGCGGCAAGACAAACGTCTTTCACGAAGAAAGCGCCTCGCTCAAGAAAAATCCTATGCACAAGTTGATGATGAACACCAATTGCACTCTATTCCGCAAAAAGTGGGAAGGTGTCTACAAGCATGATGACTAATGAAACCGAAGCACAAATACAAGGCTCGGTTCTTTCCATTTTCTCCAGGCATTCCATGGAAGGTGGAGCGTGGAAAGTATATTATTCCAGACATTGATTTTGAAACCTGGCACAAAGTCCTTGATGGGCGTGAGATTATCATCACAGCTTTTGGAGGGTTGGCAGAGTCATTTTTGTCTTTGTGCGCCGCTGAGGCTCTAGTCTCGGCTGATTTAGCACACAATATCTATTGGCTGGGCAATCCTAACTATTCATTCTTGGTGCGCGCACAGGGATTATGTAAGCACAGCGCGATCAATCTCACGCCAGAAGTTCTTAAGCAGTATCCGGTTCCGCTATTCCTAGATAATAGTGGGAATGCCTACTTCAATATCTTGAACAACTACCTGCAGCGAATCAGCTACTGGGGCAAGTATCCAGAAGAGGTTGGGTCACCAATTGCAGAACAGATAACCAAAAACATCATGATTCCATGGCTTCGCAGCTACGTTCCACGGCTCAGGAACCTGGGGACCGAATTTATTGATGAGCTTCAAAAAACCGGAAGGATCCGCTCAACAACCAAGATCATCTCTATCATTCTCAATGATACGAAGCACGATTTGTTGCAGTGGACGCTACAGAACCTAAAAGAGTTTTCTCAGTTAGCGTCTCATAAAGGATGGAAGGTTATCATCTTTACCAATAGAACGAGCCTATTTCATGGGTCCAATATATTAGCTGTAGAACATAACCCAAGACACATACTTCAAACCATAAAGAAGTCCTGGGTCGTAATGTCCAATGATATTAATTGGCTATTGGTTTCTCTTATGACCTCAGATGCTAGATTGATATCTAAACCTATGGATAATCAATATAGCTTGTTTAAAAATGCCGAGTTCTTGGGCGCTGTGACTGATATATTCACAGACCGGAACCTTTCTCCAATAGATGTTTTTGAGATTTGCGAGGGCTTATGACGGATACAATTTTAATGATGGTAACATATGATAGACTTGAACTTACCAAGAAGACTATAGAATCTCTATTAAAGAGTACGGCTCGCCAGTTTTCTTTGGTGATTGTTGATAATGGATCGAGTGATGGAACTCCGGAATATCTAACAACTCTACCAACTCTTTGCGATGAACCACTACGCGAAGTTCACCTCATCCTCCTCAAGGAGAACAAGGGAATTGCTATCGGGCGCAATCTAGCTCTCAAGAAGGCAGATGAGCTGAAGCCAACCTGGTACTGTACAATTGATAATGACGTTCAAATGCCGCAGGGCTGGTTGGAAGATAGCATCAAAATCCTGGAGGCCAACAAGGGGTATGGCGCGATTGGAGTAAACTTCGAACCAACACCATATCCTTTGGTAACTCAAAATGGATGTACATTCCAGGACAAACCTGCCGGAAACTTAGGAACGGCCTGTATGGTGTTTCGAAAACAACTTCATCAGATGATAGGCTTCTTCAATACCGAGTATAACAAGTATGGGTTAGAGGATAGCGATTTTGGTATACGCGCACGGGTAGCCAATTTCAAGCTTGGGTATGTTCGGCAGATGGGGGTTCATCTAGGAGAGGATAATCATGAAGTAAATGAGTATCGCAAGTTCAAGACACAGCAACATGATGAGCTGGTGGATGTGTTTAGGAGAAATTGTGGTCTGTACATGAACCGAAAAAAGCCAATTCATATTCCGTTCAAGGATTGAAAGTGATTATTGTAACATCATTCGTGCTCTCGAAGCATAGTAGGCGTAATGATGAGTTTTTATTTGCCCTGACCAAAAACTCTGAAAATAGCTTAGTTGATGCAATTCATATCCTGACAGAGGATTCTTCAGTGATTGAATTTGTAAATGGCATCAATAAAGTATACGTTTCTAAAGTAGATTACAGACCTACGTTCAAGACTATTGTTGATTACGCAAATACATTATCTGGTCCAGTTGCCATTATCAACTCAGATATATTCTTGGATGAGTCGTTAGTAGCCCCACCACCAGGCATGGCGTTTTGCCTTACCAGATGGACCCCGGAGGTGAGTGGCCCTGGACCATGGCGCGCTCGTCCTTGGACCGAGACGAATGGTATGTCATTCGATACCTACATATTCCACTCACCGATACAAGTAATGGATATAGATTTCTATCTTGGTACTCTTGGGTGTGATGGTAAGTTTGCATACGAATTACACAATTCAGGTCTGAAGGTAGTTAATCCATCAGTTATAATACGATCATATCATGTTCACGCTTCAGCAATTAGGGATTATGGAAATGATTGGGTTAAGGGAAGATACTTACGCATTGGTATAACAGATAGCTTTGAGTATGACCAGAAACTAGTATATGTTCACAGAACGGAATTATAGAGTTTTCAAGATGGCCTGGTAGCATCTATTCATGTTTGTGTGGTAGAAAATTCCATTCGGATCATTTAGGCACTTAGTTGCTGCGGCCCCGAATCTCTCAAACTTCTCCTTAGAGAATGATTTGATCGCTTCCATCAAAGGAGCTTTTAGAAGTATTGGTGGTTGATTTGATTTTTTGATCACGAAATTTCTCAAATCAAAAAACGTATCTTGTGGCAGCAAATCATCAATGTTATACGCTCCCATGTATAATGGAACTGTTCCGCTATACATTCCATGTAATAACTTCTCTGTCAGATAGTTGTTGGAGTATATTGGGTCATATGTATTTTCTGTACAAATGTTAAATCTATATCTGGATATTACGCTTATCTTTTCAGGAATCGAACCTCGATAATAACTCTTTCTAGGATTGTTGTGGCCAAACCAATCTACCACAAATCCGTTTTCTTGAAATAGATCTGCCAACATTTCTCTTAGGTTATATATGGACGAGTGATGTGGTGGATAGCCCTTTGTCATAGAAACTATCACGACTCCATTGATACGCTCCTCCCACGTTGGCCATTTGATTTTTACATTGGTAACTCTAGAGTCGCATAATTCAGACCCGCAGTTTATTTCCACAAATCTATCTTTAATCTCTGAGGATTCGAAGAACTTATTTGCCCAACCGAATACAGTTTTAAATTTTGAAAGATACTTCATGTCGTAATGCGATGGTGTGGTAACTATTGGTTCCAAAACGATAATACCATCTTCTGGTTGCGGGTCTCTGGCATCGCCAAAAAATACGTTTGGTATCGACGGATCGCGCTGATTTGACATCCAGACTTTTCCGTTTTCGTCTTCGTATTCAAGTGTCCTACTCTGTCGCGCGTAGTATACAATATTTACTTCTTTATCCATATTTGTGGATATATCAAGAGTTTATGCTCAAGCCTCTTCGCTCTCTTGTGTATGAGTTTGATTTGAAGATTCGTGGCGCAATCCATATCGGCGGTCATCATGGCCAAGAATATTCATCCTACAAAACCCTTGGATTGGCCAACGTAATATTCGTCGAACCACAGCCCAACGTTTTTAGAATTCTTTCACAAAACGTTGGTGGCGAATGTCTGTTGTTCAATACCGCACTTGGTAATTTTGAAGGTAAGATGGATATGTTTACAGAAGATGCTAATCAAGGGCAATCATCTTCTTTATTGCAACCAGCAAAACATCTAAATCAGTATCCACATATAGTGTTCAATGGTAAGGTTGAAGTCAATGTTACTAAACTAGATTTTTTACCAATTGATCGCTCACTATATAATCTAATCAATATAGATGTTCAGGGATACGAGCTAGAGGTATTCAAAGGTGGCTTGGAAACATTAAAGAGCATAGACTACATATACGCAGAGGTTAATCGGGCAGAATTATACAAGGATTGCGCTCTGGTTGAGGAGGTAGATAACTTCTTGGGAGAGTACAAGTTCAAGAGGGTTGGGACTTGGTGGGAAGGTATAACTTGGGGAGATGCTTTGTACATTAGGGAGAGCTTATGAATTGTTTTGTAATAGTAATCCCCAGTTATCAAAATCGTCCCTGGTGTGAGAAAACACTGATGTCAGTTTTGACCCAGGAGTACCCACACTTTAGGGTGATCTATTCTGATGATTGTTCTACCGATGGAACCGCTGATGAGGTTGAGAGATTGTTGGCTGGGCACGATAAGGATAAGCGTGTAACCCTGATTAGGAATACGGAGCGCCTGTACGCGGTTCGCAACATCTACAACATGGTTCATAGTTGCGATGATGACGAAATAATTGTGATGCTGGATGGCGATGATTGGTTAGCAAGTCCTAATGTCCTCGCCAGACTCAGCGAAGAGTACGACAAAGGGGTTTGGATGACCTATGGACAGTACATCTCTCACCATGACAGAGAGATAGGTTGCTCATGCCCAATTCCACGAGAGATCGTCGAAACCGGACTGTTCAGGCGGTATAGGTGGTGCTCATCTCACCTAAGAACCTTTTATGCCTGGTTGTACAAGAAGATTCGCTCAGAGGACCTTATGCACAATGGCCAATGGCTGCAGATGTCCGGCGATTTGGCGGCAATGTTTCCAATGCTAGAGATGGCTGGGCCAAAACAATCATTTATACCAGATATATTATACGAATACAATTACACATCACCCATTAATGATGGGAAGGTAAACCGAAACTTACAAATTGAACTTGAAAGAAAGATTAGGTCGATGCCTCCATATCAGAAAATAATTGAGAGGTGAGTATGGCTACGTTTCTTGAGTTGGGTCATCATGGACGTTTTGGGAATGCGCTCTTTCAGATCGCAACTACTATAGGATATTCTCGAAAGTATAATGTACCATTTTGCTTTCCTAAATGGGAATACCAATCACTATTAA
>Ga0210377_10002061_pt1 | contig 17884 bp, 16 predicted proteins | sample PLM4_65_b1redo_FD_155480 | JGI IMG/M metagenome (GOLD analysis project Ga0210377, IMG submission 155480) | Groundwater sediment microbial communities from an aquifer in East River, Colorado, USA - PLM4_65_b1 redo | ecosystem: Environmental > Terrestrial > Soil > Riparian zone | place: USA: East...
CGGCGCAGCGCCTCGAATTCGGCGAGCATGCGGTCGAGCCGGCGTCGGAACTCTTCGGAGTCCGTGCCGAACACGCGCAGAGCGTCCTGCAGGTCTTCCGATTCGTCCTGGGGCGGGCGCGCGGCGCCGCGTTCCCGGTTGGGATCAGCCGGCTCGGCCGGCCGGGTGCCGGAGGACGAGATACGCCGCATGACGTCGTGGACGAAACCCTTCCTACCGGAGCCGGAATCGTATTCGCTCATGCCGCCATCTCCTCGTTCATCCGCCACCCACACGGGCAGCTTTTCCCTTGACGAACGAGATCTGCAAGGCCCATGCCACGCACCCGCATCACGATCTGGAGTCGCACGCAGGCGCGTGTGGAGCCCACGCCTGCGCGCCTGCCGTGCCCACACTCGACACTTCGCTGCGCAGCGCGACCCGCTTGCAATGCAGGTGCGTGTTCTGCGCTCTGGTGGCAGAAAGCGCCCAGCCGAGCGACGCGGCCGCGCTTACCGCGCGCGTGCGAGGGCTCTTCATCTGCATTCCCCGCGCCCCGCCGAGCTGACACCAAGACGCCGCGGAGCGAAGTCCCACCCACCTCAGCAGGGGGCCGAAGAAGCGCCGAACGTCGCGAAATATCGCAGCTTTCGGCGCTCGGGCAGTCTATCAAACGGCCCCCCACTGTCAAGCTGAGCGGCGCGGCAGCTCGGCGCGCAAGCCGTGGAATCCACGACGTTCTCGCGCTTTGGCGCGCGACGCTCGCGCGCGGCGAGGCGCGTGCGCTCGAGCCCGCGTCGCTCACCGCTCGTCGCGGCGAGGAACTCACGGCGCTCCGCCACGACGCGGGCGGCGTTGCACATCCCCTGCCACAGCGTGATGCGATGTTGCGTCGGAGTTGCCGCAATCTTGACGGTTGCGTCGGCAAACCATCGACGCCATCGGCGGATCTGGGCACCCCGCCGAACTTTGCGGCACCCGGATTCCCGCGGAATCGTTCGCCCTGTTTTGGGCAATCCAGACGCCGACCGGGCGCGCGGACTCACGGGGACGGGCGCGTCGGGGGCTCGAGCTCGATCACCCGGATGCCGGGGGCCGCGCGAAAGCTGAAGAGCTCGTCGGCGGGGCCGAGATTCGTGCGGGTGCGGCTGAAGGCGACCTGGGTGACGTTGCCGAGCAGATCGACGACGGTGGTCTCGAGCAGCTCGCCAGTCGCAGGATCGCTGCGCACGCGCAGCTTCTCGTAGGAAGCGGCGCGCCGCGGTACGAGCACGAGCTCGACCTTCGCGTCCGAGCACGCCGCCGCCGTCACCTCGAAGTCGCGGCGGATCGCACCTTCTCCGAGCAGGAACTGGATCGCAGCTCCCGAGAGGAAGCCGTCGCCGACCGCGAGTTTCTGGACCTCCTGGTGTGCCGGATCGTAGATCCACAGCCAGTGCCCGTCGCTCACGACGAGGCTCGGCTCCGGGTCCTCATAGGCCCAGCGCATCTTTCCCGGCTTTGCGAAGACGACGGATCCATGCGAGGTCGCGGCGCTGCCGGGCCCACCCAGCGCGACCGAGCGCGTGGTCTGCACGAAGTCGGCGCTCAGATCGCGAACGGCCTCGTAGCGGCGTTGGATCGACGCGACGGCGCGCTCGACGCACGCCTCTTGCGGAGACGGCGCCACGGAGCCGGCCGCCGGCCCCGCGCCGTCGGCGCTCGCGAGGCCCGCCTCGCCGAGCAGCCCGGCGAGCCACGCCAACATCAGCAGCCGCAGCGCGCGCATGCTGGATTGTGACGGCGTGGTCGCTGCGCTATTCGAGGGCGCCGATCGGCCGCACGTAGACATCACGGGGCTTGGTGCCCTCCTGCGGTCCGACGACTCCGTCGGCTTCCATCTGCTCGACCATGCGCGCGGCACGGTTGTAGCCAACCTTGAGGCGCCGCTGAATATACGAGATCGAGGCGTTGCGCGTCTCGGCGACGATCTCCAACGCGCGATCGTACATCTCGTCGACGTCATCGCCGCGCGTCTCCTTGTCCTCGGCTTCCTCGCGCAACCGGATCAGCGTCTCATCGAACTGGGGCGCGCCCTCGGCACGCAGGGCGGCGACGAGCGCCGCGACCTCGGATTCGGAGACGAAGGCGCCGTGGATGCGCTGAAGCTTCGACGTGCCCGGGGGCAGGAAGAGCAAGTCGCCCTGCCCGAGCAGGTTCTCCGCCCCATTCTGGTCGAGGATCGTGCGCGAATCGGTGCGCGACGCGACCTGGAAGGAGATGCGCGCTGGGAAATTCGCCTTGATGATGCCGGTCAGCACATCGACGCTCGGCCGCTGCGTCGCGAGCACCAGGTGGATGCCGGCCGCGCGCGCCATCTGCGCGAGCCGCTGTAGCGACTCCTCGACATCGCGCTGCGATACGACGATCAGGTCCGCGAGCTCGTCGATCACCACGACGATGTACGGCAGGCGGCGAAACTCGACCTCCGTCTCCGGCTCGCCGGGCTTGCCCTTCATGCGGAAGGTCTTGTTCCCGGCCGCGAGCTGCGTGTCGACGAGGCTGTTGAACTGGTCGACGCTGCGCACGCCGAGCGCCGCCATCATCTGGTAGCGCTGCTCCATCTTCTGGACGACGCCCGCGAGCGCCGCGGCGGCGCGCTTGGGGTTGGTGACCACGTCGGCGATCAGGTGCGGGATGCCTTCGTAGATCGAGAGCTCGAGCAGCTTGGGATCGATCAGCAGGAGCTTGAGCTCGTCGGGGGTGGCGCGGCACAGGAGCGAGCACAGCAGCGAGTTGAGGAACACGCTCTTGCCGGTGCCGGTCGCCCCGGCGACGAGCAGATGCGGCATCTTCGAGAGTTCGGCGTGCGCCGTGTTGCCGAAGATGTCCTTGCCGAGGGCGATCGTCAGCTTGGAGGTGCGCGAGCGGAAGGACTCCGCCTCGAGCAGATCGCGGATGTAGACGATCTCCCGCTCGGCATTCGCCACCTCGATGCCGACGACGGACTTGCCGGGCAGCGGCGCAATGATGCGCACCGAGAGCGCGCGCAGCGCGAGCGCCAGATCGTCGGAGAGCGTCACGATGCGGTTCACCTTGACGCCGGAGGCCGGCTCGAACTCGTACATCGTGACGACCGGGCCCGGGTGCACGGTGACGACGCGCCCACCGACGCCGAAATCCGCGAGCTTCTTCTCGAGGATTCGCGAGTTCATGATCAGGCTGTCGCGATCGTAGGTGCGGTTCGCGACGGGCGGCCGCTGGAAGATCGAGATGTCCGGGAGCTTGAACGGGCCCGAGGCGGTCGCCTCCGCGAAATGGAACGCCTCCTGCCTGGCCTTCGGCTCGACGCTGCGCTCCGCCTCGTGATCGACGATCGTCGGATCGCCCGCCTTCCCGCGTCGCAGCAGCGGACGCGCCGGCTCCTCGGCGGCCGTCGCGCCCGGCGTGACGGGCTCCGGGGCGGAGTGCGCGGCGTGCTCCTCGCGCGCGGCCGCGACCCGGCTGCGCCGCGCGCGCTGCTCCCGCCACACGATGAAGGTTCTCGCGCCGTGCCGCAGTCCCACCATCAGCGCGAGCGCCGCGCGACCCGCCGCACGCAGCAGATGCGCGAGCGCGTTCGCGACCTTCGCGCCGAGCGCCGCGAGCGCCGCGGCGATGCCGCCGAGCAGCGCGCCGGCGGCGCCGAGCAGCGCTCCCGTCGATGCGCCCGTGGCGCTCATGCCGCCGATCACGAGCAGCATCCCGTTCGTCAGCAAGGCGCCCCAGGTGCCAATGAACAGACTCTCGGCGCCCGCGAGCCAGCGCCCGAGCGCGCCAGCCGGCACGCCCGTCAGCGCGCCGGGTGACGCCGACTGGAGCAAGGGGGGCAGGGTCGCGAACGAAAGCAGCAGCAGCGCCGCACTTCCCCAAAAACGCGACGTCGCGGCCGGGACACCGCGGCCCAGCACGAGCCGCGCTCCCACGACGGCGGCCGCCCCCACGCAGACGAGCGCGCCGAGACCAACGCCGCGGAAGAGCAGCGCGGCGGCCGTCGCCCCGATGATGCCCGCGCGGTTTCCCACCCTCGCGCGCTCGAAGACCGGATCGCTCGGGACGTAGCTGGCCAGCGCCAGCGCTGCCAGCAGCGCGAGGCCGAGCAACACCACCCCCGTGCACTCCGCCGCAAGACGGCTCGAGAGCACAGCCTGAAAGCCGGCCAGCGGACGGCGCCCGCGCGCAGCGGCCCTAGCCACGAACGCTCGACGTGGATCCCACGCCCCTCACCCCCTGGGACGGGAAGCACATGCAGGGTACCCGCGGGGCTCGGGGACCGTCAAGCGACCGGGGGGGCACGACCCTGCTCGAGCGCCGGATCGAAGCCGGCCTGGATGGCGCTGCGCACGCGATCCTTCAGGCGCTTGCGATCGTCGATCGCGAGGCCGGCCGTCGGAATCGGCTCGCCATAGCGAACGTGGATGCGGCCGCTCTCGATGCGCAGCGAGCGCGGAGGCGTGATGCGCGAGGAGCCAGACACGCTGACCGGCAGGATCGGGACCTGTGCAGCGAGCGCGAGGTGGAAGCCGCCGCTCTTGAGCTCGCCGAGCTGGCCCCGCCCGCTGCGCGTCCCCTCCGGAAAGATCACGACCGTCTTGCCAGCGCGAACCCGCGCTGCGGCACGCTCGAGGCTCCGCACCGAGCTCTCGTGGTCGGCGCGGTCGATGATCACGTGGCCACCGGCGACGAGCGCCCAGCCAAAGAACGGAATCCAGCTGAGCTCGCGCTTGGCGACGAAGCGGAACGAGATGGGCAGGGTCGCCACGATCGCCGCCGTGTCGAACACGCTCTGGTGGTTTGCCATCACCACGTACGAACGGCCTGGATCGAAGTGCTCGAGACCGGCCGCGTCCACCTGCACGCCGCAGGTCGCGAGAATCCAGCGCACCCAGTGCCGCGCAACCCAGATGACGGCCTCTCCGCTGCGATCGAGAGCCGACAGCACGAGGCCGAGCGTCCCCCAGAACACGGTATAGAGGACGATCAGCAGGTAGCGGAGGACGTAGACCATCGCTCCCCCTCGCCCCGCGATCGAGGCCGGCACCCCGGGGATGCTAGGAGCCGCCGTGAACCCGCGTCAACCGTGCGGCGAGCGCGCTTGACGTTCGTGGGCCGCAGCGGGAAGATGTCGTCTCACCCCCCAGCGCCGACGGAGAAGTCACCATCATGGCGAGCGTGAACAAGGTCATCTTGATCGGGAACCTGGGCCGAGACCCCGAGCTCCGTTACACACAAGGCGGCCAGGCGGTCGCCAACTTCACTCTCGCCACCAGCGAGCGCTTCGCGAACAAGAGCGGAGAGCAGCAGGAACGGACGGAGTGGCACCGCATCGTCGCGTGGGGGAAGACTGGGGAGCTGTGCGCCCAGTACCTCTCGAAGGGACGCAGTGTGTACATCGAGGGTCGCCTCCAGACGCGCGAGTGGGAGGACAAGGAAGGCCAGAAGCGCTCGACGACCGAGATCGTCGCGCAGAACGTCACCTTCCTCGGCGGCCCGCGAACGGGCGCAGCGAGCGGCGCGAGCGCCGAACCGCAGCGCGATGCGGCCAGTCCGCCCGCCGGCGACGACATCCCGTTCTAGGAGCGGGAGCGGCGATTCGGGGTGCGCAGACGGCGCACCAGATCGTTGATGCGCTGACGTGTATCGGTGTCGAGCTCGCCGAACGCGATGCCCATCCCTGAGGGCTCGTCCGCCGAGCCCGGGGCCGTGCGTACGACGGATCCGCTGACCTGGATCGGATCGGCGCTTCCCGGCAGCTTGAATTGCAGATCGACCGGGGTGCCGAGCGGATGCGGCGTCTCGGTTTCGACGAAGAGGCCGCCTTCGTTGATGTTGCGAGCGAACTCCGAGAAGAACTCGTCGACCGTCTGATAATCGACGCGCACGACCAGATCCGCGCGCTCGGCCTGGCGGCGCTCGAGCGCTGCCGGTGCGTCCGGAGCGACTGCACGCTGTGCGCTGATCTTCATGCCCGGCCTCCGTCCGCCGCTCGCACGCGCTCCGCCGAGTCCCAGGCGAGCTTCCGCGATGGATCGACCAAACACGGGCACGACATGAGCCGGGCACGACATGAGCCGCCCGCAGGCTGGGGGGGCGGACCCCCGGCCTGTGCGGTTCAGCGGTCGAGCGCCACCTCCTCGGAGCCGGCGTCGAGACCGCCGTCCTCGCGCAGGCTGCAGTAGCCGCGCTCCGCCACCACCACGTGATCCAGCACGGGTACTCCCAGGATCTCGCCCGCGCGCAGCAGCCGGGCCGTCACCTCGCGGTCCTCGCGGCTCGGTGTCGGATCTCCGCTCGGGTGGTTGTGCACGAGGATCAGCGCCGCCGCGGCCTCGCGGAGGGCCGGACGGAACACCTCGCGCGGGTGTACGAGGCTCGCCGTGAGGGTTCCCTGCGACACCAGTTCTTGACGCAGCACCCGGTGGCGCCCGTCGAGCAACACCACGAGGAAGCGCTCGTGCGATACATGGCGCAGGGTCGGATGGAAGTGGCGGTAGACGTCGGCAGGCCCGCGAATCGCGAGACCGGCCCGCAGGCGCCGCGCCGCGAGCCGGCGGCCGATTTCGACCGAGGCGGCGATCGACGCGCTCTTGGCGGGCCCCACGCCCGTCGCCGCGCGCACGTCGCGCTCCGCCGCGCGCGCAAGGCCCGGCAGGCCCCCGTGCCGGGCGAGCAGCTCCGCCGCGAGCGAGAGCGCGCCGGCGCCGCGACTTCCGGTGCGCAGCAGCAACGCCACCAGCTCGGCATCGCTCAGGGCTTCGGATCCGAGCGTTTCGAGACGTTCTCGCGGGCGCTCCGCGCGCAGGGCCGAGCGGCCGGCCGGGCCGCCGCTTCGCGATCGTTCCACAGATGGCTCCACGGGACCGGGAGCAGACGAAGAATAGCAGCGCTTCAGTCCGCCCGCGCGAGGCAGTGCTGCTCGCGCAGCTCGGCGGCGCTGACGATCTCGTCGAAGCTCGCGACGCCGAGCTCGGGCGCGATCAGTCCGCGCAGCGACTCCCGACGATCGGCCGGCGGCTCGAGCTCCGCCACGAACTGTCGCAGCAGGACGAGATAGCCCTGCACGTCGCCAGCCTGGCTCGCGGCGGCGGAGAGCTCGATCGGGATCGCCGCACGGAAGCGTGTGCCGTCGACGAGCGTCAGCGTTCCGTCGGGAGACAGCTCTCCGAGACGCTTGAGAGCGGCCCGCAGATACGGATCCGTGAAGCCGCCCTTGGGAGAGAGCGCCCGGGCGAGCGCCGACGGCTCGAGCTGCTCGCGAAGCGCCGCATCGAACTCGGCGGAGCAGCCCGAGACCATCCCCGGCTGGATGGCCTTCAGCGCAGTCTGAGCCCGTTGCACGGGGGTCGCGCCGCCGTCGGTCTCGACCAGATCGAGCGAGAAGGTGTGCAGGCCGCGAATCGGATCGAAGACCTGCCGCGAGCGCGTTTCGAGCTTGCGCGCGCGCGCCGCGTCCGTCAGCGAGATCCGCACGACGAGGTCCTCGCCGAGCTGTTGCGCCTTCACGCTCTTCAGGACCGAGCTGTGCACGCCCTCGACCGTCGCCGCGCCGCCGGGCGACTTGCCGGTCGACGTGAGCACGACCGAGAAGCCGTCGCTCGCGTCCTGGATGCGGAAGGTGAGCGCCTCTTTCGTCAGGAAGCTCAGCGTCGTGCGGCCCGCGAAGGTGCTGTGCGTCATGGCGACGAGCGCGTTCGGGAGCGGCTCGAGATCGATGTGCACCTTCGTCTCGCGCGAGCGAACGCGCACGTGCACCTCGCGCTGGCGGTAGCCGTCGAGCAGCGCGCGGATCATCAGCGAATCCCGCGGACCGGCCTCGATGCGGCTGGGCAGCACGATCGTCGCCGGCGCGTCGGTCTGCTCGTAGCCCTTCTGAAAATTGATGCGCACATAGAACAGATCGAGCACGGCGCCGGGCGGCGTCGTCTCGATCTCGATCTTGCGGGCGGAGTACCAGTAGCCCGGTCCGCCGAGGAAGAGCCCGGTGATGGGCGCGAACAGGTTCGTTGCGCTCCAGGACGGCCGGTCCTTGGGGATCAGCTCGACGACTTCGGCGCGCGCCGTCGCGACCTGGAGTGCCGACAGAACGGCGAGCAGCGCGATCCGACGGTGCACGGCGCGTCCCTTCATGGCCTCCCTCAGGAGGCGCGCAGGGTAACCGTGCGACGAGAGCTCTGACAACCGGAAGCCGCGACGGGGGTGGCCGCCGTGCGACGGGCTCAGCGCGGCAGCCAGTCCGCCAGGACGACGTTCGGCCGTGCTTCGAAGTGCGAGGCGAGCGACGCCGAGTTCGGGTGACCTGCGCCGCGCAGCTGACGCGCGAACTCCTGCATCCGGGCCCGGCGTTCGGCCTCTTCCCTACGAGCCATGCTCACATACTGCTGGTAGGCCGCGGCCGGCGTGATGCCGCTCGTGACGCCGGCCTGCGACCCGAGCCCGCTGTCCCTGGAGTTCGGCCACGCAGCTTCGAAGCCACCGCGCTCGGCCGTGAAGGGCGTCTCCGCGTCGTTCGCCGCAACGCGTGCGACGATCTCGGGCGCGAACGCTCGCAAGGGCTGCGTCGAGCGCCCGGCATCGCCCGATTGGAAGAGGAAGAACAAGCCCGCGAGGCCGGCCGCGAGCGGCGCGGCGAAGCGCGGCTCGGCCACGCGCCGGAGCAGCGAATACACGCGCGCGTCGCGGCCCTCGCCGAGCGCGATGCGCGCCATCACCGCCCCGCTGATCCCCGGCGGCAGCGCCGGCTCCGGCAACCTCCGGAGCAGCGACACGGTCGCGCGGAGCTCGTTCAGCTCGCGATCGCAGTCCGTACAGTTCTCGAGGTGCGCGTCGATCCGGGAACGCTGTTCACCGGACAGATCGCGTTCGAGGTACTCGCTCAGGTGGGCGCGGATCTCCGAATGCTTCACGAATCGACTCCTTCGGATTCTTGGGTCACGAACGAGCGCAAGCGCTCGCGCAAGGCGTTGCGGGCCCGGTGGATGCGCGACTTGACGGTCCCCTCGGGCACCTCGAGCACGCGCGCGATCTCGCCGTAGGGCATGCCTTCGATGTCGTACAACACGACGGCGAGGCGCAGGTCGGGAGGCAGCTCCTGGAGGGCCTCGTGCACGCGCGCCTGGGCTTGCGCGCCAGCCGCGGCGTCTCCCGGATCGCGGGGCGACGACGGCAGATCGATCCCGCCGCTCTGGCGTTCGGCGAGCAGCCGCTCGCGCGCGCGGCTGCGCCCGAGCGTGCGCCGCCGGTTGAGCGCCGCGTTGGCCGCCACGCGGTAGACGAAGGTCGAGAAGCGCGACTCGCCGCGGAAGCTGCGGCCGTGACGGTGCAGGCTCAGCAGCGCTTCCTGGGTGACGTCCTCGGCTTCCTCGCGACTGCCGAGCATGCGCAGCGCAAGTCGGAAGACCGAACGCTCGTGGCGTCGTACCAGCACCTCGAAGGCGCTCGCATCACCCGCCTGCCAGCGCCTCACGTGCTCGGAATCGGGATCGACGATCTCGGTGTACGTGTCGACCTCCCGCGCGATCGGCGCGGCGGCAGGGTTAGGCTCGACCAGCTCGTACGTCATCGAGGATCTCGTGGCGGTGGGACACCGGAGCCCGGGGCTCGGTTCTCGCGGCCTTCGAGGCTCGTCGGGCATGCCTCACCTCGGGCGCTGGGCGCGCCCGACCCCTGGATCGGACGGATCCTCGCCAGAGCGAGTCCAATCGCCGGTCTTGCCCCCGCTCTTGCGCACGAGACGCACCTCCTCGAGGAGCATGCTCCGGTCGATCGCCTTGCACATGTCGTAGATCGTGAGGCCTGCGGCCGCGACCGCGACAAGAGCCTCCATCTCGACGCCGGTGCGGGCATGAACGGACACCCGCGCCTCGATCCGAACCCGCGAGCCGGCGGGGTCCGGGAGCAGGTCGATCTCGACGGCGTCGAGCGGCAGGCTGTGGCATAGTGGGATCCACTCATCGGTGCGCTTGGCGGCCTGGATCCCCGCGAGTCGCGCCGTCGCGAGCACGTCGCCCTTGGGCAGCGTGCCGGCCGAGATCCGCGCGAGCGTCTCGGGCGCCATCCGCACCTCGCCGCGCGCAACGCAGGTTCGCAGCGTCACCGGCTTCTCGGAGACGTCCACCATGCGCGCACGACCCTTCGCATCGAGGTGGGAGAGCTCGCCGCTCACGTCGCTCCTCCGACTACCGGCCTCTCGCACGGATCCACGCGAGGACGTCCTCGAAGACGCGCGCATGCTCCGGCTCGTTGAAGATCTCGTGGCGCAGGCCCGGATAGGTCTGGATCCGTCGTGGCTCGACGACGAGGCGCTCGAAGAAGCCTCGCGTGCCCGCCACGGGACAGATCGGGTCCCCTTCGCCGTGAAGCATCAGCAGCGGGACGCGCACCCGATCGGCGCTGCCGACGGTGCGCTCGATCGCACCCATGAGCTCGACGGCGAGCGAGGTCGTCATGCTCCGGAACACGAGCGGATCCTCGACGTACGCGCGCACGACCTCGGGGTCGTTCGAGAGCCCCTCGGGATCCAGCCCGGAGTCCAGGGCCAGACGGGGAGCTACGCGCCGGAGCACCCGCGCCGCGACGATCCGTCCGCGAGAGAGATCGTCCGAGATGGCGAGCGCCGCCCCCGACGTGACGGCACCCGCGACGTCCGGCGCGCGCTCGCACAGGGAGGCTGCGACGATGAGCCCGCCCATGCTGTGACCCACCAGCTGGGGGAGAAGGCCCGGATGCTCGGCGCGAACCGCGGCGAGCATGGCGTCGAGGTCGTCGAGGAAGTCCCCGAAGCGGCGCACGTGGCCGCGCACCCCCTCCGAGCGGCCGTGTCCTTGATGATCGTAGGCGTGCACGGCGCAGCCGCGCCTCGCGAACCACGCGCCGAAGTGCTCGTAGCGTCCCGAATGCTCGGCGAAGCCGTGGACGACCAGCAGCACGCGCTCGGGTTGCTCCGGCAGCCAGGCGCGGCGAAACAGCGTGCGGCCCGCGGAGGTCGCGAGCTGCGACTCGACGCGGCGGAGGCTGCGAGGCTCCCCGTGCGTTCGCCCGGCCGGGGTAGCGGGGATCGTCGCGGCGCTCAGGACTCGGCCTGCCGGAGCACGGCCTCGCGCGCGGCCCGCACGCGTGTGAGATACGCGAGGCCGCGGATGTCGGAGCCCCAGAAGTAGGCCGAGATTCCATCCTCTTCGCCCAGGCGTCGGATGTTGTCCGCGAGCAGGAAGCAGCCTCCCTCGATGTTGCTCTCGATCGTCGCCAGATTGCCTGCGAGCGCCGAAGGCACGATCACGTGCGGCATGATCTGCATCAGACCGATCGCGCCCTTCGGGCTGCGAGCCCACGGCCGGGCGCTGCTCTCGACGAGCAGCACGGCCGTCACGAGCACCGGATCGATCTGGTATTTGCGGCTGTAGCGAACGATCGCCGACGCGATGCGCTCGACCTCGGGCGGCGCGAGCTCGCGATTCGCCCGCGCGAGGCTAGCCGCAACCTCCGCAGTGCCAAACACAGCCTTGCGCGCGCGCGCAGCGTCGTCGCGAGCGTCGACGACCCGCTGGCCGTCGCAGACGAGCAACACAGCGAGCAGTCCGAGGCATGCGACCCGTCGTCGACTCATGCGAATCCTCCCATCGGATGGGGCGGCGCGCGAGCGATGGTGCCGGCCGAAGCTGGACCCCCGGGGGATGAAATCACGGGGTGGGGGTCGCCGTCAGACACCAAAGCATAGGCAACTCGCAATCAGCGATCCACGCGCGGGTCGCAATCCCGGGTCGGCGTGGTTCCCCGAGGCGCGACCGCGACAGCGAGTGTGCGTGTCGCGCCTGCGCCTGCGCAGCGGGTGATTTGATTGACCCTCACTCTTCACGGGTGGTAGAATCACGGCCGTTCGTGGGGTGAGATCCAGGGGAAATTCCCAGGCAAATTGACTGCCGTCTCGAGTTTCCGCTTGCGCTGGTGAATCGCTGACCGCGTTCGGATTCCTGGGAGTTCTCTTGACGATTTGGCAGGTCGCATGACGGCCGAGCTTCTCCCCAATACGAACCGTCGCATCGAGAACCTCGATGACGTCTCCGCAGTTCGCTTCACCAGCGGGTTCGCTCGACTCTATCGCTACGCGCTCGTCACCGATGTTTCGGGCTGCATCCGCGCGATGAGCGAGGAGCTCTGCGAGCTCTGCCGTGGCGCAGAGGGCCTCATCGGACTCAACCTACGCAGCCTGATGTCGAGCGTGACGAATCCGGAGCAGGCCGTCGCCCTGCGCTCGGAGCTCCGCGAACGCGGCAGCCTCGCGAGCGCGCGCGTCGAGATCACCGGCCTCGACGGCGCTCCGTCGACCTTCGAGTTCTCCGTGCTCCCCCTCTCGGACCGTCCCGAAGAGGCCGGGCTGTACGCCGTGATCGCGCGCCCCGAGGAGCCGCCCGGGCAGGGGGGTGTGCCCGCGGCGAATGGCGCGGGCTTCGAAGCGGCGCTGCTCGCCGGCCTGCCCGACGCGATCGTGGTCGTCGACGAGCACGGCTACATCCGCTTCGCGAACCGCGCGGTCGAGTCGCTCGTCGGCCATCCGCCAGCGGACCTCGTCGGCCGCCCGGTGGCGTCGCTATGTCGCTCCGCCCGCGACCTCGAAGGCGTGATCTCGGCAATCGCCACGGAAGCCGGCCGGATCGAGCAGGCGATGACGCTCAGAAGTCCGGATGGCGGCGCGATCGCGGTTTCCGCTGCCATCTCGCCGCTGCCGCCGCACGCGGGGCTCCCGCGCGCGATCATCCTCTCGCTGCGCGACGCCACGTCGTCCCAGCAAGCGCTCGCCGAGATCCAGGGCAAGAACGACGATCTCGAGCACTGCGTCAACACGCTCGCTCACGACCTGCGCTCGCCGCTGGTGGCGCTGCTCGGCTTCTCCCGACTGCTGCGCCAGGACTACGGAGCACGGCTCGACGACACGGGCCTGCACTTCGTCGATCGGATCGAGCAGGCCGGCCGCACGATGGAGATGCTGATCCACGATCTGCTCGAGCTCTCGCGCATCGGCCAGCCGGGCGAGCGGCGCGCCCTGGTCGATCCGCGCGCCGTGCTGCAGCATCTCCACGCCGAGCTGAAGCCGAGGCTCGACGCGGCTGGGGTCGAGCTCGTGCTACCCGCGCACCCGCCGCTCGTGTACTGCGATCGCACCCGGCTCTACCAGGTGTTCTCGAACCTGATCGGCAATGCGATCGAGCACATGGGACCTTGCGCAAAGCCGCGCATCGTCGTCGACGTCGACGAAGAAGCCGACTGCGAACACATCGCGGTGCACGATCCGGGACGCGGCATCGCGCCCGAGCACCACGAGCGGATCTTCGAGGTCTTCCAGAGCCTCGCGCCGCGCAGCGACGACCGCAGCGGAACCGGCATCGGGCTCGCGATCGTGAAGAAGATCGCGCAAACCCATGGCGGGCGGGTGTGGGTCGACAGCCGGCTCGGCCATGGTTCCACCTTCCACGTGACCTTCCCGCGCCGCTAGACTCGCGATTCCTCGTTCTCCAGACGGCGCGCCACGATGTATCCGACGCTCTTCCGCATTCCGTACCTCGACTTCCCGATCAGCACGTTCGGCGTGATGATGGCGGTCGCCTTTCTGGTCGGCTCCTGGATCACCGCAAAGCGGATGGCGGAGGAGGGCCTCGACCCGGATCTCGCCACGACGCTGCTGATCTACGTGATGCTCGGTGGAATCTTCGGCTCGAAGCTCTACTACGCGATCGACGTCTCGCTGCGAGAGAGCATTCCCTTCTGGCAGCTCTTCTTCGCACGCGATGGCATCACCTGGTATGGCGGGCTGATCGGGGCGACGCTCGTCGGCGCGATCGGCTGCCGCCTCCACGGCCTGTCGGTCAAGGTCTTCGCCGATTGCACCGCCGTCGCGGGAGCGGTCGGTCAGGCGCTCGGGCGGATCGGCTGCTTTCTGGTCGGCGACGACTACGGTCGGCCGAGCTCACTGCCCTGGGCGGTCGCGTTTCCAGAGGGCGCGCCGCCGACGCTCGCGACCGTGCACCCGACGCAGCTGTACGAGGTGGCCTGGCTGCTGCCCGTGGCGGGGCTGCTCTGGTCGCGCCGGCGCAAGAGCCCCTTCCTGTTCGGAGAGTATCTCGCGGCCAACGGCCTCGGTCGGATCGTGATAGAGAGCTGGCGGGTGAACCCGAGGGTCGCCCTCGGACTCACCGAGCCCCAGTGGATCGGGCTCGGGTTGATCGTGCTCGGCGCATCCGGCTGGCTCTACTACCAGCGGCAGGCAGCGGCGGCCGGTGCGCCGGCGCGCCTCAAGCCGGCGGGGCGTCGCTGAGCTCCGCCGCGCCGCGCAGCTTCGCAATGCCTTCGAGCAGCTTCGAGGCCTCAGCGACGATGCGCGGGCGATCGTCGCCCTGCACGAGCACCCCCAGCTTGGCGACGGCAGCGTGCGCCAGGCCGGCGAGCGGCGCGTCTTCGCTCGTGGCCGCGGCCAGCCACTGCGAGAGTCGCTCGACGCTCGCCGCATAGTCGCCGGCGAGATACGCGGTCATGCCCCGCGCGTAGGCGGACAGACGGCTGGCCTCGGCGCAGCCACCGCCGCCGGCGAGCGCGCGCGCGAACGCCGCCTCGGCCTCGGCGAAGTACCCGCTCGCGAGATACGAGCGGCCCGCGACGCGATGGCCTGTCGCAGCATCCCCATGGATCTGGACCAGCAGCGCGTCGAGACCCGCCTCGAATACGTCCTCCACGTCCGCCCGGTTCTCGATCAGACAGCGTGCGACGAAGCCGTTCTCCCGATGCTCGGCCAGCAGCAGGGCGAGCTGCTCGCGGGTGCGAACCAGCAGCGCCTCGCTCTCGTGCAGACCTTCCTCCAGCCTTTGGGCCACGGCGGAGAGGATCTTCTCGAACTCCTGGAACAGCGCCGCGTTCTCGCCACCGGATTCGGTTCGCAGCGCGCGCACGCGCGGGCCGTAGACCTCTCGTTGGTAGAAGTTCTCGCGAAACTTCATCGCCTCGTGGAACAGCGAGCCGATGGCGAGGTCGAACAGGGCCTCGCGCCGCATGGCCAGCGCAGGATGACCCGGATCGCGCCGGAACAGGGCGTGACAGCGCCCCTTGAGCCGGAACAGCACGCTGTGCTCGTCGTCGCCGACGAGGTCTTCGAGCTCCCCGAAACGCAGATCGTCGCTGCGGTAGCGGGCGAAGAGCCGTCGCGTCAGGCGGTGCGCCGCGAGGAACTCGCGGGTGATGTCGACGAGTGCGGCATCGCGGCTGGGCACCCGCCCATTATAGAGAGCCCGCGCGGCGCCCGTACTCTCGTCTGCGAGGTTGGTGCACCGAATCGGTCGTTTCCCTATCTTCTGGAGGTAGCGACGCCCGCGAGCGGAGGCTCCCATGAGTCCGGCGACCGAACGCGAGAGCATGGAGGTCGACGTGCTCTACGTCGGCGCGGGGCCGGCGACGTTGGCCTCGGCGCTGCACCTGATGCATCAGATCGCCGAGCACAATCGGCGAGCCGAAGCGGCCGGCCGCCCCGGGATCGAGCCGCCGTCGGTGCTCGTGCTCGAGAAGGGGAAGAGCGTCGGCGACCACATGCTCTCGGGCGCCGTGATGAATCCGAAGGCGCTTCGCGAGCTGATCCCGGATTTCGAGCAGCAGGGCTTCCCAACCGAGTACGTCTGCAGCTACGCCGGCTTCTGGCTCTTCCATCCCAAGGGCAAGCTCAACGTTCCCATCGTCCCCCCGAACTTTCGCAAGCAGGGCTACCACGTGGTGTCGCTTTCGAACGTCGCCAAGTGGCTGGCGGAGCGCGCCGAGGCGGCCGGGATCGAGATCTATCCCGGCTTCGCGGCCGACCAGCTGCTGATCGAGGGCGGGCGCGTCGTCGGAGTTCGCACCGGCGACATGGGCATCGACCGCACGGGCAAGCCGAAGGCGAACCACCAGCAGGGCATGGACATCTTCGCCAAGGTCACGGTGATCGGCGAAGGCGTGCGCGGCACGCTCGCGAAGCAGCTGGTCGAGCGCTTCGATCTCGCCGGCCCCAATCCGCAGACGTTCGAGACGGGCATCAAGGAGATCTGGCGGATCGACCCGAAGAAGCACGTCCCGGGTCGCGTCGTCCACGGCATGCAGTTCCCCGAGATCCTGAGACGCTTCCACGGCATGTGGCTCTACGACATGAAGGACAACCTGGTCTCCTACGGGTTCGTGACGCTGCTCGAGTCCGAGAGCCCGCATTGCGATCCGCACCTCGAGGCGCAGAAGTTCAAGACGACGCCGTGGATGCGCTGGCTGCTCGAGGGCGCGGAGTTGATCCGCTACGGCGCGAAGGCGATCCCGGTCGGCGGGCTCTACGCGCAGCCGAAGCTCTACACCGACGGTGCGATGCTGGTCGGCGACTCGGCAGGCTTCTGCAACGCGCAGAACCTGGCCGGGATCCACATGGCGATGAAGTCGGGCATGCTCGCCGCGGAGACGCTGGTCGAGGCGCTCGCGCAGCAGGATTTCTCCGCGAAGACGCTCGGAGGCTACGCGGAGCGCTACCCGCGCAGCTGGGCCTGGAAGGAGCACCACCAGGCCCGAAATTTCGCGGCGTCGATCGAGAGAGGCACGTTCTTCTTCGGCCTGAACGAGCCGATCCGGATGCTGACCGGCGGACGCGGCATCCAGGATCAGCTTCCGACCCGGGCCGGCCACACGCACATGAAGCGCTTGTCGGAGCTCCCGAAGGCGGAGCGCGCGAAGGAGAAGTTCGAGTTCGACGGCAAGCTCACTTTCAGCAAAGAACACCTCGTGCAATTCAGCGGCACGAAGCACGAGCCCGATCAGCCGTCACATCTGGTTGTCGCCGATACCGATCTGTGCAGCACGACGTGCGTGGAGGAGTTCGGCAATCCGTGCGAGAGCTTCTGCCCGGCGGCGGTGTACGAGATGATTCCCGACCCGGCGAATGCGGAGCGCAAGAAGCTGCTGATCCACCACGAGAACTGTGTCCACTGCAAGACCTGCGACATCGCCGACCCGTATCAGGTGATCACGTGGACGCCTCCCGAAGGCGGCGAAGGCCCTGATTACGCATTGATGTGAGGCTCAGGGCAGGCCCGCCGCCGCGAGCGCCGCTTCGAGGGCGGTGAGCTCGACCGGGGACGCCGCCACGAGCAGGGCGCGCGCGGGGGTCTCGATGTCGAGGGGGAAGGCCGCGCCGTCCTCGCCGCGCACCAGCGCACCCGCCTCGGCGGCGATCAACGCGCCGATGCGCCCACGGATCGAGAGGTCCGACTCCGGCTCCATCGCAATGCGCAGGCCCGCGCACGCCCCGGGAATGAGCGGCGCGACGGCGATGGCGCCGCCGCAGGCCGTCACGACCTCGAAATCGCGCCGCAGCAGGCTCTCGAGCGCGGCTTCGGGCAGCGAGTGCGAGACGTAGACCCGCTTCCCGGTGACCTCGGCGCGCGCCGGCCGCGCCGGCGAGCCGTGCTGCGCGATGCGCGCGCCCCGGCCGCGGACGGCATCGAGATAGAGCTCTTCTCGGGGCAGCGCGACGAGCGCGGCCTCGTACACACGTTCGCGTGCGAGGCCGATCATCACGGCGTACGGCCCCCGGCCCTCGAGGTAGAAGCGCAGGGTTCCGTCGATCGGATCGATCACCACGAGCTCCGGGCCGGAGCTGGCGAAGTGGATCGTCGAGGGGGTGTCTTCCTCGGCGGCGAGCCGTACCGTGGGGAAGTGCTCGAGCAGCGGCACCAGCAGCGCTTCCTGGGAGGCGGTGTCCGCGATCGTGAGGGCAGCCTTCACGGCCGTCGTCTCGCCGAGCTTCGGGCGATTCGGGACGCGCCCCTCGAGAGCACGCGCAATCGACGCAGACTGACGCAAAGCGGGCGCAAGAGCGCGCACGAAGGCTTCGGGGTCCGTG
>Ga0210377_10002062_pt1 | contig 17876 bp, 23 predicted proteins | sample PLM4_65_b1redo_FD_155480 | JGI IMG/M metagenome (GOLD analysis project Ga0210377, IMG submission 155480) | Groundwater sediment microbial communities from an aquifer in East River, Colorado, USA - PLM4_65_b1 redo | ecosystem: Environmental > Terrestrial > Soil > Riparian zone | place: USA: East...
CATGGGCGGCAGCGCACCGAAGTATGCCGGACAAAATGCGATCAACCCAATGGCGGCCATCGGCGCGGCCATGATGATGCTCGATTCGCTCGGGGAGACAAAGTCATCGCAGGCGATCGAATCGGCAATGGTCGCGGTCATGAAAAAAATGAAGAGCCAGGCCGCCGGAAAGATGGGTTACCCGACTACGGAAGTGGGGGATATGGTGGCTGGGATGGTCTAGTCACGTTCACTTCCCCCTTAGAAAAAGGGGGACGGAGGGGGATTTATCATAAAATCTCCCCTAACCCCTCTTTTCCAAAGAGGGGGATGAAATGCAGCCCCTTTAGCAAATGAAGGCATGACGGAGATTTGAGAATTGTTGGTTCTCTATGTTGAACTATAACAAAGAGCTCAAATTATTTTCGCAACAACTCAGAAAAAACATGACCGATGCTGAGCGACGGTTGTGGACTAGACTAAGAGGCAAACAGCTCAAAGGCCTGCAGTTTTATCGGCAGAAGATTATTAGCGACTATATTGTGGACTTTTACTGTCCCGGTGCGAAGCTGATCATAGAATTAGACGGCGGGCAGCATTATTCTGAGGAAGGTCGGAAGAAAGACGAGATCAGAGATGAGAGCCTGGCTGATAAAGGATTGCAGGTGCTGAGATTTTCTGATAGGGATATCTTTGACAATATTGAAGGCGTTCTGGAACGAATCTGGAGTAGAATATAACGGAGTCATCCCCCTATGAAAAAGGGGGAACGATGGGGATTTATCATTAGAAAATCTCCCCTAGCCCCTCTTTTCCAAAGAGGGGGATAAATACTGCTGGGTATGATTAAGAGTGGAGAGCAAATGTATCTACGCCTACTTCATCCATTGCTTTACATGACAGTGGCGTGCATATTTACCGTCGGTTTAATCTTCGTTGAATTTTCGTGGCTCTATGCCGCTGTGGCGATCTTACTATATACAAGAGGTGCTCGAGGGATTTTACTCTATCTTCAAATCAAGTCGAATTCTCCTTCAGAAGATATCTTCACCGCTAAATACTTTCGGCTACTAGCGGCCGGATATTTTTTGACAATGGTATTGTCTTTCGTGTCATGGTTAAGGGGCGAAGGGGTACCCGGTTTATTTCTAGGGATTGTAACTATTATTTCGACAACAGTATGGATGTTTGCTGCGAAACGTTCTGAACCTTCAGCAAGATAGCTTTGGATATTTATGCTCTTGTTTTCGGAATGACGGCTTCAGAAATTCTATGATATCAGGAGCAAGACAATGATGAGAGTTGGATTTATCGGTTGGCGCGGGATGGTGGGCTCGGTGCTTATGGGCCGCATGAACGATGAGAAGGATTTCAGTCATATCGATCCGGTGTTCTTCACGACGTCGAACGTCGGCGGCAAGGGGCCGAACATCGGCAAGGACGTTCCGGCGCTCAAGGATGCCAAGAATATCAATGAACTGAAGGCGATGGAGATCATTGTTTCCTGCCAGGGTGGCGATTACACGACCGAGGTCTATCCCAAGCTTCGCGAATCTGGCTGGAAGGGTTACTGGATCGATGCGGCGTCCGCGCTTCGGATGGAAAAAGATGCCATTATCATCCTCGACCCGGTCAACCTGAACGTGATCAAGAATGGTATGGCAAAGGGGATCAAGAACTTCATCGGCGGAAACTGCACGGTATCGCTCATGCTCATGGCTCTGGGCGGGCTGTATGAACGTGGACTGGTTGAATGGATGAGCGCCATGACCTACCAGGCTGCCTCGGGAGCCGGTGCGAACAACATGCGCGAGCTCCTGAAACAGATGGGTTCAATCCATGGCACCGTGAAGTCCCTGCTTGACGATCCGTCAGGCGCTATCCTCGAGATCGACCGCAAGGTGTCCGACCACATCCGCTCCGATGCTTATCCTAAGGAGTTCTTTGGCGTACCGCTTGCCGGCTCCGTAATCCCCTGGATCGACAAGCAGCTCGACAGCGGCCAAAGCAAGGAAGAGTGGAAGGGCCAGGCCGAGACAAACAAGATCCTGGGCCGTGAAGGAAACCCGATCCCGATCGACGGCACGTGCGTGCGCGTGGGCGCGATGCGCTGCCATAGCCAGGCGTTGACGATAAAAATGACCAAAGACGTCCCTCTTGCGGAGATCACGGACATGATCGCCAAACACAGCAAGTGGGTCAAGGTGGTCCCGAATAACCGTGAGATAACCATCCGCGAGCTTACCCCTGCGGCGATCACCGGAACGCTCACCGTGCCGATCGGACGATTACGCAAGATGAACATGGGCCCGACGTTCCTGAATGCGTTTACCTGCGGTGATCAGCTTCTGTGGGGCGCGGCGGAACCGCTGCGGCGCATGCTGCGGATCGTGGTGGAGAAATAGTAGAAAATCCCCTTTGAATCGTCATTCCGGGCTTGACCCGGAATCCAGTGACTTTGTGTTTACTCGTTTTATTGTGAAGGCGATGGATTCCCCCCGGCTTTAACCATACCGGAGCAGGCTCGAACCAAATCATTCGGGAATGGCGGATTTTATTTTTATCGTGAGAAGTTTTAAACGGTCTTCAAATAATGCTTAAGAAAAAACCTAAATATGTAGTTGCCGTTGTCGGCGCGACCGGTGCGGTTGGCCGGGAAATGATCGAGATTCTCGAGGAACGCAAGTTCCCTGTTTCCGAGCTCATTCCGCTCGCCTCGGAGCGTTCCGAGGGCGAGCGGGTAGAGTTCAACGGAAAGAAGATGGTGGTCAGGAGATTGACCAAGGATGCGTTCGCAGACGTGGATATAGCGCTCTTTTCGGCAGGCGCTGAGCGCAGCCTGGAGTTCGCTCCCGCGGCTGTGAAGTCCGGTGCTGTGGTGATCGACAACTCGAGCGCCTTTCGCATGGACCCGACGGTGCCGCTCGTGGTTCCCGAAGTGAATGCCCACGCCATCGCCGGGCACGCGGGCATCATCGCAAACCCGAACTGTTCCACGATCGGCATGGTCGTGGCCATGAAGCCGATCCATGACGCCGTGAAGATCAAGCGCATCGTGGTTACGACGTTCCAGTCTGTTTCGGGTACCGGCAAGGATGCCATAGACGAACTGGCGAGCCAGACCGTTGCGCTCCTGAACTTCAGGGATATCGAGACGAAGGTTTATCCCCACCAGATCGCCTTCAACTGCCTGCCGCACATCGATTCCTTTCTCAAGAACGGTTATTCCAAAGAAGAGATGAAGATGGTGAACGAGACGAAGAAGATCATGGAGGATGATTCCATTCGCGTGACGGCCACGACCGTTCGCGTGCCCGTGTTCCGGTGCCACTCTGAATCCGTAAACATCGAAACGGAGAAGAACATTTCTGCCAACGAAGTAAGGGCCCTCCTGTCAGGTGCACCGGGTATAATCGTTTATGATGACCCGACGAAAAACCTGTATCCACTGGCGATCGATGTGGCAGGCAAGGATGAGATTTATGTGGGCAGGATCAGGGTGGACGAGTCGATCCCGAACGGCATTAATATGTGGATCGTATCGGATAATCTGCGCAAGGGCGCCGCACTGAACGCGGTGCAGATCGCGGAGCATTTAATACAGTAGTCAGGGGCCAAAATTCAGGAGCCGGGAGAAGGACACAATGCAGATTCAACAGATTTCTTCTGGATTCTGACTTCTGATCTTACTATGTATAATCTAATTTCAAAAATAATCGACAAACTCGAAAAGGGCCTCAGCCCGCGGGAAAAGGTCATTATTGTTTCCTCCATGCTGATTATCTCGGTCCTGAGCATCGTGCTTGCGGTCCGGTACTACAACTTTATCCAGAAGGACCCCGAATTTTGCAACAGCTGTCATCTCATGGAAGAGGCGCATACGGCATGGAAGCTTTCGGGTCATCGGAATATCGTATGTCAGGGATGCCACCAACTCGGCATGATGGAGCAGAACGGGTTGCTGATCAAGTTCGTTTTTACGACAGGCAAGAAAAGGCCTGAACCGCACGGGAACGAGACCCCGTGGAAGACTTGCACGAAGTGCCACTGGGATGAGGCTGCCCAGGGATCTCTGACCGTGAATAAATCAACAGGTCATGCGCGGCACGTCTTTATAGAAAAGCTCGCTTGCAAGGATTGTCACAGCCGGACAGTGCATTCCTTCATGCCCGATAGGGATGCCTGTCTTCGCTGTCACAAGAATTGGGAAATTCATGGGGTGGGAATGGAGAATATCTCCTGTTTCAGATGCCATGCCTTCTCACCAAAGCAGCGGGAAGCCTTCATTCCGGATCGGGACCGGTGCCTGACCTGTCATCGGAAATCATCAAAGACAACCTTCCCTGACCGGGTACCGATGGCGCGGCTGAACTGCTATGAGTGCCACAAGCCGCATGCCCGCATTAAGCCGAACGACGACGATTGCCTGCGTTGCCATACCCTTGAGGTTCTGACGCTCAAGCGAGTCCACCAAACAGGCAAGAGCTGCATGAAATGTCACAAGCCACATGTATGGACTGCACGGTAGGGATTTTCGCGAGTGGATTTTCTATCGGGTCTTTCGAGGTTTTTTCAGGCTGCTTTTTACGAGCAAATCGTTGGGCTCAACATTGTAAATGCTGCACAAGGTCATGAGCTTCATCAAGCTGGGGTTGTTCTCTTTGCCGGATTCCAGGCGGGAGAGATAACCCTGGGTTATCCCCCCCCGATGGTCCGGCGCGAGTTCCGAAATCCGCGCTACCTGGCTCATCGATAGTTTATTTTTTTTCCGCAGCTTCTTGAGTTTTTCCGCGAGCGTCATGGTCATAATGGAAGGATATATAACTCGCTTTCATTCTATTGTCAATATAAAGTTGCAATAAATATATCATTTGGTTTTTTAAAATGGTTCCGGAGGACGGATGAAGGACTTTTTATCAGTTGCCTGCGAAGCGGCGCTCAAGGCCGGGGGAATCTTAAGAGACAATATAAACGGAATACGCGAGATCACCTTGAAGGGCGATATCAACCTGGTAACCGAGATGGATATGAGATCTGAACGGGCGGTCGTCGAGAAGCTGCTCGCATCCTTTCCCGGTCATGGTATTATCGCAGAAGAAGAGACCAGGATACTCAGCAATTCCGGTTTTACCTGGATCATCGACCCCCTTGACGGAACAACGAACTATGCCCACGGCTATCCCTGTTTTTCCGTTTCCATTGCCCTTGAGCACGGGGATGAGATCGTCCTTGGTGTTGTGTACGACCCCATGAGAGATGAGCTGTTCACGGCACAAAAAGAGAAGGGTGCATTTTTAAACGGGAAGCCGATCAAGGTCTCCGCTATCGATACACTCATAAAAAGTCTTCTTGCCACGGGATTTCCTTACGACCGCAAGCTGAGTGAAAAGAACAACCTGGATCATTTCCACGATCTACTCATGGCCTCACAGGAGGTTCGCCGCGATGGCTCGGCAGCCCTCGACCTCTGCTCAGTGGCATCCGGACGGTTTGATGGTTTCTGGGAACTCAAACTCAAACCCTGGGACGTGGCGGCAGGGAGTCTTATCGTGCTCGAAGCAGGGGGTAGGGTATCTGATTTCTCTGGGACGAAATTCAGCATCCACGATGACGAGATCCTCGCGAGTAACGGCAGAATACACGGGAAGATGGTGGAGATACTGAGAGAGGCAGCCCGGCATAAGCCACAAGGAGTGCAGGGGTAAGCCACTGTGGATGAGCTTATTACGACAGTACGATTGCTGAGTAAAAAAACCGTACAGGGCTTATGAATGAAAAACAATCTTCAGATGTTTCCATATCACGGTGTGCTGATTACGAACGGCATCGGATCTTCTCCGCAATAACGCAGGCCGTCAACCTGCTGGGCGGCATGCAAACCTTCGTAAAGCCCGGCGAACGGGTGCTTATCAAACCGAACCTGCTCAAGGCCATGCCCCCGGAGGCGGCTGTGACCACCCATCCCGAGATCGTGCGTACCGTCATCAGGCTTGTCCGGGAGGCAGGCGGCGTTGCAATGGTAGGCGACAGCCCGGGCATGGGAGATCTCCGGAATGTGTGCAAGAAGGCAGGCATCCTTGACATCGTGAAGGAGGAAGGTGCAACGCTGGTAGACCTGGACGAGGTCGTGCAGGTCAGGAATCAGGGCAGGTTCCAGCGCTTCGAGATCGCACGGGCGGCATACGAGGCTGATGCGATCATCAACCTTCCGAAGCTCAAGACCCACGGCATGACAACGCTCACCGGGGCGGTCAAGAACCTATTCGGGTGCGTGCCCGGCAAACGCAAGGTCCAGTGGCACTTCAATACCGGTGTGAATCATGAGCTTTTTGCCGTCATGCTCATCGAGCTCTGCTCATTGCTTAAACCGCGGTTAACCATTATGGATGCGGTTATCGGTATGGAAGGGAACGGTCCCGGCAGCGGCGAACCACGGCAGATCGGTGTGGTGATCGCAGGTCAGGACCCGGTGGCCGTGGATGTGGTTTCCAGTAGTGTGGTGGGCGTGGCGCCGGAAAAGCTTCCCCTCATCAGAGCTGCTCTGGCCGCAGGCTACGGAGAAACGCAGCCTGACCGCATCAGGATCCTTGGCGAAACATTGTCGAGCGTGCAGATCGGGCATTTTCGGCTGCCGCCGAATGCACACCTGGAATGGCCGCTGCCGGAGTGGGCGCGCCGTTCGCTCAAGAACGCCTTTACGTCGAAACCGGTGATCAACAGCCGCTCGTGTATCCAATGCGGCATCTGTCAGAGTCACTGTCCGCAGAAAGCGATCGGAAACAGGGGGAACAAACTTGAGATACGCTACCGCGACTGCATTCGCTGTTTCTGCTGTCAGGAGTTCTGCCCCCAGGGCGCGATCACGGTGGGCAGGGGATGGGCGCTCAAATTTGTGAAGTAATTTTTATTGATCCCGCACACGTTGCCGAGTCGAGTATGCTGAGCCGCGAAAAGGGAGGTCCTTCATTCTTCATTGCTTCTCTCGCGGCCTTCCTCACTGTTCATTATCCTGTCTTCTGCCTCAAACTCCGCCATTTCTTCTTCGCTTATTTCAAAAACTCTTTCCTCCACAACCAGTTTCGGTTCCTCTCCGCGCTCCCAGAGCTCCCGGTGAATGAACGGCTTTACGGTCGCAGGCAACGATGGGTCGGAATAGAGTTCCCGGAGGTCCATGATCTTCATTTCCGCGATATACCGTGTCGAGAACGAGAGGGGGGTGTGAACGTTGCGGACCAGGGATACGCGTATCAGCGAGCGGCTTGACCAGTTCGGGTGTTCAGCGATCATCAGGATCGTCTCTGCGTGCGTGTCTTTACGGCTGATGACCTTGAAGAGGTGTCCCTCGGTGATATGGGGATTGTTGAGACAGAGTTTCACGACCTCTGCGTCGGCGTCGAAAAGCAATTTGAGCAGGACGCTCCCCGCGGCTTTTTTGGCGAGTGTTTTCTTGTTCCCGAGCGGCATGGTGAGCAGCCGCTCGTTGATGATCATTTCAACCTTGTGTCTGAAGACAAGGGGAATGAAATGGCTGCGTGTTATTTCCTCAAGGTCGAAGATGCGAAGGTAGCGGGCGATCGTGAGCGAGACCGAGAGTGGTGACCGGGCATTTCTGGCGAGCCCGAGCCGGACAGGATAGCTCTCGGCCCACCGGTTGTCTTTAAAGATTGTTTCGAGGATGTCAGAAGGCAGGTTGTTTCTTTTCACAATTATCATGACATCTTCCTCGGAGAGATTCCTGTTTTCGAGCAGTGACCGGATGACCCGGGGCGAAGGATCATGAAGATACCTGGCGATCCCTTCCTCGCCTGCAGCCTTTGCCTGCTCGCTTCGTGTCTCCTCGGATTCGGACATGCCACTATTATACAAAGTTTCAAACCTATTGACAAATGGTACCATTTTATGTATTTTTATAACTAATTTAACGGGCGTTTATTTGTGTTTTCGGTTCATCCGATGCATCGATTTCAAGAAGTTCCGGTATCACCGAGGGTTGCAATGGAACGGACGCTGCTTCTGAACGCGACATTTGAGCCGCTCAAGATCATTTCCTGGCAGAGGGCGATCACCCTGCTCACGCAGGGCAAGGTGGAGGTGATCGATTCCTATGACCGGAATATCCGGGGTGTGTCCCTTACCTTCAGGCTTCCCTCGATCCTCCGTTTGCTCAAGCTCGTCAAGATCAGGCGCGCGTCCCGCGAAGTACGGTTTTCCCGGGCCAACATTTACCAGCGCGACAAATACGTCTGTCAGTACTGCGGCGTGAAATATCCGGCAGAGGACCTGACCTTCGACCATGTCATCCCGCAGGTGCAGGGCGGCACGGCCACATGGGAGAACATCGTGACGGCCTGCCTCTCCTGCAACAACAGAAAGGGAGGCAGGACCCCGCGTGAGGCGAACATGAGGCTGATCAGACCGCCCATGAAGCCCAAGTGGATGCCGGTGGTCACGCTTACACTCGGGATGAAGAACGCTCCTTTGAGCTGGCGCGATTATCTCTACTGGAATATTGAACTGAACAGGGACGGTTAACGCAGCATGCATGACCGGATGCCGCTCTCCCCGGCCTTTTTGTTCCACTCTCCGCGCACTCTTTCTCGATCCATCTGAATTTGCTTCGTCCGCATTCGCAGCAGACCCCTTCACTTATTTTTTGCTTGTCAATCCAGACGTTTGATGTTATATTTCGAAGCGTTTAAATACCATCACGTAAGAGCGGAGGTCACGAAAAATGAAAAAAATGATTTTTTTGTGCTTAGGAATCTTTCTGATCCTGTCAACAGGTCAGGCGGGCGCTGCGACCAATTATAACCAGGCTGAATTCACCACGGCAGAGAGCCTGGATGCGGGAATGACCCAGGCCGGAGTAGACTTTACGTTCGGTGACCACTATAGAAACTTTTATCCCGAGATCCGCTATGGGCTGGGGGCGATGATGGAAGTGGGCGTAAAATTCGGGTTCACGTCTGTGTCGATCGATTCGAGCGACAAAGCCGGGGCGCTGATCGGCGGTGATTTCAAGTACCAGGTTATCAAGGAAACCGATGGGATCCCCATCGACCTGGCGGTGGACCTGGGGTTCGACACGGTTATCATCAACAGTAAAAACGCGAGCGTGACTTCGTTTTCAACCATCATCAGCAAGGGATTTCCGCTCACCGACCGGGGGTACAAGCTCATACCCTATGGCGGGCTCGAGCTGGCCACGTTGCGCGGATCGCTGCCGGAAGATGGAAATACATATATGAACGTTTTCGGCGGCCTGGAATGGAAGGTGAGTCAAAAGTTTATGCTGATTCTGGAAGTGAAAACAGGTCCCAGCACGATGGGCGGTGCGGGGATCAGGTTTGAGTATTAAGGCTGTTTGCACCCGGTGGGTTTAGGGTGACAAACAATTCGGTCCTGAGCAATCTTACAGGGTTTCACTCTTAATACTTATGACCTATGTCAATTACGCTTTCAGGAAAAATTTCTTTTACGCCGCTTGTGGATGTTTTGGAGCAACTTCGCCAGAAAAAAGCCACGGGCACCTTGACCGTGAACAGCGGTGATGTCAAAAAGTGCATCTTTATAAAGCTCGGGCAGATCGTTTTTGCCACGTCCACCAGCAGCCATGACAGGCTCGGTGAAATTCTCGTTAAAACCGGCAAACTCACGCGTGAAAACCTGGAGTACGCTACCCAACTCTACAAAAAAAATGCGGGATTAAAAAAACTGGGGGCCATCCTGGTGGAAAACAGGCTTTTAGCATCCAAGGATCTGTTCGGCGGCTTAAAGGCCCAGGTGAAGGATATTATTTTCAGCCTCGTTCTGTTGGATAAAGGCGATTTTCAGTTTGAGGACACATTTCCTTCCGATATCATCCAGCTTCAATTCAATTTTCAGGACTTGATCGCCGAGATCATTCAGCGAATAAAACAGGAAGCCTGACACCATGGCCGTGTCTTTTTCCTGTTGTCCCTTTTCCCGGATACCGGTAGAACTTTCTCCGAATACACGCAAGGCCGGAGACCACTGTGAAAGCATTTGATTGCTCCTTCCCAGAACAGGCAGAACGGATCAGTGCTCTCTATAATGAAGAAGAAGACGCGCTTCTCCTCGGCATGCTCGGGCAGGAGTATTTGATCCGTCATGGCGGTATTTTTCTTCATGGTCAGCAGGCGCCTGAAGTCCATGCGTCGGTGATCCACGACTACCTCTCCTCATCCGGTACGACGATGAACCTGATGCCCTGGCGCACGATCGGGGATTTCTCCGGTCACTCGTCGCCGGATTTCAGGAAACGAGTGGAACTGCCGATCAGCAACTATGCGGCGGAGATAATTACCCGTGCGAACATTCTCCTGCCCATGCTGGACGCTCAAACGACACCGAGCCTTATCAGCAGCGATATGGCAATCACGGTATGCGCTTTGCCGAAGGTTAACCTGCACGTGGAGCTGTCTCAGGAGACCCAGGATTTCCCCGCCGAGGCATGGGTACTGTTTTCAAATAATGCGAATGAATTTCTGCTCGTTTCGAGCCTGCACGTGCTGGCGGAAATGTTCAAGGACCGGGTGCTGAGTCTGCTCAGAATTTACTAAGGAAAGCACAAGGGCGGCCGGAGTAACTATCGAATTGACCTTAACAAGAACCTTGGACATACCCTGCACTCGTTTATAGCCGCGTCTTCGCAAGAGCAGGCTACGCTACGCATGGCCTGTATTCGCGCAGCGCACTCATAAGCACTGGCCACAGGCTCGTAAGCGCCGGGCACAGGCGGATAAAGGCGGATTGAATTATGAAGAACCACGATAATGCCTTGATTTATCCGCTGTTATCATAGCCTTTATCAGATTTTTCAGTGTCAAAGATTTTATCTTTGGTTGTGGCTATAGGCCGATTTATGGTTATTTCAATTACTGCAAAAGACCGTCTTGCCCTCGCACTGGATGTCGATAACGACCGGGAAGCACTCGGTATCGTTGCCGAGCTCAAGGATTCGGTCGGGGTGTTCAAGGTCGGTCTTCAGCTCTTTACCGCTTACGGTCCGGACATCGTACGCCGCATCACCGGCATGGGTGGCCGTGTATTTCTCGATCTTAAATACCACGATATCCCGAACACCGTGGCAAAAGCCTCCGCCGAGGCCGTGAAACTCGGGGTGAGCATTTTCAACGTCCACTCCCTGGGCGGGCTTGATATGATGAAGGCAGCAGCGGAATCGGCACGGGAAACGGCGGGAAAACTCAACCTGCCTGTGCCTACCGTGCTCGCGGTAACTATCCTCACGAGCATGGACGAAAAAAGTATGCGGAAAGAGCTTAAGATAACCCGTACGCTCCAGCGAGAGGTCTCCCACCTTGCGCGCCTTGCCCAGCGCGCCGGCATGCACGGAGTGGTCGCCTCACCGCAGGAGATCAAGACGCTGCGCAGGGCTGTTCGCGGAGAATTCGTCATTCTTGCGCCGGGCGTACGCCCGGCATGGGCTGACCGAGACGACCAGAAGCGTGTCATGACACCGGGAGAGGCGGTCAAGGCTGGTGCTGACTTTATCGTGGTAGGGAGACCAGTGCTGAAAGCGAGTGATCGGAAGGCCGCGGTGGAGAAAATTCTGGAAGAGATAACGATGTTCCATGATAATCGCAAGAAGTCTGAAACCAGAAGTCAGAAGTCAGCGTAAGCCCTTACGAATCCTGCTTCTGAATCCTAAATTCTAAATAGCAAATCATGGAAGCGAGAGAGAGAAAAGAAGCATGACATCAGAACAGGTATTGGACATTTACAAAAAGACCGGGGCACTGCTGACCGGGCACTTTCTGCTATCATCAGGTCTTCACAGCGAACAGTATCTGCAGAGCGCATTGGTGCTGCAGCAGCCCGAGATCGCAACGGAACTCTGCGCAGCACTTGCTGAAAAAATTAAGGATGTCACCATCGAGGTTGTCATCGCGCCGGCGCTGGGCGGGGTGTTCGTCTCCCATGAAACAGCACGAGCATTGGGTGTTCGCGCGATATTCGCCGAACGGGTGAACGGAGAGCTCACGCTTCGGCGCGGGTTCACGATCAAACCGGGTGAGCGGGTGCTTGTCGTGGAAGATGTGATAACAACAGGCAAATCGACGAAGGAGACCATTACCGTTGTGCGGAATGCGGGCGGGGTCGTCATTGCCGCGGCCGCGCTCATTGATCGTTCCGGCGGCAAAGCGGACATCGGTGTTCCTTACAAATCGCTCGTTACGCTCGCGGTTCCTGCGTATACGCCGGAGACGTGCCCGCTGTGCAAAGCGGGCAGCAAGCCGGTGAAACCGGGCAGCAGGGGACTCGTGTAGGTACTGCTATTTGGTCAACGGGGCGCCGGAGATCATAAATGAAAGACTACAATCCATGCCGTCATATCTTTTTATAGATATACAGCGCCAGGAAAGTTAAAACCGCGATCCAGAGTATCGAGACGATGAATAGAAACTTGAATCTCCGCTGTTTCCGCTCGTTCATGAAAGTCTGCGCCGTCCCCCTGCAGTCTTCAAGTACTTCCGGAGGGATCATTTAACAAGAAGATCATCCAATTGGCCAACGAAGATAATGGCATCGGGTATCAGATCAATGGGAGAAATAATGTAGCCGAGCGGAATCAGGATGACAACCTTGGTATACCAGGGGACCCGGCGGTCCCTCAAGGCAAACCAGAGGGCGATGAATTCTGTAAGGACCTTTTTGATATCATTTTTTGTCTTTTCAATGAGCTTCATCGATCAGTAACCGTGACCCTTCCCGGAGGACTTTCCTATTTCACGAAATACTGAATGATATATTTCAAGGCTAGGGTAGTGATCATGATCCCGAGCATGAGCTTGATGAACTTCTGGGGCATATATTTTTGGAGGCGCGCACCGATATACTTGCCCGCAAGCCCGCCTATCCCGAAGAGGAAACCCAGTGCCCAGTCCGGTGATGTCGAGGCCCCTCCTGTTGCAGGCAGTATGGTGTAAAAGAGGACCCCTACAATCGACGTGAGGAACGTGCCAAGCAATGCCGCGCCAGCCACCGTGTAGACCGGCAAATGGAACACGGCTACACAGAACGGTGCGATGATCGCGCCGCCGCCGATACCGTAGGTCCCGTCGATGATACCTACCACAAAAGCAAGCAGAACATGGCAGGCACACTGAACCGGAAGTGCTCGCCCCAGAACTCGTACTCAATGATCTTCAGATTGAAGGTGATGGTCTTGACCACCGCATCCGGGGGCAGCCCTGCCGCGGCCTGGGATTTACGTTGTTCCTTCATGAGCGCGGCCGTTCCGAAAACTATTTTTCCAATTCACTCAGTTTAGCTTTGCTCGCCTGAGCTTTCCCGGTGATCTCATACAGAAGCCTGCTCTCGATGTAGAGAAGCACGAGGCCGACAAAGAGCTTGAACGTACGCAGGTCCGGGAGGTAGAAAACCCGGAGGTAGAAACCGATGAATACGCCTGGCAGCGTGCCGATGATCACAACCCAGGTGAGGGGCCACGCCATGTGGCCTTCCTTGAAATACCGGAACTCTCCGCTGGGAATCGCAACGATGTTGTATACAAAGTTCATCGAACTGACTGCCGGACTGGTGAAACCAAGGACGCTCATCTGAAAGGGCAGGAGGGTAAAGGCCCCGGACACGCCTGCCATAGAAGTCAAGGTAGAGACCACAAGCGCAACAAATTGGCGGGAGAAATACCCATGTTTTCACGCAGGATAAGTGAAATAAAAATATAGAGGCTGTCCATGGGATTCGAGTATAGCATAAATATCAGACCAAAAAAATTAAAAATGGCCGCAACGCATGTTCTATCCACGCGAACGTGGTTTTGCACTATTGCGCCATAAGTACTCTAAAATTATAATTAGTGTTTGACGTTGTATCAGTTTTTGCTATAATTGAATTATAAAGATATGAAAGGCAAGAAAATGACTAAGTTAGCATTATCAGAAGAAAAGAGCGGGTATTCCGATGGGATGCCCGAGGAAGTATTAGAGGAGCTGGCTGACGAGTTCGCCGAGGAGGAAGAGGAAGAAGAACCTTCTCCAGTCGAGGTCGCTGAGGTTGCTGAAGAGGTGGCTGTTGCAGGCGCCGACCTTGTCGACACCTATCTCAAGTCCGTGGGCAGATTTCCGATGCTTAAGATCGAAGAGGAGCAGGAATACGTCCGAATGTTGGAGGGCGGCAAGGCTGTGCTTAAAGAGATCGCCCTGAGTTCTCCGCTTGCGATTCCGAGGGTCCTGGCGCTGGGCGCGAGCATCAAACAGGGGCTTGTGAAGGCACAGGATGTGCTTCGTTTCCCCGGCGAGTGGAATGACTCATACGAGGCGGAGTTCATGCGCCTCTACAACAGGCTTAAGAGGCAGGTGGCCAGGCGCGACATGGAGCGGGCGACGAAGACCTTGAACGAGATGAGCCTCTCCTTCCGAGAGATCGAGAAGATGCTGAAGAAGCTCGCGGCACTGAGCAAGCAGGTCGAGCGCGGCATTATGGTCGATATCGAGAAGCTCGGGCTTGATGAATCGACCCTCGTGGATATGGCCAGTCGCATCGAAGCCGTGGAGTCCAAGGTAAAAGAGGCCAAAGATGTGCTGGTCCAGGCCAACATGAGACTCGTAGTCTCGATCGCAAAAAAATACGTGAACCGGGGTCTGACGCTTCTCGACCTTATTCAGGAAGGGAATATCGGCCTCATGAAAGCATCGGACCGGTACGAGTCGGGCAAGGGAACAAAGTTCAGCACGTATTCCACGTGGTGGATAAGGCAGCGGATCACCCGCGCCATTCTGGACCAGGCACGCACCATTCGACTGCCGGTGCACCTGATCGAGGAAAGCACCCGCATCAGCCGCATCTTTGCGAAGTTTATGCGTGAAAAGGGCAGAGAGCCTTCTCCTGAAGAAGTGTCGAAGATTATGGGTCTATCCGTAGTGCGGGTAAACGAGATCCTTCGGGCGATCCAGGAGCCGGTATCCCTGGAAACGCCGATCCTCTCGGAAGAGAAAGAGCTCAAGGACGTCATCATCGACGAGAAAGCCGTCTCGCCGTTCAAGACACTCGAGAACAACGAAGCTTCAAACCGCATCGAGCAGGTGCTCTCCTCACTTACTGAGCGGGAAGAGAAAATAATCAGGATGCGGTTTGGCATCGGAGTCAACAGCGAACACACGCTTGAAGAGGTCGGCAAATTCTTTAATCTCACGCGAGAGAGGATCAGGCAAATCGAGATCAAGGCTCTCAAGAAGTTGCGTCATCCTGCACGGAGCAAGATGCTGCGAGAGTATGTGTGATTATTAATATTTTTAACGGATTGGAACAAAGGCGCAAATTAATATTTGCGCCTTTGTTATTTTTTGACCTGGTTTATTTTGAGATTGCGGGTTCGGTATGGTTGCATGCGGGTTTGAACAGAGGTGGAACACTCAGTCGTTCGTACTCGGGATAAACTCGATGTCAGCGATGATGCGCGCTGCCTCATCGAGGGAGGGATTAATGTGCTCAGAATCGCTCACATAGGCGACCATGACCGCCCGTGTTTTATCCACGAGAAACCAGATGCGCCAATGGGTTGTATCTTCTTTGATGTCGTAGGTGTAATCCAGGGCTGCTATTCCCATGTCCCCCCGGTCCTCGACTTTCACTGCATCACGAGGGAAAGGAACGTCACGCTCCTCCAGGGCGTCTTCGAGAAGTATGCGGGCGGCCTCCGCAGGCGGCGTTTTTAACTCATCCCTCTCGATAAACGAGAGTTGCATCATGCCGGGCCAGCCGTCCCTTTCCAATAATACAAAACCCATTTCTTCCCGTTCAGTCCATGCGTCGGGAAGAAAAAGATTTATCCACCGCTCGTATACTACCTTTTTGCCCATGGCACGCATTGTATCGGACGTGCGATAGGCAGTCAAATGAGTTTCGCAAATAGGAAGAAAAGAACTGTTTATATGAGCAACAGCCGCTGGAGTAGATCTAGTACAGCATCGGCTGACGCTTCCGGCGGATCCCGGCCGTCCAGCGCGATATCCGGGTTATGGGGCGGTTCATAGATCGCCTGGACTCCGGGGACTGTGTTTGTTATGCCTTTCACCGCGCGACCATATATCCCTTTGGGGTCCCGCTTCATGCAGATTTCAAGTGGGCACATGACATATACTTCAACGAAGCGGGGAATGAGCGAACGGGCATAATCCCGGTAGACCCGCTTGTTTGCTGTTGCATCGAAGATCACCGGTACGCCGTTCCTGGTGATCAAGCCGCCGAGCTGTGCCAGCGACCGATAAAATGCATCGCGTTCCTCCTCGTTATAAGTCGGAACCGGGGTGAGTATTGTTCTCATTTCGTCTGATTCCAGCACGACGACCGAAATTCCCCGGTTCGACAATATTCTCACCAGTTCCCGGGTCACGGAACTCTTACCCGAGGCCGGGATGCCGGTAATCCAGATGGCGAACCCCTGCTCAATACTCATGAGAGGTACCTGTTCACGTCCCCTGGATCGAACCGGTCGGCCGCCAGGATATTCTGAATGAAATTGAATATGGTTCGGCGCACCTGCACGGGCAGGTGCGGATACCAGACAGGACTTGCGACTACTAGTCCGCGCCAGGCAAAAAAAGGCGCTATCACGTCGAGCATTTCCTTATCATTCGTCCTGGAGAGGTAGTTGTCCCAGAAGGACATGAACAGCCGTTCGAAAGGTCCGACAAATTTGCCTGAGCTTAAGAGCGAGGAAAAAAGATAGTTTATGCTCAGGCAGGAGGTGTCATCCGACGGTTCACCCCATTCTCCGCGTGAGCGATCGAGGAGCGTGAAGTCCGTACCCTCCCGGAACAGGATGTTATAAGGATGGAAATCGCCGTGCACCCGGCAGAGGCGGTGTGAGCGGTACTTGATGCGCCAGCGCCATTCGATACAGGCTTGCTCTATTTTTTTGAGGAGCGGTTGATCAATGAACTCAAAGGAGAGAGGATAGTTGTCGATCAGTCCCATGATGCATTCACCATGCCCCAGGAGATCTCGGATCCTTCTGGCATAGAGTCCGGGCGAATCGAGTTTTGAGGAGTGGATTTCGACAAGGTAATCAGAGAGGGCCAGGGCTCTTGCAACATCCCCGTCCGCGGCAATATTTGACTTTCTTATTCGTTCGAGGTCTTTAAAATAGCCATTCCCCTGCACAAAGTCCGTCAGCAAAAAAAATTCCCGGGCCTTGCCTGTGGAGAGGATAGTTCCCGTCCCCAAAAAAGCGCCGCAGTCGAGGGAGCGCACGTGGCGCGGGAGATTGTTGAATGCGGAGTGTTCCCACAGAATGGCCTGGGCGCGGTCTGAGAAGTGGTCATGGCCGTAGAAAGACGGTGTCATGGTCTCGAGCACGGACTTCTTCCTCTCACCGGCGACCTCGTACTCCAGAAACAGGGGCAGGCCGTATCCGAAGGCTTTGAGGTCATCGCCGGCTTCCTGCTTTCCCTCGGTGGTCATGGAGAGCACTCGCACGGGTTTACTATAGAGGGACTCAAGATAAGCAGTGACCGCTTGTATGGTGATCCGGGGCATTATTTCCTCGAGAAGAGACCGCTTGTTGCAGGGCAGTCTCCTGGCTTTACATCAATGTCTGCTGCTGATTACCATTGTATCATGATTTAACGGAAACAAGGGGCAGGAAGGTGTTTTTTCGTGATACTATCGGTTGCCAAGAAGGGTCTGGAAAGGGAAAAGGTTGGGTGATCGCTAACAATCCGCTCCTATACGGCGCAAGCCCGAAACATCGATCGGAAGCGGCTCGCCGGGATCGAATACCTCGTTCCCGTGTCGGATGAGATACGTGCGGCCGGAAACCTGCTTGCTGTAGGTGATGATAAGGCGGCCGATGGTCTGCTTCACGTCCTGGGTGGGGATCCCATTCAGCA
>Ga0210377_10002063_pt1 | contig 17865 bp, 22 predicted proteins | sample PLM4_65_b1redo_FD_155480 | JGI IMG/M metagenome (GOLD analysis project Ga0210377, IMG submission 155480) | Groundwater sediment microbial communities from an aquifer in East River, Colorado, USA - PLM4_65_b1 redo | ecosystem: Environmental > Terrestrial > Soil > Riparian zone | place: USA: East...
CGGCATGCGACGGGAAGCGCGGGTCCCTCATCCCGGCGATCGGCGGTCCGACCGCCGGGGATGAGGGACTGCCTGCGCTCCAAGGAGGGATGCCATGCGTGTGTGGATCAGCCTGGCCTACCTGAGTCTCGGCGCCTCACTGGTCAGCTTGGGGATCGCCAATGCCTCCTGGCTGCTCCAGTCGCCGACCGCCGGCCTCAGCCCTCGCGCCTATGCCGGCGGCGCTGCCATTGCCCTCCTGTACGCCATCACCTTCCTGCTGTTCGATCTGGCCCCGCGACGCTGAGGGGAGCAAGAGCATCGCCTCCGCCCGGGGATTCGTCTGCTCGCCCCGGCGGCGGCTCCAGACTGTGATCGCTCACGCCCCCGCGGCTTCGGGTCGCGCCGCCGGCTTTTGGGTCGGCGCGGGCTTCTCGCGGCGGACCTTCCGCTTCGGCTTCGACTCCTTGGTCACCTTCCGGTACCCACCAGCGGAATCCTTCGCCATGACCCCCTCTTTCTTCCACCGGGAGAGGATGGCGTACAGGTGGGGCTTGGGGCGTCGGCCCGCGATGGGATGGCGAGTCAGCATCTTCAGCGTGAAGCGTGCCGGCAGCGAACTGAAGACGTCTTTCCAGTTGATCTGGCGGGATCGTCTGGCCCGGCGCTTCACGCGGGCAGGCCCGGGCTTGGCCCGTCCCCGGAGGAGATCCGCTCCCTTCGCGTACTCCGCCTTCAGGGCGGCGAGTTCTTCTTCCCGCCTGGCGATCTCCCGCTTCACACTCCGCAGCACCTCCAGCACTCCCCGCCGAATCACCCCTAGCTTCCCCTCCAGGTCCGCTAGCGTCTTGCTCCTGCTCCGTCGCGCCATGATTCCTCCTTTCGTCGTTGCGACCATGACTCCGTCGTCCACTGGAGCCCACAGGCAAAGGGGAAAACCCCCGGGATCTCGCCGTCCAAGGGCGGAGGGCGAGCCGGCCCGCTACTTCCTTCCGGACTCCTTCACGCGATCGAGATACTTTCCCGTGGCCACCTTGGTCTGGATCAACTCCCCTTCCTTGATGAACAGCGGCACCAGAACCTCCATGCCATTCTCCAGTACCGCCTCCTTCAGAGCGCTCGTTTCGCGTTGGTGCATGGGCTGCGCCGTCGAGGTGACGCGGAGGTCCACACTCTCCGGAAACACCACGCCGATGGTCCGCTCCCCGATGTCTCGACCGGCAGGCGCACGCCGGGTTGCAGGAAGCTCGCCTTCATCCCCAGAACCTGCCGTGTGATGGGCAGTTGCTCGAATGTCGTGGGGTTCATGAAGTAGAAGGCATCGCCGTTCTGATAGGGAACTCCATGGTCTCCCGCTCGAGCGTCAGGCTCATGAGCTTCTCTTCTGGCCGGAAACGCCGGTCGGTGACCGATCCACTGACGACATCTTGCAGTCGGGTATAACTGGCCCCCGGCATTTTCCCGCCTCCTGCTCGATACTCCGCTGTCAAGACCCGATACATCTGCTCTTCGGCCTGAACGATCACTCCGGGCCGGAGATCCGATTCGGCCGCCATGGTCAGGGCTCCACTCCCGTGTCCCGCACGCGAGGACACCGGCGACGCGATGGTAGCACAGACGAGAATGCGACGGAACGACTTTGTCTGTGTCGAGGCGGAAGAATGTCCAGTCCTGGGCGGGACCCCGGCAGCCGACATGCCAAGGCTACGGCAGGTTCAGTTCCGCATTGCCCGAACCTGCGCCTCGAACTTCGGGTCGCGCTCCAGCCGGAACTCCCCGCCACACTTGCTGCATCGCCCGGCCCAGGATTCATCCTCTTGTCGCGACAGGATGACGACCCCGCAGACTTCTTTCCGAGGAATGCGATGCAACGTGATTGCGACGAACTGGCTGCTCGTGGCCATGCTGGTTCCCTGAAGAATCCGCCACGGTTATTCCAACAATCATGAATCACTGGCAGCGCAAGTCATGCACTTCGTAACAGCATGCCACCGGTTGGGCATGAAGGTCAAGAGGCGTGTCGGATCGGGCCCGGATTGGGCCTCCCCTCCTGCACCAAAACGTGCGGGATGCGGCGACGACTGCGTATAGACTTGGACGATTGTGCTCGCAGAGTCTCTGTGCCAACAGTCACGAAGACCACGCTATCCCCTGGATTGCAATGGGACCACGCGGCTTGGCCGGGTCCTCGGTCTCCTGGCCTCGTCCTTGCTCTCTTGAAAGGCGTCGAGCTGCTGTCCCCTTCAGCCCACCCATTGCCTCGGCGCGGCGCAGCGCCGAGCATCAGTCGTGAAGGGCCAGACGGCGCCTTGCCCCGTCGAATGCAAGAGCTATTCGCTGATGGCACAGAAGGGAGGTGAGGCGAGCCAAGACCCAGAAGATTTCAGGAGTGGCACGTCACCACAGGTCGTCTTGTTCCCGTAGGTCATGGTCCCGCGGTCCACCGTCAAGGAGGGCATCCCCATGGCTTTCTCATTCGAGGGACTAAACGTGTATCAGCGAGCGCTGAAGGTTGCGGAAACGGTCAGCGGTATGGCCGCTGCATTTGGTCGGGGCCATTATCTCTTGGCCGACGAGTTGCGGCGGCGGGCCTATCGAATCTGCCAGCAGATTGCCGAGGGCACAGGACGCTGGCCGAGGGCCGAACAGCGGGGAGCATACTCCGCCGCCCGCGGGTGTGTCCTCGAGATCGTTCCCCTCCTTGAATTGGCGCGGCGGGCGAGCCTACTGCCGGTTGAGATGCACGAGTCGCTCAGGGGTGAGCTCGACACACTCTCCAAGATGCTGGCAGGCCTGATCCGCGGCAGCGAGCAGAAGAGCGCGACGAGCGAAGGGAAGTGACCAAGTTCCAGCGGGTTCGGCGGGTGCGTCAATCCTCTGGAGCGCCACGGGCTAAGTACTACTTTACGCAAATACGGTGACACTCAGTTCTGCTCCCTCTCCCTGGATGGGAGAGGGCGGGGGTGAGGGTGCAAGGAGGGCTGCCGTGCGAAGTCCCCCCTCACCCAAACCCTCTCCCACGGAGGGGAGAGGGGATCGAAACGGTGTGTCGGGAGAATACGTCACCGTAATTACGACCCAGAGCACTAAGCAGACGATAAAGTCGTGACGCTCCAGAGAGACACCCCCACCTTCGGATCTACCCGAGCGAGCCAGGTATCCGTCGACGAAGAGTTCGTACGTTCAGAGTGGGCGGCGATCTATTTGGCTAGTTTGTTCTTCTTCACGTAGGCCCAGATCTTCTTCGTCATGTCGCTCGGGCTCACCGGCTTGTTGCCGAAGACGGCCTCCACCGTGTCGGTGCACCCCTTGAAATTGATGGTGTAGCCGCCGAATGCCGCCTTCTTCGTCGCCATTCACGCTCTCCTTTCCGGGCAGGCGCCATGTGGCCGCCCAGCAGAATGCCCGCCCGCCTATCGGGCACAGGCAGCATAACAATATCAACTCGGCAGAGTATGTCAACCTTTTTTCGCATCGATGGCCCAATATCTGGGGCTCTTCAGGCTATCCCCCGCTATATGCTGGGTCATTTGTCCTACAAATACCGAAGACGGGTTCCGATGACCGCGGCTAAGAGATAGCTAGTCCGGTTTGCCACTGCCTCGCCAATCCCCCCAAGAACATTTCAACGGAAGAGTTCAGGCCGTAGGGTGACGGCACTCTCTTGACGGAGTCACCCGCGACAAGTATCCTGCGCTGCATGACAACGGCGGCGCTGGGGGAGCGGATCTGGGCGTAGGCGGGGGAAGCAGGGGGAGTCGAGGGGTTCGCATGCGAAAGTACCGCGCGGTGATTCTCGATATGTTCGACACGCTGGTGAACTTCAGGAACGTTCACCTGCCCCTGGTCCAGGTCAACGGGCGCGAGGTCCGGTCCACCAGCCCCTTCGTGTACGAGGTGCTGAAGCCTCTGTGTGCGACCATCCCCCTTGAAGCATTCTTCCACGCCTTCGTGGGAACATATCGGGCTGCGGAGGAGATGCGGAACCGGGAGCAGCGGGAGGTCACGGCGCGCGAACGATTCCGCATGCTGTTCGCGCGACTGCAGATTCCCGACGGGCCGCGAGTGGCAGACCTCATGGAGGCCGGGATCGCCGAGCACATGCGGCAACTGGCCCGGGCCATGGAGTTCCCCGAATCCCACCGCGCGCTCCTGGATCGGCTTCAGCCGCGCTACCGCCTGGGCATCATCTCCAACTTCGATCACGGCCCCACGGTGGAGATGGCCCTCACGGCACACGGCATTCGGGAGCGATTCGAGGCTGTGGTAGTCTCGGCCGACATCGGCTGGCGGAAGCCGAGGCCGGAAATCTTCCTGGAGACATTCCGGCAGATGGGGATCGGTCCGACCGACGCCATTTTCGTCGGGGACACGCCGGATGTGGATGTCGTGGGAGCGCAGGCGGTCGGTATGGATGTCATCTGGATCGATAACGGAACCAAGGCGCTGCCGCCCGGGACGCCCGCGCCCACCCACACCGTGGCGAGTTTCGTGGAGGTCGAGCGCTGGCTCTAGCAGGCTGCTGAAAAAGGCCCATCTGCGGCACCCATCCTCCGGATGGGTACCCGGCGCGCTCGCGCGGCGCTGCGACGTACGGACTAAGTACGGCTCGCACCTGCACCCATCCTAGCGGATGGGTACCCGGCGCGCCGCCTTGCATCTGGACCTTTTTGAGCAGCCTGGCGGAAAACGAGTTTTCAGCATCCTGCTAGTCTCCAAAGGAGAGCACATGAGCCAGATCCGAATCGGTGATCCGGCGCCGGATTTCCGGTTGTCGGCTCCTGGGAACAAAGAGATCGGTCTGAGCGACTTCCGGGGCAAGCACCACGTCATCCTGGCCTTCTATCCCTTCGACTGGTCGCCGGGCTGAACCAAGGAGATGCCGGCGCTGGAGGCGCGGCTCAAGGAATTCGAGGCGGCGGGTGTGGCCATCCTGGGGATCAGCATCGACAGCGTGTACTCCCACGATGCCTGGGCCCGGCACCACGGCCTGTCCTTCCCGCTCCTGAGCGACATCCATCGGACGGTCTGCCAGGCCTATGGGGTCCATAACGCGGAGCGAAACTGCGCCAGGCGATCCGTGTTCATCGTCGATAAGGAGGGCGTGATCCGGTTCACGGAGGAGTACGGCCCGGGCCAACTCCCTGATCCGGAGCGGCTCCTCCAGGTGGTCAAGGGCCTGGATTGATCAAGGGCTGGCCCCGGGGGGCCGGGCTGGTCGCCGTCGCTTGATGCTTGCTTTTTCCTGCCCCCTGTAGTAAGGCGTATCCTGGGTGGGGCAGGCAGCCAGAGAGGAGGCGAGTTATGGGACGGACACGTGGTTGGGTCTCGGGGATTTGCCTCGTTGCATGCGTCTTGGCGGTCATGGCCGGGACAGCCCGGGCGCAAGGAAAGCCGGAAGACTCCGTGGTCGTCTATTCCGCAGCCGACGCGGATATGGTGAATGCGGTGGCCGCGGCCTTCGAGAAGAAATACCCGGGCATCAAGGTCTCGACCGTTGTGGCCGGGACAGGAGAGATCATCAAGCGGATGGAGGCGGAGAAGGAGCGCCCGCTGGGCGATGTGGGCTGGAGCTTTGGCCCGGAGGCCATCGGCGACAAGAAGGGCCTGTTCGAGCCCTATCTGTCCAAAGAGGCGGGAGGCTTCTTCCCGGGCCAGGTGCCGGCGGACCGGGTCTGGACGCCATTCACGACGATGCCCTACGTCATCATGTACAACAAGAAGCTGGTGACCGAGGCGGAGAAGCCCAAGGCCTGGAAGGACGTCCTGGACCCGAAGTGGAAGGGCAAGGTGGCCTACGCCGATGCGTCGAAATCCGGCTCGTCCTACACCCTGCTGGTCACGTGGCTCACCATCTACGGGAAGAATGATGCCGGATGGAAATTCGTCGAGGATCTCCTGCGCCAGTGCAAGGTCCTGCCGAAGTCCAGCATGACCTACCAGGGCGTCGCCAACGGCGAGTACCCCATCGGCCTCACGTTCGAGCAGGCGGCCTTCGAGTACCTGAAGGGTGGGGCCCCCATCGGGCTGATCTACCCATCGGAGGGTACGGCCATCACGCTGGACGGCAGCGCCATCATCAAGAACGCCCCACACCCGAACGCGGCCAGGCTGTTCCTGGACTTCACCGTCTCCAAGGAGATGCAGGAGCTGATGGTGGACAAGTTCGGCCGCCGGTCGGTGCGGAAGGATGTGGGCTCTCCGGCCGGCCTGCCGACTCTGGACGCGATCAAGGCCGTCAGCTACGACCTGGACTATGCGGCCAAGAACCGTGAGCAACTCCTGAAGCGATTCCAGGATGCGCTGATCAAGACCCAGTGAGCGGGGCTGGATTCCACATGCTGCCACCCTCTGAGAAGCGAGGCGGGTCTCACGCCTCGCTTTCTCTTTTGCGCCTGGCAGGAGGCTCATGACTCGCGTCCGCGTCGAGGGGATCGTCAAGCGGTTCGGGGACACGCCGGCCATTGACGGGGTCAGCCTGGACGTCCGGCCGGGCGAAATGTTCACGCTCGTCGGTCCCAGCGGGTGCGGCAAGACCACCCTCCTTCGCATCATCGCCGGCCTCCTGGAGCAGGATGTGGGAAGCGTCCTCTTCAACGAGGACCGCATGGACGACGTCCCCTCCTACCTGCGCAACATCGGAGTCGTGTTCCAGAACTACGCCATCTTCCCCCACCTCTCCGTTGGCGAGAACATCGCCTACGGCCTCAAGGCGCGGCGTTTGCCGCAAGGCCAGATCGCCATCAAGGTCGCCGAGGCGGCAAGGCTGGTGCAACTGGAGGGCCTGATCGACCGGATGCCGGCACAGCTCTCGGGCGGGCAGCAGCAACGGGTGGTCCTGGCGCGGGCGCTCACCATCGAGCCGCGGCTCCTCCTGATGGACGAGCCGCTGTCCAACCTGGACGCCAAGCTGCGGGTGCAGATCCGTTCGCTCATCCGGGCCCTCCAGCGGAAGCTTGAGATCACCACGATCTACGTGACCCATGACCAGGAGGAGGCCCTGGCCATCTCCGACACGATCGCAGTGATGGATCGCGGCCACATCCTCCAGGTGGGCAAGCCCTGGGAGTTGTACCTGCGCCCGGGCAGCCGCTTTGTGGCGGACTTCATCGGAACGATGAATGTGCTGCGTGGCAAGGTCGAGGGACCCGGGCGGGGACCGGAGGAGCTGACGGTGGTGACGGATTTCGGCGAGCGATGGCTGGTGCGGGCCGCCGGCTCGCCGGGACGGCCGATCAGCATCGGAATCCGGCCCGAGTCGCTGCAGCTCAGCCCCGGGGCGAATGCCGGCGAGGCCTGGAACTCCCTCAAGGGAACGGTCTCCGAGGTCGTGTACCTCGGGGCGGTGGTCCGGTATCAGGTGAAGGTGACGGAGGACCTCGCCGTCACAGCCGAGATCCACAACCCGGACTTCTCCGCCATCTGTGGCGTGGGGGACCGCCTGACCGTATGGTTTTCTGCCAGCCGGGCGGTTCCCTTGCCCCACGAGACGGGGCCTGCCTGAGATGGCCAGGCGGCGGCGGGATCTCTGGTGGTGCGTGACGGTCCTGGCCTTTCTCACCGTCGCCCTTTTTCTGGTGTACCCGCTGGCGACGGTGCTCGTCACCAGTTTCACCGGCGAGGACAAGCGCTTCATCCTGGCGGAGAACTACCGCCGGTTCTTCTTCCATCGGTACTACTACTCCAGCATCATCAACAGCCTCTATCTGAGCACGCTGGCCACGTCAGGCGCGCTCCTTGTTGGGACGGCCCTGGCCTTCGCGGTCGCCCGCTATTCCCTGCCCGGCAAGACCTTCATCCGGACGGCGGCCAACCTGGCCCTCCTGTCGCCGCCGTTCATCGGAGCCTATTCCTGGGTGGTGCTGTTCGGTCGGATGGGATTGGTCAACCGGGCCCTTTCCACCTTCGGATGGAGTCTCCCCACCATCTACGGCTGGCGCGGGATCCTGCTGGTCTTCGTAGTGCAGTACTTCCCCTTCGTCTTCCTGCTGGTCTCGGCCGCGCTCCGCTCCGTGGACCAATCCATCGAGGACGCCGCGCTCAGCCTGGGGTCTCCGCCCCGCCGGACATTTCGCACGGCCATCCTGCCGGTCATCACCCCGTCGCTCACGGCCGGGGCACTGCTGGTCTTCATGGGCACTATGGCGGACTTCGGCACGCCCATGATCATCGGAGAAGGCCTGCGGACCCTGCCGACCCTGATGTACGGGGAGTTCATGAATGAGCTGGGAGGGAACCCCGCCATGGCCAGCACCCTGGGGAGCCTCCTCATCCTGGTGAACACCGCGGCCCTGATGGCCCAGCGGTACTACGCCTTCCGGAAGGCCTACAACGTGGTCTGCATCCAGCCCCTCAGGGTGCAGCGGACCTCGGCGGGCCGGCGGATTGCCCTCACCGCCTTTGCCTACTGCGTGGTGGGGGTGGCCCTCATCCCCTCCGCGACCATCATCATCTCTTCGTTCATGCCGACCAAGGGTCCCGTGATGTACGCGGGCTTCAGCCTGCAAAGCTACCAGATCATCTTCCACATGGTCCCACGGGCCATCGCCAACACCTTCGGGCTCACGGCCATGGCGGTGGCGCTGGACGTCCTGCTGGGCGTCCTGGTGGCATACCTCCTGGCGCGGCGCCGCTCGCCCGCCCACGGGCTCCTCGACGTGCTCATCATGTTGGCCTATGCCATTCCAGGCACCGTGGTGGGCGTGGGGCTGATCGTGGTCTACAACCGGCCGCCCGTCATCCTGACGGGAACCTGGATCATCCTGCTGGTCTCCTACTTCATCCGCCACCTGCCGTACCCGGTCCGTTCCTGCACGGCCATGCTCCAGCAGATCGACATTCGGGTCGAGGAGGCTTCGGTGAGCCTGGGGGTCCCGCCCTTCCGGACGTTCCTGAAGGTGACGATCCCCCTCATGTTCCCCGCCATCCTCTCCGGGGCCGCGCTGGCCTGGATGACCACCATCGGTGAGCTCAGCTCATCCATCCTGCTCTATTCCGGCCCCTGGGCCACCATGTCGGTTGCCATCTTCACCCAGGTATTCAGCAACCATTTCGGTACCGCGTCGGCCTTGGCCTCGATCCTCATCGCGGCCGCCTTCGTCCCCTTGTTTCTGACCTACCGTGTCCTGGGCGAGCGCGCGGCGCTCGGCATGTGAGGAGGGGGATATGGCAGATGAGTTTCGCAAGACGCTGGTTCGGCTGTTGGGGCGGACACCGGCCCGCGCCACGCTCCAACCGAAGGTCCTGGAGCGCGTCGCCCTCACGGGCTGTTTCCGTGAGAAGGTGAGCTACAACGTGGAACCGGGGCAGCGGGTGGGCGCGTACCTGTTCGTGCCGGCCGGGGACGGCCCGCATCCCGCGGTCCTGTGCATCCACCAGCACAACCGGGAGTTCCACCTGGGGAAGAGCGAGCCGGCGGGCCTGAGCGGAAACCCGGAGCAGTTCTATGCCGTGGAGCTGGCCAAGCGAGGCTATGCCGCGCTGGCCCCCGATGCCATCTGCTTCGAGGAGCGGCAGCACCGGAGCCTGCGGGGCGCGGACTACGAGCGCTTCGAGGCGACGCGCCGGCTGACCGAGGGCTCGTGCCTGCAGGCCAAGATGCTCTGGGATCTGCAGCGAGCGCTGGATTTCCTGGCCACCCGGCGCGAGGTTGACGCACGCCGCATCGGCTGCCTGGGCCACTCCCTGGGCGGCCAGGAGACGCTGTTTCTCAGCGCCATCGATCGGCGCATCGCAGCCGGGGTCAGTAGCTGCGGTTTCAGCAGTTACCGGGCGATCTTCGACGCGGCCATCCTCCACAACTTTGCCGCCTACGTGCCCGGCCTCTTGCGGTACGGCGACCTTGACCGGGTCCTGGGTCTGGTGGCGCCCCGGCCGTTTCTGGTCCTGGTGGGGAGCGGCGATCCCCTCTTCCCCCTGAAGGGAGTCCAGGCCACCGTGCGGGGCGCGCGGCGAGCCTATGGGAAGGGCAGGGACCGCCTGCGGCTGGAGGTCTTTCCCGCCGGCCACGGCTTTCCGGCACCCATGCGCGAGGCAGCCTATGGCTGGTTTGAACGGTGGCTGATGCCGCAGCGATGATGGGTGGCGGGCGGTCATCCGAGATCCGGCTGATCATCAGCGACTTCGGCGGGGTCATCTGCACCTTTGACTACCGGATCTTCTGCGAGCGGCTGGCCCTTCGGACGGATCGGACGACAGAGCAGGTCTTTGCTGCCGTTTTCGGCGACCACCTCCAGATGGATTTCGAGACCGGGAAGCTCTCGGGCCGGGAGTATCACGTGGAGGTGATGGCCCGCCTCGACGTGGATGTTCCCTACGAAGAGTTCTACCCCATGTACGGGGACATCTTCACCGAGATCCCGGCCACGTGTGATCTGCTCCGCCGGTTGCACACCCGATACCCCCTCTATCTCCTCTCGGACACCAACGAGATCCACTTCGGGTACGTCCGGCAGACGGTGAAGGCGCTGTCGGTGTTCGACGAGTTTATTGTTTCCTATCAGGTCGGCGTCCTGAAGCCGGACCCGAGGATGTACCGGGAGGCGCTGCGTCGGTCGGGCCTGCCCGCGGAGGCGTGTGTCTTCGTGGACGACCGGCCCTCCAACGTCGAGGGCGCGGAGCGGGTGGGAATTCAGGCCGTGCGATTCGAGTCCCCGGACCAGTTCGCCGGCGAACTGGCGCGTCTGGGGGTCAGGATTCCATGACGGCGGGGATCAAGGTGCTGGATGGGCACATGCATCTCATGACGGCGGAAACGCACCGGGAGGCACGGGCCTGGCTGCCCCCCATGTCACTGGCTGTTGCCGCAGCGGCCCGCCGACGGCAGGAACGCTACGAACGCGAGCAAACTATAGCTTCCGCCGATCCGCCTGAGGAGTCAGTAGAGGTCGCCGCACGCCGCTGGTTGACTGAGTTCGATCGCTACGGTGTCACCGCCGGGGTTTTCCTGGCTTTGGGACCCAAACCAGGATCGCTCCGACGCTTTGCTGGCCAGCAACCGGATCGACTTTTCGCGTTTACCTTTGTGAACCCGTGGGAAACAGGCGCGGAAAGGATCCTGGATGAGGACATCCGCCACCGGGGGTTTCGCGGCCTGAAGCTCTATCCCTCGATCCAGGGCTTTCACGTGTACGACGAACGAGCCTATCCGGTCTATGACCAGGCTGAGACATTGGGCATCCCCATCCTCTTTCACTTCGGCGTCACGCTGGACTATCGCTCGGACCTTCGCTATTCCAATCCGTTGGACCTGCACCCCGTCGCCCGGGATTTCCCGGGACTCCCCCTCATCGTGGCACATGCCGGGGCTGGCTTCTTCCGAGAAACACTCATGCTGGCCTATCACTGTGCCAACCTGTTCGTGGACACCTCCGGATCCGGGACGTGGATGCGGTATCAGGCCAGGCCGTTTACCCGGCAGGAGGTCCTGGAGCGGCTGCTCGGGATCTTCGGTCCCGACCGGATCCTGTTCGGCAGCGACTCGCGCCACGCCTCCGAAGGATACCGGCATTGGCTGCTTGAAGAGCACCGGCAGATCCTCGACGGGCTCCAGGTCTCGGAGGAAGATCAACGCAAGGTCCTGGGTGGCAACATGGCGCGCCTCCTCCGGATCCCCTGGTGAGGACATGAACCGCCATGACATCAAGATTATCTGGCAACTGGGAATCAGGCAACTGGGCAATCGGGCAATTTGGCACTTAGCACTGCTTTACGCAAATACGGTGACACTCAGCTCTGCTCCCTCTCCCTGGATGGGAGAGGGCGGGGGTGAGGGTGCAAGGAGGGCTGGGGAGAGGGGATCGAAAGGGTGTGTCGGGAGAATACGTCACCGTATTTGTGACCCAGAGTACTTAGGCAACCGAGAACCCCTGAGTGCCAGATCGCCAGATCGTCAGATTTCCTTTCCATGCCGGTAAGGGATATGAGGTGAACCCCTGGGGACCCTCGACGTCGTCGCCGTGGGCGAGCTGAATCCGGACCTGATCTTGGATGGCGTGGAAGGCCTGCCGGTCCTCGGTCGGGAGATTCTGGCTCGCCGGTGCACCTTCACGCTGGGCAGCTCGACGGCGCTCTGCGCTGCGAACCTCGCCGCGCTGGGGCTCCGGGTGGGGATCGTAGGGAAAGTGGGGGAGGACCTCTTCGGCGAATTCGTGCTGCGGTCGCTCGGCGAGCGGGGCATCGACGCCAGCCGGGTGATCCTGGACTCCACTCTCCGGACGGGGGTGACGGTTTCCCTGGCGCATCCCAAGGACCGGGCCATGGTGACGTTTCCGGGGGCCATGACCCGTCTCCGGGCGGAAGATGTGGATCTGGCTTACGTCGCTGAAGCGCGGCACCTGCACATCTCGTCCTTCTTTCTGCAATCAGGGCTGCAGCCTGGCTGTGCCGGACTGCTTCGCGCGGCGAAAGATCGGAACCTGACAACCTCTCTGGATCCGGGGTGGGACCCGGCGGAGACGTGGGACGCGGGGATCGAGGGACTCTACCCGTGGCTGGATGTCCTGCTCGTCAATCAGGTGGAGGCATCCGCGCTGGGGAAGAAGCCGGACTGGCGGAAGGCAGCCGAGGATCTCGTCGGCGGTGTGCCCACTGTGGTCGTGAAGCGCGGGCCGGAAGGGGCAAGCGCCATCCAGCAGGGGACGTGGTGGGAGGGGGCCGGCTTTCCCGTGGAGGTAGTGGACCCGACGGGGGCGGGTGATGCCTTCAACGCGGGGTTCCTCTTCGGACGGATTCTCGGGTGGCCATTGCCAGAGTGTCTCAGGTGGGGGAACGCCTGCGGCGCGCTGACAGCCGGGCATCCCGGCGGCAGCGGGGCGGTTGCCGACCGTGGTAGCGTCGAGGTGTTCATCCGTTCTCGGGGGAGTTCCTGACCGCAATCCGGCCGAGCGGGCGTGCCGTGCCCTCTGCTGCGAAAGGGGTGACGAATGCTGGGAGCTCGGACGTACCGGGAGATCGTGGAGCAGCCCGCGGCATGGGCCGCCGCCATCCGGAGCTTTGACCGCGCTGCGCCGGAACTCGACCGCCTCTTTCGCGATCGGTCGCCGGAGGAGGTCATCCTTACCGGCTGCGGGTCGTCCTACTACCTCTCCATGACGGCAGCCGCGGCCTTCCAGCGGGTGGCCGGGCTTCGGGCCAGGGCGGTGCCCGCCTCCGAGATTCTCCAGTTTCCGGAGAGCGTCTTCGTCCCGGGGTCCCACGCCCTTCTGGTGGCGTCGTCCCGTTCGGGGACCACCACCGAGACCGTGCGCGCGCTTGAGGTCGCTCGCCGCCGGGGGATCACCACGCTGAGCCTCACGTGCGCGAGCCGGAGCCCGCTGGCGCGGCAGGCGGACCTCTGCATCCACTCTCCGAAGGGGCGCGAGAGTAGCGTGGTGATGACCAAGTCCTTCAGCAGCCTCTTACTCCTGGGCCTGCTTCTGGCGGCGAGCCGGTCCACCAATCCGGCACTGTCGGGAGAACTCGGCCGGCTGGCGATTTTGGGGAAGCGGGTGATCAAAGTGACCCTGCCGCTCGCCCAGAGCCTCGGCGCCGGCGCGTCCCGCTTCGTCTTCCTCGGTGGGGGCCCCGCTCACGGTATTGCCTGGGAAGCCATGCTTAAGATGACGGAGATGGCGCAGCGGCCCGCCGTGGCGTATCATCCGCTGGAATTCCGGCACGGGCCCATCGCGGCGGCAGGGCCGGGGACTGTGGCTGTTCTCTTCGGATCGAGGGCCGGTGCCAGGCTGGAGGCGGATCTCGCCAAGGACCTCCGGCGGCACGGGGCCATGGTCATCAGCCTGCGGGATGACTGGCGCAGCGCGGCCGAGGTGGATGTGGACGTCGCCTTGGGTGTCCACCTGTCCGATGAGGCCCGCTGCCTGCTCTACCTGCCGTTCGCGCAGGCCCTGGCCTTTCACCGCGCGGTGGGTCTCGACCTCGACCCCGACTGCCCCCGCCACCTCACCCACGCGGTCCATCTCTGATCTCCCTTTCAAGGAATGTCGAATATCGAATCCGCCAAAGGCGGAAATGGCGAATGGCGAAGGCCGAGGTGAAACGGTCCCGGAAACGGCTCTCGTTCGAGATTCAACCACGCCATGGCTTGGCTATTCGACCTTCGATATTCCTGAAGATTCGTGCGATCTGGTTCCGGCAACGCCGAGTGGGGGTTCTTGGAGGGGGTCAGGACTCTTCAGTCCGGGAGGCGAAAATGGCGAGGGCGGCCTGGTAATCGTCAGGCGTATTGATGTCGATGAGTGGGATGCGGGTGGCCGTCTCGACGACGTGGGTCTCTGCGCGATGCCGGCGGCGAACCGCGCGGAGCCCCTGCTCTTCCTCGGTGATGGCTCGCATCTCCGGGAACAGGGGCCGGGCAAAGATCGTCGGGTGGCCGTGGCGCCCGCCGTAGGCGGGGACAGTGATGAGGGGGTCCCGCGTTTCGTGGGCGGTGCATATCTCCCGGATCAAGGCTGCGGGCCTGGGCTGGTCCACGGACAGCACCAGGACGGCATCGGCCTCAGCGGGGACAGCATCCATCCCGGCCCGTAGCGAACTCGTCTTCCCCGTGGCGTAGTGCTGGTTGATAACAATTGTGGTGTGCGGAAGTGAGGATGCCACGCTCCGGATGCGCTCAGCCTCGTGACCGAGGACCAAGATGACCCGCTCAACCCCGCCAGCCAGAAGCTGCTCTACCTGGAACTCAAGCAGGGTTTTCCCTTGCCAGGGAAGCAGCGCCTTGGGCCGCCCCATGCGGGCGGACTCTCCAGCGGCAAGCAGAACAGCGATAACGCGCATGGCTTAGTCCTGCGTTTCGCGAATACAATGACACTCATTTCTTCTCCCTCTCCCTGAATGGGAGAGGGCGGTGGGTGAGGGTGCGGTGACGGCTGCGGCGCCTAGCTCCCTCACTCTGCCCCGCACCACACCCAGGGGGTACCGGTACCCGGGGAGAGGGGATCGAAGGGTTTCCTAGGGACAATACGTCATCGTAAATGAGAAACGAAGCGCTTGGCCGCTCCGATGCCGGCCTTGAACTTGGGCGGGGGAGGGCCGGGAGGCGCTATCCAGTCAGGTCTTCGCCACCGTCGACGCCGATGATGTTGCCGGTCACCCAGTGGGTGCCCTCGGCGCAGAGGGCGGCGATGGCGGCGGCCACGTCGGTCGGGGTCGTCAGCCGACCGTGAGGATTCTTGGCCAGCGCACCCTCAGTCAACTTTTCATTGCCGGGGATCTTGCGGAGCGCTGGGGTGTCGGTGACGCCGGCGCGGATGCAATTCGCCGTAATCCTGAGGGGTGCTAGTTCGTAGGCGAGCTGTCGGACGTGGGCCTCCAGCGCCGCTTTGGCCGCAGACACGGCCCCATAGGTGGGCCAGACGTGGTTCCCACCCGAGCTGGTCATGGCGAAGATCTTGCCACCGGGACCCATCAGCTTGCGCCTGACCGCATCCTGGACCCAGTAGACCAGGCTGTTCGCCATCACGTCCAGAGTCATCTCCATCTGGGATTGGGTCAAGGCCTCCTTGGGGTCCTCGATGATGAAGGGTCGCAGTGCGCCGAAGGCGAGGGAGTGCAGGATGACCCTCACTGATCCCGGCTCGCCCCGGTCCGCCAGGGTCTTCTCCACCTGATCCAACACCTCCTGGCGCTTCTCGGCATCGGCGGCATTCACATTGAAGAACACCGCCACACGACCCAGGGCCTTGATCTCGCCTATGATCCGTTCGACGTTGCCCAGGGTCGCCCTGCGGTCCAGGTGTACGCCAAAGATGTGCAGCCCCTGCTGGGCAAGGGCCAGACTGGTGGCTTCGCCGAACCCGCTGGAGGCGCCGAGGATCAGACCCCACCCGTGGAGCGGTGCCTTCTGTGCATCCAAATTCGGGACTCCTTCCGACAGAGAAAGGGACTTCGGCGTACCAGTGAAGCGTGCGGCATTCTACTCGGCCATGGCTCAGGAACGCAACCGGAATGAGGACGGAGAATTGGGAGAGGAGAGCCGTGAGCCATGAGTTGAGATCGGGGGCAGAAGCGTTCGAACGTTTCAACGTGCAAACGTTCCAACCTCATCGCTGCCCTGTCTCCGGTCCTCTGCCCCGCGTGAGCTGTGGGCCGCGAGCCTCGATCAGGCGTGCAACCTCCGAGGTCACTTGACTCACCGGAGGGTGTGTTCCCTGGCGGGTGCGTTTCCCGTTGGAACGGGAGAACGGTTCGGTAGCCTCTCCTTGCGATTCGGCCGCCCCGCCCGGCGCGTCGGAGCCATTCCGAACGGCGCAGACGCCGTCATGACCTTGGCCACCATGCAGGCGGTCGGGGCCGGGTGAGCCCGGTTCCGCCACCCCTAGCCCACACGATCATCCTTGGTTCCAGTCAAGGAAACCGGATGCGATGCATTTCATTCCAAGCGTCTTCTACAACTCACTCAATGCTAAGGGATGCAGCCCCTTGCATAGCTTCGCAGGGGGCAGGATTCCCGCCCAAGATCCTGCGAGCCGTGGGTGCATGAGGGTTCGACTCCCTCCCCAGGCACCCTAATGGAGACATGGTTCCTTTCCGCCAGCCAGATTAGGGTCCCATTCATCTGGAGCAGTCTGGTAGACTCGAGGACTGGCGCGGTACCTCGTAGGCGCCCCCTTGGCCGTTTCCGCCGTTTCCAGCTTCGAGCCCGGTTAGGGTTGCCGTGAGCTCGTCTCCAGCCCCCGCCAGGTCAAACGGGGCAGGCGGATTCCCGCACCCCGCTTTCCTGCCCGCTTCAACTCCAAGGGTATGGGTCCTATCGACGGGAGTGCTTTCAGGCACCGCTCAGAGGGCGCACCCGGTAGTCCTGATACAACCCGAGGACCCCGTAAAGCCACGCCGTACTCCACCTCTTCCAGCCGAAGCCCTGCCGATTCTTCGCCCGCATCAGATGGCGCCGCACCTCCGCTTGGCCCAGTGCTTCACGTAGGCGAAGGTCCGAACCGCCTGCCCGATCCGGAAGTAGTTGACCCAACCCCGCAAGATCAGGGTGATCACCGGGATCACCCGCCCCACCTTTGTCAAGCCCGAAAAAGCCATCCCGCATTCCGGATACCCTCAGTCCCTTTTGTTCATGTATTTCTAGCCCTCGTGTTACCGAGACGGGGCCATGAAACACGGAATGGGCGGCATACGTACAAGAATGTAGGGTAGGAAGTGAATACTCACTTATATAACAACGTCAATTTGGCGAGAAGTGAAGGAAACCAACGTAATCCAGCAAGGAGGGCGTCCGATGCGCAAGCTCTTCGTGATTACCCTGGTTGGCGCCCTGTTGTTTGCAGCCATTCCCGGCACCGCGCTGGCGGGCGGGAGCTGGCACGGCGGGCACTTTGGGGGCCACGGCGGGTGGTGGGGGCCCGGGGCCATCATCGGGGGCCTGGCGCTCGGCGCCGCCGCCATCGTGACGGCGCCATTCTGGGCGCTGTCCGCAGCGGCGCGGTATTCCCCACCCGTGACGTACGCGCCGCCCGTAGCCTACGCCCCGCCGCCCGCGTATTCAGTCCCGCCGATGTACGCCCCGCCACCGACGTATGCGGCGCCGCCACCGACCTACCAGCCAGCACCGAGCTACGCGCCGCCCCAGGCCCCCACGGTCCAGCGGGAGGTTGTCTATCCAAACGGTCGGTACGTGCTCTACGGCGACGGAGTGCGCCAGCCGTGGCAGTGGGTCTGGGTGCCGTCAGTGTCGCCGCCTCCGCCTTCTCCGCCTCCGTCCCCGGTACCCTAACCAGTGGCGATCACCTTCCACTGCCTGCCGGTGACGGATCGGATGGTTCGCTTCATTCTGGGTCCGCTCCCCCGGCCCCCCCGCTGAGCGCCACGCGCCATCCGAGATGTCGGAGGCCGTTCCGAGATCTCGGGCGGTTCGCGCCGGGCCATCCGCGGAGAGTTCGC
>Ga0210377_10002064_pt1 | contig 17860 bp, 13 predicted proteins | sample PLM4_65_b1redo_FD_155480 | JGI IMG/M metagenome (GOLD analysis project Ga0210377, IMG submission 155480) | Groundwater sediment microbial communities from an aquifer in East River, Colorado, USA - PLM4_65_b1 redo | ecosystem: Environmental > Terrestrial > Soil > Riparian zone | place: USA: East...
GAACAAACCTGTTAAGCCAGAGCGCAAAGAAAGGCCAATATTTATCCGCAGATTTCACAGATTTTAAAAAACCCATTTAGAGTTTTGTTTTCAAAGATTTAATCTGCGCCATCGGCGAAATCTGCGGGTAGTCTTTCCTTAATATTTTCTATTTTCACGATTGCACGCGAAGGAGTTTTCATGAAACTGATAGACAATACTTTACTGGATAATCTCATTGGAAAGGCAAAAGATGCTCCCCGGAAGCGGGCGCATTTCAACCTTCATCCGGCATTGCACGACCCGGTGCAGCGTCTCTGTATCGCCATGGAGCCGGGGACCTATGTCCGGCCTCACCGCCACTCTGATCCGGAAACCTGGGAAATACTCGTTATTCTGCGCGGTTCGCTGGCACTTAATATTTTTGATGAGAGGGGAAAAGTCCTGGAACGCACGGTGCTCAAAGCGGGGGGCCCGATAACGGCCCTGGAATTTCCCCTGAATACCTGGCATGCGCCCGCTTCGCTCGAACCAGGCACGGTTGTGTTTGAGATCAAACAGGGACCGTACAAGCCGATTGCTGAGAACAACCTTGCGCAATGGGCGCCTGCGGAAGGCGCTCCCGAAGCAGAGAAATTTCTTGAATGGTACCGGAATGCGAAGGTTGGAGATATGCCGCCTGCGATGAAGTAGTATCTTGATCTTAAAAGATGTATCTGATTCGTTGTATGCCACAAAGGTTCGTATGGATGGACACACGAGAAAGACTAAGTGGCACCGGATTCCATGGGTTTTCTGTCTGCAATTATCTGCTACATTTTATGCATCAGGAAAAACGAAGAACAATTTCAGGGGTTCCCTGATTGACATTTTGGTTCAAAAATATTATGGTTGGTGGACTAAAAACGCTGGTTGCTTTCCGGCAGCACGCTCTTCTCGTTACTGATCCTCGTTTTCTGCGGCAAATCTTTTTAACAAGAGACTGATATGCGTGATCTTTGGAGATCCTGACCACGTCGATTATTGCATTGCTTGCATCCGGATCCATGGCAGAAAAACGATCAGCCCCATCCGATTGCTCATACGAAATGCAGGTGAGGTTGTTGAGCCTGGGGCACGCGCAACGCTATGACTCTCCCATCGGCATAGACGCCTCGACATGGTAACCTAATTTTGTGGATATCCGAGAAGATCGCGTGGTGCTCTTCGGCAGCGTGGGCTCCTCGGCCCAGGAATTCGTGTACCGCATCAAGGCGACGAACAAAGGCAAGTACATCATACCGCCGGTATCCGCAGAGTCCATGTATGACCGGGCTGTAAGAGCGAGGACGCTATCGGGGACGATGGTGGTGGAAGAGAAAAAAGCGGAAGCGAAACAAGAGGTGAGGAACGCGGCAACCACCTTAGTTCCCCCGTCGGTCGAGACTATCCGAGGAGGCAATAGTGCATAACGAATGGTGTCTGTTCTTCCTGGTCGTCGGTGTCGTCGTTCTGTTCATCCGCTCCATCAACATCAGGCGCGACCTGGAATCGCACGTCGAGAAGCTCAAGCGGGAGATCGCGGAGTTGAGAGCGGCCGCGGCTGCGTCGCGGCGAGAAAGCGCAGCGGAGCGGGTCGAGGCGATGAAGAAACCACCGGTCGCGCCTGACCGGCCGGTTGTCGAGACGCCTCCCCCTCCCGTGGTCCCGCCCGCATCTTCTGTTCCTCCTCCGTCGCCAATGCCTGAGGGACCCGAGGTGGAGCCGCCTCCGATAACGCTTACGCCTTCCGGATTACCCGCAGGGTCTTATCCTCCCTCTGCGCCGGAAACGCCGGAGGAAGAAACACAGCCTGCTCCATCATATGCCGCTGCCGCGCCGGAACCGTCGGCTCCGTCAGGTCCGAGCCTGCTGGACCGCTGGGAGCAGTTCAAGGCGAACGTGGACTGGGAGCTCTTCACCGGCGTCAAGCTCTTCGCCTGGCTGGGCGGGCTGGCGCTCTTCATCGGCGCCGGGTTCTTCGTCAAGTATTCCATCGACCGGAACCTCATCCCGCCCGCGCTCCGTCTGGCCATCAGCGCCGTGATCGGCCTTGCGTTGATCGTCTTATCCGCCCGCATCAGCAAGGAGCGTTTCTCCGTGCTGCGCCACACGCTTGGCGCGGGCGGCATCGGCGTGCTGTACAGTGTCGTGTTCGCGGCCACGCTGTATTATCATTATCTCTCCAATCCCGTGGGCTTCGGCCTGCTCTCAATCGTCTCGGCCACGGCCTTCGTGCTCGCCGTCTTCTTCCGCGGCATCCCCATCTCGGTGCTCGGCGCGCTCGGCGCGTACCTGACGCCCATCCTGGTCAACACCGGCCAGGGCAGCCTCATCGGGCTCTTCGTCTACCTCGCCGTGGTGAATATCGGCCTCTTCCAGGTCGTGACGCGTCTGCGCTCGTCCCTGCTGCTGTTCATCGCCACGATGGGAACGCTCGGCACGCTGTTCCTCGCGGCGTTCTCCGGCCGCATCCATCCCGAGAGCATCGTGATCGCCGGGGTCTTCATCGCCAACCTGGCGCTCTTCAGCTATTTTCTCGACCGGGGCAGGGAATCTTCGGAAGGCTCCCGGCTCCTTCTCTGGTCCGGCTACGTGGTCTATCTCTCCGCGCCGCTTGCCGCGCTCTTGCTCCTGGACCGGGACGGCATTGGGCCGCTCCTGATCGCGATCTTCGGCATGGCAGGCAGCGTGGTGCTCGCCTTCCGCGACAAGCGCTGGTTTAACGGGGTCGTCCCCTACGGTGCCATCATGTTCGCGGTCGCCTTCCTCTGGACCTGGCTGCGCTTCGATCCCCGCACACTGTCCTGGGGCTTTCTCGGTCTTCTGCTGTACGGCGCCGCAGGCGGCCTGGGGCCGGTGCTGCTCATCCGGCGCTACGGGCTTGACAAGGTGAACCTGGGATGGTTCCGCGTCTTTCCCGTGGCCCTGGGCGTGATGCTGCTCGCCGTGGTGCTGAAGGAGCAGGACATCGCCTTCTGGTTCTGGCCCGTGATCCTGCTCTTACAAGTGATGGGCATCGTGGTCAGCCTCATCTTTGGCGGCCTGCTGCAGGCAGCACTCCTCGTGCTGTTCTTCCTGGCCTGCGGCCTCACCTGGCTCTTCCGCGTGCCGCCGGAACTCGGCAGCCCGGTCTTCTTCGGATTCCTGCTCTTCGTCGGAGCGGCCTTGGCGCTTGCCATGGTCTACGCAGTGAAGAAGCTGGGCCAGTGGCGGTCAGCGCTGACGCAGGACGCTCCCGAGGTTGCCGCGTGGACAGCAGGACCGCTCGTGACGGAATGGCTCTCCGCGTTTCCTTCATCGGCTGTCTTCATCCTGCTTGCAGCCTCCTTCTGGCTGCAGCGTCCGCTCCATCCCGAACCCGGCATGGTCACGCTGACCTGCTTCCTTGCATTGAGTCTCTTCCTCTCCCGGCGGCTTTCCGCGCCAACCATGGGAATAGTGGTCCTCTTGTCGTCGCTCGTGAGCCAGGCCGCATGGGTCTTCCGGCCTGACTTGTCGATCGATCTCCATGTCATAGCATTCTTCTGGTCAGCAGCATTCTTTGTCGCAGCCATCGCCGCGCCTTTTCTCTTCTTCCGACCTGTCGAGAAATGGGCGCGCCTCTGGATGGCCTGGGCGCTCTTCGAGGTAGGCCAGGGGCTCTTCGCCATCTGGGCGGCTGACCACATCTGGCCGCGCGAGATGAGCGGGTGGCTGCCGCTCGCGCTGGCTGTGGTGAAGCTGCCTGCCGTGGCCATGCTCCAGTCGCGGCTCAAGGACCGGCCCGAGCGAAACGCGGTGCTCGCTTTCCACGGCGGCGTGCTGCTCTTCTATATCTCGTCGGTCCCGGTGATGCTGCTCGACCAGGGCTGGATCGGCCTCACGCTCGTGATCGAGTCCATGCTGCTGCTCTGGCTTAATCGCAGAGTGGTGCACGAGGGCCTGCGCTGGGTGGCATCGTTTATGGCGCCCATCGGCTTGCTGCTCCTGTTCTTCGCGTTGCCGCAGATGAAGCACGCAGGCGACATGGCGATCCTGAACAGCGCGGTGCTGGCCGTTGCCGCTGCGGTCGCGGCCCTCGCATTCAGCGTAGGGCTCAGCGGCTTCCCGGACAAGAAGCTCAAGGACGCCGACCTTCCGGAGTATTTCCGCTGGCTCGCAGTCGGCAGCGGGTTCTTCCTGCTGAATCTGGCGATAGCCGATATCTTCGCCGAGACGGGTCAGCTCTTCCGCATCGCGCCGGGTCCTGATGCAGTGCAGGCCATCTGCTACAGCCTGGTCTGGCTGACCTACGGCGCGCTGATATGGTCGCGGCGAAATCTCTCCGTAGTCATGCGCAATGCTGCGCTGATCCTCCTCTGCGCGGGAACTGGATATCTGCTCCTGCTGCCGTCGATCTTCCCGCGGTTCGTGCCCGCAATGTCTCCGTTCCTGAATCTCGGCCTTCCGGCGTATTTGTACGCGCTGGTCGTGCTGGTCCTCTTGATAAGGCTGGCGCTGAAGGAGCAGGTCTCGCGGGACCTCTACAATCTGTTTGTATTGCTGCTGCTCCTGACCGGCTTCGTTGCGCTGAAGGTCCAGATGAGCTCGATCGTGCAGCCGGGAGAGCCCTTCCGGTTCTTCTTCAACCAGACGTCGTCCATGGCAGTGGGCTCGGCAGCAGGCTGGCTTGCCTACGGACTGGGGCTCTTGTACTGGCCGCGGGGACTGGACCGGCCCTTCCGGATCGCCGGCGTGGTGCTCGTCCTCGCAGGGCTTGCCAAGGCGCTGACCTATCCGTTCCTGCACAGCGCGGCATTCGGCGTCATGACGCCGCTCGTGAATACGCCCACGCTCCTGTACCTCTTCGCGATAGCGGCGCTCCTCTGCCTCACGCTGAACAAGCCGCAGCAGTATTGGCCGTTTGTCTTACCCACGCTGCGTGCCTTCTGGGGCGTGCTGCTGGCCGTGGTCACGTTCTGCGTGCTGAACATAGAGATATCGAGCGTCTTCATTGAGACGGGACGGAGCTTCAGCCTCGAGACCTACGGCAACCTTGCGCACCAACTTGCCTACAGCCTGTCCTGGTTGATCTACAGCATCGGCCTGCTTGTCACGGGTATCAAATGGAATACCAGCAAGGTCCGCTGGGCAGCGCTCATCCTGATGGTCGGGACCGCGTTCAAGATCTTCTTCATGGACCTCTGGCGGCTCGGACAGCTCTACCGCGTGGCGTCCTTCGTAGGCCTCGCCGCAGTGCTGATCCTTGTGTCGTTCCTGTATCAGCGGTTCATGACGGGGAGGGATGAGGAAGAGAAGCAGGAAGGATAAGGGCAGCTTCGCCACGGAAGAGGCGAACATCAAAATTTAGCACCTGATCCTCCGGGGTTCGGGAAGGGGATTGGGGACGAGCGCAAAGCAAGCATAGAAACAACGTTAAAAGTTGCCACAAATTCGGGATTCACTGACTCCCGAATTGCGGAAGCGCCTGCCCGGAAGAGAAGCAAGAAGAATAGCTCTAACTTGATAATCAGAAGAATAAGGAAAAGAACAACACAACAATATTGTTGTTGATTGATTATGGATTTTATAGTAGAATTTTATGAAACGGAAACAGGGGCGTGCCCTGTACGGGATTTTCTGGACGAGCTGAGGAGCTCTGATCCGGATGACTTCGCCGCCGTGGTGGCCGGTCTCGCGAAACTGCGGAACCGACAGTACCACCGGGAGCCGCTGTCCAAAGCGCTCGGAGACGGGTTGTTTGAACTGCGCCATGTGGGCAAGCTCAACACTCGGGTGCTCTGGTTCTTTGTGAAAAACCGCCGGATCATTGCGGTGCATAGCATTCGAAATAAGGGACGGGCCATACCGGACCGGGACCTGGCAACCGCGAGAGAACGGATGCGCGACTGGATGAAAAGGGTACAACGATGAAAAAGACCAATTTCGATAGATATCTCGATGAGCAACTAAAGGACCCGGGGTTTGCCGCCCGTTTCGAACGCGCCGGCGAGGCATGGGACGTGGCGCTCCAGATCGCGGCACTTCGCACGCAGGCGGGACTTTCCCAGAAAGACCTGGCAAAGCTCTTGAAGGTTTCGCAGCAGCAGATCAGCCGCCTGGAATCACCGGGCTATGAAGGACATTCTCTCAGCACCCTGCGCCGGGTCGCGAAGGTCCTGCATGCACGCGTGCGCGTGACGTTCGAGCCGGAGAGGAAAACGGCAGGCATGCGAGTGGCCGAAGCATCTGCGAAGTATGGCAGCGGCGGAAAGAGGAACGTGAGGAAAGTGTCCTGACCGTAAGTGAAGTGGTATGCGGGGGATCGCTTATTAGGTTTGTCAAAGGAACGAGATGTGACCCCAATGATTCTCCCTCTTAGGCGTGCTATAAATGTGTACCCCTAAGAGGTCAAAATTCTGAGGATGAGATAAGTGATAAGAGTCGTGGATATTTTTGCGGGTCCGGGAGGCCTCAGCGAAGGCTTTGCAGCAACGACGGATAGCCATGGTAAACCAGTCTTCGACGTAAGGCTGTCTATCGAGAAAGATGAACACGCGCACGAGACACTGCGCCTCCGAACGTTCTTTCGCCTGTTTGAGAAGCATGCACCAGCCGATTACTACCGCTTGCTGCGCGGTGAAATAGATCAAAAGCAGCTCTACGAGGCTCATAGAGCTGAAGCGGAACTTGCCGATGCACGTTGTTGGCGCGCAACTCTTGGCCCCGATGGTGATCCAGCTAATTTGGTACGCCGACGTATCAGGGAAGCAGTGGGAGACCAAACGAACTGGGTTCTGATAGGGGGGCCGCCGTGCCAAGCATACTCTATTGCGGGTAGGTCACGGAATCAGGGTAACCCAGATTATGATCCTGCTACGGATGGCCGGCAGCGTCTGTACGTTGAGTATTTGCAGATTCTAGCAGAACACCAACCAGCTGTGTTTATCATGGAGAATGTGAAAGGGTTGCTATCCGCCACGCTCGACAACGAGCTCATATTTAAACGCATTTTGGAAGATCTTCGCAGCCCAGCAGCAGCCTTATCGCGCGAAGGTCGCGGCGGGCGCCACGTCCGAAAAGGCGGATACCGCATTCACTCGCTCACCGAGGCAAAAGTTTTCGAGAATGGCTCGCTCGACGGTGCAGTGATCCAAGCTGAGAAGTTTGGTATTCCACAAGCGCGACATCGCGTCATTCTGCTAGGTGTGCGTGATGACATCAGCGGAGTGAAACCTGGAATATTAATCCCGCAGAAGACAGTTCGGGCATCAGCCGTACTTAATGGTCTACCTCGTCTTCGCAGTGGGCTGTCATTGCGCAGCAAGGATTCCGCGGCGGTTTGGAGAGATTGTCTGCAGGCACAGGCCGGTAGTCGATGGGTCAATGCCGGCACACGAAAAGCGGACGGCGCGGAATTAAGCCGGATGATCCGTCGAAAGCTTGCGGCTATCTCTTTGCCGAAAGCTGATCGCGGTGCGGAGTTTCTGCGCGCGGATATCACAGTTAAGTTTAAAGCTGACTGGTATTGCGACAGCCGTATCGGCGGTATTTGCAATCACAGCAGCCGGGCACATATGCTGTCCGATCTATTTCGGTATTTTTATGCAGCGTGCTACGCCAAACACCACGGTAAATCACCTACACTGAAACACTTTCCCGTCGACTTGCTGCCCGACCATGTCAGCGTTGACGACGCGATTAAAGACGGCGGTCACTTCTCAGACCGCTTCCGTGTCCAAGTCGTATCACGTCCGAGCACCACTATCGTTTCCCATATTAGCAAGGATGGCCACTACTATATTCATCCTGATCCACTTCAATGCCGGAGCCTCACGGTACGCGAAGCTGCGCGGCTGCAGACATTCCCGGACAACTATTTGTTCTGCGGGAACAGGACGGCTCAGTACACCCAAGTCGGAAATGCAGTTCCACCATTGCTGGCTAGGCAGATTGGCGAGATCGTGCGAGACATTCTTGCGGCAGCAGGTGCAAACGACTGATGGACCGCCTCACGAAAAAAAAGCGAAGTTGGAACATGTCCCGCATCCGCAGCAGGAACACGACGCCTGAACGTACCGTTCGGTCCATTTTACACAGACTGGGCTATCGTTTCAGGCTTCAATCTCAGGTGCTTCCCGGCCGGCCTGATGTGGTGCTAACTCGTTACAAGACGGTTGTGTTCGTTCACGGCTGTTTCTGGCATCGGCATCCCGGCTGTTCTTTTGCGTATACTCCGAAGAGTAGGAAGGAGTTCTGGGCAAGGAAATTCAGCAGCAACATTGCACGAGATCTTCGAGTGATCCGCACACTCCAAACTTTGGGGTGGCGAGTGCTCGTTGTCTGGGAGTGTGAGTTACGCGATATGCTGGCTGTTTCACGACGCTTGGAAAGGCAATTGCGACATTATAGCTAATATTTGGTTGCCACTATTGTGAGGACATATGGCCCGACCTAAAACTACACTTGAAGTCATCCCGTCAGCTAGGCGCTTAATACGGTCTCTCCGGGATGTAGGATACGACTTCAAGCACGCTGTTGCTGACCTGATAGACAACAGTATTGCAGCCGGTGCAACGTGCGTCACCATCGACATGCGGTTTGACGGCAAGGCGTCGTTTTTGCGCGTCGTGGATAACGGAGTTGGCATGAGCGGAACCACCATTACGGAAGCAATGCGTTTTGGAAGCGAGCGCGAATACGACGTGGACGAACTTGGAAAGTTCGGACTCGGGCTCAAAACCGCTTCGCTATCACAGTGTTCACGATTGACCGTTGCTAGCCGTACGGATCGGACTGCTAGGCGCATCGAAGTGCGGCAGTGGGATTTGGCTCATGTCGAACAGAGTAATAAGTGGGAGATTATTGATGTTCCTGCTGATGAACGATCCGATGTGCTGGTTGAGCCACTATGCGATAGCGTCGGAACCGTAGTGCTCTGGGAACTCATGGATCGAGTGCTTGGCTATAAGATTCCTTGGGGAGATCGAGCCCGCAACGGACTTTTGCGCCTTGCTGACGAATTGGACCAGCACCTTGGCATGGTATTTCACCGGTTTCTTGAAGGAGAGGCTAGGCGCAAGAAAAAGTTGAAAATCGTTTTGAACGATACCACCATTGAGGCATGGGACCCGTTTGCGAGGGATGAAAAAGCAACTATTAAGCTTCCTCACAAGCAGCTGGAGATACACGGGGACGATGGCCCTGGCCTAGTTGCATATACGCCGTATATACTCCCCGCACAAGATCGGTTTTCATCTCTCAAGACGTTCAATCGGTATGCTGGTCCCGACAAATGGAATTATCAGCAGGGCTTTTATATATATCGTGCAGACCGCATGATTCAGAGTGGAGGGTGGTCCCACATGCGGACCTCCGACGAGCACACGAAGCTGGCCCGTGTTGCCCTTGATTTCTGGCCAGATCTTGATTCTGCATTCGACCTCAACGTTGCAAAAGCAAGAGTCAATTTGCCAGCGGACCTGCGGACACAGCTCCAGCCACATATCGAGCAGCTGACAAAGCAAGCGAGAAAGGTCTACTCGCCCTCTTCTGCAACTCCTCCTGCTAAAGCGAGTAATCAGCAGAGTGATCCGATCGCTGCCAGTCAAACCGCGGAAGAGACGGCGCAGTATTCATCTCGTGCCGCAAACGCTAAGCCTAGTGTTGCAAGCCCTAAACTCGCACACATAGGTCGCGCTATTGACGCGGCTGCTTCGAATGTCGGAGAGGAAGCAGCTTTGAGGCGGATCAGGAAGGCACTTAAGGCACAGAACCCAGACACTGCAAAAGAAATCGGGTGGTAAAAATGATTGAGCGATACCTGCGAGCAGTAAGAAGTCTCATTGACACACTCACTGTTTCCGTCGATGACGCGCTTGAAATGGCGCGTGTGCCGAATGAGTTCCGTGAGGCGGTTCGTGTTCGCTATGAAGAGGAAACCGCGTTGCCGATTCGACGTGCGAACGTTCTTTCTGGTACCGGTGGCCCTCGACCGTGGTTTCAGCAATGGGACCCGTCAATCGGATACTACTGGCTACGGCAGCGGGAATATCTGATCGACCGGCTCGGGTCGAATCAGGCTGACATCGGTTCGCTGGATGACGCCACAGACCGGATTCTCTCGCATCTGGAGGATCCACGGCCGACGGGCCCTGCGCAATTCGACGTGCGAGGCCTCGTCATGGGTTACGTGCAAAGCGGTAAGACCGCTAACTTCTGCGCACTGGTCGCAAAGGCTGCCGATGTTGGCTACAAGCTCGTGATTATTCTTTCCGGCATACATAACTCCCTCCGTCTCCAGACGCAACGTCGCATTAACCAAGCGCTTGGACTTGACCCGACAGGTGTCCCGGAACCTGAGCCCGGGCGACGCTGGATTGGCCTGACGACGCCGATTTTGCACGGCGACTTCCGCGCCGGCACTATCGACGCCAACGTGCTCCAAGGCAACGAGCATGTACTTCTCGTCTGTAAGAAGAATGCCTCTGTTCTGCGGCGGCTCACGCGCTGGATGGAAAACCGCGCACCGGCCAGTCTGCCGGTACTGATCATCGACGACGAGGCTGATCAGGCATCGATCAACACCGGAGGAAACAGACCACCCGTACAGGAGAATACCGACCTTGCTCCTGATGACCTTGACAATCCTCAGGATGTTGAGGATGAACTTGACCCCTCCGTCATCAACGGTTTGATTCGAACACTTGTGCGCTCATTCACAAGAGTTTCGTATGTCGCTTATACAGCCACTCCCTTCGCCAATGTCCTCATCAACCATCTGGCTATCGACCGCGAGGTGTTCCAAGACCTCTATCCGCGTGACTTCATCGTCGCGCTGCCACGTCCAAATGGTTACACAGGCGCCGAGCGTCTGTTCGGCCGTGATGCGCTGCCTGGTGAGCATGACGGACAGCCAGCGCTCGATATTATCGACCTTGTTCCCGAGTATGAAGCCGACCTTTTAACTCCGCGTGGCCAAGATGTGGACGGATACGACCCTGTTATTTACCCATCTATGCGGACAGCCTTCCTTGATTTTGCGCTCGCAACTGCTGCCCGAACTTATCGCTCCGGTAGCGATGTTCCTTCAACGATGCTGATACATACCCATCACCGCAAGACGGTTCAGAATCGACTCGGCGAACGCCTTCGCGGCTTTGTCTCCGAAATTAGGCAAAGTTGGCGATACGATCGGCAGGCCATCCGACCCGAACTAGTTCAACGCTGGAATACTGGGTTCCGGCCGGTTATCGCATCCGTGGACTTGACACGCAACGTGCCGTTTGAGGCCATTGAGGAGCATATAGACCAGTTCTTCCGTGATGCGGTGCCAGTACTTGTGCTTAACTCGGACTCTGCTGATGAACTTGATTATACAGTCGACGCCAATCTTAAAGCCGTTGTGGTAGGTGGCAACCGCCTGTCACGCGGCCTGACGCTCGAAGGGTTACTTGTGAGTTTCTATGTTCGCCGGTCCGAATACTTCGACACACTGATGCAGATGGGGCGGTGGTTCGGATACCGAGAGCTGTATGTCGATTTGACGCGGATATGGACGACAGCAGAACTCTCAGGCTGGTTCCGTGACCTTGCATTGGCGGAGGAGGAGCTGCGTCGCGAAATTGCCCGTTATGAACGCGAGAATCTGACGCCGCTTGACTTCGGGCCACGCATCCGCAGCCATCCCGTGATGATGATCACGGCGCAGAATAAGATGGGCAGCGCTCGCTCCGTATCGCAAAATTACTCCGGCTATATGCTCCAGACGACGGCATTCCGGTTGGAGGATCGCACGTGGCTTCAAGACAACTTGGATGTAGCGCATCAGTTGCTATTAGATATTGGCAATCCGAATCACCCGTCCACCACGCGATCACGCCCAGTGTGGTCAGGCGTGCCTTGGCAGACGGTAGACGTTTTTCTCTCCCGCTATCGCTTCGATCCGCGCGGTTCGCATGAGATGGGTGCCATTCGTCAGTACCTCTTGGCACAGGCCCGCCAGGATGAGCTTGTCGAGTGGATTATCGCCATGCCCGGGCTCTCAGTGCCGGACATTCAGCTTGGAACCGAGCCGCAACTTTCCGTCGGTGAAACACCTGCCAACCGGATCAGCCGTACGCGCCTGCGTAACAAGCCCTACGATATCGGTACGCTTGTCAATCCCGCGACGCTGGACGGTGCTCCGCGATCCGGTGATGAAGAAATAGGACTGACCGATGAGCAGCTTGCGGCCGCTCGCGGTAGCGTCGATCAGGCGGGCAGTTTTCCACGGGCATTGCGTCAGCAGCGGAGTGCTCGTCAGGGTCTCCTGTTGCTTTATCCGATCAGTCCCGAGTCTCGACCAAGAGCTGGCACTCAGAGTCGGCTTCCGCTTTTTGACGACCCCGCCCTCAATGGCCTCACGGTTGTCGGAATCTCCATCGTGTTTCCGGTCAGCGACAGTGCAGCTACAATTGAGTATGTCATCGGCTCCATTGGGGCGACAGAGGAGGATGACGAGTGACTCTGGAAGAACTCGAATCATCGTGGGCCACTTTGCAGCCTCCTGGAACGCCTGACGCCATCAATGGCAGACGCGCAACGGGCCTTCCAGCGGACCGGCCGGTATATCTTGCTGTAGACAGCCGGCGTCGCCGACATATTCTTGTTATGATTCCGGACGAAACAGCGTCGGTCAATGAGCGTCAGACCCGCAGCCTCGAAGTGACGACTGCGCGTTTCAAGGTCGGGTCCAATCCAGAAGCGCTCTACGTCGACTTTGTCTGCACGGATTCTGCGCAGCACGCTACGTTCTCCGCCATAGCCCAGGACATCATCCGTTCCTTTCGCCAGTCACCAGGTCCACTGCGGGATTTGATCCTGAGTGCCCTCGCCCGCTGGCGGGCTTTCTGGTCAGTAAAGTCAACTGGTATGAACCGAGAAGAAGCACTGGGCCTTTTCGGCGAATTATGGTTTCTCCGTAGATGGCTAGGACCTGTTGACGCAGCGGTCATGAAACGCTGGCAGGCAACAGAAGCAGCACGACACGATTTCCAATGGTGTGCAGCATCCGTGGAAGTAAAGACAGCTACGTCGCAATCGGCCGGGGCGCCAGTGCATCGGATCGGAAGCTTGGAACAGCTTGCCAATCCTGAGCAAGGGGTGCTTTATCTGTTCAGTCTTCAGGTTTGCGATGATGCTCTTGCCTCGAATACGCTTCAGAATCTTGTCAATACACTCACGTCGGACCTGCAAGATGATTTCCCGGCACTCAGCGAGTTCAATGATAAACTTGCTGCCCGTGGTTACTCGCCTACGGATTGTCAATCCGCCACTCGATCACTGCGGATTCTTGGTGAGCGTCTATATCGCGTTGATACCACATTCCCGAGGATAGTTCGCGAAACATTCGGACCAAAGGGTGTACCTCGCGGTGTGATAGCCATCAGCTACGAGCTGGATCTTGCTGCCTGTGATAATTGGCTGACTGCAAAACGGCCTGAGGACGCTGTCGCGCTCTTTGCAAAATCATCGCAAAAGACCTGAAAGGGGGCGCGAGGGTCAGGGCTGTCTGGGGTCTGACTTTAGAATTGACATTCTCAATCCCTCATCAGGAAGTGACGCATGGCCTCATCGAAAGATGTCGTACCTTGGAAATGCCACATTTGTCGAAGCGAGTTCGATACTCCAAGCGGCGGGATATGCTCACGGTGTAGTAGGGCTACTTGTCGCGAGCATCTTCATCAAATTGGTCAAATGACGAAGCTTGATGCGAAATGGGTCTGTGACAACTGTTTAACAAGCGAGGAAAAGGCAAAGAGAAAAGTTCAGCCAACTTCAATTTTTCGTTTAATCGCTATAGCTGTTATCATTCTGCTTGCGTTCGGATTTCTCATTGACCTATTTAGCGGATTATACGTCCTCAGGCAAGCGAAATCCATTTATGCAGGTCTTGCTGGTCTTTTGATTGTATCGATATTTTATCTTGTGGGCGAGGCTGGTTCTGAATGGATCGGCGGCAAAGACAAGGTCACGGACCCTTTATATAAACGAGCTCTTCGTTTACTCGCATTGCTAATCTTTGGGGCATTCATACTCGCTGCTCTGTGGTTTGTATTAAAGCAACTTGGCTTAATACGGCTCTAGCCACGCCGTCGAGAGGTTGTGAAAATCGCGATCACAGAAAGGTGACCTGCATGAAACAGTACAAAACTTCAGCGTTCTTGATCATTCTCGCTCTCATTCTCCTCGCGTCGCCGCAACCTTCCCTTGCCGACCAGCAATGGCATTACCAGACATCGGCGCAGGTTGAGCAGCCGGGGCTGATTGAGACGGTGCTGCCTGCCGGGGTCTTCTTCGGGACGGACGGCGCAGCCAGGACCTCGCAGCTCGACTTGACCTTGGTCGGGCCGGACGGTAATCCGCGCTCCTTAGAGCTTTTCTGGAAAGGCGACACCGGACCGCGCAGCGTTGCGCTGAAGCCCAGCCGCCTGCTCTTCGGATGGTACAGTAAGTGAGCGTATAAACCTCCCTTGGCCGTTACCATACAGACTTCGAATATTGTTTGTGTGTATGGTAACCGCGTAAGAAACCCGGAACTTCGTGATAAGGATGATATGGGAGGCGGCATGAATGTAAAAATCGGTGAACAATGCGCAATCTGCGGGTGCAGGCTCCATCGCGACGGCGACTACGCCAAGCCGACGCTCAAAGGCCGCTCCCACGCCACCGAGCATCATTATGTCGCCGAGCGTTTCTTCGGGCGATCCGCAAATCGACCCCGGACGACTCGTGAAAATCCTATCTTCAAAGACGACGAATGGCCGCTGGAAACAAGAACAGCCACGTACTGCTACGAGTGCCATGAAGAGCTGATCCATAATCCGGTATTTCTCCCCGAGGACATCGCCGTGCTTTGCGGCCTCGTGAAAGCAAGTGGATTTTCGGAAGAGGACAAGACGGATGACCGAACCAGGCTTGCCGGTCGTATACGGCTGCTCCATGACGTGATCCGGGCAGGATTGAACTCGCTGAAGAAAGAAGATCCCTGTAGACGATAGATGCCGGAACCTTCCTTGGCAGTTACCATACAGAGAGCAGTTATTCCTATATTGTATGGTAACCGCGAAGGTTGTTTCTTCAGGTCTGGGGGAGAGAAGCGAGGTTGCTGCGTAATGGTGATCGATAAGGCGATAGCGGGGAGATTCATCAGCGAGTACAAGAAGTTCCTGCTCGCGATCTATCGGCCGGACCCGGCCCTGCCGGAGCCTCAACGGGTGATCGAGAAGCTTGCCGCTGCCAGGACGAGGTTTGTTTCGAACCGGGGGCTGCTGGACGAATATCTGCGCGATCTGGAGGACGGAACCGAATCGATCGACCGGCAGATAATCCTGGCGATACGAAGTCTCGAATTCTCCCGATGGGTATACCTCCGGGACCTCAAGTCCTATTCGATCTTCCTGGAAGTGGGCGGGGAATACGGCTATGGCATCCTTGGACTGAACGATGAGATCAAGGCCATAACGGGCGGACCAGGAGTGTTTCTGGAGTCTGGAGTGGTCGTTCTCGACAACCAGTATGTGTGCGACGGCCTGATCGCGACCGCTGTTTACCTCGGCAGAAATATGAGGAATAGCTGGAATGAGCTGTATAAGGAGCTGAAGCAGTCAGGCAACTTCAAGGTCCATCCGTTGCGGTAGACAGGGTTCGCGAATGCATCGATCCTTTTACGATGTCATTTTCAAAATCGAAAGCACAGATACTACCTTGACGGTTACCATACACATTGGTATGATCGCGCTATTGTATGGTAACGGCATAGGTGCCTATGAAGATTGTCAAAGACGTTTTGGAAAACGAACTCAAGAAGGCGGTGCTTGCCGAGAAAGACTATGAAAAGACCCTTGTCGGGCTGCCCCGCGGCGTTCTGGTGAAGAAGTATGTCAAGGGACGACAGTATTGTTATCTCCTGTCCCGGGAAAATGGAAAAGTGCGGTTCGAGTACAAAGGCAAGCTCATGGGCAAGGATGTCCGCTATTACGAGACCGTCAAGAAAGAGCGGGCATTGTATCGAAATAAGCTGTCTGAAGTAAGAAAGCGGATCGCGTTTATCAAGAAGATCCTGCGAGGCAAGGAATTGCGAGCCCTATGAATAACAAACAGAGATTGATAATGAGTATATTGGATGGCTTCTGCCGCTGTCGTTTTAAAACGCTGGAGCCCCGCACTCGCTCCGCTGCCGCGGAACGGCGGGATGTCGTTTGTGACTGTCCCGACAGGCGGGACACTGTCTGAGCTCCACTGTACCGTCCTTCGCGACGATGGGATGAGCCTCCCAGAAAGGTGACCTGCATGAAACAATACAAAGCATCAGCGTTCTTCATCATCCTCGTTCTTATCCTCCTCTCATCTCCGCATCCCGCTCTGGCTGACCAGCAATGGCACTATCAGGCAACGGCTCAGGTCACGCAGCCGGGGCTGATCGAGACGGTGCTGCCTGCCGGGGTCTTCTTCGGGACGGACAGCGCGGTCAAGACGTCGCAACTGGACCTGACCTTCGTCGGGCCGGACAACAATCCGCGCTCCTTCGAGCTCTTCTGGAAAGGCGACACCGGGCCGCGCAGTGTCGCGCTCAAGCCCAGCCGCCTGCTCTTCGACAAGAAGCGCATGCTTGTTTGGGAGGCCGACGCGCCCAAGGACCTGCTGGTCGAGACAATCCGGATCGACGTGGATGCACCGCAGACCATGGGCACGGTGAAGATCGAGGGCAGGGACGCGAAAGGCTGGCGCGTGCTGGCGGAGAATGCTGCCCTCTACGCGTCGGGCGGCCGTTCTGCCGCAGACATCAATGTCAAGCCCGGGACCTTTCAGAAGCTGCGGCTCAGCTTCAAGGGCTATGACAAACGTTTCCGCGAGACGACCCTGCCGGTGACCTCGGTGACCCTTTCGGGCAAGAACGCTGCGCAGGACTTCGCGCAGCAGTCCGTAGCGCTCAAGTTCTCGGACAAGACCGACGAGCGCATGCGCGTGCTCTCTACGACCCTGCCGGGCCTCGGGCTCTGGATCAATAAGATCGAGCTCGCGACGGAAGCGCAGTTCCAGGGGACCTGGGAGCTGGGCGCCGAGACGGTCTCCGGTGGGAAGCTGCAGTTCCAGAAGCTGTATTCCGGCAGTGTCGAGACTGTGGGCACAAAAGGCGCGCTGCTCGAGATTCCCGTGAACAGCTATTGGGCTACGCGCTCCCTCGTGCTTCGGCTCGACCCGGGCAAGCGGTACGTCGGCGCGGTAAAGTCCATGGCGATCTCCGTGAACCTGCCGCGCATGATCTTCTACGCTGACAAGGCCGGCGCCTACCTTGCGCAGACCGGCCTGGGGAATCAGGTGGCCATCCAGGAGACGCCGGGGGACAAGGAGCGGAAGATCGGTGCTGTCGTCGCCTTCGCCGCTATGCAGGAGAATCCGCAGTGGCAGCCAGAGAGCCTGCTTGCGAAGTATGCTGTCGCGGGCGGGCCCTTTGACGGGAAGGGGTTCCGCTGGAGGTCGCGGCTCCCGGTCGCGGAGGCGGGATACTACCGGCTGGTGCTGAACCGCGAGGCAAGCCTTCGCGCGGGCTTCGGCACGGTGCGGATAGTGAAGGACAACGTCCAGGTCCCGTATTTTTCCGGCCCGAGCGAGGAGCAGGTGATCGCCCTTGTTGCGGCGCCTGAGTACGACAAGAAGAAGAACAGGACCTCGTGGATTGTCGAGCTGCCGGACCGGTCTGCTGACTTGGCGGAACTAAGCGCCGAATCCAGCGGGATCTTCGACCGCACTGTGCAGTTCGAGGTGCCGATGCAGGGCCACGCGGGGTGGCAGGTGTGGCGGACGGTGCGCTGGCAGAACGCTTCGCAGACCGCGTCGGTCCTGCGTGTGCCGCTCGCGG
>Ga0210377_10002065_pt1 | contig 17857 bp, 16 predicted proteins | sample PLM4_65_b1redo_FD_155480 | JGI IMG/M metagenome (GOLD analysis project Ga0210377, IMG submission 155480) | Groundwater sediment microbial communities from an aquifer in East River, Colorado, USA - PLM4_65_b1 redo | ecosystem: Environmental > Terrestrial > Soil > Riparian zone | place: USA: East...
TGTACCATGACGAAATCGCGCAGTGCGTCCAGATCATCCAGTGACTTAACTGTTTTTTCGTGTGTCGTCACCTCTTGGGCGCTGTAGCGAAAGTTCTTCAGTTTTCCAGGTGAGGTGTAGGCCTGCAACGATTCAAAAAAAGTCTTGGTCTCGTCCAGACCGCTGGCCTGGCTGGCGAGATCGGTACCCGCGAGCAGATCCTGCCCCCAGAAGGAAAGGCCGTCGCGGAGGATTTGCTGGGTCATGACGATACGTTTGACGAGCTTGGAAACCCGATCAATCATCTCAATGACTGGGGTATCGCTGCCCTGACTGACTAACTGAGGGTAACCGGAGGGGAGGCCAAGTAGTTCAAAGAGTGCCTTGAGCGCAGGCAGGTTCCATTCCTTGGGCTGCTCCAAGTGCTTGAAGCGGATCAGTTCATCCATACTGGTAGCCGCAAGCTGCTGTAGAGCGGTAGCATCGAACTTTTTGCCGGGGATTGAGAGTACGATGTCGCCGGTGTAGACCAGTGTGGCGAGGAGGACCACCGCCCATTCTGGTTCCAGCCGAGCAGCTCCTGGATTCAGGTACTCCAGGCCGTGGTCGTCCTGAATGATCTCACTTCGGTTCACCACCTGACCGTGCCCCTTGGCCTTGAACGCATCGAGGATGAACTTAACGTATTTGGATTTGTTGGCATCGATCTTTTCGCCGTCGAGTAGTTCCAGGGCATCCAGCACAGCAGTAGCCTGCTTGGTACGGTTCTGGCCGGCAATTGCCCGTAGTGTGTCCTGTGCGGCTTGGGCTCGGTTGTTTCCGGTGATTAGCACTGTGAAACAAGGGTAGTCGGGTGCCTGATTTGTAAAATTTGGAGAGAGACAAACACCCGCGATGGTGTTCACCAGATCGCGGAAGTTAATGGTTTCGTGGGAAGCTATTCCTGCCAAAGCGCGGATGTTGCCACCTTTCTCTTTTACCCACTCGGTCATTGACTTGGTGCGACCCTGATATGTCACTTCAAAGGCTGTGGTCATATTCTTCTGGAGCCACTGCACCAAAAGGCGAAGAAAGCCGTTGGCTTTGGCTTCATAGGTAGCCTTGGCGTGTCCAGAGGAAGTCGCCGCAAGATCGAGAGCTGCTGCATAGCTCTTGAGTGCTGTACGGAATTCTTCGTCTATTCCCTTGAGCCGAAAGAAAACTTCATCATTTACCTTTTCATCCTTGAAGCGGGGCGGATCATTTGGCTGGATGAAGTAGAGGTAGAAATCCCGCTGCGGCACTGCAGTTGAACGCTCATTAGGTGCACCAAAAAACAGATAACCTGTCCGAGAAGCTTTGCGCTCCTGCCATTCCAACTCATGTTGCCAGATTTTGTAGCCAGTGACATAGGTGGCGTCCTGGCATTCCATCACCCGTTTAAGTGCCTCATAATAGAAGCGATCGAGCTGAGACTCACTCAAGGTCTCTGCTTTACGCTCGATCAAGGCGTCAAAGTCGTCAGTTTTTTTCAGATTCAAAAACCACTGGCGATTTTCTTTATTCTCATCTAAAAACTGGCCGCTGACCGTCTTGAATATCTCACGCAAAACGGTTTCCACATGGGTCTGCAGGTCCTTATCTGGTTCATCGCTTCCAAGTTCGGCAATCAACGGGTCAAAGAGACAGAGGCGATCTCGAAGTTCTTCGGCTGAGGCACCCATAGGAGCATAGATGTCTCCAGTAGTAAGACGATGCACCGAGAGAGCGTAGATCAGGCGTAGGGCCATCGGCTTGTATTGCTTGCGGGTGATCGCGTTTTCGATGCGAGACTCCAACACCTGGCTACATTCAATGACTGCCCGGATCTCGGGAATTGCACGGAAGGAAGCGTTCTGCTTGAGCGTGCCCCAGTAGCTGTCGAACGCAATCAGACCCGGCTCATTCTGCGGCACCTCTTTACCGAGAATACCTTTCATGCTCATGGAGAGAGTCTTGAGCACTTCACGTTTTTCAACCACTGTAACCCGCTCGAAGGTGTCAATGTAATCGGGATGCACAGGGAAGAGTCGGACGAATTCATCCATCCGCTCATTAAGACTGCCGTAGAACTTGGCAAAAGGTATAAGGTACTCACGAATTTTGGCCTGCTGTTCAGCGGACTTCTTGAGCAGACGCTCGGCGACCACGAACTTGACATCGTTACGGGCGATCAGAATCTGTTCAAAGCGGTCCTTCACCCGACGAATGCTGTCGGCAACGAAGGCAAAGCGGGGGCTGTCAAATATGGCTTCCTGTACGCCAGCCATGAAACGGAAGCGTAGGTCTTTACATACTTCGCCTACTTCGCGGAGGAAGTTAAGATCCAGGATCAGCTCCTGATCTTTGCGGGTGCGTAGGTAGTCAAGAAGCTCATCAACCACCAAGAGCAGGCCTTGCTCAGGGTAAATTTGGCCAAACTTTTCCATCATGTCTTCGAAGGCCCGCTTGTGGCTTGTGATGGTGCCCACCTCGGGGAAAACATATTCCACGCCAAGTTTGTCGAGATTTTCCTCAGTTCAGCAACCAGAATGTCGCGCAAGGACATAGTGGTCGCGCCAATCTCTGTGCGGATGACTTTGAACCTACCGCCGATTTGCTTGGCTGCCTCAGCAACCCCTTTATGATTCAGGGCATCGAGAAGAGATACATCCCCAGCAAGGCTGGAAACCACTGACATCAAGTGAGATTTACCGGTACCATAGTTACCGACGACCAACAGTCCTTTGTTGTCAACCGGGTGCTCGAACTGCATTTGCGGAAAGACAAGCTGGGTGAGTCGTTCTGCCATTTCCTCGGAAATGACATAGGTGTTCACTAGTTGATGCGCGGCGCTGGCTTTGTCCGCGTCACGCAACTGAACGACCGACTCAATCGGGTCGAATTGTATAAGATCTCCGTATTTCATGCTTGTCTTACCTCTCTTATGTTCATTCCTAATCGATTGATGCCGTTCCATCCATGCACACGATCAGCGTATCGACCAGATCATAATTTCTGTACTCTGGGTGACCGGTTTCGGCATAAATGAGCTTGCTGCCTGAAACCATACCGTTCCAAGATGCGATCACCGAGCGATTTCTCGAAACACCCTGCAGCAGGCGCAACGGGTCTTGCTTCAAGTCCTTGTCAAAAAGAATTTCTAGGTTATCAAGGACTACGGTTGACTCTGTTTTATCCATTATCTGTCCCAATATTTCCGGCAGGTGCAACGCTCGCTGTTTGGCCGTAAGCTCAAGCAACTCACCCGAGAGCGCCAGATTGATATTGATGACTTCGATACCTAAATCGCCTGCAACTCCAAAAAGAATGGCCGTTTTACCTGATCCACTCTTTCCAACCAGCAATACCAGCCGATGATACAGGCCTTCGGTTGCCTGGAGGGAACGCATTATTTTGTCGTGTAACGGTTCTGCCATGATCATGCCCTATGATTCAATGTTCTTGTCAGCTGCACCACCGGATCGGACCCACTCATCAACTTCGTCCTGCTTGAACATCCAGCGACGACCGACGCGATGACCAGGCATTCCACGCTGTTCAATCCACTTGTAGACAGTCTCGTTGCTCACATTTAGATATTTGCAAATGTCATCGACCGTCAGCCATCTTTCATCCATAGCCTTCGTCCTTCGTTAATCATGTTTTAGAAAAAAGCTGAAATTATCGGGGGACTCGAAACCCGAACAGAGTACCCCAAATTAGCTCCATAAAATACTCTCATAACTTGCCACAAGCAAGCGTTATTGTGACGATTAGAGCCGATTTTACCCAAATTAGCTAAAAGGTCGGATCTACCCCAAGCTTGAGGAAATAACCACCAATTCAGTTACAAAAAAGCCACCTGTCAATTTACTCTGACCAAGGCGACTTTCTTGAAAGTCTGAACATTTAACGATTGGAAGTCTTTAGCAAGCATTGGCTCCGGTGGTAACGCCACTATTGGCGAACTCAGCAGCATTAGTAAATCCGTCGATATAAGCTTTGACCTCTCGCGAAGATCCGCGGAATAGCTCATGGCTCTCCGGTCTCCCTTGGAGAGGTTTCCGGTATAGACGAAGTACCACATACTCCTCGGCTCGGCGTTCAACTTTCAGACCGGAATCCCAGTTTTTCAGCTGCTCGTTGTTGATCCTGCGGCATATATCAACCAATGTCCGTTCCGTGACCTTCATCGACACACTCCAGCTTGATCCTTACCAAGCGATGTCCAACGCTCCATCGTCAAGGCGCCATTAACGGTGTCAATAATGGCTTCCTTTTTGTCACCTTCAAAATATAACTCCGCAACCGCTCTTACCTCTTGGTTGATGAGAGCCTGGTGCGAGATACGCCTGCGATACGGTCGGTCTTCGATGAAAGCGGCAATCTTGTCTGCTGACGCTATGAGACGAACCCGGTCATCCAACAGTTCCGACGCCAGTCCCTTCGGATATCCGGAACCATCAGGAAGCTTATGATGGTGGAGGATCACGTCTCCGTAAGGTTCGAATATCGTACCCTGAACATAATCATGCCCCCAGGCCGGGTGATTCTCCATGACCTCCCACTCTCTTTCCGTCAACGGATGGCGTTTATCGAGAATCCTGTCTTGGACAAAAAGCTTACCGACGTCATGGAGCATGCCTGCCATGTATGCCTGAGTAGCGGAGAACCCAAAGTCTTTATTGCTGCCAGCGACAATATCCCAGGCAATCTCGGCAGTCAGGATTGAATGCCGATAGAGATGAAGATTGCGTGCATAGAGACTCTTCTGAACCAAGATCAGTGAATTGTTTTCCAAGGCAATGTCCAAGGCCTTTTTATCGATCATAGCTACTCCATTACCTCCAAAATAATGCTGTCAAAAACTTCACCTTCACTATCTCCTCCATGACATGACCGGTGGTGAAGAACCCACGGATCCAGGCGATGCCAAGGAAAAGCCCAGTGACAGATGTGGCCAGAATGGATTCTCCCATCGTACCTGTTACATACATTCCAAAACCCTTCCGCCGGGTACTGACCGGCGACCGAAAGGGAATTCCCGTTACGCTCAGATAGTCTTCACCCAAATGCAGAAGCGCTCCGATGCAGATAAAGGTAAAGATATAGATCCAGATGTTTGGCGAAAGTCGGCATATTTCGTAGGACACGAGGGCAAGAACGATCCACGGTGGCGGCCAGTGAGTGACGGTACGATGCCGGACGATCCCCATTTCCAGTAGATCCGGGATGATCGAGCCGATCATCGCCATGCAAGTTGAAAAGTAACCGCCAGTCACCGCGTAGATGGCAGCGCCTGAAGTCAATTTATGGTACTGCCACCGCATTTTACGAATGCTCCTTCTAACATTTTATTGTCGCCACAACCCGGAACTTTTAGCTCACTCTGTCCTACTCCGACAGGGATAACATGCTGAAATTAATATGGTTGACAAAGAATAAAAGTTGCCATATTTTTATCAAAACGGACCAGAACGGAGTGAGTGTAGAACAGAGGAAAATATGAAGAGATGGATCATCAAAATCACCTGCGTCATCACTGCAGTCATTATCGGCGCTGTAGCATCGTACCTTCTTGTCGCCAAGGGAATGAAGTGGCCTGCCGGCATTCTTGGACTCACTGCTGTCATAGGCATGTTGGTCCTACCCAGATTCGGTTGCTGCTGCCATCGCAATAACCCCATTTTCTGGTATCTGCCTCACAACAGGTACCACCGCTAATCCATCCGACGCCGCTTGAGTTGCCAGATAGTCTGCAACACCTTTGACTGTCCACAATTCAGCGGCGTTTATTGTCCCCTCCACCCAAGGTTCCATCACATAGCTGTCATAATCCGACAAATAGACAAATATTTTCCCTGCCTCCACGATATGCTCGAATACCGTGGGCATTAGCCTTATGATGACCCTTCCGACTTTAACGATGACTATCCCGTGCCCAGGGATCGCCTTTATATCGACGGATTTCCTCTCGCTCATAACGATCTGATAGAATTCGTTTGGCACGGTCACCAGGACCATAAGACCATCTTTCAGCAGAACAACCCTCGATGCAACTATCTCAAATTCCATCATGTCTCCCTCGGATCAATACCTTGTATAGCCACTCATGGATGGCTCTGCACTTGGAACTCTGCCCAGTTCTGCTGCTTTTCCGATGCCCTTACCAGCGGCACCCCCTCCAGCAGATACGAAGGAACTGACCGTAGCGACATTGTGAATTGTTGAAACCGTCCCATTGGTCGTTCCAATTATTACTTCAGCTGCTTTTTCTCCCGCGACTGCCCTGATGAAGTCTGACCCGACCCCCTCAACGTTTACCCCCATGGTCCTGTCAGTTCGGTTATCGTATGTTTGCTTATGAGAACCGTGCAGTTCATGACTGAAATCCTTAAAATCCTTCTCGCCCCCTCTTTTGACGGAAAAACTGGAAACTGTCGGAATGACACCTTGTGCCCCATGCGATGAAAGTGTTCCATCTTTCGTCATATTTTGGGCGACCGCAGGGCCAAGCCTCATTTGCATTGTATCTCCAACCCCGACGCGCACAGAACTGCCACTGGCCGCGAGCATTTTGTTGATACCGGTTGCGTCTTTCTCCGTGGCTATAGTTCGGTCAACCTGAGAATACTGGTTGGTCATCGACACATTGGTGTGCTCATCAACAGCCCGCTGCCCAGTCCAGACTTGACTACCCACCGTCTTTCTCAACCCTTGATCGACGGTCTGAACATTTCTATTTACGCTTTCAGCATCTCTGCCGGTGCGGAAGCTTGCCATATCCTTTCTGCTGACATCGCCACCTCGGTTGATCGAAAACGACTCGACATTCCCGTTCCTATCCTTGGCAAACTCATACGAGAAGCCCTTGCCGCTCTTCGTCATCCTGTCGACTTCCGCGACGGCATTCTTGCCAAAGCCGCCAGCCTTCAGCTCCTGCTTCAAGGCCTCGGACCGCGCCTTGTCACCGGATGCCACAACCCCTTGCTCGGTCGAGTTCACCACATTACCATCCATCCCGACGTTCATCGTCTGCCTGCCGTCCGCCGTCGAGAAGTTAATGTTCTGCCCCTCCATCGCCTTCTGCATCTGCGCAAATCCCTGGTCGGTCAACTTGCCGCCCTGATACATCTCCGGATCGTTTTTCAGCTGAGGGGCGATCTTACCGACCATCTGATCGGCCGCTCCTCTGACCAGGTCGTACCGGGCGCCCCTTCCCGACACGTCATGGGAAGCCATGGTCTGGTAATGGTCGTACCCTCCGGACATATAAATCCCTTGAACTTTTCCGGCGCTTTCCGAAGCGATAACCTTGCCCATTTCGGCGCCGGAGTTTATCGGTCCACCCAGTTTGCCGGACATCTCGCTGGATTCGGACAGTTGCTTCGCATTCTGGAATTGCGCCTTCATCTGCAACGCCTGACCTGAGCTGAGACCGTACTTCGAAGCCACCTGGTTGACCGCCGCAGCATTCGTATAATCTCCAAGGGACTGCATTTCGGAACGAAATGCGTTGAACTGTCGCCAACTCCCCTGGAAGCCAAGAGTTTGAGCGCCCTCGTATGCTTTCACTTCGCCATCAACCTGTCCGACGTTCTTGTCGAGGTTCTTCGACAGGAACTCCTGATAATTGTCGGCATTAGCGAAAACCTGACCCAGCGCGGCATCGTTCGCTACTTTCATCTGCGAATGTTTGTTCAGATCCCCGCCATAATTCTTGTCGATGACGTCACGAAGTGCTCCGGACTGCGCCATCCCCTTTTGCCCATCAAATATGCTGAGGCCGTACGACCTGTCCAACCCGGCATCTCGCATCGCAGCCCCTTTGCCGCCAAAGCCGATCGACTTGCCGACGCTGCCATCGGCCATCATCCGGGATGCTCCGTCCATGCCGAAACCGCCAATCAGGTCATTTGAGGCCATCGTCTTGGACGTCATGTCGAGGTAGGACTGATTTCCCCTGGCCCAGAAGCTGTGCTCGTTCCCCCATGACTGGGTGGGCATTGCCGACGAGTTCCGCTGGATTGACGAAGCCCGGCCTGCTGGATCCTCCACTTCATGCGCCGCCCGGCTGCCGGCCGACTGGATCTGTCCCGAAAGGGAGCCGGACATCATCGCCATGGCATGACCGCCGAACTTGACCAGCATTCCGGTCAGGACCGTCGCCAGCATCATGCCGCTCATCCGGAGCGTCCCGAACATCCCCAGTATTTTCGTGGTCTGATCGGGGAAAAAATAAAAAGCATCCATCCCCAGATTGTTCTGGCGCACAAGCTGGTAGGTGCTGTTCGCATAGTCGATGGCGAACTGGTGGATGATGGCATCGACAACACCCCAGGCGGTCAACCAGACGAAGAACCCGAAGATGGCCCCGACCGCCTTGCCGATGATGGGCGTCGGGATGAACAGCGCCAGAAACGGGATCAGGCCAACCGCCACCGCCGTAAGGACCGCCCTCAAGACAGGCAACCATTCGTTGGCAGCCTTCATGGAGCCCGACGCATTCAGCAGGAACTGGTAGTTGGTGGCGCCCGTCGCGTTGCCGCTCCGGAAGATCTCGTCGAGGCGCTGGGATATATACGCCTGCTTTACAAAGTCCTCAATGGATGCTGCGCCGAGACCGGCGCCGGTATTGACGTTGTTCAGTACAATCTTGCACTGGGTCAGGGATGCGGCATTCGTGGGGTCATAACCAAGGGCCGAGCAGACGGCAGTGATATTATTACTCAGATTGCCAGGTGTGAGCTGAGCGCTGATGTTCGTCCAGGCATCGGTGCAGGTCATGGACTGCCCGTTCGGCGTGGTCGAGTCGTAGTAAACGGTATAGATCGAAGGGTTTTGCGCTTGGGCTAACAGCGGTGTGAAGTCGGTGGATGTTTTCCGCAAGGCATCTACGGTGAGCGTCGTTCCCGGGCGCATGATCTCATAGCCGACGCAATCCTTGATATAGTTACGCATGGAGGTATCGATGTTGCTGTTGACTGCGGATAAGGGAAGACTTGTGAGCTGGTAGAGCCCCAAAAAGCCTTTGCCGCCGGCCTGGCTCTGATAACTCATGGGGTCGCCCGCGGTGGTAACAATATCCACCAGACCTCGCTCAACGGAATTCAGGACACCGGCAACCGCCACCACCCCGGCCGGTATGCCTCCGATGGCCTGGTTCTTGTTGTAGACCGGATCATAGATATGCAGGGTCCCCTTGGGCACGGCCAATGAAAGGTAAATTCCGATCCCCACCAGGGCCGGAACTATCCATTGCATCGGGGAGCCGTTTCCCGCACCGAGGATCCTGGCGGCAACTGTTACACAGCCGAAGAAGATCCCGGCAGCGATGGAAAAGGCGTAAAACGACATGTACCCATTGTCGCCGAATACCAGTGCCAGCTTATTGAAGGCGTTGACGACTGCATCGAACCCGCCGTAGACATAATAGTCGAAGTCAACCGCCAGGGCGGCGGTCGGCAGAAGGATGATCAGAAGCAGAGCTGCGAATATGAGGGATTTTATCTTCATTGTGACTCCAACTCACTTATCATGTACATCGACATTGACATACCCCGCTGCAATGAGTTTCTTGTTCCGGAAGTGGGCATAGATCATGGTAATCACCGGGATCATGATGAATATCGCGGTAGTCACGAGAATGAAGTACGCCGAGGTCAGAAAGACTGTCTTGAATCCCTGTACCCAGTTGAAGATCCCGGTAACGGTCTTCTCCGACAGCTTCGCGTGATAGAGCTTGGACACTACCCAGACGACATGATCATCGGAGAGGATCTTGAAGTAGATGAAGTGGAACGCGATGAAGGCGACAATCGCCTTCAGAATCGCCCCGAACGCCATCCCCCCCATCAGGTTTGCAATCATGGCCCTGGTATACTTGCCGATGTAGCAGGTGGCCGTCTTCGCCATGAAAATCGCGTAACCGAGTGAGAAGCCCAGGGCCAACAGGAACGCGCTGAACTTGTCGAAGAGGGACGGATTGGCATCGCCGAACATCGGGATGTACTGCTCGATCACCCCAATGGCGACCGGCGTGAGGAGCGCCGTGACAAGGCCGGAAGCAAAGGCGCTGCGAAAACCGACCTCCATGAACTCCAGCCGCTGTTTCGTGGTCAGGAAGCGGGCGTTTATCATGCATCCGCCCAGCTCGTTCGCAAAATTCTGGTCGATGTAGGAGATTGCCTCCAAGAGCCCCCGGGGGTGAATCTCACTCCCCTGGGGGATGGGCATCATATCCGGGCTGTTATTGTTGCTGCCGCTTCGTGACAATTTTGCCTCCTTTCAGATCAGGGTCCTGATCAGGTTCATAACGCCTCCCCCATAGGCCACGACCGCCGCCAGGAAGAGGCAGATTGCGGCCAACGTCGGGTTTCTTTGTCGCACCCCCACCCAGAAGGCGAGAAGAATGAGCGAGATGAAAAAGAATCTTCCCCAAAAGCCGTACAGTACCGTGGAAAACAGCTTTTGCCAGAATCCCGTATAGTCAGCCGCCTTCATGTAATGGAGCGGGTTTAGTTTCTCGATAGGCATGATGTTTTCCTCCAGAGGGTTATGAAAACGTTATGAGGATGTCGGGATGCACGGCGCAAGCGAGCAAGGAAGCGAGGCGTACCACTTGGTACGTTGAGCTTTCGAGTGAGCGGCAACACCGCAGACCGACCCCGCAGTAGTTTGCATGACCCTCTGTCAATAGATCGGGTAAAGTTTGGCCCTAACCCGGCTCTTTTCTTTAAGGCCGAAGTACCGGGAATCGTAACTGTCCTTATGCTCGCCCATGACGAACATGAAACCCTTGGGAATCTTCCCGTTAAATGCGAAGTACTGCATCTTTTCACCCTTGAGCGAATAATCCTTCGCGGCTCCCAGAAACTCACCGTTGCAGGAAAACCGTTTCTCCGCATCCACAGTCAAGATATCCCCTTCATCGCACCTGATGAGCTTGAAGATATTCGGGTGTTCAGGTTTACCAACCTTTCGGGCAAGCTCTGCATCCTCGAAGAAGACATAGTCCCCTCGTCCGACCTGTTGCGGATCTTTACTCACCCAGAATATCCGGTGGGCAAGAGATGGGGTAAGGATGATGCCGATCCGGCGAGGGATCACCGTTCCCGCCACTACCACGGCAAAAATGATTAAAAATAACCGCCAGTTATTGTTCCTGAGTTGACGGATTCCCCTGGAGAGCACGTCTAAGCAATTCTTCATATTGTTTCAACTCCTCTTCGTGACCCAGTTTGAAGACTTCGGCGTTGCGAACGGCAGTATCCGCCATGATGACCACCCGGTTTTTCGGGATGCTGTTCATCATCAGCTCCAGCTTGTCGAACGTCTTCCGCAGATCCTCATCGTTGATTTTTCCGTCCTTGTACTTGTACCTCTGGAGCGTGATGTAACCCTTCATGTCCACGGCCACGATCTTCTGCGCCAACCAGTGGTCGTAACAGAACAGGGTAGTCGCTGAAGAGACAAGCGATATGAGCAGGCATACGGCAATGCCGGGCAGCCGCATCCTCTGCATTGCCTTCGTTGTTGGTGTCGTCGTTTGCTCCAATGAAGGAAGCGCTGTCTGTTGATTTTCTTTTTCATGCTCTGCCACGGTTTCCCCTCTCTATTCTTTTTGTCCTGCGCCCAGTAACGTAAAAAAGCAGATTTACTTATTGTGTTGGAGCAAGGAGTTCCTTGAGCGATGATGTCCCGCTTTCACGTCCAATCACCTGCAGGATGTATTCAAGTGACGCATCACCATATATAGTGTAACTATCTGTGACATCAGTGTTTTTAATGTCGCCTTCGCTTAAGCCAGGATTCTCGGCCTTCACTCCCTTCGCAAAGACCACGGCGGGAACCATTTCGATAGCGTAGCGCCGATAGAGGAGCGGATCGACAACGAGGCTTGCCGGAAGCATGGCGCATTCACTCTCTGCCGGAGAACATAACGCATCTTTTTTCAATGCATCGGCCACGAAGCGAATGGTCGGCTGGATCTTTGTCATGCCTCCGATGAATCCCCTCATTACCATCACAATCCGGGGGTCTCCCAGACGTGCTACGGATGCGGCGTAGTTCCTCACCGTCTGCAGCGGCATGGACGAGGATACGAAGATATAGACCCTCTCGGATTCGATGAGCTTCCCTTTCCGCTCCCTTGCCACGTTATCGGGATAGAACTTGGCGAAGCTCTCCCCGAAAACCTGCGACTTGATCCTTTCCGTTTCACTCCTGACTCGGCTCTGGAATTCGTCCGAGCGATAGTAAGCGTCGAGCGTTCCGGCTACAGTCTTCATCTCACCCTCATGACGGTTTTTCGGGACCGTCAGCGTCCCCGCCAGCCGGTCTGCCTGCGCCAGGGAAGCGGCAACATCCGGTACGCTCATTTCTTCAACCGCAACATCCTTCCAGAATTTACCTTCCGCAAAGACCTTCAACGCCTGCCGTTCCGTCTGGACGAACGCCCGGCCCGGATGCCCGGCGCAAACACCGGCTTTTTTCAGATAGACAGATTCGCCTTCCACTTTTTCCGGAATGTAGCAGGAATCGGGAGTGGCAATGTACCCGGCCTTCTCTCCGGCAAATACCGGCAGGCTGGTCGCAAACAGCATAGAAACAATCAATTGAGCCCGTAGCCTACGCAACACACCCTCCTTCTGGTCATTGACCAGAGAAAATTGTCCGGTGAATTCGTACCTGCCCCCCACGGAGGGTTCTTCGCAGAACCCCAGATCAGTGACGGCCGGCCGATAGGGCTGCAGGCTGTGCCACGTACCGGCTTGACGATCTGCAGGCGGTAGTTGCTCTTAACGAGGATCGGGGTGATGACTCCACCGGAGGAACACTGGTTGATGCCGGTATCGAACAAAAGCGACTCCCGCCCCAGCTTAAAGAGCATTCGGGCAGCAAGCCCGGCATTGACGCTCAACGGTTCGCTGGAATTCATGCTTCCGGTCAGGGGGTAAAATGACCCCCACGATCCCATGCACCAGAACAGGGGATCGATTGGGGTGGTAACCGTAGCCGCCACGCTGTCCGCGATGCAGGCAATCTGGGAGATGGGATTGCCGAACAACAGCGCCTCCGGGTTGATGATGAAAGAGAGGCTGTCGTCATTCCACATGGGGTCCACTTCGGTCATGTAGGCGAGATCGAAACCACCCTGTTCGGCGCACGGGAAATCCATGAAGAGCTTCAGGATCGACCAGGCCGGAAAGGTGTAGTAATGAGCCTGTTGAAACGAATACTCATTATCGTTGTGGCCCGGGCCCCTGGAGGTTCCGGATGAAAAGCCTGGTTTCGGGTTGGTCATGCCGGTCCCCAGGATTGGAAAGCAGTATGGGTCTTTCACCGTCTCGATCATCCGGGCATGCTCCCAAAAAGCGACGGAAAGCCCCGCTATGATTCCCTGTTTGCTGTCCGGACAGACACAGGCAGGCGAAGTAATGTTCCCCGGTGCGGACTCCTGCCCGTTACCATAGGAAACACTGCCGATCTGTGCCGGGAACATGCACTGCCAGCAGATATCCGTCACCGGGTTAATCGGCGTACCCGAACAAGCGGTAGCGGCATGGACAACAGAAGCACTGACCAGCCATGATGCCGCTGTCAGCATGACAACGACGATTGTGATGCGTTTATTCCTCTTCATTCCACGTTTCTCCCAGCCCTCGGCAATGCACCGGCTTTGTTGTTGCTTGGCGGTACACGCGGCACGGCAATCTCCCTCACGACCATTTCCTTTCCTTCCTGTTTGACGACTGTCGGCACAGCCGCCAACTGCAACCGCTCAACAATCCGTGAGTCGGCATAGAACAAGGGGACATTGAGCTTTTTCCCCAGACGACCGTAGTTCCCCTCGGTGAGGAGCAGCGTTACATCGACACGACTCCTGAATTCCGATGCGGCAAACCACTTCACCTGTTCCGGATCGTTGCCGTTGATGACGACCAGGGTCTTGGTGAATGCGACATATTCGAGGGGGTTGAAGGTGTAACCCCGCGGATAGAGAATCCCTCCCTTGCCATCCGGGATATCCATCTGCAGGGTGTAGGTCAAATCCACCGCAAAGGATCTGTCACGCACGGCACGAGGGAGTTGTACCCGGTCCTCCGGACCGTCATACTCCTCAATCGGTTTTCTTTGTAGCACCTTGCCCCAATCAACCGCTTTTGCCCGTTCTTCGATCTCGGTAAGGGCATCCTTCTCCGCTATGGCGTAGGTTGTTCCGACGCTTCCCAGGTCCTTTGCGTGGGCGGATACAGCAGCGAGAATGGCAAGTAGCGCCAGGCCAAGCCTCAACATCAGATACCCCCCGTTGTTGCCTGGAAGTGCTGCTGCACTTTGTTCTGGATCGTCGTCTGCGCCCCCTGTATCTTCGTGCTCAGGTCTTTCTGGATGTCTTCAAAGTATTCGGAAAGATCGATACGGGAGAAATCCAGGTACTGGAATTCATCCGGAGTAAAGCCGCGACAGTTTGGGGCAGCCGGTACGCCCCAACCACCGTCCGCGCCGAATGAAACTAGCTGGGGACGTCCCTGCTCGTGGATGATCCGCGCCATCTTGGTGTTGAAACAGCAGTAACTTTTCGCCTTCTGGACACAACCCACCATGGGCCATTTCTTCTCGCAATAATCGCCGATATAGTGACAGTCCTTGGAAGCGGCCTGCATTCCGGTCTGGATGTCCCCCTGATCGCAACCGCTGCCGAAGAGGACCTTCATCACCACCATGACGACAATAGCCACGACAATCGTTGCCGGATTGAGGAGAGCGCCGACATAGGCTTCCATGGCTGAACCGATTGCTGCGATACCCGTAGACCCGCTCGCTGCCGCGGCAGAGACCCCAGTGGCGACTGCGCCGCTGACAGTTGTGGTTCCCGTGGCGGTCACTATGCCAACCGATGTTGTTCCGACAAGGGGAGTCAGTGTAGCTGCGCCACTGGTCACCAGATTCGAGTAGTAAGCGACCTGGCCGATTTCATAGGCGGTCTGGATGCCGTTAGCCACATTGGAGATATTGCTCCCCATGTCGTCAGAACCGACCTTGTCGCTTTCGCAGCAATTATTGAGATACCCCACGGTGAGTCCGGGCGGTCGGCAACGGGATGCCTTACCGTTGAAGACATAGAGCTGGTCGAGGCAATTGCCGTTCTGGTCCCGCTGGCCGTCGTTCTGCATCATCGACTCGTCCATGGTCGTTATCTGCTCGGTTCCGCTTGCGCCGGCAGTAAAGCACTGGTTGGGCGAGCACTGCATCGTTCCCTGATTGCTCATGCAGCTGTACTGGGTGCCGAGGGGACAGGTGTTCATTCCAAGGAAGCAGCTGTGGACCGTCGTGTTATAGATGCCATCGCCGGTGCATACCGGCACTGCTTCGCATTTTGATATGGGGAGGCCATTATAGGTGGTCCCGGTCGGACAGGTATGCTGAGCATCCGAAGCGCACTTGTCGAGGGTGGGCGAATAGGCGACGGTATTGCTTAATGCATAACCGCCGTCTTTCGGGCATACGATCTGTTGGGTGCATTTCGCCTGTGTCGATGACCAGCCATAGGTTCCGCAATTTCTGGTGACCGTCGCCCGGCATTCGTTGGCCGTGGCGTCATAGGCACCCAGGTTGCAGACCGGTGGGGAGTAACAGACCTGAGTCGCGCTGTCCCAACTGAAGGCTCCGCAATTGACGGTCGGCACCGCTTCGCAAATGTCTTTCGCTATGTTGAGTGTCCCACCGGAACAGCTTGCCGCCTGGTAGCATGAGTCGGTAACCGGATCGAGGGTAAGCGGAGAGACGCAAACATTGGCGCCGCCATCGCAGAGATCAAGGGCCGAGTTGTAGATCCCTCCGGCAGAGCACGATGGTGAAAGCTGACAGGTGGTCCCGTTCAATGTGTATCCGGACGGACAAGTCAGGGAGTAGGACTGCTGACAGACATCGAGAGAGGCGTTCAATGACCCTGCGCCGCAACTGGCAGCCTGGTAGCACTGGCCATACGTGGCGCTATAGGAATAACCGGACGGACAGTTCCAGGTTGCCGTGGCCTTGCAGAAATCAATCGAACCATCCAAGCTTCCGCCCGTCGCGCAGAAGGGGGTTGCTATGCATATGGAGCCCGACAGGGTGTAGCCGCCCGCACAACCGGCGTTCGCGCTCTGATAGCAGACATCCCGGTTACCGTCGAGCAGGCCGTTGCTGCATGTGGGAGCGACTGTGCAGGAGCCAATGCTGCTGTCGTAGGCAGTTCCAGTCGGACAGGTTGGGGTGTAAGCGGCATAACAGACATGGGTGCTGTAATCGAAACTGCCGCCCGGGCAAGTCGGGTTCTGGTAGCAGACGTTTCCCGACAGCGTGTAGCCAGAACTGCAGGCTTTGGTCGGGGCAGTACAAGTGTATAGGCCTGCCTGCGTACAGTCGGTGATCCCGGTTTGGACTCCCCACTGGCTCACGATTGTCGTGCAGGTGGAAGTGCTGGGTGGACCCGTCAATGTGTAACCGGCAGGACATGAAACGAACTCGGAGAGGGCGGCGCTTGCCGCTGCCCCGGTGGTGTACGCCTTGTAGGTCGGGTATTGAACGGCATCGCTGCAGCTGTAATAGGTATACGTAACAGTTTGCCCCAAGTCATAATCGTAGTAGGAATTGGTCACAGGGCATCCGGCGCAGTAATAGCCTCCGTTACCGTCATCCGTCATGGTGTAGCCTGGCGCGCAATAAGGCGAATTCCAATCGGTACCCCAGTCATAAATTGTAGCCGTAACGGTCAGCGTATTTCCGCTCACGCTTTGGGAGAGATCCGTGCCTGCTCTGCACCAGCCGTTCCAGTGGGGGCTGGGGCAGCCGCAGTTTCCTGAGCCCCCCCAAGCGCACTCCTGCTTGAGCACGACTTGTCCGTTCTGGAGGATGAAATCGAAGCTTAGAGCGTCTAGGGCTGGCGGTGATGTGGAGTACTGAGATATTCCGGTGCTCGTATCCCCCCTTGACTTGTATTTGATGATCTCCGTTTTCCCTGTGATCGGCTGGGTATACCCGGTGATTGACGTCGCCGACGCTTCGCATCTATTCGTAATGTTGTTGAACGACGTGCCAGTTGGACATACCGGCGTCATTTCGCATCTACCGGTAGTTGTGTTGTAGTTGTAGCCAGACGGACAGGTATGGATGATATTCTGTAGACAAATATTGTAGGTGGAGTTGTAACTTCCCTGGCTGCAGACAGGAGCTTTCTCACATCGGCCGATACCGGAATTGTAGGAGTAGCTGGCATCGGAGCAGCTGTAGGACGGGTTGGCTTCACACCTGTTATTGGCATTGCTATAGGTCCCACCGACACAGGAAGGGGTTGAGATGCACGCGCCGTAAGAGGAGTTGTAGACATAACCGGTGGGACAGGCAGCCCCGGTCGAAGTGGTAAGGCAGAGATCGTAGGCCGCGTTATACGTTCCGGGTGAAGCACACGAAGGGGCGTTCTCGCATTTGCCGGTGGCGGCGTTATACGTAGTCCCGGAAGGGCACGAAATGGAACTGACAAGCTCGCATTTGTCCGTTGTGCCATTGAGGCTGCCACCCGATGGGCAATTAATGGCGACCGTACATTTATTGAGAACCGCGTTGTAGCTGTAACCGGTTGGACAACTGCCGAGAGCGGCTTCGCACCGGTCGCGAGTGGCGTTGTACGCTGTTCCGGAAGGACAATAGGGACTTGCTTCGCATCTCAGGCTGGTTGCATTATAGATGAAGCCGGTCGGGCAGTTCCAGTTGGGAGGCGTTTCGCACCGGTCCCTGGTCGGGTTCAGCGTTCCACCGGAACAGACGGCGCTCATATGGCAGATATCCAGGGCGCTGTCATAGGTGTAGCCGGAGGGGCACTGGTTCAACACCAGTT
>Ga0210377_10002066_pt1 | contig 17841 bp, 12 predicted proteins | sample PLM4_65_b1redo_FD_155480 | JGI IMG/M metagenome (GOLD analysis project Ga0210377, IMG submission 155480) | Groundwater sediment microbial communities from an aquifer in East River, Colorado, USA - PLM4_65_b1 redo | ecosystem: Environmental > Terrestrial > Soil > Riparian zone | place: USA: East...
CCGGATACATGAGTCCACCCCAGTTGAGACCGGATCGATACGATCGAGGGAAATAGGCAGCAGACTGTTGAAATGAACCCCTTTCCCTTTGGCGATCGGTTTGCCGGTCGCCCAACTGCCAAACACCCCTGCAATTCCCACGACCTCCGGATGAATGCACTCTGTCAGCTTCGCCTCACCCTTGACCTTGCCTGCCACAGACTCTACCCAGATCTCGTCTCCATCTCTGATCCCCTTGCGCTGGCCCGTCTCAGTGTTGATGAGGATCTTGTAGGCGTATGGGTTGTGCTCGGAAAGATCGTTGAGCCACGGATTCTGCGTGGTGATCGAGAGACTGTGAAAGGGAATCTTGAAGTTCACGACGTAGAGGTCGTAGGGAGGCGTGCCATCATTGTACGCGGGACAAGGCTTCCACTCCGGCAACACCTGATAATCTCCCGTGTCCCACTCCCGTCCCATCTGGGAGGCCACCTTGGCAACGGATTTCTTCGCCCTGAGCATATTCTCAAAATAGAGAGGGAAGCGGGGACGGATAAACGGACCGGGATACTTCTCCTCGACGGAGCGCGCCACCTTATGATAGCCGTTCTTCTTGAACCATTCGATCCCGCGCTCAGGACCAAACAAAGACTTCGTCCAGCGATCGTACATCTCCTCCATTGTATAGCGTTGATTGGGTTCCAGCTTATACGGATCCTTGATCTCCCACTTTACGTTCAGAAGCTTGTAGACATCGCCCAGGAATCCCATGCGGTCGGCGACCTCCAGGAGCACATCGATCCAGCGCCTGGCCTGCCCCTGCGGTTCAACTATTGGCTGCCTCAGACCCCAGTAAAAATGGCCGGTCGCTGGGCTCATGGTGTGAGTAAGAGTGTTCGGGAAGAAGTCAAGCCGTTCCAGGGAAAGGGCCTCGGGCAAGACCAGATCTGCCAGTTCAGCCACTTCGTCCAGGTGCGTGCTGAAGGTCGCTATGAAGGGAACCTTCTTAAGCGCCTCAGCCGTAACCTCGGGATTGACATTGTTCATCATCAAATTGCGCCGACAAACAATCAGTACCTCGGGACTATAAGGAAGGCCAAACTGCTTCGGATCCTGGAGGTTGAGCTGATTCATGGAGCTGCGGTTGGTGCTGATGGGAAAGAGTTCATGGAGCTCCATACCCTCCGGCTGCCTCTCCTCGAAATCGTAGTATCGCGCCGCTCGGCCGATGGCTGAGGGCGGGGTAATAAGACCTTCAACCGTCTGGCCTGGCATCCAGCTACCGGATGGACCAACGAGGTTGATACCCCGGTGCCCTCCGGGAACATAAAAAGCGCCCACGACCATGTTGAGCGTCTGCACGGCCAGGGCCGTGTGAGTGCCATGTTTATGGGCTCCAGCGCCACGGTAGATATTAACCGCCACCGGACGGTAAGGGAGCACCTTGCCATCTATCACTATCGTCGACCCAATCCGCGCTGCCTCACCAAACTCCTTCGCAATGCGCCGGATAGTATCGGCTGATATCGTCGTGATCGGCGCGACCTGCTCCGGCGTATACCTCTTCACATGCTCCCTTAGGGCCTGAAACGCTGGCTGACATTTTTCTCCCCCCACTTCGAACGAACCCTCAAGCGCCGGATCAACCTCACCCTGATCGAATGGCACTGCCCCCTCACTCTTCTGATCCCAAATCAGAGGCTTACCGTTTGGACCCTCCTTGAGATAACTCCCATCCTCCCCTACCAGGTAAGCAGCATTGGTCCTGTAACGCAAAAATTCCCGATCGTAGCAGCCCAGCTCGTTCACCAGCACATTGATGAGACTTAAAATGAATGCCCCATCGGTCCCCGGGCGAATCGGAGCCCATTCGTCTGCCTTGGCCGCGGCATTGGTCCCGACCGGGTCCACGACCACCACGCGCATCCCCCGCTTGCGCGCCTCGGCCATCTTCCGCGCCGACACGTTGGCATTCAGCCCCGCCATAAAACCTTGCTGGTTCCCAAGCAGGATGACGTAATTGCAGTAATCGAGATCAAAGTCCGAGTGAAACGATCCATTGGTCAGATACATCGATGAGTGAAGGTAGTTGCCGCAGTAGTAGCCGGTCCAATGGTGGTTGGGAGTACCGAAGGCCACGGCCCAACCTCCACCGATAAAATAGGTGCTCGCAGTGTGATCGAAGTTTGAGACAACCAGTTTGCGCGGGTCTTTTTCCCGGACCTCGGTTAGCTTATCTATTAAAATCTCCAGCGCCGTCTCCCACGAAATCTCCTCCCACTTGGGATCTACGCCAATCCCCTTCTCTGGATTGGTCCGTTTAAGGGGAACCTTCACCCTGGACGGATCGTAAAGACCTATCAGCGCTGCCTGACCTTTGGCGCAAAGATGCCCCTCGCTCGCCGGACAGTCCGGATCCCCCTCTATCTTCACCAACACCCCGTCTTTTCGGTGCGCCAGAATCCCGCAGGCGGCATAACACATGTCACAGATACTGTGAATCCACACGTCCTCTTTCTCTCTAGGTGCTATCACTTTCAACCTCCTTCCGGCGGGTAGACCCCGACAACCACGCTGACCTTCTCTCCACTCCCTAACTTGGTCTCAAAGCCCTCTAGCTGGGCGATGTCGCAATCGTTCACGCACACAAGGGCAGTGGAGCGAAGCTCACCAACGCCCCTGAAGACACTCGTGCGAAAGGGATCGCCATGCCTTTCAGCAAGTCTCGCAAGAAGCTCACCAACCGTTGTCCCTGAAGTTATTTCTAGCTCTTCTTCCCTGCAGCCGATGACGTTTCGAACCAGACCGAGATAGGAAATATGAACGCGCGCTTCCATAAAAAGTCAAACTCATTTGACTTATACGCAAATGACATGCCAGCGCCACTTGGCCCATTCCCCCCCACAACCTTAAGGCAGAGCCTCCTTATTCCAGAAAGTAAGAAAAGGGAGCAGGATTTTTCCTATTCCTGCAACTAGGCTTTGTATTGAACAATCAAAAACGACCAGGAAGGGAATTGGCAAAAATCACAGCCGCATGGCGTGGATAACTGCAGATTAGCTACTTGTACAGCGCGTCTATAAAGCCGCTGTTATCAATTTCCTGAAGCAGCTTTAGATCCACTACTTGCTCCGGACGAACCCCCTTTGCCTTCGCGTCCGTCTCTGCAATCATATCGAGTTGCAGTTTTATGCCATCAAATGTCGGGTATGGCTTTTTCTCCGTAGCATCCTTCATATATTCATATGCTTCATTGATACTTTCCCTATTCGCCTTGATGTCAATCCTCATGAATTTCGCAAGAAGTTCTGTGGTCTTGTCCTTGTTTGTGTGCCACAGTTTCAGTCCATCGATGAAACCCTTCATGAAGCTTTTGACAACATCTTGCCTTCTCCTAAGCATAGAATTGTCGGCAATGATGACTTCCTGCAGCCAAGGGATTCCAGCCTGTGTCAGGTCTATCAACGGATTTAACCCCCTGTTTCGCGCAAGCAGTGTCAGTGGAGGTGTAATGATAGCTCCCTGGATGCTATTGGCTTGCAAGGCGGCAAATCTGGCCGTCTGATCTCCGATCTGCACGATCGCCACGTCTTTGACTGGGACAAGCCCGAGTTTTTTAAGCGCCAGCACGGTCACGGCGTGGGATGATGTCCCAAACCCGCTTATGGCAACGGCCTTGCCCTTGAGTTGTTCTGCTCTGGTAATGTCTTTGGAGGTGAAAAAAGTGTATGTGAGCTTATTCATGTAGCCGGCGATAATAATAAGCTCCGCCCCTGCAACAATAGCCCTCACAGACGTTATTCCACCCGTGGCCGCCAATTGAATATCCCCGGCAAGGAGCGCCTGCATCAGGGGCCTGCCACCGGAAAAATATATCGGCACGACATCGACACCATACTTTTCGAACAAGCCTGCTTCCTTGGCAATCCAGACATGAGACAGGTCGGCGCTCATCCCCGCATATCCAACAAAAAGTTTTTCTGCCGCTGATAAACTCGTGTTGGCGAATAAGAGCGCCGACGCTGTCCATAGAGCTACTAGGAACCCTGTTTTTTTCATATTTCACTTCCGTTAGTAACGCGCTCCAGCGCGAGCGCAAACAGAAGGGCACATCTAAAAACTCGACTTTTTTGAGGACCAGTCCGTTCAGTTGTTTTTCAGAAGAGCTGACTCCAAGCTCATGCTTGGTGTCAAACTCTTTTTTCTTTCGTTTCTTTCGTTTCTTTGGGTTGTTTCGCTCATTTTGGCTTATTTGAATTCTTCCTCACCTTGGCTTTTTCAAGAGCTGTTGGCCAACCGCATTAACTGCTCATACCAAGCCATATTGTAAATCAGATTCATCAACCCAATCGCTGCCGTCGTTCTGCGCATCCCAATCGAGCGTAAGAAAATTCCTCCCATCGAGTTGGTCATGTACCCAAAGACATGTTCGATTCGAGCACGCACCCGACTCTTCTGCCGATTATTCTCTTTCTGTTCTTCGGTCAGAGGTCGGTTGCGATATCCCTTCTCATGAATCCGACTCTCCACTTCTTTTTCTTTCAGATCCTTCTCGATCTCCGCAGACCGATAAGCGCTATCCCCATGAACCCGACCGTCTCCCTTTTCCACTAAATCCTCGACCTTCTGGGAATCATGCACGCTTGCATCCGTCACCTCGTATTTTTCGATCAACTTACTCTTCTCATCCACCTTCACGTGATTCTTGTACCCAAAGTGAACTTCCTCTCCCTTCTTCGCCCACCGAGCATCGGTGTCCTTTTGACGCAACTTCGCCGCTTGATCTTCCCACTCCTCCGCAGTCTTGCCCTTTGGAAATGGTCAAAGTCTTCATGCTTTTAGTTTTACAACCTTTTATTCGTTCTGTCACTACAATTCTTACAAAAACTATGAGTTTCCGGATGTGCCCGACTATCTATTTTTCTCCTCCTTCCTGCCAAGGCGGAACAGAATGACGATTCTCTTAAGTGGAAAAAAAGTGATCCACTTCCAAAATCTGCGACTGCCAATAGACTCTTTCGGCGGATAAGGAAACCATGTAGAAACGCGGCAGGAGCCGCGCATCCTACGGTCTTTCAACTTTCCGTAGGGCTTCTTGGGCGTATTCGGAGCGTAAAATCCTATCCACAGTCATCGCTGGCGAAATCCTCCTTGCTATTTTCTCCTCATCCAGGATGACTTGCAGCCCGGCAACATTTATGGAGCCATCGGCCGGAATGCCCGGAATCAAAGGGTACTCCTCCTCCCACATGCCCTGATCCATATCTTGTTCAAATTCCAGATCGGAGGCTTTGATAATCGCCATCATCTCGGGATGGTTTTCAGGATTTTTCATGAAGCGATAGCCCTGGATAAGCGCTGCTAAAAAACCGACGACCGTTTCCCGGCTCCTCCCCAAGAAAGAGCCTTTTGCCGCAATTGCCCGGAGCTGATAACCGTTGGGCAGGTATTCTTCCAGGTCCGCCAAGATGGGATAGCCGGACTGCCTGAAATCTTTGGCATAGGCCTTGTGAGCGATACGCGCTTGGATTTCGCCCCGATCCAATTTTGGGGCTATGGATCTAAAAGATGAAGCCCCTGTATGGGGAATAAAAATCACATCCCCATCAGGCTCCATGCCGGCCTTTTTCAGGATCATCGAACTCATGGTCAACGCCACTCCATTGGGTTCCCTGAGACCGACCTTCTTACCCTTGAGATCAGTGACAGAGCGGATCTCTTTCGCGCCGACGAAGATCCCTGGGTAGGTATTGAGGAAGCCCCCGATGAGAAAAACCTCCTCTCCCCGATCTCTGGCCTGTAGCGCTACGGGTGTCTTCAGATCAATCACAATGTCGATCTCATCCTTGATCAGGGCTTGCAGACTCTTTAGATCGGTACCGGTAGCTGAGATCTCTACTTCCAGGCCCTCTTTCGCGAAATAACCCTTAGCATTGGCCACCGTGGGCGCAACGCGATGGAAAAGATGGTAGTGACCTGCGGCAACTTTAAGCTTTTTGTTCGCCATCTTTTACCTTATCAGGCTTTTTAATGAGGCAAATAACATGCCACTGCATTTTTCTCCTGACCTCTTAACTCTAGATGCAGACCATGCTCACCCGATGATCTGGGCAGATCCGTTGTAGGCAAAATAGCGCATGACGCCGGAAGAAAATCTTCTGCCTGCCCTCTAGGGGAACAGACCTTGGCAGTCTTATCCTACACCGCAGAGCATCTCACAGTTTTCGACACAGGCATTCTCACTCTCGCAAGTAAGAAAACTCAGCGGCTTTTTCTTAATTTCAGTAAACCCCGTACCACGGACTTACGTTCGTGGCTTTGGTCCCGTACCACATCGTTGCCTTTGGCGGCTTTGTCATGCTCAAATTTAGCGAGTGTGGTACGGGATTGGAGCGCTGCCCCTGTGGAGTAATGGACCGCGACTCCACAGGGGCAACTCCAGAACATTCACCCCGTACGATTGTGTTCGGGGTTTGGGCTGAGATCGTACGGGGTTCATCCCCGCACTCACGTGCGGGGCGTTCTGTGGTACGGGGTAAACGCTGGTGCCGATTTTCCCTTTGTTTCGTCTTCATTGCAAATTAATCAAGGGAACTCAAGAGAGAAGTTTCCCATGGCATCAAAATTGCTTCTTACTAGTAAATTTAAGGTATTGATTATCCATGCATCATGTAATATTATTCGTTGCTGGAGGTGAAAAATGAAACTGCTCTTTTTGACCCCTCCTATGGGTAACTGGGTTCGGTGGGGCTCTAAGCACATTGCCTGCAATCCGCTCCATGCCCAGCTCGCGGCCTTCGTAAGAGAAAAGAAGGCGGCAGAGGTCGCCGTATTAGATTGCCGGGCGCTGGAGCTTAGCGAGCAGGAGATGGTTGAGCGAGTCAAGGAAGAATCGCCGGATGCGGTCTTCCTCGGCACGCGATTGATCACAGACGGCGGCGCCAAGCCGATAGTGCGGACTCTCGAGACAGCCGTTACGCTCAAAGAGGCCATCCCCAGCTTGATCACGATAACGGGAGGCCTGGGCATTTCCGCAATGTCGAAAGAGCTGCTTACCCTCTCCCCACAGCTTGACTTCATCATCGTGGGCGAAGCGGAACCGACCCTGCTCGAACTTCTCGAGGAGCTGAAGCGGGAACAACCCCGTCCTGCAGAGGTCCGGGGACTAGCTTTCAGAAAGGATTCCAAGATTGCGCTCAGCCCGCCACGACCGCTCCTCCCTGATCTGAATCAGCTCCCCATGCCGGCCTATGATCTCTTCCCGATGGACAAGTACGTCGGCTTTTCGAAAATCGAAAATTACAACGAGGCTGTGACGAGCCGAGGGTGCGAGGGGGCCTGTAGCTTTTGTTATGAATGGGGGCTGATCGACCCCAGACGGCGGCAGGACTTCTTTGTGCACCGAACCCGGAGCGGCAAATTGGCCGCTGATGAGATGGAGCTCCTCAATAAAACCTATGGGGTCAAAGCCCTCAACTTCCTGGACGACGACTTTAACTCCGAGCGCAAGAAGATGCTCGATCTCCTGGACGAGCTTGAAAAGCGCAATCTCGATATGGAGTGGTTTTTCATGGGCAGGGCTTACAACCTGATGCGGGACAGAGACCTGATCCCGCGGATGAGGAAGGCCGGCTGCTACCAGGTTCTGTTCGGTATCGAGGTTGGCACCAATGAGGAGCTCGCCCACCTCCACAAAAGCAAAGAGCCGTACACGGTCCAGGACCTCAAAGAGCTCGTCCGCCTGCTGCGTCAGAACGATATTGCCACGGTGGGAACCTACATGAACGGGTTTTGGGAGGATGATGCCGAAAAGATTAAAAATCGCTTTCGCACGGTCGACGAAATCGATCCCGACGTCGCCGTTATGATGCTTCTTACCCCGATGCCGGGCACTCAATCTTGGCGTCAGGGACTTAAGCAAAACCGCATTGAGAGTCTGGATCTCGATAATTGGGACGCACTGCACACGATCATGCCCACGCGCCATCTGTCCCGCAAGGAGCTGGGAGAACTCTGCGCTCAGGCCAACCGGGAGTTCTTCAGCCAGCCCGAGCGAATCGAGCGCATCCGCAACGGTTATACGTCGCCTTATCCTCGGGCGAAGTTCGAGACCTATCAGGCGGCGGCAGATCTCATCGACCGATAGGACGCATGCGTCGACAAGTCTAAGAGCTTTGGAGCCCTTTTCCAAAGGTTGGAAAAAGAATCGGTCTTTGTCCCAACTTTAAAGAGGCAAAGAACGATCTCTGAAGGAGCCAAGAGAGTTCAATATCTTTATCGCTAATTGGGTACACTAGGCGATTTCCATCAATATAATAGTTGATCTAGATCAATATAAAATCTTAGAATCCGCGCCCAACTAAGGCTCGTTCCACCCCTTCACCCTGGGTACCCCAACAGCCAGAAGCACTCGTTGAAAAGTTGTTTTCTTTTAACTTCCACCACCTTAGGAAGATCGGGTACAAGCGACCGGTCACTCCCATATCTAAAAGTCTACTTTGGCATAAATCCTGCTGCTTTCACCCGCTTATCAACCAGCCCCTTGATTACTCAGGCTGAGCCCAGATCAGGAATGAGGCTAAGCCATTGAAAGATCATGGGAGTTTCCTAGTCTACCCCCCCCCGAAAATAAGGGCGGGTAATCATTTATCCGATTTTCGCAAAAATGGGAATATGGGAATGCTGGTTTTTTCATAAATGCGACTCTTATTATCAAGTCTCCGTTCTCGCTTGATATTACTGGTCCTGCTCTGCGCCATTCCACTGGCCGGCTTGCTCCTTTACTCCGCGTATGAGCAGCGCCGACTCACTGTTGCTAAGGCCGCTCAAGATGCCTTGCGCCTGGCACTCGAGATCGCTGAAATCCATGACGATATTATCCACGGGGCCCGCCAACTTCTTATCGGCCTAGCCTATCTTCCAGTCGTGCACAACCACGATTCTCAGTCCTGCAACACGCTGTTCGCTGCCCTGCTCCGGCAATTTCCAATCTATGCAAACCTGGGAGCGGCGAAGCCAAACGGGGAGGTATTTTGCTCTAGCTTGCCTCTTAAACAGCCGCTCAACATTTCTGACCAGCCCTCTTTTCAAGCGGCCCTCCAAACACGTGATCTTGCCGTTAGCGGGTATCTGATCGGTCGCATTAGCGGTAAACCGAGTATTGTAATCACGTATCCTTCTGTCGACTCTTCAGGCAACGTGCGAGCCGTAGTATTTATTGGAGTAGATATTGCTTGGCTTGACCGACGCTTGGCCGGTATGTCGTTGCCGCAACGAGTTGCCGTCAGCTTGATTGACCAGCAAAGCACTATCTTATATCGTCACCCCGACCCTGAGAAATGGGTCGGAAAGCCTGCCGGAGAGCCCCTTATCAGGCTTGAGAGTCTACTGGCTAAGCGGGAAGGAGCAGTGGCTGAAGCTGTCGGCATGGACGGCGTCCCACGCATCTACGCGTTTTCAACGGTCCGGGGTTTACCTCAGGGCAGAACGGTGATTGTGAGGGTCGGCATACCGAGTGCTTGGGCCTTCGTTGATGTGAACCGCGTTTCTAGGCGGAACCTCGCCATAATGGCACTTGTAATTCTAGTCGCACTCATCTCGGCATGGGCGTTTAGCGAACAATACTTAGTGCGTCCTATCGAATCGCTTGTGAACGCCACAAACCGGCTTGCAGGAGGTGACCTGGGCGTGAGAACGGGATTACCTTACCGCGCGGGAGAGCTAGGCCAACTGGCCGAGAGCTTTGACGCGATGGCTGATGCCTTACAAACCGAGGAGAGACAGCGCAAACAGGCAGAAGAAGAAATTCGGCTCAGTCTGGAACGAGTCCAGGCGCTCCATGACATTGACGTAGCCATGACCTCGACCCTGGATCTTAAGGGCGTTTTAGACGTGCTGTTGGAAAAGATTGATCTCACTCTCCCCTATTCGGCCACAACCATCAGGCTGTTTAACAAAGAAAGCGGACTACTGGAGCCAGTCGCTTGCCGGAATCTTGACGAACAGGAATGGAAGACTGAGAAGTGGAAACCTGGGCGTGGTCTCGCTAACGCGGTATTCGAAACCAAACGCCCCGTGATGATTCTCGATGCTCAAACTGATCCAAGAGTGCGAGACCAAGAGTTCTACCGCAAACATAGACTGGTCTCTTATCTGGGCATTCCACTTACCGCTAAAGGCGAGAACCTAGGAGTGCTTTCTTTTTATACAAAAGAGAGGCATGAATTTGGCAACAACGAGATCGAGTTTCTCAGCTCTATGGCCAGCCAGGCCGCCATAGCGATCCATAATTCCCAGCTCTACGAGGGAATGACGAAACTTACCGGTGACTTGGCCGCGACAAATCGCCGACTGGAATCCTCGCTCAAAGAACTCTCCGGCTTCTATGCGGTTTTAGCTCCGTTGGTCCCTTCGGTATCTCTGCAGCACTTATTGGATGGAATCATTGACAAATTAATGGTGGCTACAGGAGCTGATGCAGCTCTTTTCAGGCTCCGAGACCATGTTACAGGCAAAATTATCCGAATAAGTCAGCGGGGCTTTCCGGACTTCTACGTAGAATCATCAGACAAGATCGTACCTGGCGCGGCAGGTGATATGGTTTTTACCACGGGGGAACCCATCATCTCCCCTGATGTCGCATCAGACTTCCGCCTCAAACGAAAGCTTCAATTAAAGGCAGGCTTTCGCTCTTCCGCTTTCTTACCCCTAAAGGTCCAAGGCAAGGTCAGGGGTATGGTCCTTCTAGCCAGCCGGGAGCTAGGCTATTTCAAGGAGGAACAAGAAGAACATCTAATGGCCATTGCCCGCCAGATGGAAATAGCGCTGGAAAACAGAGAGTTGTTTGACGAGCTTAGCGCCTCCAGGGGCGATCTGGAGAGGGCGAACCACGTTAAGGACGAATTTCTAAGCGTCATGTCGCACGAGCTAAGGACGCCGCTGAACGTAGTTGTAGGTTACTCAGGGATGATGCTGGATGGGCTGTTAGGAGAGATTAACCAGCAGCAGAAGGAAGCCCTCCAAAAGATTATAAATCGAGCCGCGGACCAGCTAACCCTAGTTAACAATATCTTGTATGCGACTGTGCTAGAGGCTGAAAAGATCAAAATAGAGATCCATGAGGTTGATCTTAAGGATTTCCTTCACAATCTTAACTCTGGCTATGATATCCCTACTTCCAGAGACCTCATCATCAAATTTGAACATTCCTCGGAGCTGCCTGTAATAAGGACTGACGGTCAAAAGCTCAAGCAGATCCTTCAGAATCTCATCGACAACGCCGTCAAGTTCACCGAAAGAGGGACAATCACCATCTCAGCCCGTTATATTCCCGAAGCGAAAGCAGTGGAGTTCAAAGTGGCGGATACCGGGATCGGTATTTCCAAAGACCATCTCCCCTTAATCTTTGATAAGTTTCGTCAGGTGGACAGCTCCGAGACGCGGCTCTACGGCGGCGTGGGAATGGGACTTTACATCGTGGGGAAGTTTACTGAGCTGCTGGGAGGAACAATTGGGCTGGAGAGCGAGCTAGGCAAGGGCTCGACATTTACCGTAACCATTCCGCTTCAGCCGAGCAGCGCCGAATCCGAGAGACGCGTATAGAAAGCTAGTGTCCCGTCTCTGAAGTTTGCTGAATAAGTCTGCGGCGGTCACCCCCACCGTTTCAAGATGTCAAAGCGTGTCATCCTGAATCCTTCGACTGTCACTCTGAGCAAAGCGAAGAGTCTCAGGACAAGCTCCGTGAAGGATTTCGGATCGCTGAGAGATTCTTCGCCTGCGGCTCAGAATGACACAAGTCATTCAACGGATTTCTGAGACACCACACTAGAAACAAAATCAAAAAGGGTCTCTCTTCCTTCGCGACCCATCACTGCAGGCGCTAATTCTCCTGGAGGCCGGCCGCGACCTCCCCCATCTCGCCAGGCTGGTAGCCACAGGCAGGGTCCTCGGCCAAGGGATCCCCGTAAGCAGCATAGGCCCGCGCCCGCGAGCCACCGCAAGTCTCTCGGAACTCGCAGCGCCCACATCGCCCACCGAATTGCGCAGTATCGCGAATCCTCTTGAAAACTGGCGACTCACGGTAGATTTTCACGACATCGGCGCTTCTCACGTTCCCGGCTACCAGTGGAAGAAAACCGGCAGGATAAACCTCTCCCGTATGGGAAATAAACATGATGCCGTTGCCGTCCCGGATGCCGAATCCCCTTCCTACCGGAGTTTCGCGGATTTTAGCCAAGGGGATTCCCTCGGCCCTCATTCTCGTGAGCGCCACCCGGCGAAAGTGCGGGGCCTCGGTCGTGGCGATCGCAAAGGAGGCCTCCTTAGAAAGATCGTAAAGCCAGTTGTGAACGGATTCGACTTCTTCAGGGCTGATCTCTCTTAGTCCCTGCCCCCTTCCAACCTGAATGAGAAAAAACAAGCTCCACCGCATAACATCCAATCCGCTAACCAAGCGATAGATTTCCGGCAAATCTTCTCTGGTCTGCATCGTAACCAGGGAGTTGATCTGTAGGTCGAGTCCTTCCGCGCGCGCGGCGCGGGCCGCCTCGACTGTCCGGACGAAGCAGCCGGGAACCCCGCGAAAACCGTCGTGCCGTTCCGGCGTTGAACCGTCGAAGCTGAGCGATATGCTTTCAACACCACAATTCTTGAACCGTCGCAGCACCTCTTGTGTTAGCGCGTCGGTTCCGCTGGGCGCAACCGACAGACGAAATCCGAGCTTGGCACTATGCTCCAGTAGGGTAAAAAAATCCGGCCGCTTCAGCGGATCACCACCCGTAAGGACCAAGTGCGGCGCGCGCTTGCCAAATCCCCGCAGCTTTTCCAGCAAAGTCTTCCCCTCCGAAGTGGTCAACTCATTCGGGTCTCGTTCAGCATGCGCCTCCGCCCGGCAGTGGCGACAGGCAAGGTCGCAGGCCCGGGTGGTTTCCCAGTAAATGAGAATGGGCGCCTCGGAATAGACCAGACGGCTTGGCCGACGTCCGCTTACCCCATGCTCTCCATTATGCGGTCCGATCACGCTTGTCACTTGGCATCCCCTTTTCTAGTCCCGACCATCAGCCCGGTCGATGACATAACGAATCTCCTTATAAAATAAACCTCGTTGAGCCGCTTCCTGACTCACGGGATTGCCTACTGCTGCTAACCCAGGCGTCCCTCGAGCTCCTTGGCAATCGCGAGGTACTTTTCGTGAATCCCGGCTCCTAACTCTCTTTCTTCATGTTCATCGAACTCCTTGAGAAGTTTTTTATGCTCTTCCGGGGTCAGAGCTGAATCCACCATTTCGAACAGAACCTGGTCCTCTTTGGCGATATGCTCCCGCAAGAGGCGGAGGTAAGCCCTGGCATTCTGGAAGAGCTCAGTTCTCGCCGCTTGGGGATCCTGCTTAGCATGGGATAAAGCCGTGACCATCGCCTTTACATATCCACGCCCTTCTTCGTGCTCGAAAAGCATCATGCCAATAGGACCTCCCTCCCGCGGAATCCCGTGCTCCTCCAACGCCGGGAACAAAAGCCCTTCCTCTTTTAAATGATGACACTTATCAGCGAAGTTGCGGATAAAATCGATGGCCTTTCCCCAAAGCTCTACTGGAATTTCTCCTGGGCTTTTCGTGAGTTTTTCCACAGCGCCAAGTACCTTCTCGATAATCCGGTGCTCTTGTTTTAAGGCTTCCGTGGCCTTTTCAAAGTGATGATGCTCATGAACCGTTAATGGACTCGCCATTGTGTTTTTCTCCCTTCTATTGGAAAGACGATAGGGGTTACTTTGTGAATCAGCAAGACATGTGCCAGCAAACGGGAGAAGCTAATAGTCCGTAATTCCGACGGAAATTGATCTCTCGGTCAAAACATTTCTCAAATATAAGAAAAAGACAGAGTAGTGGGGATAAAAAGTGATCAGACATAATTTACACCAGAGCCATACTTTAAGATTCCGCTGAAAACTCCCTATCAAGCCGGTCTGTCATTCTGAGCAAAGCGAAGAATCTCGTGTTTTCCAAGACTTGAGACCCTTCACTTCGTTCAGGGTGACATTCAGGAGCCATTCTTCAGCAGAATCCTTTAAGTGGCCTGATGGTCTTCAGTCAGACCCGCCCTGACAGAGCGGATATTATTTACCAGAAAAAGCACAATACTCAAAACATTGAGCAGACCACCCCACTTTTTTCCTCCAGTCCAAAGCGTCAGGTCCCCACCAACCCGCAGAAGCAACGAAACATGGAGCAGCCCGAGATGGCCGTAAAAGGCGCGCCGAAACGGCATAGCGAGCTCCGTTATTGACGGAAAAATGATGGGGGCGTGGGCAAAAATCATCGAGAAAACAAATCCCAGAAAGATCGCATGGAGCACGGCATCATAGTAATGACCTGAAGTAAAAAGATCAGCGAAGAGAAAACATAACAGCCCTCCGATTCCCAGCCAGAGATAGCCGGAAAGCAGACAGACGGCCATAAAGCGCGGCAGGCCGATGTGCCGAACCGTGCGCCAGGCGATATCGAAGCGAAGCAGCCAAAGGGCCAGGGCTACCAGCGCTATGGCGCTAAGTCTTAGACCAGACCCAAATGCCCATAGCGAGATGGCGAGCCCGAGGAGAAAAACTCCTACGCACACGTGAAACGCTGCACGGCTAATCACGGAGAGACGCGTCAGGCGGGAGAGTTCCAATCTCTCTCCAGCGATGGTGATTACCAGGAACCCGATCCACCAGGGAACAACCCGACTTAAGGGATAGCCAGCAGACCAGAGCAAGTTGCCTACAAACCACAGAAAAGCTCCAAGCCCCATCGTCAGCAAGAAATCCGATAGGTGCTGGCGACAAAGAACAACGAAGATGGCGACCAAGAACAGGCTGGCCGCTGTTGCCAGGAGAGGAGCGGTAGGCAATGGCATGTCGGCAAGCAGAGCAAGGGAACTCATTGCGGCCAGGAGAGGCCCACCATAAGGCCAGGAGCGCATCAATGCTACGGAGCGCTCCAGGCAAATGAGGGTTCCCAGAAAACCCGTGATCATGAGTGGTCCATGGTTGGCAGGCAAGTTCAGAACGGGAACAGGGAGATCCCAGCCCAACCGGACAAGTCCAGCCCAGAGGGCCGCCAGGAGCGAAAGTGCGGCCAAGGCCATCAAAGGAAAGCGTGAGAGCTTCAGGGAGATCATGATTACCGTGCTGCGAACTGCAACTACCCAGGACCAATTTTGTGTTGCCCCCTAGATAGAGTCTTGAAAGAAAAAAGGCAAGGGCTCGCCCCCGCCGCGCATATCTTTTGCGGGCAGGGCCAGCATTAGCAGAACCCATCTCTTATTCTAAAGGGCAAGAAAAACAGGAACCTCACTTCCCAACTCTGGGAAAGAAACAGCTTCGTTTTTAATACGATCTCCGTCGAAAACAGGCTGGATTGACAATCTCCAGCCTTAAATATATAGTAGAGGAAAAATGAGTCATGCGTGGCATGCTATTTGCTGATCTCACAACCAATGGCTAAGCGATTTTTCAACATAAGTGCAATAGCCGTCATTTTCTTTCTCCAGGCGGCGACCCTGATCTATGCCTGTCCCTATTTTTATAGCTCAGGGGTAAACACACCCCTCGCCTTTGCGGATAGAGCCCCGGAGAATAAAGCTCCGTGTGGAGAAACAGAAAAGGATCAATCTTCATCCCATTGCTACCAGATGCCTTATAGTTTGGTCTCATCCCCATCAACAGAGATCTCTTTTTCTTCCTCGTCGATTGCAATAGGACTGCTGGGTGAGAATGCCGGGCTGGCTCGCGCTCCACTCTCGCATGCTTCAGTTGTAAAAACCTGGACCTCTTTTTCCAGCATACCCCTCATTTTCCTCTATCAGATCCTCCGTATTTAATCTCTCTTCCCTGGATTCTGCCGGCTTAGGTTGATCTTCCCGGGCCGGCTGTTTTCGCCGTAACAAATCTCTCTATCGATCGGTTTTAGAGAAGCGGTTTTTGCCCGCTTCGTCGGAGGATTCATGGGAAGAGCTAAGTTATTTTTGTTCGCCATCTTATTCGCCCTTCTATCGGCGGGCCCGTATCCGGCAGTTCGGGCAGCCGAAACGACGGGAGCATTAAGCCTCTCAGAGGCCATAAGAGAGGCTCAGGGAAAAAACCCCGAGATCACTTTCTTGCGCGAGCGACTCCAGTCCATGCGCGCCAGGGCAAATCAGGCCCCCTACCTGGAAGACCCGGAGATTTCTTTGCAAACCTGGGCTGTCCCGCTGTCGAACCCGACTAATCTGAGCCGGGCAGATTCTAACATGATCGGCATCCGCCAGAAGGTTCCCTTCTTCGGGAAACTGGGTCTCAAGGAAAAAATCTCCTTGCAAGAGGCGAAGATGGCTGAGGAGGAACTCCGAGCAAAAGAACGGGAGATCATCTCCAAGGTCAAGATGACCTATGCGGATCTCTTCCTGGCGCAAAAGATGATTGAGATTAACCGCGAGCAGTTGGAGATCATGCGCGCAATCAGCCGAGCCACAGAAGCGCGCTATCAGGTCGGCCGGGTAACCCAGCAGGATGTCTTTAAAGCTCTCCTCGAACAGAGCGAGATTATGAATCAACTGATTTTGGCCGAGGAGGAGAGGCGAGCATCCGAGGTGAGGCTCAATTCTTTGTTGAATCGGTCGCCGCAAATTCCCATCGAAGCGCCTGGAGAGCTTGCGGTCCCCGAGCCTAGTCTTACTCTTCCGGATCTGGAGCAAGCCGCATTGACTGATCGTCCGGAGATCCGACGGGCCGAACAAGGTATCGCGAGGGCGGAGAGGATATATGACCTGGCGGACAAGAATCGCAAGTTCCCCGACTTCATGCTTGGGTGGGATTATTCCTGGATGCCCACCGAGATGACGAAAAACCGCTATCAGGCCATGGTAAACATTACGATTCCATTTTCCCCATGGACGATTGGGAGGCGCAACTACGAGGTGGAAGAGGCCCTGGCAGAGAACCGGGCAGCAAAGGCAGAACTGGACGCGGCAAAAAACATGACCCTGAGGGAGATCGGTGAATCTCTGGCCAAGGTCCGGGCCGGCAAGAGATCCGTCGAGCTTTACCGCGAGGGACTTTTATCCCAGGCCGATCTTTCCTTCAGAGCAGCGATGGCAGCCTATCAGACCGGAAGAGTGGAGTTCGTGAATCTTCTCGAAGCGCAGCGCGCCTTACGCGAGGCGCGGATGGGTTATTTTCGGGCCCAGGTCGGTCTGGTGCAAAATCTGGCGGAGCTTGAGCGGATAGTAGGGAAGGAACTGCCTTAAAAAGGTTAAAGGGTTTAAAGATCAGGAGACAAAACTTATGAAAGAGAAAAGATTTGCGAAACTGTTCGGTATGTTTGGTCTAGCCCTGGCGCTTGTCGGCCTGGGTTATTGGTGGGGACAAAGCGACAAGAACGCTGTTCATACGAATCCCTCTACAGGCCAGGCCGTGGCAGGGATGGAGGCCGCAGGTGCCCAGGAGATGGCCTCTGGATCGGTTAATGTGAGTCCTGAAAAGCAGCAGCTGGTCGGCATCAGGACGGCTCAAGTGGAGCTTCGTCCTTTGGTGAAGAAGATCAGGACCGTGGGGATCGTCACCTACGATGAGACCAAGGTCGCCCAAGTCTTCACCAAGGTGGAGGGTTGGATCGAAAAACTCTTCGTTAACTACACCGGCAAGCTGGTGGAGAAGGGGCAACCCCTGTTCACCCTTTACAGCCCTGATTTAATCGCGACGCAGGACGAATATCTGCTTGCGCTCCAGGCGAAAGAATCTCTCGCCTCCAGTTCTCTCCAGGAGATCCGCGCGGGATCAGCCTCCCTTTTGGAAACGACACGCCGGCGACTCAGCCTCTGGGATATTTCCGATGAGCAGATCGCGGAGCTG
>Ga0210377_10002067_pt1 | contig 17840 bp, 15 predicted proteins | sample PLM4_65_b1redo_FD_155480 | JGI IMG/M metagenome (GOLD analysis project Ga0210377, IMG submission 155480) | Groundwater sediment microbial communities from an aquifer in East River, Colorado, USA - PLM4_65_b1 redo | ecosystem: Environmental > Terrestrial > Soil > Riparian zone | place: USA: East...
GGGGGGGCGGTGACGAGCCAACGAGGACGCTCGTGGTGACGGTCGCCGTGCTCAAGCCGCCCTTCAGCGTTAAGGTGACCGTGTAGGGAGTCGATCGGGCCGCGTACGAATGCTTCGGCGAGGCCAAGGTGGAGCCTGAGCCGTCGTTGAAATCCCAACTGTAGGTATCGCAACTGCTCGGCGTCCAGTTGTACGGCGACACCCTGAACGTAATCTGCTCGTTGGGGTTGCAGGCGACGCCGTAGTAGCAGTGGGTGACTGCGCCTTCGTAACTGATCGCGGTGTTGCCGGCAGTGGGTGCGCTCGCGCAGATCGGCGCCGCCAGGGTCATAGGCAGGGAGAGGGGGGGCGTCGCCGCGAGTGCATTCGAGATCGTCAGCTTGACGGTGTACGTGCCCGCGGTCTGAATCACCGGCGAATAAGTCGGCGTCGAGGCGCCCGGCGCCGCCGACGTACCGTTCGCGTTGACGACGGACCAGTTGTACACCCAGTCGCTCTGCGGCGCGGAAGCGACAGCGCTCAGCGTGCAGGGCGAACCGACGTTTCCGCAACCGCTCTTCGCAATGCCGGTGGCATTCGGCGCCTCGAGGATTCCTGAGAAGGCGATGCTCTGCGCGTACGGAGCGCACGTGGTGGAAAGCGCGGCCGGATCGACGTTCAACGTGAGGCGGACTTTCATTCCGGTCGCGCCCACGAACGAAGTCTTCGGAACCGGGAAGGGCAGGATCGCGGCGAGCGTGCCGGTGAGGGTCTGCGACGTCTGCAGGACGGCACCCGCGGAGCTGAGAAGGTCCCACTTGTACGTCACCGCCGTGCCGCCGGCTCCCGGCAGCGCCGCGCCGCCCGAGCTGTAGCGCGAGGTGCTGCTGAAGTAGACGTCCGTGTCCGAGGTCGGCGAACCGACGATCGCGACCATCGGCTTCGTGGTGTAGTTGAACGGACTGATCGAGTAGGCTGCGTCGCTCGACGTCGACGTGAACGTGAACGTCGTGGGGTTGTAGACGTACGGTCCGAAATGCGCCGTGAACGACAGCGAATGCGCGCCGCAATCGCCGACCGGCATGGGCGAAGTCGGAAGCGCCTTCTCCGAGACACCGTCGAACGTCCAGTCGTTGAAGTGACTCTCGACCGAGCCGTCGGAGGCGTCGACGAACTGATCGCTCGCCACGATCGGCGCGGGCGAGCTCGCGTCCGCCTGTTTGAAGAGGAACGACGTGTTGTTCTGGAGTCCCAGGCGAATGGTGGGCGCGGAGAGAGTGACGTTGACCGAATCGGTCATGTTCGAGTCGGCACCGCTCGTCGCTGTCACCCTGAACGTCGCCGGCAGAGTTGCGGCGGTCTGTCCGCCGTACTGGTGAGTCACATCCGGCGCTCCGATGACCGAGGCCCCTGTGGTGCCGTCGCCGAATCCCCAGTTGATCAGGAAGGAGCTCTGGGAGCTCGACGTCGCGCTGAACGTGATGTTGTCGCCGTAGAAGGGGCCGGCGTTTGCCGCTTGCTGCGAGAACGGGTTCTTGCCGTCCCCGAACTTCTTCATCAGCGCGCTGAGCGTATCCGCTCCCCGCAGCTCATAGACGTCGCCGAGACCTCGCGCCCCGACCAGGAGGTAGTACTTGCCGCCGGCGCGATAGACCAGCGAGTCGTGCATGAACATGTAGCTGGGCGGATGATCGTAGTAGCAGACCGTCACGCCGGGCTTGCAGGTGCTCGGCGGCCGCTGGACGAGCAGCGTCGAGTAGTAAACGGCGAAATAATTGTTCAGAGGGATCTCAGTCGGGACGCCGTTTCCGATCGAGAACAGCTTGACGTTCCACCCCGTGCCGTTCGCGAACTGCTCGGGCCCGTAGACCGTGAGGAAGCCGGCGCCATAACGGACCTTCGGCATGAAGCTGATGTACTTCGTGCCGATCGGAAACTTCCTCTCGCTGTACGCACCGCCGCCCGGAGTGATCACGGAGATGGTGAGGCCGGTCGACGCTGAATAAGATGTCCCGTAGAAGGTGGAGCCGTCCGAGTCAACGCCGAAGAAGCCGTCGCCGTTGCGGAAGCTCTGGATCGGAGCGCCACCGCTGACGATCGCGTCGCTGGTGTAGATCTCGAGGTTTCCCGCAGGCGTGACGATCGCGATGCGCGATCCGCCCTCGGCCTTGGCGTAGGCGACGAGCTCGTGCCCGCGCACCGGCTGCAGTTGCGCATGCTCGATGTCGGTCGCGCTCCAGACCTGTGTTCCGCCGAAGTCACTCGACGTGATCACGTAGTACGAGCCGGAGCTCGTCTTCACCGACAGGATCTTCATCGGGATGATGTCATTCCCCGACGGGTAGTACTGGGGACCGAAGAGGCGCGAAAGACCGGTTCCGCCGTTATCGACCGCGGCGCCCCAACCGAAGATCTCCGCGGCGAGATAGACGTTCTTGCGATCGTCGGTGTCGAAGTCGTACAGGCGATCCTGACCATCGACGAACGGGGTCGTCCAGCCGCCGCCGTTCTCGGCGTAGAAGAAGCTGTCGGGCTTGAGGAAGTAATCGAGCGGGCTGCCGGCGACGCGGCAGTTTCCGCAGGTGTTCGCCGGGCTGACCGGGATCTGCGTCGCCGGCATCATCGCCTCGCCGGCGGCCAGCCGGGTGAAGAACGTATCGAGGTTGAATGCGAACAGCGAACTGCCGATCAGCATGTAGACGCGATTGCGTTCAGGAGCGATCCGAATCTTGTTCGCTCGAGCCGTTCGAAATGTCTGCTGGTAGTCACGCGTCTGTTCGGAATCGAGATAACGACCGACGAACGTCGTGATCGGAAGCGAGTACCCGATGGTGGTGTAGCCCTTCGCAGTTACCGGCGTATTCGGTGTTTTCGCAGGTAACGGCCAACTCTGCGCATAGGCAGTCGTGAGCGGCGCAGACACGGCGATCGCAACGATCAGGCAAGTCAAGACTCGTTTCACAAAACCCCTCCCAGACAATGTAGCAATGACGGCTAGATTGAAGAAACCGAAACTTATTTTAACGGCATAAGTCGTCCGCGTCCAACAAGTTTATCGATTCCCCCGAACAAACAAAAAGGCGGGCCGGATAATCCGGCCCGCCCCTTTTTGGGCAACTGCGATGAGAGATAGTACTACGGATTGACCTGAGGCGGCGTGTACGTGAAGCCAACCGGAGCTGCTGGGTTGGTCGGCACGCAAGCGGCGCCGGCCGGGCAGTACAGCTCGTCGCCGACCAGCGACGGAGTCGCCGTCGTCGGGCCGGTGTAGAACGCCTGCGGCGTGCAGCCGTTGGCGAGCCATGTCGCGTCGAAGTCGACCGAGTAACGGCCTTCGGCGAACATCGAGGTGATGACCCAGTTCTGGCTGGTTGCACGAGTACCGCTCACGCCAGCGGCGAAGAGGCCGCCCGCGTTGATGTAGGTGGTGCCGAGCGCTCCCTGACCGAAGCCAGGACGCTGGGCGCTGAGGCTCGCGCGGTTCGTGGTGCCGGCGGTGCCACCCTGCGAGTTGTTGCTCAGGTTGAGGTACATCCAACCGGCGATGTCGCCCGCTGCGGTGGAGATGTTCGGGAACACACCCGAGGTCGTCGGGGTGGCCGAGGTCTCAGGCAGAGTCGTGACCGACGGCCCGCAAGGCGAGCAGACGATTCCGCTTCCACCCGTCGTCGGGTTCTCGTGCTCGTCAAAGCGCACGATGTTCGTGACGAGGAGCGTGGCGTTGTTGATATACGCCGAGCAGGCATCTGCACCGGTGGTGATGCCTTCACGCCAGATCTTGAGGTTGGTGTTGAAGTTGTTCGCACCGCCCTGGATGTAGCGGGCTGCCCAGACACCAGGCAGCGGCTGACGGCGGTCAACCGTACGCGACGGACCCGGGCCCGGCGTGTAGCGGTCATAGAACGTGTACGGCAGGTTCGTCGCAACGACGGTGCCCGCCGGTCCGCCTTCCGGAATGGCGCGGATGTGAACCAGAGGGCTGCCGCCCGCGTAGTTGCCGGTCGCCGAATTCGGGTTGATCTGCTGATAGTCGCCAGTCAACACGTTGTCGAACAGCAGCTCGTTCGTGAAGTACGCCGGCTGGTTCGGCAGTGACGTCGAGCAGTTGTTCGCGACGTCGACGGTGACATAACCGATTGCATTCGCGTGCACGTTGCCGATCTTGGACGTGCCGCACAGCGAGTACGTACCGGTGGTCAGGGCCGAACGAACGTCAGCCACAAGGCTGCCCGGCAGCGCGCCGGGGAGAGTGCCGCAACCAATGACCGGGAGGAAGTTCGGGTTGGAGTCATTCAACTCCGAGAACGTTCCGCTCGGGTTGGCGACCTCATCGCTGGTCGTGCCGCTGGGCGGAGCAACGACACCGCTCACGAACACGTCGTACAGGTTGATGCCCTGCACGTCATAACCAGTCAGGAAGATGTTGAAGTCGAGGACCGGGTACGACCAGTCCGTCCAAACGACCACGTGAGCGATCTGCGGGAAGCTGCTCACGTTCACGATCGTGAAGAGGGTGGTCTGCGCGGTCGCGCGATTCGAATTGTTGACGTCCACCTCGAAGTACGGAAGCAACAACGTCGCGGCGGCCGAGGTGCCGATGTCGCACGAGTCGCTGTTGTTCGTGGTGGCCGGAGCGCCGAACGAGAAGGTCGCCTGATCTGTCGGGACCCAAGCGTTGTGCGCCGCGAAAGCCGTACCCGTCATCGCGAGTGCGGCCATCATGGCCATAACCAAAAATTTCTTCATGCTGTTCTCCTACACATTTGTGATTGTTTCTTCTAGGATCGATCTAAGGCTCACCCTCACTCGACGATACGATCACCTCCCGCGAAGAATTTTCGAAATACTCTGGTGCTTTCAGTAAATTGTCGTAACAGTATGGCGAAGGATTCGAGAAGTCAATATCCGGAATCACTTTTTATGACGTTACACCATAGTTTTTTCGGGCCAATCTGCCGGATTATATCCAAAGCCGCCTGAGGCACAACCACCAATCATGTCGCGTCCTCCAGCCAACACTCGTTCATGGAACGTACAAAAAAAGCGAGGCCGCCGGCCTCGCTTCTCCTTTTCGCCTGTTCGCCAGGCCGATCTACTTCGCCGATGCGGCCTGCACGCTCGCTCCGCGGTTCAGAAACACCTGGATCGACCCATTGCGCGGCCCGAGCGCCGTCGGCTCCGACGACTCGTACATCATGATCACGTCGGGCTTCCTGTCGCCGTTCACATCCGCGACGCGAATGTCGTAGTTCGCCAGCGGCTCGAGATTCAACCCTTCCACTTTCGCCGTTTTGAATCCGCCCTTTCCATCGCCGAGCATGATCACTCCCACCCGCGGATCGAATCGCGTGTAGATGAAGTCGAGATTGCCGTCACCGTCGAAATCGGCTGACGCCATTCCGGTGACCGGCCGATTGCTTCCCCATCGCACGATCGGCGTCCGCGTCAGTTCCTTGCCGCGAATCGCGACGCGATCGATGTTCACGACCTCGGCGAGATCCGGCTTCGGAACGATGTTCGGATCGAGATCAGTGGGCCAGAAATGGACGTAGGACATGATGGCGTCGTCGTACTTCTTCGAGCTGAACTTGCCCGTCGCATTCGCCCAGTAGTAGGAAAGCGAAGGAATCGTCAGACCGTCGGACGGAAAGTGCTTCCACGCTCTCTTGCCGTTCTGGCTGAGGTGGATGACTTCCTGATTTCCGAAGTAGACGCTGCCGGCGACGAAGTCCGGCACCTTGTCGCCATTCAGATCTCCGTACGACAGCGCATCGCCGCCGAAGTTCACGTTCGGAGGCGAGATGTTCGCGCCCTCCCACTTCTGGCCTTTGTTGCGGTTGTAGTAGACGCGGAGCTTTCCGTAGCTCGGGTTGCCTTCACCGCGGAGTGACGGTCCCTCGCTGACCACGGCGAGATCGGGATACCCGTCGCCGTCGATGTCGGTGGCGACGAGCCTGCGCGTCGGAAAATCACGCCGCGGTCCTTCGCTCACTTCGGTGAAGTTACCCTTGCCGTCGCCGAGAAAGACGTAGACGCCGAGAAGATGAACGGAGAATGCGAGGTCCATCTTGCCGTCGCGATTGAAGTCGGCAGCGACGACGGCACCGTAGTCGAGCGCATGCGGCCACTTGATCGACCAGTACTTCCAGTGTCCCTTGCCATCGCCGAGGAAGATCAAGGGGATGTTTCCGCCGGCGCGTTCAGGCGGAGCGATGATGTCCACGAAACCGTCGCCGTTCATGTCCGCGACGGCCAGCGAGTTTCTCCACGATCCCGAAGTGGGCAGACCTTCCGACGACTCTTCGAAGCGGATGACCGTCTCGCTCTCCGGCGCCGTCAGCTTCGTGAAGTCGCCGCGGATGCTCCGCAGAAACTTGACTGTCTCCGCGTTGAACCGCGACGGCGGCGGCGCGGATTCGGCCTCCTCGACTGCACGCCACTCGGGATCGAGAATCCAGACCCACACGTAGTTGTCGTTCTGCTGGTAGATCTCCTTCGCGAAATTCACCATCGCCAGCGGCCGCACAAAGCCCGGATCCGCGTCATAGGCCGCGAAGCGCCGCTCGAATCGTTCGATGTGATAGGACTTGCCGAAACGCCAGAAGTGCTTGTTCGGATCCGGGTCGACGCCCGGATCTTCGGCGGTCCCCAGTCTCGTCTTCCGCTGCTCCGCCGTCTCCGGCCTGATGTAGACGGGCACTCCCCCGCCCGGCGCCGCTGGCGACGCGGTCGTCTGCGCGGGAGCGGTTTGCGCGGTCTTGTTGTCCGCTGAGGTCTGTGCGATTGCCGGCAGCGCAACGGCCAGCAGAGCGATCGCGAGACCCGACTTTCCAAGGGGCATTTGTTTCTCCTTCAGTGACTCGAGTGGATTTCGGCGAGATTCAAATCAGATCGGCCAGCGTCGGTTGCGCTCGCCGGAAGAACAGAAGGCCTCCGACAGCCACCCCCGCAGCCACCGCCACAAGAAATACGAGCGAACCGGCGGCAGGTAACGCTGCCGACAGCATCGCGCTGCGGAACAAACCGAGAAGCGGCGTCATCGGATTCCAGACGAAGATGTTCTCGAACCGCGCGGACACCGGATAGAGGATCGGACTCAGATAGAAGATGACCGACAGGAGGAACCCGAGCACCGGCAGAAGGTCGCGAAAGAACACGTACGACGCCGCGAGGAACCATCCGATGCCGACCTGGACGGCGAACTGCAGGACGAGCGCGAGGGGCAGGATCCAGATGAGACGGGGCGGAGCGCCTCGCAGCCCGAGGATGATCGCGAAGAGCAGGAGACCAATCGACTCGAAGATCAGAGCCGAGGCGTTCGGCACCACGACGAGCAGCTCGCTGCGGAACGCCAGCCGCCTGACCATCGACGCGTTCTCGACGATCGCCGTCGTCGACCGGATGATCCCTTCATTGATGCCGAGCCAGGGAAGGAGGCCGGCGATCAGGAAGTCGATGTAATTGTCCTGGCCGCCGGAGGGACCGCGGGTGAACATGTAGGTGAAGACGAACCAGTAAAGGATGACCAGCGTCAGCGGCTGGAGCACGGCCCAGAACACGCCGAGAACGGAACCGGTGAAACGCGCGTGGAAGTCGCGTCGGACGAGCTCCCTGAGGAGGTGGAAATTGTTGGCCGTGCGAGACCTCTGGACTTGACAACGGTAGTCGGCAGCCCGTAGATTGGGGCCGGCAGTCTATTGCCGCAACAGCATAAAAGTCAACGAAACGTGGCATGAATAAACCAGCACAAGTCGAGCTCGTCGGACGCAAGATCCGCCAGCTCCGCAGGCAGAGGAAACTGACCCAGGTGGAGCTCGCCGAGAAGATCGGCATCCATCAGTCAGACCTCTCCCGCATGGAGCAGGGGGAGTACAAAGTCGGTCTCGACACACTGCTGAAGATCCTGGCAACGTTCGACCTCAGCATCGGCGACTTCTTCGAAGAGGGGAACGACTCGGTCACGGTCGTCGAGAAGTTCAAGAGCCTCAGCCCGTCGGCGCAGAAAGAGGTCGAGGACTTCATCGAGTTCAAGCGTCAGCAGGAAGAGCAGTCATCCTGGGGCGGGTCGGAAGACGACGATGGTGGGACGGATGCCTGAGGTGATGAGCCAGATCGAAGAGATGCGGTTGCTCGCTCTGGCGAAGCACCGCAGCGGCGATCTCGACGCTGCGCTGGCGATCTACGATCAGGCGCTTGCTGCCGGTCCGGACGACGAGCAGCGCGAGCTGATCACGATCAACAAGGCGGACGTGCTCATCGAGATGCAGCGCTCCGGACCGGAAGTGCAGGCCCTTCCGGCGATCCTGATGCGCCGGCGGAATCCGCATCACACGTTTCTCGCGTCGTACCAGATGATGTTCAAGCATCGTCTGGCCGGCGAGATGGATCGGTCGATCTTCTACGGCCAGATCGCGCAGAAGGTGGCGATCGAGTCCGGGAAGGTGTTCTGGAAGCTCGCGGCGCTCAACGAGCTGGGCCTGGCGTACGAAGCGAACTCACAGTTCGAGGATGCGATCCGGTCGTTCAACGACGCGATCGCGCTCCTCGACTCGATCGAAGCGACCGACCAGACCGTCAGCCGCATCGCGATCATTCAGAATCTCTCCTACTGCAGGCTGCTCGTCGGCGACACGGAGACGGGCATTCAGATGGTGCTCACCGTTCTCGACCAGATCCAGGGGGCGTGGGCCAGGGCGGAGTCGCTCATCGATCTCTGCTACGGCTACGTCGAGCTGCAGCAATACGACAAGGCGATCGAGTACGGGAAGGCCGGCCTCGAGCTGGCCTCCGAGCCCCGCCAGATCCGCAACGCGCACTATCTCCTCGGCGAGGCCGCGTACAAGGCGGGCGACATCGCCGCGGCCGAGTTCCACTTCGACGAGCTGGCGCGGTTCTACCCGCAGTTCCGCAACCTGAAGTCGCTTCTCTTCGCGATCGATCTGCGATCGATGGTCAACCTGAAATTATGAGAAAGCTCCTCGTCGCAGTCGTCTTCGCTCTCGTCGCGGGCTCCGCGTTCGCGGCGGTCTCGGATCGCGACGTTCTCGTGGCGCCGAGCGGCACGATCTACACGATCGAGACGACCGCCGTGAACGACTCGCAGACGAAGGTTCAGGCGAGCTACATGCTGGCCCTGACCGTTCAGGACGGCGACAAAACCCTGAAGACGATCGTCCCCGCCTCGACGTTGGCGGGCGTGCACTGGCGCGCCACGCTGGCCTACGACAGCGAATCGCAGACGCTGTTCGTGCTGTGGCTGCACATGCCGAATGCGATGTCGAGCGAGCTGCTGCTGGCCGCATATCAGAACGGCAAATGGCAGCCCGCCGTTTCGATCGACGACAAGCCGTACGACCTCCGCTTCAACCTGCGCATCGGGATCACCCGTCGCGTCGCCCAACTGCAGAACGACGGCACCTGGGCGGACATCCCGGCGCTCGTCCTTCACGCGGTGTGGTGGGATGAGACCGGAGCCGGCGAGCAGGCCCGCTACGCGCTGATCAGCATCGACAAGGGGACGGTGGCTTCGGTCGACATTCACGATCTCTCCGAGTTCGTGGACGCGTCAGGCGAACCGGCGACCGTCGATGCGAACTTCAACCGCGAGCTTCTGAAGCATCCCGCCATCCTCGACGGACCGTCGGCCAACTCGGTCGATGTCGTGTTCGCGGATGCGCGGACCAACCTGTTCCATCGCGTGACGCTGCGGCCGGTCGCCGAGGCGCGCATTCACATCCCTGTTGGCCACTCGGGACCGGACACGCCGGCGTTCCTGGCGCCGGAATCCTTCGGCGCCGAGTGGTCGGGCAGCGTGACCACGATCTCCAGCCCGCGCGATCGCGAAAAGCTCCTCTTCTGCAGCACGACGGAGAGCGGCGTCACATACCTCGTGCACTCCCCGAACGGCTGGTCGGCGGTCAAGACGATCCCGACGAGCAGCACGCTGTCGGCCGACGCAGCGATCGCCGCGCTGATCAAGATGATCAGCAACGAATAGACGAACGCAGACGCGAATACGCAAAGCCGGCGAGGTTCGCCGGCTTTTTCATTTCCGCGTCAGATCTGCGGCTTCGACTTGGCCACCGAGGCGATGATGCCGACGCCGAGCAGAGCCAGCGCACCGATCGCGATCCAGACGACCGGCGCGTGCAGCATGTAGGCGGCGATGGCGATCGCCGCGATGAGAATCACCCAGCCAATGAAGGAGAGATTGAACCAGTTCACCGCGATTTCCTCCGCAATGCTTCCCAGCAATGGGAGTGCCTGAACAGGTGAATTGACCGGCGGACAGTTGCCCGTTACTCAAAAGAAAGCCCCGGCCGGAGCCGGGGCTCGATGACTTCAACGGACTTCTCTTACAGACCGTAGATGATGAACGCGATGACGAGCGCATAGATGACGAGCGACTCGATCAGCGCGAGACCGATGATCATCGCCAGTCGGATCGGGCCGGCCGCGCTCGGATTGCGGGCGATGCCTTCCACCGACGCGGCGATGGCCCGGGACTGTCCGATCGCTCCCGCCGCGGCGGCGATGCCGAGAAGGAACGCTGCCGAGACGACACCCCACTTGACTCCCGAAGCCGCCGTGTTCTGCGCCGCCGGAGCCTGGGCGAACGCCGAAACCGAGACGAGCGCCAGGACGACGAACATCATGATCGTTGTCTTCTTCACTTCTGATTCTCCTCCTTGTTTGAATTCCTCATCGTGTGTCGATGTCGATGCTCGATATCAATGCTCTTCAGTGGCGACCGCGCCGCTGATGTAGACCATCATCAGCATGATGAAGACGAAGGTCTGCAGGACCGCGCCGAAAATGCCCAGGGCCATCATCGGCCAGGGAACCACGAGGGGAATGAGCCCCATGAAGATGCCGGTGGCGGTGTGCTCACCGAAGATGTTGCCGAACAGACGCATGCCCAGCGAAAGGATGCGGGCGAAGTTCCCGATCATCTCGATCACGAACATCAGCGGCGCCAGCCACCACACCGGACCCATGAAGTGTTTCAGGTAACCGAGGCCGTGGGCGCGAAGGCCGAGCCAGTTGTAATAGAGGAAGGCCGTGATCGACAGCGCGAACGTCGTGTTGATGTTCGCCGTCGGCGGCTGCAGAAAGAAGAACAGGCCGAAGATGTTCGAGACGAAGATGAAGACGGCGAACGCGCCGATGATGTAGAGGAATCGGTCGCCGCCGTGACCGATGATGTCGCGCAGCAGGTCCTTCAAACCGCCGACCAGGAGCTCGAGCGTGTGCTGCAGCGGCCCGGGATTGTCCTTGCTGATGCGGCGCGCGGCGAGCGGAAAGACGACGCAACTGATCACCAGGACCAGCAGCGCCATGATCACGTGGTCAGGGATGGCCCAGGCGAACCCGAGGCGATGCCACAGCGCGTTGACGGGAGCGTAGAGAATTGAGTGTTCGTGTTCCATTCAGTCACCCGGCAAAACACTGCGGACCGTCGAGTACAGAGCTTCGCCGATGATTCCCACCACCACGATCGAGAATCCGAGCAACACACTTAACGCATGAAACCGGGCTACGAAGATTGTCACCAAGAGCGCCACACCGAGGAGAGCGAAGCGCGCCAGGGTGCGCAACGTGAGCCTCCGAGCGTGCAGGTGCGCCGCCGGCTGCAGGAGCGTATTCACAATCTCCTCCAGCCAAAGGAACGAGATCATAGTGACCGCTGCGCTGCAAGTCAATCCGATGAAACCGCGCCAGCCGTCCATGATCACGACCGGAATGGCGAACACGGCATAGGCCGCCAGCGCCGTCCGCCGGATGCGCCCGAGCACGCGCGCGTCGCGCTCCCATTCAGGAGCCTGAGGTGGGAGGTTCTCCTCCATCGTCCGCCATGCCCGTCCGGAAAAGATTCACGAACGCGGCCGCAATCCCCAAAATCGAAAAGATGATCGTGAACCACGGCTTGCTTCCGAAGAGGTGATCGAGGCCGTAGCCGATTCCGTAGCCGACGGCGATGGCCACCGGGAACATGATGCCGAGCGTCGCCGCCTGGTAGATCGCGTTGTATTTGGATTTCCTGTCGTCCACGAACTTTATCCCGAGCGCAGCGAGGGATCTATTGGGCGGCAGCGAGACGCGTGATTCGCGCGCAGCGGACGGCTCTCGCTGCCGCCCAGAAGATCCCTCGCTTCGCTCGGGATGAACTGACGGATGCCGAGCGTCGCCGCCTGGTAGATCGATTCGTAGCGCGACTTGCGATCATCAGGCATGTGCGCGTTCTCGCAATCCCGAGCGAAGCGAGGGATCTACTGTCCAACTCGCGTGAGCTGTGTTCCATGCATCGGTCTGGCCGGTTTGACAGTAGATCCCTCGCTTCGCTCAGGATTGACCAGACCAATCGAGCGTTCCACCTGTTTGATCAGCGGCGTCGGCAGGACACCGAACAGCAGAGTGATCGCGAGCGAGATCCCGGCCACGATCTTCAGCGCCGGCGTGATCGCCACCTCCGCCTCCCGCCCCTCGCGCAGATACATCGCCACGACGAGGCGCAGGTAGTAGAACATCGAGACGGCCGACATCAGCACGGCGATGATGGCCAGCCAGCCGAATCCCGACTGCACCGCGGCGGCGAACAGGTAGTACTTGCCGATGAACCCGGCCGTGGGCGGAATGCCGCCCAGCGAGAGCAGGAACATCACCATCGCGAACGCCCAGAACGGAGCGCGCCTGCTCAAGCCCTCGAAATCGTCGACCTGCTCGCCGGCATATTCGTGCCTGCGCATCATCAGCACCGTCGCCCAGATGCCGAGGTTCGCGAAGAGGTAGACGAGCGAGTAGAGCAGGACGCCGCGAATGCCGTACGTGTTCATGGCGATGATGCCCAGCATCGCGTACCCCGCGTGGCTGATCGACGAGTAGGCCAGCATGCGCTTCACGTTGTTCTGCGTAATGGCCGCGAGATTGCCGATGATCATCGACAGTGCGGCGATCACCGCCAGAACGTTGTTCCAGTCCAGCGAGAAGTCGTGCAGGCCGACGTAGAAGATGCGCGCGAAGATCGACAGCGCCGCCGCTTTGGAAGCGGTGGAGAGAAACGCGGTGATCGGCGTCGGCGCGCCTTCGTAAACGTCGGGAGTCCAGACGTGGAACGGCACCGCTGCGATCTTGAAGCAGAGGCCTGCGCCGAGAAGCATGATCCCGAACATCAGCGCGTCGTTCGTGATCATCGTGGACATGGCGGTGGAAATGGCGTTGAGGTTCATCGACCCGCAGACGCCGTAGATGAGCGAGATGCCGTACAGCAGGATCCCCGAGCTCACCGCCCCGAGCACGAAGTACTTCATCGCCGCCTCGGTCGACTTCATCTCGTTCTTGTAGTAGCCGGCCAGGATGTAGCTCGAGAGCGACATCAGCTCGAGGCCGATGTAGATCGTGATGAGGTGGACGCCGGAGACCATGAACATCATGCCGCAGAGCGCGAACGCGAGCAGCGAGTAGTACTCCCACGGCGAATAGCGCGACTCGCGGAGGAAGTCATCGGAGAGCAGCGTCACCATCGCCATGGCCGCGATGAAGAGGAGCTTGAAGTAGATCGAGAACGCGTCGAGTGCGAACATCGCCGCGAACGACCGCGTCTGGGGGATGGATTCGACGAGGTGCGAACAGACGATCAGCGAGATCGCCGTGATCGCGAGCAGAGCGATCATCGCCCACTTCGCCCCCGTGGAGCTCGCACGCCGGGTGACGACCGGCGCGATCAGCAGCAGCGACGCTCCGATCGAGACGATGATCTCCGGCAGGAGATAGATGACGTCGTTCCAGGTCATCGCGTTTCGGCGACCTCTTTCGCAGGAGCAGGACTCGGCATGGGCGGCGCGTTGAAGTAATTCGGATCGACCTTGCGGACGATGTAGTCGACCGGCTCCCTGATCGTCTCGAAGAAGATGCCCGGCGCGATCCCGATCCACACCATGCAGGCGACCAGCGGCAGGAGCGTCAGCAGCTCGCGGCGATTCACATCGTGCAGTGTCTTGTTCGCCGGATTGTCCAGCGGTCCCCAGAAGACTCGCTGGTACAGCCAGAGCAGATACGCGGCGCCGAGCACGATTCCGATGGAGGCGAAGACCGCCCACCAGATGTTGCGGTTCGCAACGCCGAGGAGAATCGTGAACTCGCCGATGAATCCGTTGAGCGCCGGCAATCCCATCGACGAGAGCGCGGCGATCAGGAAGAGCGTCGCGTACATCGGCATCTGCTTCGCCAGCCCGCCGTACTCCGAGATCATGCGCGTGTGCCGCCGCTCGTAGACGATGCCGACGAGAAGGAAGAGCGCGCCGGTCGAGATGCCGTGATTGATCATCTGCAGCACCGACCCGCGCAGCCCCATCGGATTCAGCGCGAACATGCCGAGCATGACGAAGCCCAGGTGCGAGACGGATGAGAAGGCGACGAGCTTCTTCATGTCCTTCTGCACGAGCGACACGAGAGCACCGTAGATGATGCCGATGATCGACAGCACGACGATCGGCACGACGAGCTGCTTCGTGGCGTCAGGAAGAATCGGCAGCGCGAACCGCACGAACCCGTAGGTCCCCATCTTGAGGAGAACGGCCGCCAGGATCACGGACCCGGCAGTCGGTGCTTCGACGTGCGCGTCGGGCAGCCAGGTGTGGAACGGGAACATCGGCACTTTGATGGCGAAGCCCAGGAAGAAGCCGAGGAAGATCCAGAACTGGAGCGAGGGCGGAATCAGATGTCCGATCTCGTGGTAGCGGAGCACGCTGAAGCTGTACCCGGCGTTCAGGCCGTTGATGTTGAGGAACGGGATGCCGGCGTCGTTGAAGAAGTAGAGCGCGAGGATCGACAGCAGCATCACCACCGAGCCGGCCAGCGTGAAGAGGAAGAACTTGATCGCCGCGTAGAGCTTCCGCGGCCCGCCCCAGATGCCGATGATGAAGTACATCGGCACGAGCATCACTTCCCAGAAGACGTAGAAGAGGAAGAAGTCGAGCGCGCAGAACGTGCCGAGCATGCCGGTCTGCAGCAGGAGGAGGAGCACGTAGTACTCCTTCTGCCGGAAGTCGATCGCGCTGAACGACGAGTAGATGGCGATCACGCCGGTGAGCGTCGTCAGGAGGATCAGCAGCAGCGCGATTCCGTCGATGCCGAAGGAGTACTGCACACCGAGCGCCGGGATCCAGTCGAATGTCTCGCGGAACTGAAAGTTCTCCACTCCCGCCTTCTTCGGATCGAAGTAGAGCCACAGCGGAATCGACACGAGAAAGTCGACGAGCGCGACGATCGTGGCGAAGCGCTTGATCGCCCCCGCATTGTCGCTGCGGATGAAGAAGACGATCAGCAGCGCCCCGATCAGCGGGAGGTACGTGATGATCGAGAGGATCGGGATGTTCGGGTTGTCGTAAATGCCCATTCGTCAGCTCTCAGCTCTCGGCTCTCAGCTCTTGGGACCTGCGCGTTGCTTCCCAGGAGCTCAGAGCTAAGAGCCCTCCCTCACGGTTTCAAAAACAGATACACCACTGCCATCAACACGATCCCACCGCCCATGATCATCGCGTAGTTCTGCACGACGCCGCTCTGCATGCGGCGGAACAGCCTGGAGCCTCCGCGCGCGCTGTCGGCCAGGCCGTTGACCGCGCCGTCGACGATGTACTGATCGATCAGATTCGACCCGTATCCGAAGACGAACAGCGTGACGTTGCGGATGCCGTTCACCAGACCGTCGACGATGTACTTGTCGAACCACGACAGGAAGAGGCTCAGCAACACGGTCCCGCGGATGACGGTCGCGTTGTACAACTCGTCGACGTAGTACTTGTTCTCGAGCAGCCTGTGGATCGGAGCGAACTGCGTCGCCAGCCGCCTGGGCGTCGCCCACTCCGGATCGCGCTTGTACCAGCGCCACGCCAGGAAGATGCCCGTGCCTGCGATCAGTACGGAGATCGCCATGAGGAGAATCTCCGACGCGACGGAAGCCTCGTGAAACTCGAAGTGCTCACCGCCGAGCGGCACGAGCACCGGCTCGAGCCAGCGCTGGAACGGCGTCGGATGCGATCCACCGAGCGCGGCCGGCCATCCGACGTAGCCGCCGATGATCGACAGCAGCGCGAGAATCAGCAGCACGCCGGTCATCGACAGCGGCGACTCGTGCGGTGCGTGCACATCCGCGTGATGGCCGTGTCCTTTGTCGAGATGCTCGTCGCGCGCGTGCGCGGGCTCCGACTCTTCCATGCCGGCGACCTTCGCGCCGCGGTACGTTCCCCAGAACGTCATGAAGTAGAGGCGGAACATGTAGAACGCGGTGAACCCGGCGGCAACCACGCCGATGATCCAGATCGGCGGCGAGAACGCGAACGCGCCGGCCAGGATCTCGTCCTTCGAGTAGAAGCCGGCCAGGAGCGGGACTCCGGCGATCGCCAGCGTCGCGATCAGCATCGAGATGTGCGTCCGCGGCATGGACTTGCGCAGACCGCCCATCTTCCGCATGTCCTGCTCGCCGCCGCATCCGTGAATCACGGAGCCGGCGCAGAGGAAGAGGCACGCTTTGAAGAACGCGTGCGTCATCAGGTGGAAGATCGCGGCAGTGAAAGCGCCGACGCCCGCGGCCAGGAACATGTAGCCGAGCTGCGAGACGGTCGAATAGGCGAGGACCTTCTTGATGTCGTTCTGCGCGACGCCGATCGTTGCGGCGAAGATCGCCGTGGCCGCGCCGATGATCGCCACCACCGCCATCGCCGTCGGCGACAGGCGGAACAGCGGATTCGAGCGCACGACCATGTACACGCCCGCCGTGACCATCGTCGCGGCATGGATCAGAGCCGACACAGGCGTCGGTCCGGCCATCGCGTCCGGCAGCCAGACGTACAGCGGAATCTGCGCGGACTTACCGCACGCGCCGACGAACAGCAGCAGGCAGATGGCCGTCGCCACGGACGCGTACGCGTGCGGATTCACGCTGATGAGCGCGAAGACCTTCGAGTAATCGGAGGTGCCGAACGTGTTGAAGATCAGGAACACGCCGAGGATGAAGCCGAAGTCGCCGATGCGGTTCGTGATGAACGCCTTCTTGCCGGCGTCGGCCGCGAAGTTCTTTTCGTAGTAGAAGCCGATCAGCAGGTACGAGCAGAGCCCCACGCCCTCCCACCCCACGAACATGACCATGTAGTTCGCTCCCAGGACGAGGAGCAGCATCATGAACATGAAGAGGTTGAGGTAGGTGAAGAAACGCGTGTAGCCCTTGTCGTGCGACATGTAGCCGGTCGCGTAGACGTGGATGAGGAACCCGACCCACGTCACGACCATCAGCATCGTGCAGGACAGCGGATCGATGCGGAACGCGAAGTCGACTGAGAAGTCGGAAAGATACCCGCCGGTCACATGGCCGAGTCCCGTGGAGATCCAGCCGTAGTACGCGTGCGTGAACGGATGATGCGTTCCGTGATTCACGTACGGGATGACCACGCCGAACGTCGCGATGAGCGCCGACAGCAGTGTCGACCCCAGAGCCACGATGTTGGTGATCGTCCGGTTCTTCGGCGCGAGCGGCGTGGCGAACGCGCGCACGCCGTTGACCAGCGCCCCGAGCGCGGGGAGGAGCGGGACGAGAAGAAGGAGTGTGGCCATCATTTATGCTGAGCGAAGCGAAGCATCTCCGGTTACACCGGCACTGCCGTCGCGGTGTAACCGGAGACCCTTCGTCGCTTCGCTCCTCAGGGTAGATGTGGAGCTAACCACTCAAACTCCTCGCCTCATCGACATTGATCGAGCTCTTCAGCCGGTACAACTGGATGATGATGGCCAGGCCGACGGCGGCTTCGCCGGCGGCGACGGTGATGATGAAGATCGCGAAGATCTGACCCTCCAGCGATGCCAGCCGGTGC
>Ga0210377_10002068_pt1 | contig 17840 bp, 18 predicted proteins | sample PLM4_65_b1redo_FD_155480 | JGI IMG/M metagenome (GOLD analysis project Ga0210377, IMG submission 155480) | Groundwater sediment microbial communities from an aquifer in East River, Colorado, USA - PLM4_65_b1 redo | ecosystem: Environmental > Terrestrial > Soil > Riparian zone | place: USA: East...
CTCGTTGGCGACGGTGGCGAGCGTGTGCGTGCTCTTGTCGAGCTTGGCGATGATCGGCGTCGTTTCCTTCGGAAGCTTCTCGGCGCGGTGACCGATGCGATCCTCGAGCATCAGCATGCGGTCCTGCAGTTCATCCGCGCGGTGCGAGGCGATCTTCTCGCTGCACGTGATGCGCGCGTTGCGGCCGTGCTCGCCGAGCCAGAGGCCCCAGCGGCCGAACATGCGTCCGGTGATGAAGAACACCTGCCAGAGAACCTGGCGCACGGGATGGCGCGCCGCCCACAGGAACATGACGACAAGGACGCCCCCCCAAAGCCAGTTGGGGATCCCAAAAAAATCGCCGCTCAGCCAAGCGGCAATGGACGACGGGCTACCCGTCGCCGGTGCGTTGTTGGTTTCTTCCACAGCGAGCCCTTCAGCTACGTGTGCCCGGCCCCTTACGTCACCCAAGCGCGATTCGGTGAGTCGATGCGGGCGGTAATGTGGCGGGCTTATTACAATAAGTTCATGGAATGGAGCGGGGTCTGTTTTTGTTGGCCTGAATGACACGAGGCATGGAGTCGCCTTCTCACAGGTTAAGCACTGCGGGGCCGGATTGGTCTGGTTGGGCTGAACTCCGGTCTGGCGGCGGCGCGCGGATGGGCTGGTCCGGATGAGAGGCATGCCCCGGAGCGAACGGCGGAAGCGAGAAACGCGGCGGCGAAAAACTTATTACAATTACAATTACAACAACCGCTGCCGACGGCGGAAAAAACGATGACGGCGGCGGCGGCAAGAGTCTGGTGCGGCGCAGCTCCTTCAGCTTCACCAGATGCCAGGCGAAGACCTGGAAGGTCATCCACTTGAGGATGACGGGCAGCATCATCAGCTCGGTGGGGCTGAGGCCGGTCTCCTGCTCGCGTGGGGTCTCCGTAGTGGTGGTCATGGCGGGCATTATGCGGCCGCTGGAGATGCTGTTGGCTGGATCTAAAGTTATCCCACAGCGCCGGCGCCGAGGTTCGGCGGGATTTGCTGGGATTTTCGCGCCGAAGATTTTTTCGGAGGGGGAGTTATCCGGTGGGATCGCGACGGTCAGGCCGCTGCGGCGCGGGCGTAGAGGATCATGTCGAGCGAGGGTGGCTCGGCGCTGGTGAGCAGCGAGAGGGCGGTGTGCGCCTGGCCGCGGTGATGCGTCTGGTGGTTGAAGACGTGGAGCAGGTCCGGCCACAGCTTTGATGTCACCGTATCGGGGCGCGTCATCATCCTGTAGGTGATCGGGCCTTCGAGCGCCGCCTCAGTCAGGCCGGCGGCGAAATCGGAGATGCGCTTGTCCTCGGCTTCGCGTGCTGTGCGAAGCTCCGCGAAATCGCGGTGCAGGATCGCGCTGAGCCTGTCGGGGTGGTCGCCGGTCCCGGTGAAGCGCTTCATCCAGACACGGTCGGCGACGAGGAGGTGGTTGAGCGTTCCGGCGAGGCTGCCAAAGAAGAGGCCTACGTCACGCCAGCGCTGCTCGTCGCTCAACTGGGCCGCCGCGTCATAGAGGCGTTGGTTGGCCCAGGCATTATAGCCGGCGAGGTGGCGGAACATTGCGAGCATCGTGGCGCCCTTTTGCAGACGCTCTTAGATAGGCGACGTGTGCCATGCGCGACAGATTGATCAATCGGAATCAATGCAGGCGGCAGCCTCCTAACGCCCCAGCTCCTTGGTCGCTTCTTCCACGCCCTTCACCGTCAGCGGGAACATGCGGTGGTGGCCGATGAGGTCGCGGATGAGTTCGGTGGAGCCGGAATATTCCCAGCCCGAGGGATGCGTCGGGTTGAGCCAGACAAGGTGCGGATAGATTTCGGCGAGGCGCTGGATCCAGATTGCGCCCGGCTCCTCGTTCCAGTGTTCGACGGAGCCGCCTGGGTAAGTGATCTCGTAGGGACTCATGGCGGCGTCGCCTACCACGATCACCTTGTAGTCGGCGGGATAGCGGTGGAGCACGTCCCAGGTCGGCATCTTGTGGACGTTGCGGCGGCGGTTGTCCTTCCACACGCCCTCGTAGATGCAGTTGTGGAAGTAGAAGAATTCGAGGTTCTTGAATTCGGTGCGCGCGGCGGAGAACAGCTCCTCGCACGCCTTCACGTGCGGATCCATCGAGCCGCCGATGTCGAGGAACATCAGGATCTTCACGGCGTTGCGGCGCTCGGGCCGCATGACGATGTCGATATAGCCTTCGCGCGCCGACTTGCGCACCGTGCCGTCGAGATCGAGTTCTTCCTCGGCGCCGTCGCGCGCCCATTTGCGCAGGCGGCGCAGCGCCACTTTCAGATTGCGCGTGCCGATCTCGACTGAGTCATCGAGGTTCTTGAACTCGCGCTTGTCCCAGACTTTCACCGCCTTCTGGTGGCGCGATTCCTTCTGGCCGATGCGCACGCCTTCGGGGTTGTAGCCATAGGCCCCAAAGGGAGACGTGCCGGCCGTGCCGATCATCTTGTTGCCGCCCTCGTGGCGCTTCTTCTGTTCGGCCATCCGCTGCTTCAGGGTTTCCATGAGCTTGTCCCAGCCGCCCATGGCCTCGATCTGCTTGCGCTCCTCCTCGGTGAGGAATTTTTCGGAGAGCTTCTTCAGCCATTCTTCCGGGAACTGGTGGACGTCGACGCCCTCCTCGAAACTGTCGAGGCCCTTGAAGACGTGGCCGAACACCTTGTCGAACCGGTCCAGATTCTTCTCGTCCTTCACAAGCGTGGCGCGGGCGAGATAGTAGAAATCCTGCACGTCGGAGCCGCCCGCACCCCCAAGCACGCCTTTGTCCATCGCCTCGATGAGGGTCAGGTATTCCTTGAGCGTGACCGGCACCTTGGCGGCGCGCAGCTCATGGAAGAAGTGCTGAAACATCAGGCGTCTCCGACAGAGACGGGCAGGTTAGCGCGCCTTTTCCGGAAGCGCAAAGCGGGGCCCTAGCCGGCGTCGGCGCCGCTTGGTTGCCTTGCGTCGTCCAGCGTGTGTGGGATCGGCGTATTGGTGAACGCGGGCCGCGCCTCGAACTTCGCAAGCTCCAGATCGAAATAGGGTGCGTCGTTCTGCCGGATCGAAATGTGCTTGGGCCACTTCACGCCATTGCTGATCATTTCACCGGTGAACTCGACAACCTGCGGGATCGGGGCGGCGCCTCCCTTCGGGTCGCGTACGCTGTCCGCGATCCGGACCAGCCTGCCTGATGCATCGAAGCGCAGGTCCATCGGCGGCGCCTTCGGGTGTTCGACATGCAGGTTTCGCGTGCCGTCCTTGCCCGGCGCCGTTTCGGTGACCTTGACCCCGGCGTCCTTGAGCGAGACCAGCGTCATCACACCGTAGAGCGCGAACTGCTGATTCTCGTGCGCCGCTTCCGCCTCCGGCATCGGCATCCAGCTCACGCGCGTGATCTGCCAGGCATGACCGCCCTCGGCCTGGATCGTCCGCGCCGCCTTCGGGCCGTCGGCCTTTGGCCAGCTGGTCGAGCGTGCATAGGTGAACGGGCGCACGATCGTGTCCATCGCGATCTCGGTTGTCTTGCCGCCGGCGTTGACGGTTGCCGATCCTGTCCAGGCCAGCTCTTTCGCCTGGCGCAGCGCAGCTTCCCCGCCGGCCGCCTTGATCGCTGCATCCAGCACGCTCGTCCCGGCGTAGGCGTCGGATGCGGCTGCTGCTGCCGGCGGGGCCTCGGCGCCCGGCATGGCTGCGCACGCGCCCAGCGCTGGAAGCGCGGCCAGGACTAGCCAACGGCTGAAACTGCTCATGAATTCACTCCCCATTCTCCGCGCCGGCGTGTAACTCGCCGATCAGTGGAAGGCTCTTAGCCCATCCACACACCCAATGCGAAGCCCGGCCGGCTTCACACCACCTTGAGCTGGATCAAGGACTGCGCCGAGGAGATCAGGGCCTCCTTCGCGGTTCGGAATTTTACCCCTAGAATACGTTCAGCCTTGGCGTGGCTGGCGTTCCGTTCGCGGCCGAGTTCGGTCACGGTCTGGCGATAGAGCGGCTGGAAGACCGCGATGAACCGGAGCAGGAAGTCCGGGACTTTTCGGGTCGGTATTTTCTTCGCGTATTCGGGAAACGCCTCGCGCAGGATGGCGGCGCAGTCGGCGAGCCAGACGAAATCGTTCGCGGCAATGAAGCGTTCGCCCGCGGCGGCGGGGGTCTCCATCGCGGCGACGTGGCAGGCGGCGACATCGCGTACGTCGACCAGGGTGAAGCCAAGGCGGGGCAGGCCGGGCGCCTTGCCGCCCAGGAGCTGGATGGCGATCTGCAGCGAGGCCGAGGTGTCGGGGGAAAGCGCCGGGCCAAGCACCGCGCCGGGGTTGATCGTCGCAAGCTCGAGCCCCTTGCCAGGACCGTTGACATATTCCCACGCGGCGCGCTCGGCGATCGTCTTCGATTTCGTGTAAGCGGTGTTGTCGGCGCCTTCGGGGTTGGACCAGTGGCTCTCGTCGACGACCTTGGGACGCTTGTCGCCCAAGCCGTATGCGATCGCCGCCAGCGAAGACGTCATCACAACGCGCTTGACGCCTGCGGCTTTCGCTGCGGCGAGGACGCGCAGCGCGCCGTCGCGGGCAGGGCGGATGAGGTCGTTCTCATCCTTCGGCATCACCTCGACGATCGGCGAGGCGATGTGCTGGACGAATTCGCAATTCTTTACGGCTTCGGCCCAGCCCTTGTCGGAGGAAAGGTCAGCCTCGACGAACTCGATCTCGGCGGCGCGTGGACTGTGCTTCGCGAGAATGGCCCTCACTTCGTCCGCGCGCTTCAGCGAGCGAAGCGTGCCGCGGACGCTGTAGCCCTTCTCAAGCAGTTGCAGGATGACGTGCTGGGCGATGAACCCCGACGCGCCGGTGACCAGAACCCGTGACGCCATGGTTTCTCCCCCGGCGGTTCAGCCGGCGCCGAACATGGAGGAGAAACTGACAGTGTCAAGTTTAGCGCTGGCTAGCCCAGCCGGCTGTTCAGCGTGCTGAACGTATCCTTCGCGTCGTAGACCCGCGGCGAGCCGGCGAGCTTCGGACCCGAGCCGATCACGATTTCCATCGAGTGTTCGTAGACCGTGCGGGTCTCGACCGATTCGCGCTGCGTCCGCGTCATCACCGGCACGACCGTCGTGGTGCAGCCGAGCAGACCGCACGAACGCTGCACGGCGTAGTCCGGCCCAAAGTCAGTCTCGATCGAATAGCGGTTCCTGGCGTTGGCATCGGTGTTGGCGTCGACGACCTCGAACCAGGCGCCGCCCTGTTCCAGGGTCAGCTGCGCAGCGCGCATCAGGGCGTAGTCCTGCACCTCAGCGGAGCTCATCGAGCGCGTGCCGGTGTAGTGCACGCGGTAGCGGTCCCTGGCGATCATCTGGTCGGAATAGCCGGCGGCGGTCGAGGAGGAGGCAGGCGCATAGCCGGGCCTCGAGGCGCACGCGCCCAGCGTGATGACCGAAGAGCACAGCGCGGCGAAAATGATGCGTTTCATGAAAGGGCTCCTGAAAGCGGGTGCAGTCCAACGCCAGCAAGTCCACGGGGCCAACGCGGACGCGGTAGAATCGCTCCCGAATTCGCCCATCCAGGTGCTTGGACGTTCGAGGCCGCGCTTTATTCCAGGCGAAGTTGCGGGACGACTGCGTTAACTGATCTTGCCCTTGAGGGAAGCCAGCGTCGCCTTGGCGTCATACTGCTTGGGCCCGCCCACGAGCGTTTCGCCCTTGCCCATGACGATTACCAACGTCTGCGTGTGGGCGCCGTCGATCTTGCTGGCGATCTCGAACCACTCATTGCCCTTGTCGAGAGTAAGCTGGGCGGCGCGCGCAAGCGTTCGGTCGGCGACGACGCCGGCCTTGGTCTCGGGCGAGCCGGTGTAGGTGACGCGGTAGCGGTTGGCGGCAACCATCTCGTCTGAATAACCGGCGCCGGGGCCCGGGCCGGCCGGGCCAGTCGGGAGCAATGAACAGGCGGAGGCGGCTAACAAGAGCGCGGCGGCGAAAAGGCGTTTCATCAAATGGCTCCTGAAATCGAGTGCGGCGGCGACGGGAATCATAAACCGGAAACACGCGCGCACGGGAACAGTTTCAAGCAGGCGTTAGACTTCCGTCAGGGAGAGGACGCCTGGAAATGCGGGGCCTGGCGCGCCTGGGTCTTCTGCTCGTAGGCGTAGGCGAGGCCGATGAGTTTTGCCTCCGACCATGCCGGTCCGAAGAAGGAGAGGCCGACAGGAAGATCGCGCACCTGGCCCATCGGCACCGTGATGTGCGGATAACCGGCGACGGCTGCGAGCATCGAGGCCGCGCCGAGGAAATGATCGCCGGTGACCAGGTCGGTCGCCCACGCCGGTCCGCCGGTCGGCGCAACGATGGCGTCCAGCTTGTTGTCGGCGAGGAGTTTGTCGATGCCTTCAGGCCCGGCGAAGCGCAGCGATGTGGCGCGGGCTTCGAGATAGGCCTTGTCGGTGAGAGTGGGCGCCTTCGCGGCTTCCTCGAAAATGTCCTGGTTGAAGAATTCGAGTTCGGCGGGCGTGCTGGCGTTGAACGCGATCAGGTCGGCGAGTGTGCGCGTCTTCACCGCTGCAGGCGTTGCGGCGAGATAGGCGTCGATGCCGGAGCGGAATTCCGCGAGCAGCACCTTGTATTCGGCGGCGGAGATCTCGCGACGCTTCGGAAGCTCCTTGATGTCTACCAGCGTGGCGCCGGCCTCGGTCAGCTCCGCGAGCGCCTGTTCGAAGGCGGCGTCGGTGGGCACATGATAGCCGGTCAGGAAGCGCGCAACGCCGATCCGCTTGCCCTGAAGCGCGTTGGGATCGAGCGCCTTGGTGTAGTCGGACTTGTGGGCGTCGGCGTCTTTTGTCGCCGGATCGGAGGGATCCGAGCCAGCGATGACGGTGAGGATGAGCGCTGCGTCGGCGACGGTGAGCGCCATGGGGCCGGCGGTGTCCTGGCTCGCGCTGATCGGGACGATGTGGGTGCGCGGCACCAGGCCGACGGTCGGCTTGATGCCGACGATGCCGCTGGCGGAGGCGGGGCACACGATCGAGCCATCGGTCTCGGTGCCGATGGCGGCGGGAGCAAGCCCGGCGGCGACGGCGGCGCCCGAGCCGGATGACGAGCCGCATGGGTTGCGGTCGAGCACATGCGGGTTTTTCGTCTGGCCGCCGACCGCGCTCCATCCGGAGGTCGAGCCGTTGGAGCGGAAGTTCGCCCACTCGCTGAGGTTCGTCTTGCCGAGGATGACGGCGCCGGCGGCGCGCAGGCGCGCGACCAGCGGGCTGTCGCGGTTGGCGAGGTTGTCCTGGAGGGCGAGCGATCCTGCCGTGGTCGGCATCGGATCGCTGGTTTCGATATTGTCCTTGAGCAGGATCGGGATGCCGTGCAGCGGTCCCCGGTCGACGCCGCCCTTGCGCAGGCTGTCGAGCGATTGCGCGTTGGCGACGGCGTTGGGGTTTACGGCGAGGACGGCGTTGAGCTTCGGCCCTGCGTCATCGACCGCGGCGATGCGGTCAAGATAGGATTTTATCAGCGCCTCGACGGTGATGGCGTTGGAGGAGATGTCGGCGCTGAGCTGGGCGATCGTTTTCGGCTCGGCGGCCAGCGCGGAGAAATCCCCCGGGGCGGCGGCCTCCGGCGTCTTCGCGGGTTGGCAGGCGGCAAGCACGGTCACGGCTGCAGCCATCAGATGAAATCCGCGCATCGATCCCTCCCGCCGCCGAGCAGGTAGAACAGCATCGCGTGGGTCCGAAGTCGAGAGCGGGTGAGGTCCTAGCTGTTCTCGCGTCGCGCCAAAAACGCGAGGCGTTCGAAGAGTTGGATGTCCTGCTCGTTCTTCAAGAGAGCGCCGTGCAGGGGAGGGACCAGCTTGTTGGGGTTCTTCTCGCGCAGCGTCTCGACGTCGATGTCCTCCGACATCAGGAGCTTGAGCCAGTCGAGCAGCTCGGAGGTCGACGGCTTCTTTTTGAGGCCGGGAACTTCCCGCATGCGGTAGAAGGTGGTGAGCGCTTCGGCGACCAGGCGCTTCTTGATGTCCGGGAAGTGGACATCGATGATCTGGTTCATCGTCTCGTTGTCCGGGAACTTGATGTAGTGAAAGAAGCAGCGGCGCAGGAATGCGTCGGGCAGCTCCTTTTCATTGTTGGACGTGATGATGACGACGGGGCGCACCTTGGCCTTGATCGTCTCGTCGAGTTCGTAGACGTAGAACTCCATGCGATCGAGCTCCTGCAGGAGGTCGTTCGGGAATTCGATGTCGGCCTTGTCGATCTCGTCGATCAGCAGCACGGGGCGCTTGGGCGCGGTGAACGCCTCCCACAGCTTGCCCTTCTTGATGTAGTTGCGGATGTCGCGGGCGCGCTCCTCGCCGAGCTGGCCGTCGCGCAGGCGGGCGACCGCGTCGTATTCATAGAGGCCCTGATGGGCCTTAGTGGTCGACTTGATGTGCCATTCGATGATCGGCATGCCGAGCGCGCGGGCGACCTCGATCGCCAGCATGGTTTTGCCCGTGCCGGGCTCGCCCTTGACCAGCAGGGGGCGTTCCAGCGCCACGGCTGCGTTGACCGCGACCCTGAGGTCGTCGGTCGCGACGTAATGGTCGCTTCCCTCGAAACGCTTGACGTCAGACATCGGCTGGAACCCCGCTAGGACAGTAAACAGCAGGTTAGAGCGGATTTCCGTTGACGTGAAAAGCGGCGTCGCGCCACAGGCGCGGACATCGGGCAGTAGGCATTAGGCGGTGGGCAGTGGGCAGTGGATCGTCGGTTTGCCAACCAGTCCTACTGCCTAATGCCCACTGCCCAATGCCAATCTGCGCACCTTTCCCCATCGGCAACGCTGATTACTCCCGGGCAAGCAAAACTTAAGAAAGCGCGGCTAGACCCCTTGTGCGGCCACGTCCAGACTCCTGGTCATTGGGGGGTAAGACCGGCCGGGAGGACTTTTATGCCGCTCAAACTTTCGCTCAAGCCGGGCGAACGCTTTGTCGTGAACGGCGCGGTCCTCCAGAACGGCGACCGCCGCGCCGTGCTGCTGCTGCAGAACAAGGCGTCCATCCTCCGCGAGAAGGACATCATCCAGCCAGAAGACGCCAACACGCCGGTCCGGCGGATCTATTTCCCGATCATGATGATGTATCTCGAGCCGCCCGAGGCGAACCGCTATTACGACGAGTTCGTGGTGCGCCTGAACGAGTTCATGGGCGTCATCCGCTCCACCGACATTCTCAAGGAATGCGTCTCCCTCTCCAGGGAAGTCATGGCGCAGGACTATTACAAGGCGCTCACCAGGTGCCGGAAACTTCTCGTTTACGAACAGGGATTGCTAGGCAATGTCCATCCAGGCGTACCAGACGACAGCGCAGGCGACTGAAGGTCCGCGCCAGACCGAGTATCGCGCCTTTGCGCTGGCGACACGCGGCCTGATCGACGCGGCGGCCCTGCCCGTGAGCGAGGTCGGCCGGCGCGCCGAGGCGCTGGCGAAGAACCGCCGGCTGTGGCTCCTGCTTGCCGCCGACTGCGGGGCAGAGGGCAACCAGCTGCCGCACGGCCTGCGTGCGCAGATCATCTCCCTGTCGATCTTCGTCGACCGGCATTCCAGCCAGGTGGTGAGGGAAGGGGCTTCGTTCGACGTGCTTATCGACATCAATCGCACGATCATGCAGGGGCTTTCACCTTCCGTAGCGACAGTTGCTGCGCCGCAATACTGAATTCGACAGTATTGGTTAGCCGCGCGGCAATACTTTTATTACCGCGCGGACACCTCTGATTAAGACGTTTCCGGCAGTCTGGCGAAATGTTGGCGCAAAATGCGCTGGCGGCCGATCAAAATGATCGGTCTTCGACCCCAGAACGGAGACTGTTTGCCATGCTTAGCATCAACTCGAACTATGGCGCGTCCATCGCGCTCCAATCCCTCAACTCCACCAACAAAGAACTCAACGAAGTCCAGAACCGCATCAGCACCGGTCTCAAGGTGTCGAGCGCCAAGGACAACGGCGCCGTGTTCGCGATCGCGCAAGGTCAGCGCGCCCGCATCAGCGCTCTTTCTTCGGTCTCGGACGGCATCAACCGCGTCAGCAACGTTATCGACGCGGCGCTGACGGCCGGCACCTCGGTCTCCGATCTGCTGAACCAGCTGAAAGCCAAAGCGGTCGCCGCCCAGTCGGCCGACCTCTCGCAGACTCAGCGTGACGCGCTCAACGGCGACTTCCAGCAGCTGCGCAACACGATCAATACCGTCGTGGGCACGGCGACCTTCAACGGCGCCAACCTGATCGACAACACGACCGCATCGCTCAGCGTTCTACAGTCCGACCTCGATACGGGCACTGGCGCCGGCAACGTCGCCACCGTCACGGGCGGCGCTCAACCCGTCGGCGCTCTGACCCCGGCGCGTTCAGACCTTATGATCGACGCATCGGAAGCCTGGGCCGCCGCCAACACGATGGTCGCCAACGACTACGTGGTGTTCACGCAGGCCGGCAACACCTACGCCGTGCAGGTTACCGCGACGACCACGATCCAGGAATTCGTTGACGGCGTTAACGCCGCCACCGGTGGCCGGATCACGGCGTCCTACGACGATGCTACGGGCATTCTGAGCTATCAGGCGACCGCAGCGGTCGCGACCATGCCCTTCTCGGTCGACATTGACACCAACGCCACGGCGACCGGCACCGCCCGCATCTCGACCTTCGTCAACGGCAACGCCGCCGCTACTTCGGTAGCCGCGACTGACCAGGCCGACACGCGTCCGACCTCGACGGCGGTAATCGTCGGTTACGACCTCCGCGTCGGCGGCACGGGCGCTCTCAACAGCCTCCTGGCCCTCGACATCGGCGGCGCGACCACCGCAGGCGCGACGACCGCGGTTGCGGCTCTGACCACTGCGATCACGGCCCTCAACACGAACCTGGCCACGCTGGGATCGCAATCCAAAGCCCTCGACGTCCAGAACTCGTTCTTGTCGAAGCTTTCGGACACGATCGAAGCCGGCCTGAGCAACCTGGTTGACGCCGACCTCGCGAAAGAAAGCGCCCGCCTCCAGTCGCTGCAGATCAAGCAGCAGCTGGGTGCGCAAGCCCTCTCGATCGCGAACCAGTCGCCGCAGCTGATTCTCTCGTTCTTCCGCTAAACCCGGAAAGGGGCCGGCTGCTTCGGCAGCCGGCCCCACCGGTTTTCGGGCGGACTTATTTCCCGTCTTCTCCATTGATCTCGCCCGGGTCCGGTCTCGCCGGCGCCCAAGGGCGGCGCTGTGTGGGAAGCGCTCTAAACAGACGCAAAGGCGGGCTGGTGGGACGGCGGGCAGGCAGAAAGCCTTGCCCGCCATTCCCCGTTTTGACCGGGCAAGATCTGCCGGGCCGACTCATTCCTGCCTAGCTTCCCCAACCGGACGGCCCTCGCCGTTAACCGTTGAAAGCCCGTAGTTACGGGGCTTTTCCCCTTATCCGTTAATGTTTCCGGACTGGCACGCAGCTTGTACCTGCGAGCCCGACCGACGCCCGCACTGGGCGTGAGTGAACTGACGGAGCTGATCCGATGCTGAGCGTCAACACGAACTACAGCGCGATGATTGCGCTCCAGAATCTCAACTACACGAACTCGGACCTCGAGACCGTGCAGAACCGGATAAGCACCGGCCTGAAGGTGGCGAACGCCAAGGACAATGGAGCGGTCTTCGCGATCGCCCAGGGCCAACGGGCCCGCGTAAGCGGCCTCGCAGCCGTCCGCGACGGCATCGATCGCGCCATCAACGTGGTCGACTCGGCCCTCAACGCCGGCACCAAGGTTTCGGACCTGCTGGTCCAGCTCAAGGCCAAGGCAGTCGCCGCCCAGTCGGAAGATCTTTCCGCCTCGCAGCGCGACGCCTTCAACGGCGACTTCAACCAGCTCCGCAACACCATCAACACGATCGTGAGCACGGCGACCTTCAACGGCGCCAACCTGGTCGACAACACGACGCCCTCGCTTCGGGTCCTGCAATCCGACCTCGACACGGGCATCGGCGCTGGCGACGTTGCGACCGTCACCGGCGGCGCTCAACCCGTCGGCGCCCTGACCCCGGCGCGTTCGGACCTGATGATCGACGCATCGGAAGCCTGGGCCGCCGCCAACACGATGATCGCCGACGACTATGTGGTGTTCACGCAAGCCGGCAACACCTATGCCGTGCAGGTCACTGCGACGACCACGATCCAGAACTTCGTTGACGGCGTCAACGCCGCCACCGGCGGCCGGATCACGGCGTCCTATGACGATGCCACCGGCATTCTGAGCTATCAGGCGACCGCAGCGATCGCGACCGCGCCCTTCTCGGTCGACATCGACACCAACGCCACGGCGACCGGCACCGCCCGCATCTCGACCTTCGTCAACGGCAACGCCGCCGCTACTTCGGTGGCCGCAACTGACGCGCCCGACACGCGTCCGAGTTCCACGGCGACCATTCTGGGCTTCGACCTCCGGGTCGGCGGCACGGGTCCGCTCAACTCGCTGCTGAACCTCGACATCGGCGGCGCCACCACCACGGGCGCGGCGGCCGCGGTCGCCGCCCTGGACACGGCCATGACCACGCTCAACTCGAACCTCGCCACGCTGGGGTCTCAGTCGAAGGCCCTCGACATCCAGCAGGGGTTCCTCGCGACGCTGTCGGACACGGTTGAGAAGGGCGTCTCGAGCCTTGTCGACGCCGACCTCGCGAAAGAAAGCGCCAAGCTCCAGTCGCTGCAGATCAAGCAGCAGCTGGGCGCGCAGGCCCTCTCGATCGCCAACCAGGCGCCGCAGGTCCTCCTGTCGCTGTTCCGGAACTAGGGTCGCCCGCTAAAAAACCTTCTACGGTCAAAGCCGCCCCGCTTTCAGCGCGGGCGGCTTTACTCCTTCGGGGCCTCCGGAAACCATCTGTTAACGTTCACTAACGAAGACTGACCCCTCATTGACGATTCGTTCACCAACGAATCGGCCCCGCGGAGAGGGTCATGGTCGACAGGCTCAACAATTCGACCGGCGTGCTAGGCGCACTCAAATACCTCCAGTCCTCGACCCGCGATCTGGCGGAGACCGACAAGCGCATTTCTTCCGGCCTCAGGGTGAATTCACCCCGGGACGACGTCACCGCCTACCATACCGCCGCGATCATGAAGGCGCAGGGCAGCTCGCTCAATGCAGTGACGCTGAGCCTCGGGCGCGCCGAATCGATCTCGGACACCGCGATCGCCGCCGCCGAGCAGATCTCGAAACTGCTGATCCAGATGCAGGACTCGGTCGTCGCCGCGATGAACGAGGATCTCACCGACGACCAGCGCCAAGCCTATATGACGAAGTTCGCTGGCCAGAAGAAACAGATCGAGGTCTTCGTCCACAACGCCTCGTTCGACGATTCCAACATCCTCGACGGATCGAAGCCCAACGGCGTCAGCTTCATCGCCGATTCCGACGCCAACGTGACGCTCACGCTAGCGGGACGGAATTTCCTCCCCGGAATCGGGATCGTCACGCTCGAGGACGACAACGACCTCCACACCCCGCAGAACGCCGCCGAAACCAAGAAAGAGCTCGACCAGTCGATCAAGAATGTCGGCGAGCAACTCGCCGCGATGGCGGGCGAGCGCAAGCGCATCGAGGCGCAGATGGGTTTCGTCTCCAAGCTTGCCGATGCGCTGGCCGCAGGCGTCGGCCGGATGGTCGACACTGACCTTGCCGCCGAAAGCGCGCTGATCCAGGCGCTGCAGGTGAAGCAGGAGCTGAGCGCCCATGCGGTCGGGATTGCTAACAGCGCGCCAGAGACGTTGCTCTCGCTGTTCCGCAACTAGACCCGCGCGGCCATGCTGAACGAGCTCCAAGTCGAACAGGCGGTCGCGGCCTTCGTCACTTTCTTCGTGGTGATCGATGCGGTGGGCGTAGCCCCCGTGTTCGCCTCGCTGACTGCGCCGGGCGGGGCGGCCTATGCGCGGCGCATGGCGATCAAGTCGAGCGTCGTTGCGACCATCATCATGTTCTTCTTCGCGTTCGCGGGCCCGTGGCTGCTCGGCCATCTCGGCATATCGCTGGATGCATTCCGCGCCGCCGGAGGGGCTCTTCTTTTCCTAATCGCCATCGAAATGGTGTTCGAGAAACGCCAGCAGCGGCAGAAGAGCAGGGCCGACCAGGTGCTGGCCGAGGAAGAGGCCGCCGGCCGCCTCGACGACATTTCGGTCTTTCCGATCGGCATTCCGATGATCGCAGGGCCCGGCTCGATCGCAACCGCGATGCTCTACATGCAGAATGCGGGATCTGACCCGGTCTCGATCGGCATCGTCTCCGCCGCGATCGCCGCCAACCTCTTGCTGACCTGCCTGATCTTTTTGGCGGCCGGGCCGCTGATCAGGGTGATGGGACAGAGCGTCGCCGGCGCGGTCACGCGGATCTTCGGGGTGATCCTCGCCGCGCTCGCGGTTCAGCTGATGATCGACGGGATCATCGGCGCGTTCGGCCTTCAGGTTGCAGGCTAGCCGGCTGGATAGTGCGCTATCGGAGAGCGGGCTCGTCCATCAGGTAGACCGCGCTCACTTTCTTCGGCTTGTGCCGCGTGAACGATTTCCAGAACACCGACAGCGAGATGAAGCCGAGCAGGGCGAAGCAGGCGAGCAGCCCCGCGATCTGCAGGCGCAGCGCGTTGTTCCAGGTGATCACCGTGCGGGCGGTGTCGAGCAGGTGTTCGCCATCATAGCGCGCGAGCGCGACGGCGCGGTCGCCGCCGGCCTGGGCGACGAGGCGGGCGCGGCGGAGATCGGCGCCGTCCTTCACCTGGGAGAGGATCGCAACGGCGGAGATCGGCGAGGTGTCGCGCGCGATGTCGCGCAGGATGCGGAGATCGGAGAGGACTGACTCCAGCGCTTCGCGGTCGACGCTCGACTTGAACACGCTTTCGACGACGGCCGGGCCGGTCGCGCCGTAGCCGTATTCGCTCTGGAACTCGCCTTCGAGCAAGCGCTTCAGCTCCTGCGGCGGAGCTGCTTCGTAGAGCTTGCGTTCGAGATAGAGTTCGAACGCCGTGTCGAGGCGCTGCGCGCGGCGGGCCGACAGGGCGATCGAGGCGCCTTCGCGGGCCTCTGCATCGGCGAGGATCAGGCCGACGCCCGCAAGCGTAAACGCGAATTCGTCGATCCGGTCCTTGCGGGCCCAGCGCGCCGCCGTCATCGACAGGTCGCGCAGGTCGCCCAGTATGTTGAACTCGGAATGGCCGCTATCTTCCTCGGCGCTGGCCAGTTGAGCTGTCTCGGCCGCTTGCGGCGAAGCGGCCGCGACGGCGGCGGCCGGGGCGGTGTTGCTGAACATCGACATGATCGAGGCGCTGCGGCGCTCGTAGGCGTCCTGCACGTCCTCGGGCAGATAGGCGACAGCAGCGTCGATCAGGGCCCGTTCGCCGGTTTCGTCGGCGACCGCTATGCGAGCCTTCAGCGCATCGCCATCCGATCCGCCGAGCATGGCCGGGGCGGCCAGCAGGAGGCCGTTCACGGTGGTCATGTCGCCGGCTTCGATCTCGTCGCGGACGAAGCCCGACCAGACTTCGCGCGGCGCGCCATTGCCGCTGGATGACAGTCGCTGGAATCGCGTGTCCATCGCCTGGCGGGTCGCGGCGAGAGCTTCGGATGTCGCTTCGTAAGCCGGACGCTTGTCGCCATACGCGGTCGAGATCGCGCGCGCCGCTATGAAAGGCGACAGGCAAATAGATGCGTTGAAGATGAGTGCGGCATATGCCGCGAACGGCAGTCGGCGCTTGCGACGGCGATTCATCGAGCCCGCTTCCGTAATCTTACTGGTGACCCCAACGAGCATCGCGCCCGAAGGTTCACAAGGCGCGCCCCCGCCTTGCTCCCTTTGTTTTCCGGGAGGGCGGAGAGATCAAGTGGGCATGGCGCCCCAGAGTTAAAAAATATCACAACCTGAATGTCGCAGTTCGACGTTTCGGCCCCAAAACGCTGTAAATCAGGCCTTGGCATCCACAGCGAGCCCCGAGGCCTCCTGGCGAGCTTGCGGATTCACCATGCCGCCTCGCCCGTACGCTGCAGGTGCGCTTCGGGCGGAGGCGATCTCGGAGGCGATGGAACGGACCAGTCCTTCGGTCACGTGTTTCATTGCGGCCAAGGAACGGGCGTGGGTTTCGAGCACGGTTTCGAGGCCTCGCGCGGCTTCACGCAGCGCCGCCTTGCGCTCGGGCGCCACGCCGGCAAGGGCCGCCGGATTGGCCTTGATCTGGGCGACCTCGAGCCGCCAGCTGTGGGCGAGGCGCTCCTTTTCGTCCCAGTCGGCCGAGGCGCCGTCGAGCCGTTTGGCGTTGAGCGCTTCGATTTCGGCGCTGACGAGGGCGATCAGGCGCTTTGTCATCGCAAGGAGCTGCTCGGCTCTTTCGGAGGCGGAATTGGCGGAGGCGGAATTGGCGGAGGCGGAATTGGCGTTGTGGGTTGGCGGGGTCATTCGAGTCCCTGCAGGCGGAGGATTTCTTTCAGCACAGCATCGCCTATGCCAACCCCGCCGCCCCGGGCGACGGCATCGGCGTACTGGTCGAGCAGCATCGGGCGGAACACCTGTTCACCCTGGCCGCCGCCGAACGGGCCATCCGTCTCGAGGCCGGAGAACATGGGCTGAAGCATTTCGGTGATGAACATGCGCTCGAACTGTTTGGCGACCGCCTCGGCCTGCGCCCGAGTCGTTATGCCGGAAACATCTGTCGGAAGCGCCGCCTTGCGCTGGCTGAGTATGTCGACCGGAGGAGGGGTGAGGGCGATATCGGCCATCACATCAGCTCGATTTCAGCCTGGAGAGCGCCGGAAGCCTTCAGCGCCTGCAGGATGGAGATGAGGTCGCGCGGAGATACGCCGAGCGCGTTGAGCCCGCCGACAAGCTCGCGCAGCGGCACGCCTTCGCCACCGACCATTGCAAGGTGGGCGGTGTCCTCGCTGACGGCGATGTCGGTCTGCGGAACGACGACCGGCTTGGCGCTGGTAAAGGAGTTGGGCATCGCGACGCCGGGGGTCTCCTGCACCTGGATGGTGAGGTTGCCCTGCGCGATGGCGACGGTGGAGACGCGGACATTCTCGCCCATCACGATGACGCCGGTCGTCTCGTTGATGACGATGCGCGCGGGCTGGTCGGGCGCGATTTCGAGCAGCTCGATCTGCGAGATCAGCGAGGCCATGTCGTGGAAGCTCGGCGGGCGGCGCAGGCGCACCGTGCCGGGATCGGTCGCCGAGGCGGCGTTCGAGCCGACGAAGGCGTTGATCGCAACCGCCACGCGGCTCGCGGTCGTGAAGTCGGGATTGCGCAGCGCAAGCCGCAGCTCGGTCTGGGCGGCAAAGTCGAAATTCAGTTCGCGCTCGATCAGCGCGCCGCTGGGAATGCGGCCGTTGGTGGGAACATTGCGCGTGAGGGAAGAGCCGGAATTGCCCGAGGCGGTGAAGGATCCGACGGCGACCGAGCCCTGCGCCATGGCGTAGACTTCACCATCGGCGCCGCGCAGGGGCGTCGCGATCAGGACGCCGCCTTCCAGGCTTTCCGAATCGCACATCGCCGAGATCGTCACGTCGATCCGGCTGCCATTGGTGGAGAAGGGCGGGAGGTTCGCCGTCACCATCACAGCCGCCGCGTTCTGGGTGTTGAGCGTCGCGTTGCGGGTGTTGATGTCGAGCCGCTCCATCATGGATGCGAGGCTCTGGCGGGTGAAGGCGCAGTTGCGGAGCGAATCGCCGGTGCCGTTGACGCCGACCACGACGCCATACCCGAGCAGCTGGTTGTCGCGCACGCCTTCGACATCGAGGATGTCTTTCAGGCGCGTGCCGGCGCCGACCGGCGTGATCGTCGCCAGGATGACGGCAAACAGAGCAAGGATACGGACGAGCGCGCGCATATAG
>Ga0210377_10002070_pt1 | contig 17835 bp, 19 predicted proteins | sample PLM4_65_b1redo_FD_155480 | JGI IMG/M metagenome (GOLD analysis project Ga0210377, IMG submission 155480) | Groundwater sediment microbial communities from an aquifer in East River, Colorado, USA - PLM4_65_b1 redo | ecosystem: Environmental > Terrestrial > Soil > Riparian zone | place: USA: East...
CCCGCCGTGTCGAGCCGCACGGCGCGGCGCACCGGGTCAGTCACGCCGGTCAGCTCGATCGTGATGGTATGCACGCTGTCCAGCCGGTGGATGGCCGACTCCGGGCCGATGACGGTGACGAAGGCGGGCTCGACCGCGATGCCGCCCAGGATCGCGTAGCTCGAGTCCGGCACGATCCGGACCCGCGGCACCACCGGTACCACCCGGCGGGCTACGTCGTCCAGCAGCACCGTGATGGCCCGCGGTTGTACGTCCTGGGCCCGCACGTTCACGTTGCGCCGCACCACGAGATCTTCGGGCGACAGGACCAGCGTGTACTCGTTGCCCGACAGCGTATCGGGCAACACCCGCCGGATGGTGGGCGGCGACGAGTAGAGCTTGATCAGCTCGCGGGTGGGCCCCACGTACACCGCCTGCACCTGGGGGATCGCGCCTCGGAGCGCCCGCCCGGGCGGCGGCTCCACCTGGAGTGCCACCGGCACGAGCTGGGTGGTGGGCTCCTCCGCCGCCACCGCGGCCCACAGCACGCCCGAGAGGACCAGCGCCGTGAGCTTGACCGGCCAGTTGGTGACGATCCAGCCGCGCACGACCGTCAGCCGGGACTTACTCGCCGGCAAGCAGCCTCCGGAACAGGGCCTTCTGCGCGGGATGGTCCCACTCGGTGGCGCCGATCACCTTCTTGACGATGGTGCCGTTGCGGTCGAGCACGAAGCTCTCCGGCACCCCGGTGGTCTGGTAGATCTGCTGGATGCGGCCCGACTTGTCGTGCAGCACGGCGAAGGTGAGGTGCCGCTCGTCGATCCACTTCCGGACGCTCTCGGCGTCTCCCTGGTCAATGCTCACCGCTACGATCTTGAGACCTCCCGGCCCCAGCTCATCGTGGAGGCGCTGCATGGCGGGCATTTCCTGCTCGCACGGCGCGCACCAGGTGGCCCAGACGTTGAGCAGCACCACCTGGCCGCGGAGGTCACGCACCGCCACCGTGTCGCCGCCGTCGAGCGTCACCATCGTGGCGTCGGGCGCGGGGCTGCCGGGCTCCACCCGCCCGATCTCGGGCGTGAGCAACCACGCCGCCCCCAGCCCGAACGCCAGCACGCCGAGGATGACGCCGACCGCGATCCACTGCCCCCGGTTTGCCATGTCTGCTCCTAGACCGACGCCGCGGTCTTCCGTCTCAGGTCCCGGACCGCTTTGGCCGGGTCCTGGGCCCCGAACACCGCCGATCCGGTCACGAACGTGTCGGCCCCGGCCCGGTGCGCGGTAGCGATGGTGTCCGGCGTGATGCCGCCGTCTACCTCGAGCCAGACGCCCTTACCGTGGCGGTCGAGCAGGGTCCGGGCCCGACGGATCTTGTTGGTCGAAGCCGGAATGTAACGCTGGCCGCCGAATCCGGGGTTCACGGTCATGAGGAGCAGGAGATCGAGGTCGTCCAGCACCTCCTCGGCGTGGACCAGGGGGGTGGCGGGGTTCAGGGCGAGGCCGGCCCGCATGCCCAGCTCGCGCGCCTGGGCCAGCTGCCGTTGCACGTGGCGGGTGGCCTCCGGGTGCAGGGTGAAGATCGATGCGCCCGCGTCGGCGAACGGCTTGAGATAGCGCTCCGGGCCTTCGACCATGAGGTGCACGTCGAGCGGCAGGGTGGTGGCCTTGCGCGCCGCCGCGATGACCGCGGCGCCGAACGTGAGGCTGGGCACGAACCACCCATCCATCACGTCCACGTGGATCAGGTCGGCTCCGCCCTCCACCACCCGGGCGATGTCTTCCGCCAGCCGGCCGAGATCGGCGGCCAGGATGCTGGGGGCGATGCGAACGTTCCCGGTCATTGACCACTCCGCGCCACGCGCACGTGGACCGCCGTGCCCGGCGCCGACAGGGTGCCGGCGGACGGCTCCTGGTAGAAGATCTCGCCGGGTGCCACGTCCGCGTCCGACGGTGTCTGGCCAAACCACGTCCCCAGCACCAGCCCGGCCGTTTCGAGCGCGAGCCGGGCTTCTTCCAGCGAGAGTCCCTTGAGCGACGGGACGCGGATCGTGGCGGTCCCCACGCTCACCACCAGCGTCACCGACCCACCGGGCGTCAGGGCGGCGCCGGCCGGCGGCCGGGTATTCACCACCACGTTCTTGGGCGTGGGCGCCTGGGTGGACTCCGTGGACCCCACGCGCAGTCCGGCCGACTCGATCAGCAGGCGGGCGTGCTCCGCCTCGTACCCGGCGACGTCCGGCACCGGGATGCGGCGGGGCCCGTCACTTACGGTGAGCGTCACGTCGGTCTGCTCGGGCGCCACCACCCCCGGCGGCGGCTCCTGCCACACGACGATCCCCGCCGCCGCCGTGGGATGCGCTTCGTGGGTCACCGCCCCCACCCGCAGCCGCTCCGCAGACAGCCGCTCCCGCGCCGCGGCTTCCTGCAGGCCGATGACCCGCGGCACCGACCGGTTGGCCGCGAAGATCGGGGCCGGGAAGAAGACCAGCGCTGCCATCAGGTAGCCAACCAACAGCGTGCCCAGGAAGACGCTCCCCGCCACCAGCCCGAACTGGCGATCGCGGACGTACGCCGGGACCGGGATCGCGGCCAACCGGCGCAGGAAAGGACGCCCGCCCGTCGTGCCCGTCGCGCCCGTCGCTTCGTAGTCTCCAAACCGCGGCGCATCGGGCACGAGCGACTTGGCCGCGTCGTCGTCCGGGGGGGCGGGGAGGAAGCGGCTCTTCAGGAAATCGAGCAGGCGGGTGATGGCGCCGCCGCTCGCGAAGCGTCGGCGAATCTTCAAGTCGCGCGCACGAGCCGGGCGGCATAGCCGCCGTCCGTTCCACGATCCGGTGGGAACACGAACAGATCATCCGCGCTGCGGCGGAACTCGGGGTGTCGCGCGAGGAAACCGTCCACCTGGTCCTGATTCTCCTCCCGCTCCAGCGAGCAGGTCATGTACGCCAGCAGCCCGCCCGGGGCTACGGCGGGGGCCACGGCATCGAGCAGCGCGCGCTGCAGCATGGCCAGCCGCTCGAGCCGGCGCGAGTTCAGCCGCCACCGCCCGTCCGGGTGCCGCGCCAGGGTGCCCGAGGCGCTGCACGGGACGTCCAGCACCACCGCGTCGAACGTCATCGGGCGGAACGGCGCCGCCAGGGCGTCGGCCCGCAACAAGGTGGCGTCCGGTCCCGCCCGGCGCACGGTCTCGGCCAGACGGGGCAGGCGCTCGGCCCGGACGTCGGACGCCACCACCCGGCATCGCGTGGCCATCACGGCGCTCTTGCCGCCGGGCGCGGCGCACGCGTCCCACACCAGCGCGCCGTCCGGCACCGCCACGAAGGCGAGCGCCAGCGCCTGCGCCGCGTCCTGCACCACGAAGGCGCCCTCGGCGAACCCGGGCAACTCGGGCACCACCGCGCCCCGCAGCCCCACTCCCGGCCGCTCGGGCGACTCGTCCACCTCGAAACCTCGTTCGACCAGCGCGGTCCGCAGCTGGTCGAGCGGCCAGCGGGCCGCCTGGAGCTGGACCGGGGGCCGCTGGTTGTTGTGCGCCAGCAGCCGCTCGGTGGCCTCGGCCCCGAAGCGCTCGACCCATCGGGCCACCAGCCACCGGGGGTGCGAGTGCCGCTTGGCGAGCTGACCGAGCGCGTCCGTGGGAGCGCCGGCGGTTGAGCGGTTGAGCGGTTGAGCGGTTGTCGCTGCCGCGCTGCCGCCCTGCCGCTCTGCCGTCTCTGCCCTGCTGCCCTCCTGCCCTCCTGCCTCTGCTTCCTGCGCCAGCCGCCGCAGCACCGCGTTCACGAACCCCGCGGGCCGCTGCCCGTGCTCGCGTTTGGCCAGCTCGACCGTCGCCGCCACCGCGGCGTGCACCGGGATCCGGTCGAGCAGGCGCAGCTGGTACGCGCCGATCCGGAGGATGTCTTTCATGTCGTCGGCGACGTGCCGCCACCCGCCCGTGACCCGCGGGGCCAGCATCGCGTCCAGCTCGTCCCGCGCTCGCAGCACCCCGGCCGCGATCTCGTGCACCAGCCGTCGATCGGCGTCGCCCAGCCCGGGCAGGGCTTGGTCCAGCGCCCCGTCGAAGGTGCGACCCTCACGCACCGCCCGCAGGACCCCCAACGCGGCTCGTCGTGGTGCCAACCCGCGGTCGGGCGACGTCGCCCGTTCCCCCGAATCCCTGCGTACGTCAACCACCCTGCTCCTTCTACCCCTTCAGCTACCAACCATCCCTTCGAAGGGACTCGACGGCACCGCGACCTCGCGGCGCGGCATCCGGCCCGCCAGGTAGGCCAGCCGGCCGGCCTCCACCGCGTGTCGCATCGCGGTCGCCATCAGGACCGGATCCGCCGCCTCGGCGATGGCCGTGTTCATGAGGATGCCGTCCACGCCCTGCTCCATCGTGATACACGCGTCCGACGCGGTGCCGACGCCCGCGTCCACGATCACCGGCACCTGGAGCCGGCGCTTGATGGTGCGCACGGCGTACGGATTGAGCAGGCCCAGCCCACTGCCGATGGGCGACGCCAGCGGCATCACCGCGGCGCAACCCGCGTCCTCGAGCCGGAGGGCGGTGATCAGGTCTTCGTTGGTGTAGGCCAGAACCTGGAACCCCTCGCCCACCAGCGTCCGGGCCGCGACTAGCAGCTCGGCCACGTCGGGCAGCAGGGTTTCCTGGTCGCCGATCACCTCGAGCTTGACGAACTCGTTGAAGCCGGCCTCGCGCGCGAGCCGTGCGTAGCGGATGGCGTCCGCCGCGGTGTAGCAGCCGGCGGTATTGGCCAGCAGGAAGTACTTCTCCGGATCGATGTGATGGAGGATGCCCGCTTCCTTAGACCGGTCCAGGTCCACGCGGCGCACCGCGACGGTGACCATGTCGGCGCCGGAGGCCACGTGCGCGGCGACCATCGTCTCGTGGTCCCGGTACTTGCCGGTGCCCACGATGAGCCGCGAGCGGAGGCTGCGTCCCGCGATGGTGAAGGGCGTGTCCTGCAGCGTGGCGGTGGCGGTCACGTCAGCCGCCCCCCACGAAGTGCACCAGCTCCACCGCGTCTCCGTCCTGGACCGGCGTCGTTTCCAGCGCGGGGCGCCGGACGATGGTGCGATTCAGCTCCACCACCACGGCGCGGGGGTCGAGCTCGAAGTGCCGGAGCAGGTCGAGCAGAGACTGTCCGCCCGGAAGGTGACGCGCTTCGCCGTTCACCAGCACCCGGATCGTCGCGGTCGTCATCGGCTGAAAGATAGCAGCAGGGCCCGCGCCGCCGCAGCGGGATCGGGCGTATCCCAGATGGCCCGGACGGCCGCCACGCCGTGGGCTCCCGCGGCCCGCGCCTCGCGCGCGCGATCGGGCGTCACGCCCCCGATGGCGATGACGACGGGCGCGACCGGCGCGGCGGTCACGGCGGTCACGGCGGTCGCCAGCGCTTCGGGGCCGAGCGCCGTCCGGGCCGGATGGGTGGCGGTCTCCCAGATGTTGCCGAGAAAGACGTAGTCGGCGCCTTTCGCCAGCGCGGCTGCCGCCTCGGCCGGCGTGTGGGTGGACCGGCCCAGGAGCGGTGCCGGGCCCAGGTCCTCGCGCACCGCCGCCACCGGCAGGCCGTATCCGGGCAAGTGCACGCCCGCCGCGCCGGCGAGCCGCGCCACGTCCAGCCGGTCGTGGACCAGCACCCGGGTGCCGGAGGCTGCGGCCAGCGCGACCAGGGCGTCCGCCAGCCGGAGCAGCGGTCCGCCCGGCGCGCGACCGCGCAGCACCAGGGCGACTTCCGGTCCCAGGGCCACCGCGCGGGCCCGCTCGAGGAAATCGGGCAGCGCCAGCACGCGGTCGTCGGTGACCGCGAACACGAGCGGCACCCGGCTCACGCGAACCGGTCGCCGACGCCCGACGCCCGCCCGCGAATCCACTCCGCCGCGGCCAGGCGGTTTTTCCCCTCGGGTTGCACGTCGAGGATCTGGATCGCGCCCTCGCCGGTCGCGACCACGAGTGTGGGGTCGGTCTCCACGATCACGCCGGGGGCGGCACTGGCGGGCGGGAACCCCGCGGGCCGGGGGCCGTACAGCTTGATCCGCCGGCCTTCGAGCTCGGTCCAGGCGCCGGGCCGCGGGTCGAAGGCCCGGACCTGTCGCGCGATGCGGACCGCGGGCTCGTCCCACCGGATGCGGGCCAGCTCGGGGGTGATCTTGGGCGCGAGCGTGGCCAGCTCGTGTTCCTGGGTTTGCGGGATCAGGGCGCCCGCGTCCAGCAGCGACAGTGCCTCGATCAGGGCCAGGGCGCCCAGCTCGGCCAGCCGCACTTCCAGCTCGCCCGCGGTTTCGTCGGTGGCGATCGGCGTCGCGACCTGGTGGAGGATCGGCCCGGTATCCATGCCGGCGTCCATCTGCATGATGGTGACCCCGGTGTCTTCGAGTCCTTCGAGGATGGCGTGCTGGATGGGGGCCGCGCCCCGGAGCGCGGGGAGCAGCGACGCGTGCACGTTCACCATGCCCCGGGGTGGCAGGGCCAGCAGGGCGGGCTGGAGGATGTGTCCGTAGGCGACCACCACGCCGAGGTCCGGCGCGTGGCCGCGAAGCGTCTCCAGGAAGTCCGGCTCGCCGGGGCGCTCGGGCTGGAGGACGGGCAGGCCCTCGGCCAGGGCCGCTTGCTTGACCGGCGGCGGAAACACGGTGGAGCGGGAGCGGCCGTGCGGCCGGTCGGGCTGGGTGACCACCACCGCCACGTCGAACCCCTCCTCCAGCAGGGCGAGGAGCGAGGGAACCGCGAAGTCGGGCGTGCCGAAGAAGGCGAGGCGCACATCACCCCCGGGCCGGGGCGGGTGGCAACTCCTTGAGGTATCCGGGCTCGCCGGCTCGCTGCTTCCGCCACTTGCGCATGAGGAGCTGGCGCTTGAGCGGGCTCAGGTGATCGATGAACAGGATACCATCCAGGTGGTCGATCTCGTGCTGCACCGCGCGGGCTCGCAGGTCGAGGGCGTCGACCCGCTCGCGCGCGCCCGCGAGCGTGGTGGTCTCGATCACCACCCGGGCGGCGCGCTCCACGTCACCGTAGAGATCGGGAATGGACAGGCAGCCTTCCTCGGTCTTGGCCAGCCCGTAGCGCTCCAGGATCACCGGGTCGATGAGCACGATGGGGGGATCGTCCTCACCCGTGTCCACCACGGCCACCCGCCGCGCGACCCCCACCTGGTTGGCCGCGAGGCCCACTCCCTGGGCGGCGCGCATGGTGTCGAACAGGTCGCCGACCAGGGTCGCCACGTCGTCGTCCGGCCGGCCCACCTCGGCCGCCCGGGCGCGGAGCACCGGCGAGCCCAGCAGGTGGAGGGCACGCACGCTCACGACGCCTTCTTCTCCTCGGTGGCGGCCGAGCCGGGCTCCCGCACTTCGGCCACGCGGTCGCGCTGCACCACCACCCGCGCCTCGCCGGTCTTGAGGGTGATCCGGTCGTCTTTCACGTGCACGACCTCGCCCACCAGCCCGCCCGAGGTGACGATCTCGTCACCCTTCTTGATCTGGGACAGCCGCTCCCGGTGCCGTTTTTCCTGCTGCACCTTGGGCCGGATCATGAGGAAGTAGATGATCGCCACGAAGGCGAGCATCTGGAACAGGAAGATGGACAGGCCCCGCCCGCCGGACGTGCCGGAGGGAGAGAACAGCAGGAAGAGGATGCTTGGCGTCACGCGGCGCTCCGGGTGTGGTAGTGGGCGAGCCACTCGCGGCGCCACGCGTCGAACGTCCCGTCGAGCACGCGGCGGCGGGCTTCCTCGCCCAGACGAATCAAGAACCGGACGTTGTGGAGCGACAAGAGCCGCAGGCCCAGCAGCTCGTCGGCCACGAACAGGTGCCGGAGATAGCCCCGGCTGTACGTCCGGCAGGTTTCACAGTCGCAACTCGCGTCGAGTGGCGCGGCATCGGTGCGGTGCGCGGCGTTGCGCAGGTTCACGGCACCGTCCGGGGCGAACGCCTGGCCGTTTCGCCCGTTGCGCGTGGGGGCGACGCAATCGAACAGGTCCATCCCGCGCGCCACCGCTTCGAGCAGGTCTTCGGGAAACCCGACGCCCATAAGATAACGCGGCGTTCCCGCGGGGAGCGCGGGCTCCAGCCCCTCGAGCGTGGCGTACATCGCAGCCCGCGGCTCGCCCACCGCGAGCCCGCCGACCGCGATCCCGGTCCAGGGTCCCAGGGCCAGGACCTCGTCCACCGCCCGGGCGCGGAGGTCGGGGTAGACGCCCCCCTGGACGATGGGCCAGAGCGTCTGCCGGTCCGGGGCGGTCGCCGACAGCTCCGCGTGGCGGCGGCGGGCGCGGGCCAGCCAGCGCGTGGTCCGCTCCAGCGCGTCCGTGGCGCCCGTCGCGTCGGTCGTGCCCGCGACCACGTGATCGAGCGCCATGGCCACGTCCGGCCCCAGCGCCCACTGGATCTCCATGGCGCGCTCCGGGGTCAGCCGCCGGCGCCCGCCGTCCACGTGCGATTGGAACTCGACCCCGTCGTCGTCCACCCGGCGGAACCCGTCGAGCGAGAAGATCTGAAAACCGCCCGAGTCGGTGAGGATCGGGCCGTCCCACCCCATGAACCGGTGGAGGCCGCCCAGTGCCACGACCACGTCCTCCCCCGGCCGGACGTGGAGGTGGTAGGTGTTCGCCAGCACCATCCGCGTGCCGATGGCCCGGAGGTCGAAAGGCGATAGGGCGCGCACCGTCCCCTGGGTGCCCACCGGCATGAACGCCGGCGTCTCCACCGTGCCGTGGGGCAGGGTGAGGGTCCCGGCGCGGGCGCGGCCGAGCGTCGCTTCGAGGTGGAAGGAAAACACGCGGGGAATCTACACCTTACACCACGGCCATCGCGTCCCCATAACTGTAGAGCCGGTAGCGGGCTCCCACCGCCTCGCGATAGGCGGCCATGGTGTGGTCGTAGCCCGCGAACGCGGCCACCAGCATCAGCAGCGTCGAGCGAGGCAGATGGAAGTTGGTGAGCAGCGCGTCCACCACGCGGAACTCGTGAGGCGGGTAGATGAAGAGGTCGGTCCAACCCGAGCCGGCGGTCACGACGGGCGTGACGGGCGCGACGGTCTCGAGGACGCGCGCCGCCGTCGTGCCCACCGCCCACACGCGGCCTCCGCTCGCCTTTGCCCGGTTGACCGCCTCGGCCGCCGCGGGCGGGACCGCGTACCACTCGGCGTGCATGACGTGCTCCGCGGGGTCGTCCGCCTCGACCGGCTTGAACGTGCCCGGCCCGACGTGGAGCGTGACCTCGGCGATCTCCGCGCCCCGCCCGCGCACCGCGTCCAGGATCCCGGGCGTGAAATGCAGGCCGGCGGTAGGCGCCGCCACGCTGCCGTCGGTCCTGGCGTACACCGTCTGGTAGCGCTCGCGGTCGGCGTCGTCGGGCGGGCGGTGGATGTACGGCGGCAACGGCACCGCACCGAAGCGGGCCATCACGTCCCGCGCGTCCAACCCGTGAAACCGGACTCGCCGCAGGCCCCCGCCCCGCACCTCGACGATCTCGGCCTCTGCCGCCTCTCCCGCCCTCCCGCCCTCCCGCTCTCCCGCCCCAAAACGCACCCGCCTTCCGACCCGCAACTTTCCCCCCGGATGCACCATCGCCAGCCAGGTCCCGTCGGGCTCGGGATGGACCAGCAGGATCTCCGCCGGCCGGCCGTTGTCCCGCGTGCCGATCAGCCGCGCCGGCATCACGCGACTCACATTGAGGACGAGCACGTCGCCGGCCTGAATCAGGGAAGGGAAGTCGTGGAACGTCCGGTGGGAGAGGCTACCGGTGGCCCGCTCGAGCACCAGCAGCCGGCTCGCCGCCCGGTCGGGAGCGGGGTGCTGGGCGATGAGCTCCGGCGGGCAGTCGTAGTCGAAATCCGCGGCCCGATGCCGCCCCTCATCCCCCATCGCCCGCTCGTCGCCTCTCGTCGCCTACTGTCTCCCGAACGGCGTATCCGTCACCACGATCCGCCGCAACGCCTCGCGGGTGGCGCCCGAGATCCGGTCCGTCACCGTGAGCGAGATGGCGTACTCCGCCTTGGGGGCGTCCTCGAGTTGCACGCTCAGGTATTCCACCTGGGTGCCGCCGGGCCGGACCGTGGCCGAGCGGTCGTAGGTGAGGGCCACCGCCTCGTCTCCCCGGGCGGTGAGGCCCATGGCGTCCCCGATCCCGCCGAGGATCCGGGCGGCGAATCCCTTGCGCTCGATGTTCTGCACGGTGATCCGGACGTCCACCGTGTAGCGGGCCGTGCCGGTCGAATCGGGCGTGAGGTTGTAGATCTCCCACAGGAGGCCTACCGGCGCGTCCGGCATGAAGCGCCCCACGCTCGGGATCAGGAGGAAGTCCCGCCAGCGGTCGAAGGTCGAGTCGCGGGGCGCCACGCGCTCGGCTACCAGCACGTCGGACAGCATCAGCGAATCGGGGCCGTACGACCGGATGGCGAGCTGCGAGGTGCTCCGGGCCGCCCGTTCCAGCGCGGGCAGCCGCGCTTCGAGCCGGAGCAGGTATTCGGCCGGCTGCATCTCGAACCGGAAGCTCCGCTGCTCGATGAGCAGCGAATCGTCGGCCCGCACGGTCTCCTGCCGCCGGTCCCGCTGGACGTCCCGCATCCGGCCGTCCCGCACGATGGCGGCCGAGACCAGCTCCAGCTCGCGCACGGTGGCGCCGCGGACCATGCGGCCGATGGGCATGAAGCTGTAGATCCCCAGCTCGGTGCTTTCCCCACCCTCGCCCCGGAACTGCGCGAACTGGACCAGGATCGTGTCCATCTCCGCCACGGCGGGCACGTTGTCGAATCGAACCGGGAAGAGGCCGCGCGCCTCGTCGTAGAAGGATCGGAAGTCGCCGGCGAACGTGGTCCGGCCGAATCCGGGGGTGAGCGAGAACATGAATCGGAGCTGCGACGCCTGGTACACCCACACGATCGCGGTGCGCTCGTTCTCGAGCACGCTCGCGGCGTCCAGGCCGCTCACCCGCCCGCGTTCGAACGTGGCCCAGATGTCCGGGGGGCCGTACCGCAAATACACGGCGCCCCGGTCAGACTCGTAGCCCGGCTGGCCCCGGAACGGATCGCTCCAGCGATGAATGACGTAGGTGAGGCGGGTGAAGAACTCGACCCTGGGTTCATTGACCGCGCTGAGGAAGAGCGGCTGGGAGACGGCCCAATACACCGCGTCGAGCTGGGCCCGCTGGGCCGGCGACATGGACTGGAACCGCACCTGGTCCATCGCCTTGAGGATCAACCCGAGGTTCCGATACGGCGCGGCCTCGGTCGCGCTCATGCGGGCCAGGGCGGTGTCGAAGGCGGCCTGGGCCTCGTTCCACCGTCCCTCGCGAGCCTGCGCCGCCCCCAGCACCGCCCAGGCCCGCCCACTGTCCGGCGCGGCGCGCACCAGGGTCCGCCCGACCGTGGCGGCTTCGGCCCACCGTCGCTCCTCGCCCAGCAGGACGGTCAGGAGACCGGCGGCGGCCACGTGGCGGGGCTGCGCCACCAAGGCCGCGCGGAGCCGCTCCTCGGCCGCCCGGCGGTCGTCGCCGCCGGGATCGCCCGGATCCGGCTTCACCTGGATCTGGAAGAACGTCTCCACGTCGCGCCATTGGTTGAGCAGCTGATACGGGTCTACCGCGATCGCCTGGCCCACGAACAGGTATCGGTGGGCCAGCTCCTCGTAGCGCTCCCACGCGATCACGCCGGCCCGGAACTCGATCTCGGCGAGCTCCCCGCTGCCGTGCTCGCGCGCCGTCCGAACCGCCCGGTCCACCAGGCCACCGACCTGCATCCGGCGGAACACGTCACCGAACGTGCGGTGCACCTCGGCCAGGGCGAGCCAGTACTTGCCGCTGTCGGGCCTGAGCGCCGTAGCCTGGTCGAACAACGTAAATGCCTTCTCGCGATCGCCCACCGCCTCCCCGGCGAGGAAGCGCGCCAGATACCAGCGCCCGGCGCGGTATCGGGCTTCGGCCTGACCGGAGTCGGCGGCGGCCACGCGCTCGCACGCCGCGATGGCGCCGGCGGTGTCGCGCGCCGTGATTTCGGCGGTGCCGCAGGGAGCGTCCTGCGCCGCGGCGGGAACCGCGCCGCCCAGGACGAGCAGCGCCAACGCGACCGGAAACGGCTTCAGCATGGGGGCAATCTACACGCGGAGGCGGTGAATCAACGCGTCACCGGCTCGGTGCCGATGGTGAACGTGCGCGTGGTGGTGGCGGTCTGGCCGGTGACGAGATCCTGGACGACGACCTCCAGGAGGTAGCGCCCCTTGGGGGCATCGCGCAGCTCCACCATCAGGTGCTCGGCCTGCGCGCCCGCGGGCGACGCCGAATGTTCCCGGCGGTAGGTGAGCGACACCCGATCGTCGTGCACCGCGGTCAGCCCCATCTGGTCCCCGAGGCCGCCGAGCAGGGACGCGAACCACCCGGCGGTGGACCGGTCGATGGCCTCGACCGTGATCCACAGGGCCACCTCGTAGCGCGTGGCGCCGGTCGAATCCGGCGTCAGCTGGTAGATCTCCCACAGCAGGCCCACCGGCTCTCCCGGCTCGAACCGCCCGGCATTGGGCTCGATCAGGAAGTCGTCCCACCGCGTGGCCGTCGAGTCGCGGGGCTCCACCCGCCGGGCGACCAGCAGATCGGACAGCGCCAACCCCCGGCGCGCGATGGGCGCGACCGGAAGGGGCTGCATGCCCCGGGCGCCCCGATCGATCGAGGGCAGATGGGCCTCGACCCGCAGGAGGTAGTCGCCCGGGGCCAGCTGGAGCCGGAAGCTGCGGTATTGCAGGTCGCGCGCCTCGGTGCCCGTGACCCTGCCGTTCTGCCGGTCGCGGGTGAGCTCGTGCCCGGCGTCGTCCGTCACCAGCGCGCCCGTGACCAGCGGGAGGTCCCGCACGGCCACGGAATCGGTCATCCGCCGGAGCGGGATGGCGCCCACCACCAGCATCGCGAGCGAGTCGCCCGGGCCCCGGAAGCGCGCGGTCTGGACCAGGATGGTGTCCAGGGTCCGCATGATCGGGACGTTGTCGAAGCGCGCCGGGCTTTCCTGCTGCGCCTGCGAGAACTGCCACTCGGAGTCGCCGGAGAAGTGCGCCCGGGAAAAACCGGGCATCTGGTAGAAGTGGAACAGGAACCGGGCCTTCTCGTACAGCCAGGACGTGGAGGTGGCGAGGTCCGGGGGCCCGTAACGCACGAACACGGTGCCCATGTCGGTCTCGACGCCCCGATACCCGCGCCAGGGATCGGACCACCGATGCTGCGCGTACACGATCCGGGCGTAGAACTCGGCCTGGACCTCGTTGGTTTCGGTGAGCGCCAGAGGCTGGGCCACCTGCCAGTACAGCGAGTCGAAGTGCTCCCGCTCCGTCGCGCCGACCTGCGTGAACCGGATCTCGTCCGCCCGGCGCATGATCTGCCCCAGATTCCGGAATGGGGACCGTTCGTCGGGGCTCATATGGCGGAAGGCCGCGCCGAACGCGGCGCTGGCCTCCGGCCATCGGTTGGTGCGCGCCATCGTGAGGCCGTGCAGGGCCCACGCGCGACCGCTGTCCGGCGCCGCGCGGGTCAAGCGGCGCGTGACCCCGGCCGCCTCCTCCCAACGGCCGCGTTCGCCGAAGACGACCACCAGCAGGCCGGCCGCCTCCAGGTCGAGCGGGCGGAGCCGCAGCACCGTGCGGAGACCCTCCTCGGCCCCGTCCAGGTACTCCGCACCGGCGTTGGGAATGGGAACGACCCGCTCCTTGTAGTACTGCACGATGGCCTTCCAGCCCTCGTCCCGGTTGGGCGGGCTGGTGGGGACCGTCGTCTCCAGGCTCCGGAAGCGGCGCCCGAACGTCGCGAACGTGTTCCAGTCGGCCCGCGCCTGGCGGTACGCCGCGTCGGCCTGGCGCTGGCCGTCGCCGGCCGCTTCGGCCGCCTGGCGCGCCCGGTTCAACAGGCCCCGCACCTGAACCCGGGTGGTCACCACGTCCTCGCCGCGAAACAGGTCGGCCAGCGCGATCCAGTACTTCGCGCTGTCCGGCTGGAACCGGGTGGCGTAGCGGAAGTGCTCTTCGGCCTGGCGTCGGTGGGGGCTCAGCTCCTGTCCGGGGACGTGACGGGTCATGTAGAGTGTCCCGGCCCGGAAATGCGCCTCGGCGTTCTTCCCGTCGCGCCTGATCAGCCGCTCCAGGGCCGCGATGGCGCCCGACGTGTCGCCCCGGGCCAGCAGGCTGTCGGCGTCGGCGAACATCTGACTGGCGAGCGGAGCGGCCCATGCCAGGGCGACCGGGAGGAGCAGGGCGGGGCGGTGGAGCATCGGCTGATGCTACCCGACGGTGGGCCTCGGGTTCGCGTGCGTGGCCGCGGCTATTCGAACAGGGCGGCCTGCCCCCCGGCGGGGGGCGCGAACCCGAAGTGCCGGTACGCGGCGGGCGTCGCCGCCCGGCCCCGCGGCGTCCGGTGCAGAAATCCCTGCTGGATCAGGAATGGCTCGTACACTTCCTCGATGGTTCCCGCGTCCTCGCCCACCGCCACCGCGATCGTGCTGAGGCCTACCGGCCCGCCGTTGTACTTCTCGATGATGAGCGTGAGGATCCGGGCGTCCATGTCGTCCAGCCCGTACTGATCCACGTTGAGCCGGGCGAGCGCCGCGTCCGCCACCTCGCGGGTGACGGCGCCGCCGGCCCGGACCTGGGCGTAGTCGCGCACCCGGCGGAGCAGGCGATTGGCCACGCGGGGCGTGCCGCGACTCCGCTTGGCGATTTCTTCCGCGCCGGCGGGCTCCACCGCCACGCCCAGGATGCCGGCCGAGCGCGTGACGATCCGCACCAGGTCCTCGGCGGGATAGTACCCCAGCCGCTCCACCACCCCGAACCGCGCGCGCATGGGGGGCGTCAGCATGCCGTACCGGGTGGAGGCGCCGATGAGCGTGAAGGGCTGGATCTCCATGGGGATGGTCTGCGCGTTGGGCCCGTCCGCGATGCGGACGTCCACCCGGAAATCCTCCATGGCGGGATAGAGGAACTCCTCGAGCTGCGGCCGCAGCCGGTGGATCTCGTCCAGGAACAGGATGTCGCCCCGTTCCAGCGTGGTGAGCATCCCCACCAGGTCGCCGGGCCGCTCCAGCACCGGTCCGCTGCTGGTGCGGATGTTGACCCCCATCTCGCGCGCCATCAGCATGGCCAGCGTGGTCTTCCCCAACCCGGGGGGCCCGAAGAACAGCACGTGATCCAGCGGCTCGCCCCGCTGGCGGGCGGCGTCGATCGCGATCTGGAGACTCTCCTTGACCCGCGCCTGGCCGATGAACTCGTTCAGCCGCGAGGGCCGAAGCGACGTTTCGGCCGTCGTCTCCTCGGGCAGCGCGGACGGCGTGGTGATCTCGCGCGGGCTCACTGGCGGAGCGTCGCCTGCCAGAAGGGAGGACGCGGCCCCGGCCGCACCTCGTGGCGCGTGCCGCAGGTGACGCACCGGTCCAGAACCACGGTGGCGCCCGGATCCACCAGCTTGCGGTTGGTGACCCCGCATCGGGTGCACTTCCATTCGGCGGTGAGCCGGGTCGCGGTGGGTGTCGTCATGGCCGTTTCGTCAGGTGTTGGAGGGCCTGCCGGATGATCTCCGCGGGCTGGGCCGCGCCGTCCCGCGTGACGGCCGCGCGCACGGCGCGGTCGGCGTCCGCGGCCCCATAGCCCAGGTTCACCAGGGCCTGGACCGCCTGATCGGCGGCGGGCGGACGCGCCGCCGGCTCGCCCGGCGGGGTCAGATCGCCCAGCCGGTCCTTGAGCTCGAGCACGATCCGCTCGGCCGTCTTCTTCCCGATGCCGGGCACCGTGCACAGCACCGCCACGTCGGCCCCCTTGAGCGCGGCGACCACGTTTCCGCCCCCCAGCGTGGAGAGCAACGCCAGCGCCAGCCGCGGTCCCACGCCGGTGGCCGAGAGCAGGCGCTGGAACACCTGGCGCTCGTGCTCGCGGTCGAATCCGAACAGCAGCCAGCCGTCCTCGCGGACCACCAGCACCGTCTTGAGGTCGACGTCCGCCCCCTCCCGGGGCAGGCGCTCGAGCACCCCGAGCGGTACGGCCAGCTCGTAACTCACCCCGGACGCCGTCGCGACCACCACCCGATCGCCGGTGCGGGCCGTGATGGTGCCGCATACGGCCGCGATCACCGGGTCCGGCCCCCGCTCAGCAGATAGGTGAGCGCCACGGCCACGCCATCGGCCGCGTCGGCGGGCACCGGCGGCCGCTCCAGCCGGAGGAGCTGCTGCACCATATATCCGACCTGGGCCTTGGTGGCCCGGCCCCGGCCCACCACCACGCGTTTCACCACGGCCGGCGCGAATTCCGCGACCGTGACCCCGGCCTCCGCCGCCGCCAGGAGGATCACGCCCCGCGCATGGCTCAGCGTGAGGCTGGTGCGCACGTTCTTGGCGTAGAAGATGCTCTCGACCGCCACCACGTCAGGATGATGGGTCGCCAGCAGGTCGGTCATGCCGACGTACAGCATCCGGAGCCGGTCGGGCAGGGGCGCGCCCGCCGTGGTGCGCAGCACGCCGCACTCCACCAGGCGCCCCGGGCGCCGCGACACGGGCTCCACCACCCCATAGCCGGTGACGGCGGTGCCGGGATCGATCCCCAGCACCCGATGCGTCACCCGCCGACCGCGGCGAGCGTTTCCGCGTCGATGTCGAAGTTGCTGTGGACCCGGGAGACGTCGTCGTGCTCCTCGATCGCCTCCATCAGCTTCAGCAGTCGCTCCGCGTCCGATCCCGCCACCCGGACGGTGTTTTTCGGGAGCATCGCCACTTCGGCCGACTGCGGCTCGATGCCGCGACGCTTGAGCGCTTCGGCCACCGCGTGGAATCCGTGCGGATCGGTTGTGATCACCAACTGATCGGCGTCCCGTTGGAGGTCCTCCGCCCCCGCCTCGAGCGCCGCCTCGAGCGCCACGTCCTCGTGGTATCGCGATCCGTCCAGGACGATCTGGCCCTTCCGCTCGAACATCCAGGCCACGGAATTCGGACCGCCCAGGTTGCCGCCGAGCCGGGTGAAGAGGTGCCGGATCTCGGCCACCGTGCGGTTCAGGTTGTCGGTGGTCACCTGCAGGATGATCGCCGCGCCCCCGGGCCCGAAGCCTTCGTACGTGGCCTCCTCGTACGTCACGCCCTCCAGCTCGCCGGTGCCTTTCTTGATGGCCCGGTCGACGTTGTCGTTGGGCATGTTGGCGGCCTTGGCCGCGTCAATCGCGGTACGGAGCCGGGGGTTGCCCGCCGGATCGCCGCCGCCCTGCCGGGCGGCGACCGTGATTTCCTTGATGAGCTTGGTGAACGCCGCCCCCCGCTTGGCGTCGGCGGCCGCCTTCTTGTGCTTGATCTGCTTCCACTTGCTGTGGCCTGCCATACGGTCTCCTCTGCCGCTCCTGCCGCTCCCGCCGCTCCCGCCGCTCCTGCCCTCGACGCCCGAAATATAGGACTGCTCGCCCCGGGATGCTTGCCGCCTGGGGCACTCCCCGGCTAGCCTTCCGGCCGATATGCGTACCCGTCACCCGACCTGGCTCGTCGTCGCCACCCTGCTGGCGGGATGCGCCGCCGACGGCGACGCCGATTCCCGGTCGGATTCGCTTGTGGCCCAGGCGTTTGCCGGGATACCCCTGTTCCCCGGCGCGGGAATCAGCGACATCGCCGGCGAAGGCGAGGCCGCGAGCGCCACCCTGCACGTCAACCGGTCGCCCGATTCCGTGGCGGCGTGGTACCGTCGGTCCCTGCTGGCCCGGCGCTGGACCATCGTGAGCGACGTCCGCACCCCGGACAGCACCATCACGCTCCACGCCACGGACCCGGGCCGGCGGCCCATCTGGCTGCTGATCAGTCGGGATGCCCCAAGAGGCGGGACGCTGGTGATTGTGGTGGGAGCCGTGCCGGCGGCGAAGCCGGATTCG
>Ga0210377_10002071_pt1 | contig 17830 bp, 19 predicted proteins | sample PLM4_65_b1redo_FD_155480 | JGI IMG/M metagenome (GOLD analysis project Ga0210377, IMG submission 155480) | Groundwater sediment microbial communities from an aquifer in East River, Colorado, USA - PLM4_65_b1 redo | ecosystem: Environmental > Terrestrial > Soil > Riparian zone | place: USA: East...
GGAACGCTACTCCCAACTCCCAACTCCCAACTCCCAACTCCCAACTCCCAACTCCCTACTCCCTACTCCCAACTCCCTACTCCCTACTCCCTACTCCCTACTCCCTACTCCCTACTCCCTACTCCCTACTCCCTACTCCCTACTCCCTACTCCCAACGCAAAGCGCCGAAGCTCAGCACCCCTGGCCGGCGCCCGCCGGCATGTGTCGCCATGAAACGTTCATTACGGATCTCCCCCGGACCTCGCCTGCCGGGTTGCCAACCTCACGCTCAATTCTCCCGCCGGGCGGGAAAACGCACAGTTTCGGAGCGGATTTCCCCGCCCGCGCGTCATGGCCCGGGCATTGCGACAAATGCCGTCTGTTGGGGATTCCAGTCAGAGCAGCGTGTGGCGAACGTACGTATGGAAGAGTTGAAGGCGCATCCGAACACGCAGGCCGTCCTGGACGCCTGGCGCCGCCTGTCCGAAGGACAGGTGAACGAGGATGGTCCGACCACCGAGGACTATCCTGGCCTGGTCGGGCGGCTGTTCGTGCTTAACCACGTCGCCGACCGCGATTATTCGTTCCGCCGCGTAGGCTATGCGCTGGAGCGCCTGTTCGGCCGGGTTCTGGCCGAACACAATTTCCTGTCGATCTGGAGCGAGCCCGACCGCCAGCTTGTTTCCGCCGCACTCGCCTCCGCCACCGCCGACCGCGGCCCTGCCCTGATAAGGGCGCGCGGCGAAACCCTTTCCGGCCGCCGGATCGACCTCGAATTCGCCCTCGCCCCGCTTTTTGGCCGCCACGGCGCCCCGGCCCGGTTCCTCGGACTCTGTCAGACCATGTCGCCGGAAGACCATCTTGGCGGCCGCCCCCTGCGCCGCCTGCAGGCCCTGGCGGTCTATCCGCCAGCCCCGGACCATCATCCGGCCATCCGGATCGTCAGCTCGAATTGACCACAAACGCCGCGGAATCCCCGCACGGCAAGAGTTTGTGAACCATTGATCGTTAACCCTTACGCAAAACGGGGAGTCCGCTCCCCGTGGCGAGGGACGCTATGCAGCAGCTGGCACAGGGCGCATCCAAACCATCCCTGCGCGTCGAGACGCAGGAGCGGCGGCGTCATCGCCGCGTCCAGTGGCAGGTGCGCGTTCGCGGTCTCACCGGCGAAGGCGAGGAGTTCGTTGCGACCACGGTCGACGTCTGCGCCGGCGGTCTCCGCATCAATCTCGCCCGCCCCCTCAGCGAGGGTGAGAACCTGGTGCTCTACATCGAAGATATCGGCCGGGTCGAAGGGGTCGTCACACGCGTCCTCCAGGAGATCGGCTACGCCGTCGAATTCCGCGTGCCGGTGCGCAAGCGCGACAAGATCGCCGACCAGCTGACCTGGCTGATCAACAAGGACCGCCTCGGCCTCTCCGACGAGCGCGAAGCCGAGCGCCGCCACGGCGGCGGCCAGGTGGTCGCTACCTACTCCAACGGCGTTTCGGTCGCCTGCGCGGTCGCGGACGTTTCGATCTTCGGCGTCGCGCTCAAGACTACAGGCCCCCGGCCGATGATCGGCGACCGCGTTGCGGTCGGCGAACGCAAGGGAACCTGCGTGCGCTACATCGAGGGCGGCTTCGCGATCGACTTCCGCACGCTGGACGCGACCGACCTCTAGCCGCTCACAGCTACTCGCTGCTTTCCCGCAGCATCGAGGCGTAGCGCGCGAGCACGCCCTTCACGCCCATGAGATGCGACAGGTCGCCCGACTTCATCGCATAGGTCGCATAGCGGATCGGGCTGGCCCAATAATACATCTCCGCCTGGTCGGCCATGCGAGGCCAGGCATTTCCCCCGGCCCGGGCGTAGCGCAGGATCAGCTCTTCCATCGCTTCCCGGCCGAGCGCGCTGAAGTAGAGCGCGAAGTCTGTTGCGACATCGGTCACTTCGGCATCGGCCCAGTCCTCGAGCGCAATCAGCTTGAACTGCTCGTCGACCAGCATGTTCGGAGGATAAAGATCGCCATGCACCAACCCGGTGTCCGACGGCCAGAAGCTGTCGTCGTAGAGCCAGCGCAGCCACAGCTTCCAGAGGTTTTCCGGCACAGGCGACAGCGCGTTGGTGTCGTCCATCCTGGTCTTCACCAGCTGGCGCGCCTCGGCGGCCGAATATGCGCGGATGCCCGCAGCCGAGGCGTCCTCCGCTCCGACGCTGTGCAATCTCGCCATGGTCGACGCCAGGCTGTCGAGAAAGACATCCGGCGGTTTGTCCTCCGGCACGCGCCAGATCATGTCGCCCATCAGCGGATCGATTTCCGCCGCCGGAAGGCCCGGCAGGACGGGATAGGCGATCAGCTTGTCGGTGTGGACCTTCCAGTCCGGCACGTCGACGGACAGCCGAAGCCGGACGAACTTCAGGACATTTTCCTCGTAGTGGGCCGACTTCAGCACATCGCCGCGGCGCGGCGCCCGAAGCATCCAGGACTGCCCGGCCCGGTCGCGTGCGAGCGCGGAGAAAAAGTCCGGATCGGCGGCGCCGGTGCGGAGCAGCGCGCCCTCGCGTGAATCCAGTTCGATGCCGTGCGCGGCGGCGAGGTCAGCGAAGTTCGGCGCGGCGCCGGATTCCATGGCGAGACTCCACTATCGTCCGTCCCAATCGGGGAGTAGCGCCTAGTACTCGTTCTTCCACACAGGCTTGCGCTTCTCGGCGAAGGCCTTCGGGCCTTCCCTGTGGTCGGCCGAAGCCATCAAGCGGGCAATGCCGGGAACCTTGTGGTCGAACGCGGTCTTGAGATCGGCCGTGTTGAGGCCGGTCAGCACCGTCTCCTTGGTGGCGCGGATCGCCATGGGCGAGCACTCGAGGGTCATGCCTGCCCAGCGCTTCGCCTCTTCCAGCGCCTTGCCCTGCGGCACGACATCGGTGACGAAACCGATCTCCTTGCCTTCGGCGGCGCCGACGGTCCGGCCGGTGAGCATCATGCCCATCGCCTTCTTCAGCGGCACCTGCCTGGGCAGGCGGTGCATCCCCGAAGCCAGCGCCGCGAAGCCGACCTTCGGCTCCGGCAGGGCAAACTTGGCGTTCTCCGCCGCGATGATGATGTCGCAGGCCAGCGCGATCTCGAAGCCGCCGCCCATGGCGAATCCGTTCACCGCCGCGATCACCGGTTTGAACAGGTCATAGCGGGAGGTCAGCCCCCCGAAGCCGCTGGCAGGCATCGGTACCGGCGACTTCTGGCCCGAAGCCGCGAATTTGAGGTCGTTGCCGGCCGAAAACGCCTTTTCCCCGGCCCCGGTCACGATCGCCACCCAAAGGTCTGGGTTAGCCGCAAACTCGTCGAATGCCTGGCCCATCTCGGCATTTCCCATGGGGTGCAGGCAATTCAGCTGGTCCGGGCGGTTGATGGTTACGACGAAAATCCGGCCATCCGTCTCGGTCTTTATGAACTCGTAAGCCATTCGGGCCTCCCGTTTACCTTTGGCAAAGGTCATTTCCCCTAGAACTAACGGCAAAGAGGGGTTTGCGGAACACGCGTCTTTATGACCGACACGCTGGAGCTTTCTGACCAGATCGGCCGCAACGACGACGAGGGGATGGATACCGCCCCCCCGCCGTTCGAGGGCGTGAAGTGGCGCGTCATGATCGGCGACACGGCGTATGGCCCCTATCCGCGCTCCCGCCTCATCGATTTCCTGAAGGAAGGCCGGGTCGTCGCCTCCACAATGTTGGCCTGTGGCTCAGACATCGAGTTCAAGCGCGCCGACCAGCACCCCAACCTGCGCTGGGACTTCAAGGCGCCGCGCAAGCGCAAGTTCGGCGACCCGAAACTGGATCCGGGCGAGACCGAAGTGCCGGTCTGCAATTATTTCCTCGCCGCACGGCTGATGGCGGGCAATGAGCGCTTCGAGCGCGTGCTGCGCGACGCCGGCAAGATGACCCGCGTGGCCGGCGACATGTGGGTGCTGCGCTCCCGCCTCACCGTGCAGCAGCTCCGCAACCAGCTCACCATGATCATGAAGCCGCACGAGCACTTCGTCATCGTCAACGCCTCGAAGGACCGGCTGGCCTGGTTCAACATCGGCGTCGAAGCCGATATCGGCGTCCGCGGCGTGTGGGATTCGGACGAGGTCGCCTAGGCGCCGCGCCCCGCGTACGCCTCGCCTTCGTCGCGATAGAAAGCTGGCCTTGCTCGACTCGCGGAGGCACACCCATGCGCATCTCGTCGGCCATCATCGCTTGCGTCATCATCGCAGCATCCGCCGCGCCGGCGTTCGCGAAGGACTGGGGCGAGATCAAGTGCGACAAGGCGCAGGCCGCCGACGAGAAGGCGATCTGCGGTTCGATCGAGCTGGTGCAGCGCGATGCGCAGATGAGCGTGGAATACGGATTGCTGCGCGGCTTTCTTGCGATGGGCGGACGCGGCGCGCTGACCGACGAACAGCACGAATGGCTGAAATCGCGCCGGGCCTGCGGCGGCGATGTGATGTGTTTGCGCAAGGCCTATGAGGACCGCATCAAAGTCCTTGAAACCGGCCTAGGGCGCGTCGGAAAATTCGGCCCCTTCTAGGTCTGGCCCGCCGCTTGCGCTTCGAACGATCCCAGATCGAGCCAGTAACCATCGCTCGCCGGACCCGGTTCGCCCGCGGTGCAATGTCCAGTGGTGTTTTTCCGCAGGTGCGATAGAGCAGCGCGGCCAGCCCCGGCCTCCCCGCGCGACCTCCCATTTCCAGCTTCGTGGGGCCGCAGACTTGAAATCCTGATCCATGCCCTTTCCATCCAGCCATCCCGCGCTTGATCGCGCCCTCGCCGCGCGCGGCTATGTCGAACCGACGCCGGTCCAGCTGGCGGTCGTCGAGGCCGATATCGTCACGCCCGACGGATCACGCGCCGACATGCTGGTCTCGGCTCAGACCGGCTCGGGCAAGACCGTCGCCTACGGCCTCGCGCTCGCCTCCTCGCTCCTTGGCGAAGCAGAGCGATTCAGCCCCGCCGACCGGCCGCTCGCCCTGATCATCGCGCCGACGCGGGAGCTCGCGATGCAGATCACCGGCGAACTGGGCTGGCTCTACGCCCAAACCGGCGCCCGCATCGTCGCCTGTGTCGGCGGCATGAGCGTCCGTGACGAGCAGCGTAAGCTGTCCGCCGGCGCCCACATCGTCATCGGCACGCCTGGGCGGCTTTGCGACCATCTCACGCGCGGTTACCTCGATTTCTCCTCTCTTGCCGTTGCAGTGCTGGACGAGGCCGACGAAATGCTCGACCTCGGCTTCCGCGAGGAACTCGAGACGCTTCTTGACGCCACGCCCAAGACTCGCCGCACGCTGCTGTTCTCAGCCACCATCGCGCGCGGCATCGCCATGCTGGCGAAAAACTACCAGCGCGACGCCGTCCGCATCGACACTACCAGCCAGACCGAACCGCACGGCGATATCGACTACCGCGCCATGCGCATCTCGCCCGGCGACACCGAGCGGGCGGTCGTCAACGTATTGCGCTATTTCGAGGCCGGAGGCGCGCTGGTGTTCTGCGCCACCCGCGAAGCGGTCCGCCACCTTCACGCGAGCCTGCGCGAGCGCGGCTTCCATGCAGTCGGCCTCTCCGGCGAAATGAACCAGCGCGAGCGCAACGACGCGCTGCAATCCCTGCGCGACGGCCACGCGCGCGTCTGCGTCGCGACCGACGTCGCCGCCCGCGGCCTCGACCTGCCGGACCTCGGCCTGGTCATCCACGCCGACCTGCCGACCAACAGGTCGACGCTGCTCCACCGTTCGGGCCGCACCGGCCGCGCCGGCCGCAAGGGCACATCGGTTTTGCTGGTGACCCACACCAAGCGCCGCCGCACCGAGCAGGTGTTGCAGTCGGCAAACATCACCGCGACCTGGAGCGGGCCGCCTACGGCCGAAGAAATCCGCGCCCAGGACCGTCAACGGCTTCTCGACCACCCGGCGCTCAGCGCAACGCCATCCGAGGACGATCTCGCCCTGGCCAGACAGATCGTCGAGCGCCTGCCGCCGGAACAGATCGCCTCGGCCCTGATCGGCCTGCTGCGCGCCGACCTGCCCGATCCCGAGGATGTTTCGGACGACGCCCGCATGCGCGATGCGCCGTCCATGCCGATGCGGGATCGCGAGCGCACGCCGCGCATCCGCGCCGAACGCGGCTTCGTGGAATCCGAAGGCGATGGCGCCTGGTTCCGTCTAAATGTCGGCCGGCGCCGCAACGCCGATCCGAAATGGCTGGTGCCGCTGATCTGCCGGCTGGGTCACATCACCAAGGCCGAGATCGGGCCGATCCGCGTCTTCGAAGACGAAACCCGATTCGAGATCGTCGGCCATGCCGCCGATGCCTTCGCCGTCGCCGCGCAGGAGACGCTGGAAGACAATATTCAGATCACCCCGTCGAGCGCCCCGCAGCGCGGCGCTGTTCATCCACGCCGTGACGAGGACCGGACGCCGCGCGAACCCCGCCCAGCACGTGAGGCCCGTCCGCCACGCGAAACCCGGCAACCGCGCGAGGCCCGCCCGCCGCGGGCCCATCGCGAGCCGCGCGACGATGCCCGCCAACTTGAGAACGAACACCGCGCGAAAGCCCGCGCAAGGATCGAGGCTGATCCGGTCTTCGCCTCGCTGGCGGGAAGCGACCGTCCGACGCCGGCGCCAGACGGCATGAACCGCCGCCAGCGCCGCGACGCCGCCCGGGCGGCCGGAATTCTGCCGGCCGCAGTCTCGCCAGGCGAAGAAACCGTCAAGCGCCGGTGGACGCCCGACCAGGCGGGCGCCGCGCCAAAAGCCAGACAAGACGAAGCACGCGCATCTCGCCGCGAACGCCCCGCTCATGGCGACAAGCCTGGAAACTTCAAACCACGCGGCTTCAAGCCGCGCGGACCCAAACCGGCTGGCGGCAGCCCGTATCGCGGAAAGCCCGGTGGCGGTAAGCCCAAACACGACCGGCGCGGCTAGTCCATCGCCGCGGCTGCGATCTCGAACGAGCGCAGACGTTTCGTGTGATCGAAGATCGAACCCGTCACCATCAGCTCATCGGCGCCCGTGCGTTCGGCGAACGCCTTGATCCCTGCCCTGACTTTTTCGGGCCCGCCGACGGCCGAGCATGACAGCGCCTGGACGAGGCCGGCCTGGATCATCGGATCGAAACTCTCGAATACGCCTTCCTTCGGCGGCGGCATCCGGCCCGGGCGTCCCATGCGAAGATTGGCGAAGGCCTGCTGCAAGGACGAGAACAGGAATTTGCCTTCCTCGTCGCTCTCGCCCGCGATCACGTTGAAACCGAGCATGACATAGGGCTTCGCCAACCGCTTCGAGGGCCTGAAGCGCTGGCGGTAGATCTCGATCGCGCCTTCCATGTCGCCGGGAGCGAAGTGCGAGGCGAAAGCGTAGGGCAGTCCTAGATGCGCGGCGAGCTGCGCGCCGAACAGGCTGGAGCCCAGTATCCACATCTCGACATCTGCCCCCGCGCCCGGCACGGCGCGCACGGTCTGGCCCGGCTGCACTGGCTCGAACCAGCCCATCAGTTCGACCACGTCATCCGGGAACGTATCGGCGCTGCCATGCATCATGCGGCGCAGCGCCCGCGCCGTCGCCATGTCGGTTCCGGGAGCCCGCCCGAGACCGAGATCGATGCGTCCGGGATGGAGCTCCGCCAGCGTGCCGAATGCCTCGGCCACCATAAGCGGAGCATGGTTGGGCAGCATTATCCCGCCTGATCCCACGCGGATGGTCTTCGTGCCGGCGGCGACATGCGCGATCACGACAGCCGTAGCGGCGGAGGCAATGCCAGGCATGTTGTGGTGTTCGGCCAACCAGAACCGGTTGTAGCCGAGCCGCTCCACATGGCGCGCCAGATCGAGGCTGTTGGCCAGCGCTTCGCGCGCGTTGGAGCCTTCGACAATCGGCGCCAGATCGAGAACGGAGAGCTTTGCCATGGCCCAGATATAGGCGATATGGCGAGCCACGACACCTCGGGTGAAACTCAACTACGGATGCAGGTCCGGTGACAGAAGCAAAGGGTATGGCTGCCGCGGAAATCTCCCGCGGCTTCTTCGGCGTGCAGATGCACTATGCCGATGTCCTGTCCGCGAAGGCCGGCATCGCCCTGGCCGACGCCATCATCTTCCACACCAACTTTCACCGCATATTCGCCTACGGCAATCTCTCGAAGATGGCGCCGGATAGCGAGTTCGTGTCTCTGATTCGCGATGTAGTCGCGCGCGACGATCCCAACGCACGCATAGACCTACTGATCGCCGCCTACGCCGATCGGCCGCGAGACCCCTGGCCTTCCGACCGCTTTCCCTTTGGCGCCCATTTCGCCTGCGAGGCGCCGAACGAGGCCGGCATCGTCCGCATCCATTTCCGCAATCGCGTCAACAACGACTGCTTCGGCCCGCTCCACGCGTCCAACCTCGCCCAGCGCCGCGCCGACCTCTCCGAAATGTTCGCCTTCGTCGCCAGGCGCTGGCCGGAAGCAAAGACCGTCAACGGCGCCTCGTGGCTCTACAACACGAAAGGCTATTGCCGCCTCTTCCCACCTGAGTACACCGCCTCGCGCACGCCACTCGTCGGCCCGCGCCCGATCCACGGCCTCTCGACCTGGGGCCAGTTCCTCGACTTCCGCGGCCATGTGAAGCCCGCCATCGTCGAGACCTTCAAGCAGAACTTGAACTCGCTCGATCCCGCTGAGCCGTGGCTCGCCTTCCCTTACCAGGTGCTGGCAACCAGCGCGCCGTTCGATGCGTTCCGGCGGCATTACGGCATCTAGTTATTTCGGCCGTTCCTTCTTGCCCGCCTTCAGCAGCTTCACGGTTTCCCTGATCCGCCGCACGCGCTCTTCCGGCTTTTTCTTCGTCGCATCGATCCAGGCGAGATAGCCCTTGCGATAGAACTGCGCGAGATCGTCGAAGAACGCCGCCGCCTTGGGTTCCGCATTGAGCGCCGCCGCGAAATCCTCCGCCAGGTCCGCCCGCTGCGGCCCCTCCGGCCAGAGCGCCACCGCCACTTTCCTGTCCATCTGAACGCCGGCATCCCGCCGCCACATCGGCGTCAGCTTCACGATGCGGTCCTTTGTTTCGATGATCGCGCGGATCTTCTGCCCGTCCACCGTACCCGATACGCGATGCCGCGGCTTCTTTCCCCACACCAGGTCGGGATCGAAGGGCAGCACGACATGCGCCGCGCCGTTCGATCCTTCGACAACGACCGCCTTGAAAATCTTCTTCGTCATCCCCCGACCCACTCAATCAATCCGCTTCAGCCCCTTCGCGTAGCGCTTCCAGTTCTCGACATAGTGGTGGGCGCCAAACGCGATCATCTGGATCTGCTGTTCGGTCACCTCGCGCACCACCTTGCCGGGCGCGCCCACTACCATCGAATTGTCCGGGATCACCTTGCCCTCGGTGATCAGCGTGTTCGCGCCGATCAGGCAGTTCTTCCCGATCTTCGCGCCATTGAGGACGATCGATCCGATACCGATCAGCGTGTTGTCGCCGATCGTGCAGCCGTGCAACATCACCATGTGGCCGACCGTGACGTCGCGACCGATCGTAAGCGGCTGGCCAATGTCGGTGTGCAACACCGATCCGTCCTGCACGTTGGAATTCTCGCCGATCACCACCGGATCGTTGTCGCCACGCACGACGGCGCCGAACCACACGCTGGCGTTCTTCTTCAATATCACCCGGCCGAGCACGGCGGCGTTTTCGGCGATCCAGTGATCGCCTTCAGTCTCGGGCCTCACGCCATCGAGTTCGTAGACCGCCATTCCACCGCTCCTGGACGCCCGTGCCTGTTTTTGAGTCACACAGGCCGAAAATCGTGTTTGCAAGCCCGCCGTGCACAACTGTCCCATTATAGTTCCGTTAAACGGGAAGTAGTCTACTTGTTGGGAAGCTGATTCGGGGTGGCGCGGTTCTTGCGACACAAACTCCGAAGACATGGGGTTAATGGATTGAGACGACCGTTACCGGTTGGACCATCCGCAGATCGCGCAGCACTCGCCGAAAGGCGACCGCCGCCTCCACCCCTTGCACGCCAAACAATCCGGCCCATCCAACGCCGCAGCGCCCCTCAGGCCTGCGGCGTTTTTGTTTTTTCCGCCCAGGTTCTTGCCTCCAACGCACGCGTTCTCGACTGCAAACAAGGAGTACCTCAATGGCAAAACGTTCCGCTGTCCGCCGCATCCGCGCTGAATACAACGCGCGCGATGGCCGGGGGAATGCCGGAGGCGTTCATCTCAATGTCATAGAGGGAGGCTGGGATCCGATAGCTGACGACGGCTATCCCCGCCGAAAGAAACGCGGCCACGCCGCCAACGACCACCAGCACCGCGAACCGCAGCGCGAACAGGCTCGCGAGCAGGCCTACGTCAAGAACGTCCAGCCCAAATCCGAAGGCCAGGCCCGGCTGATCGAGGCGATCGACAACTCGCACCTGGTGCTTGCGCTAGGCCCCGCCGGCACCGGCAAGACCTATCTCGCCATCGCCAAGGCCGTCGAATACCTCCGCGCCGGCAAGGTCGGCCGCATCGTGCTGTGCCGCCCCGCCGTCGACGCCGGCGAGAACATCGGCTTCCTGCCCGGCGACATGGAGGAAAAACTCTCGCCTTACCTACGACCGCTCTACGACGCCCTGCAGGACCGCATGTCGGCCAAGCAGGTGAAGGCGATGATCGCCGAAGGCCAGATCGAGATCGCCTCGGTCGGCTTCATGCGCGGCCGCACGCTGAACAACGCCTTCGTGGTGATCGACGAGGCCCAGAACTGCACCTATGTGCAGCTCAAGATGCTGCTGACCCGGCTGGGCTGGAACTCGAAGATGGTCGTCACCGGCGACCCGGCGCAAACAGACCTGCTGCCGGAACTGTCGGGCTTGGCCCCCGCTGCTGAAAAGCTGGACAAGCTGCAGGAAGGGGTCGGCGTTGTCCGTCTGGCGCAGGGCGATGTCGTTCGCCACCCGCTGGTCGCGAAGATGCTGGACGTTCTCTAGGCTCGAACACCTGCCTTTCACACGACCACAGAGCGGCCGACGGTAAACGCCGGCCGGTTCTCTTGACCCAATCGATACTACAACCCTAGATTGTATTACCCTGGGTTGGCGGATCGGGAGGGGCGCTTGGCTGACGACGAAGCTCGCCCCTTCCGCATCCTCGACTTGACGGCCGCGAACCCTGAAGCGCGCAAGGATCCTTATCCACGTCTCGCCGAGTTGCGCGCCCAATGTCCACTGCACCGCGACGAGACAGGAGGATCGTGGCTGGTCGCGCGTATGGCTGACGCGCGGGCCGTGTTCTCAGACAATTCGCATTGCAAGGACCCGGACAAGGCGGAGCCCGCCGCCATCGCCATTCGCCGCCGCCGCTCGACCGTGCCGGAGGGCCTCGCCTTTCCGGACGACCAGCGCGCCTCGATGCTCGAACTCGACGGCGCCGAGCATGCACGCGTGCGTGGGCCGCTGGTGCAGGCGCTCTATGCGCGTATCGCGAAGTTCGAGCCGCAATGCAGCTGCATCGTCGACGCCGCGCTTGATCGTCTCGAAGGCCGGTCCAGCTTCGATCTGATGAAGGAAATCGCCGAGCCCGTGCCGGTCTCCTGCATCGGCGCGATCCTCGGCGTACCTGAGGAGAGGCTCGCAAGCTTCCGCGAATGGCTCGACGGCATCGTCCAGACATTCAACCCCAACCGCACTCCAGAAGATGTGGCGGCGCTGGTTGCCGCCTCCAACGGACTCGCCCGCTTCATGCGTGAGACGTTCGCGGCGCGGAAGCTCGATCCACGAGACGACCTGTTCAGCGATATGGCCCGAATTCAGGCTGGCCAGCTGGACAACGGAGACGCGCCGCTGACGGACGTCGAGATCACCTTCAACCTGCGCGGCCTGCTGATCGCCGGAAACGTCACCACCACCGACCTCATCGGCAACGCCGTGCGGCTGATCCTGACTCACCCCGCCGAGCGCGCGAAACTCGAAGCTGATCCCTCGTTGTGGCCTAACGCCGTCGAGGAAGCTCTGCGCCACGAACCGCCAGTCGATTTCACCTGGCGCATCGCCTCGCGCGACATGGGGCTATCTGGCTGTCCCGTAAGACCGGGGGCCGCGCTCAACGTCTTCCTCCGCTCCGCCAACCGCGACGAGGCCGCCTTCCCCCACGCGGAAGCTTTTGATGTCACCCGCAAGGGCGCGGGACGCCACCTCGCCTTTGGCGGCGGCTCGCACATCTGCCCAGGCGCCCCGCTGGCGCGGATGGAGGCGCGCGCTGTCCTAGCGAAGCTGTTCATGCGCTTCCCGAAGCTCCGCCTTGCTGATCCGGACGCGCGGCCTCGCTGGCGGAGACTTCCGGGCTTCCGTGGCCTGGAACATCTCGAGGTGCGCATCGATTGAGGCTGCCTCCGCGAAAGCCGTGCGCTTTCAACGCGGAACCTTTTGCCATCCCGATGCCCTGAATGCCGGCGGAACCGTCTCGGCTTCGCATCGTTCTACCCGACAGGAACGACCGGAGATTCTCCAATGTCTGCTATCAAAACCGCTTTCTGCGCTGCGGTCTCCAGCCTCTCGCTCGCGGCGTGCTCAACCACCGACGATTGGTCTCCGTCGCAACGCAACGCAGCCATCGGTGGCGCAATCGGCGCCGCGGCCGGCGCTGCTGTTGCCGACAACGACCTTGAAGGCGCCTTGATCGGCGGAGCGCTCGGCGCCGCGATCGGCTACTACACTGGCTGCCGCGAACAAGGCGGCTGCTTCGTCGGCGGCAAGCAGGTCGCCAATCGCAACGACCTCCAATACGACCGCAACGACCGTCGCTACTACTATGTCGACCGCTCGAACGGCCGGACCTATTGGGAAAACGGCGACTTCCGCGGCTGAGCCAACACCGTTTCGATGGCGCCGCGACTGAAGTCCTCCCCGGTCGATGTTGCGAGCCATCGGCAAGACGCCGTCCCTTGCCGGGCGGCGTCTTTGTTCGAGGGTCGCAAGCGAAGGAGAAGCTCATGGTCGATCCCGTTCCCGAACTGCGGGTCCAGAAACCAACCGCAAGCGCGATGAAGCAGCACGCCGACCTGTCACGCCTTGACGTCTTTCTGGGCGAATGGGTGCTGAGAGGTGAACAGCTTGACGGTCCCTTCGGTCCAGCGGCGCCGATCAGGGCGCAACAGAGCTATGAATGGCTCGCCGGCCAGCACTTCATGCTGATGCTGTTCGAAGGCGAGTTGGGCGAGGATGAAATTGGCTGCGCCGAGATCATCGGGGAGTCAAAGTCCGGCCACGGCTTCTGCGCCCAGGCTTTCTACAACGACGGCGCCCGGCGCGAGTGGAAGCTGGGCGAGAAGCATGGCGTGTGGATTCGTACCGGTGAGGAAACGAGCCCCGATGGCATCTTGAAGATCCGCTGCACCACCGCCTTCGCCCCGGCCGCAGACATGCAGACCGCCAAATGGGAATACACGAAGGATGGCGATCGATGGTCGACCTTCTGGGACGTGACCGCACGCCGGGTCGATTGAGCCAATTGTTTTCGTCTTCCGGTGATTGAGCGCAGCCTAAAATACGCGCAGTCTCCCGCCCGTTGGCTAACGGAGGGGAAATGCGGACGTCTCTTGCATTGATTGTTCTGGCGCTTGCGGCCTGCCAGCCAGCAGCCAAGCCGGCCGCTCCCGCCGCGGCGGCCGTCGATCCGGCGCATGCGATACCAGCGCAGCCGGAAGGCGACAGCCCGTCGATCCCCGAGACGCTTGCGGCGTCCAAGCCCGAGGAATGGCGAGCACTCGACCCTGAGAACACGCTCTACATGGAATTCCCGGAGGGCCGGGTCATCATCGAGCTCGCGCCCGACTTCGCGCCCAACCATGTCGCCAACGTGAAAGCGCTGTCGCGCGAAGGATATTTCGCCAACGGCGCGATCACGCGTGTTCAGGACAATTACGTAGCGCAATGGGCCCAGGCCGCCGAACCCGAGCGGGCGCCCAAGGTCGGCCAGAAGACGCTGAAAGCGGAATTCACCCGGCCTCGCGACACCACCGTGGCCTTCGACATCCTGCCCGATCCCGACACCTATGCGCCGGATGTCGGCTTCTCCAACGGCTTCGCCGCTGCGCGGGACGCCAATGCGACGTGGCTCGCCCACTGCTATGGCACTGTAGGCGTCGGCCGCGACAATGATCCGGATTCAGGCGGCGGCACGGAACTCTACGCCATAATCGGCCAGTCGCCCCGCGGCCTCGACCGCAACATCACCGTGCTGGGCCGCGTGATCCAGGGCATGGAGCTGCTCTCTTCCCTGCCGCGCGGCACGGGTGACCTGGGCTTCTACAAGACGCCGGAGGAATACCACCACTATGCCGATATCAAGGTCGCGGCCGACGTCCCGGAAGGCAAGCGCGCCAACCTGGAAGTGCTGCGCACCGACAGCGAGACGTTCGCCAAGCTAGTGAACTCGCGGCGCTGGCGGAAGGATGCATTCTACCACGTGCCCGCCGGCCGCATCGGGCTCTGCAACATCAACGTTCCGTCACGCCCGATACAGTAGGCGCCGGAGCCACCGGGATTACAGCGCCTCCGAAATCCTCTCAACAGCGGCTAGGTCGGCGCCCGAGCCGACGCAAGTCCGGCCGTCACAAAAATCCCTCTGTGAGCCCCCGCTCGCCCGCGCTATGACGCCACCAGTCTTGTTTGCATCTGCAAGGAACCGCCATGACCATCCCCATGTCCGCCCTTCTCAAGGGCTCAAGCGCCCAGATGCTCGGCTCGCTGGCCAGCATCCTGAAGAAAGGCGCGGACCATGCCGCCGCCGCCAAGCTTCCCGAGGAAGTCTTCCTCAACTTCAGGCTGTATCCGGACATGTTCCCCCTGGCCCGCCAGGTCCAGATCGCGACCGACCAGGTTACCCGCGGCGCGGCGCGTCTCGCCGGCGTCGACCTGCCCTCCTTCCCGGATGTCGAAACCTCGTTCGCGCAACTGATCGAGCGCACGCAGAAGGCCAACGCCTACGTCCAGGCGGCGTCTTCCGACGCCATGGACAAGCGCACCGAGACGATGATCAACATTCCCGTCGGCGGCGGCCAGGAACTGCCGATGACGTGCAGCGCCTACCTCACCTCGTTCGTCTTCCCCAACCTCTATTTCCACGCCGCGACGGCGTACAACATCCTGCGCCACAACGGCGTCCAGCTCGGCAAGCGCGACTTCCTGCGGCCCAGCTAGGGATCACGCGACCCCGCCGGCCGCCTCGATCAGCTTCATCGCCGGCTCGCTGACCAGCAGCCGGAAATGGAAGCGCCGGCCCCACGAAAGCGCCGTCACGTCGCGATATTCGCGCAGCGTGTCCTTCGGGTCGTAACCCGGATGAAGCTGCTTGCGCAGCGATGCGCGAACATTGGGATCGGCGCCGTGCTCAAGCAGCAGCTCGGCGAACGGCGCAACTTTGGGCCCGCCCTTGCGGTAGTTCATCCAGAAGTTGGGCTGCGAGACCACCGTCGAGAACAGCGGCGTGTGCCCGCCAAACCCATCGGCATCGACGGCCGCCCGCGCATTCACGTCCGCGCCCTTCGCGATCAGCCATTTCGCGATCTCCAGCTCGTCGTAGTCGCAGCACATATGCAGCAGCGTCGCGCCCCAGAGCGATGTGCCGTGCGTCGCCAGCACCTCGTCATGGCAGCCCATCTCGGGCGGATAGATCTCCTCCCATGCGAATTGCCGGTTGAGCATGCCGGGATCGGCTTTCAGATGCTTCTCCAGCAGGTCGATCCGCCCGCGATGCAGCGCCATCGGCGGCGTGTCGGGATAGACCAGCCCGTGCTTCTCATACATTTCGAGGATGGCGTGCTTGGCCGCCGGCTTGCGCGAATCCGTCTCCAGCACGACATCCACCGGCGCGGTCCGGCGTCCCTGCGCATCGACGACCTTCGCCCCGATCTCGAGCGCGAACGCTGTTCCGCTGTCGCTCAGCGTATAGGCGGCCCCGCCCAGCGCATGGTCCGGCGCCATCGGCTTTCCCGCCAGGTTGTACAGCAACCGCGCCGAGCCGATCTTGCTCTGCAGGACGGCCCGCCCGACGGCGTGCTTGTGGTCCGTGGCGCCAAGGTCGTGCAGCATCTGGATGATGCGGTCGCGGCCGACATTGGCGGCGTAGCTCATCGGCGGTCCCCAATTGCTGACCTCGCCGGGGGGCCGCACCAGTGCGTCCTCGTGGATCAGATTGGGATGCCGCGTCACCAGCTTGCGCACGGCGTCAATGTCGTCCTTCCAGATCGCATCGATGATCTGGCAGGACTGCACGATCCGCGGCCAGCTCGGCGCCCCATAGGCGCGCGCGAGCACGAGTTGCGCATCGGCGAGCTTTGCATTCGCCGGATCGATAGCTTCGGGATGGAACTGCGCAAACTCTTCCATGGCCTTCGGCTCACCGCCGCGCAGGTCGCGCAGCAGCTCCTTGGCCTGGCGTTTGAGCTGATCGAGGTTGGGGTGAACGGGAAGATTGCGTTCGGGTAGCGGGGTCGGCATGGCGAGCCTCCTCAAGGCGCCCGGCGTCCGCTGAATTCGGGCAAAGGAGGTTCGTGAGAACCGTCGATTGTCGTCTTGGCTTTCAGGTGAACTCGGTTCTTCCCGCGGACCGGCGGCGCCCTGCACGCCGGCCGGCAATATACGCCTGCCTCCAGCGCTGCGCCAGTTCAGCCTGCGTGTATCCGGCGCTTTACACGACCGGCTCGTCGAAACGGATGCGCCAGAACTCCGTCTCGGCGCCTTCGACACTGAAATCATTGTCGGATGAGATCATGATCTCTGTCGGGGACAGCAGCGTCAGGCCTTCGATGTCCGGACCGATCTCGGGAAAATCGTCGCTCGATACCAGTAAGCGTTTTCCGGACAGGTCCGCGAGCGAGACAAGATAAAGCTTCGCCGTATGCGCGATGCGCTCCAGCACGATCAGCCTGTCCTCGCCAGCCCAGGCGAACTCGCAGATCTTGAGATCCGGCGGACCGACTTTCCGTCGATCGGCGTCGCGCCGGAAGCTCGATGGTTCATCAAACGGATAGAGATACTCGCCCGCAAACTCTCCCGTGCTCGCATCAAGCTTCCAGACCGGCGCCGATCGCTTGTCCTCGCCCTTCAACGCGCTCTGAACCCCGGCATAGAGCCACGCTCCGTCCGCCGACGCGCACAACGCCTCGAAGCCGCGGTTGCGCCGCCGCCGCGCTGCGCGCTCCGGCAGTACGCCGCGCACCAGCAAATCCGGATGCGCCAGCTCGGCCTCGCGTCCCGCCGGAACCCAGCGCTGGGTAACGACGCCAATCTCGTCTGCCTTCAGCAGCGAAGGGCCATATTCCTCGGCCACGAAGAACCCGCCGTCTGGCATCGCCGCGATCGCTTCGGTATCGGCGCCGAGTGCATCCGGCTGCAGCGGCCTGCCCCGCAGATCGAACACCGCCTCCATCTCGCCGCCTGGCAACGCGCGTCCCGAGATCGGCTTGCCCGACCGGGTGCGCAGCGGCATCCGCCGAACCAAGCGCACTTCGCTTCCTGCCACGCTCAGTTCAGCTATCTCCGGCCCGGTATCAGGAAATGGCATGATCTTGGCGTCGCGGATCCCGCGCAGCGGCTCAAGATGGCCGAGGCCATAGTCATCGACCGCCTGCGACACAAAGAGATTGGGCCCGCGGTCGGTCACCGCAAATACGCGGCCGCCACATGAGGAAAGTCCCGAGCCCAGCCCGAACGTCAGCTGCAGCCTCGCCTTGGGAAGATCGATTGCTTCGAGCGGTACATCGCGCCAGTCCAGTTTCTCGACGCGGACCCCGGAGCGCGGCATGGGCTAGAACTTCCCGCCGGTCTTGAAGCCGCCGCCGCCGAACCCTCCACCGCTCTT
>Ga0210377_10002072_pt1 | contig 17830 bp, 29 predicted proteins | sample PLM4_65_b1redo_FD_155480 | JGI IMG/M metagenome (GOLD analysis project Ga0210377, IMG submission 155480) | Groundwater sediment microbial communities from an aquifer in East River, Colorado, USA - PLM4_65_b1 redo | ecosystem: Environmental > Terrestrial > Soil > Riparian zone | place: USA: East...
TCTAAAGTTCTGCAAAAAAATAAAAGAAGAAATCCAAAAAGCAGAAAGTATTTTCCCTGGTGATGCTGCGATTTGGGACGATCCTGACAAGAGCTATGGCTGGAAAGCCAATAATGCCGAGCTTAAAGGGATCCCCTTAAAAATAACAGTTGGAACACGCGAGCTTTACGACAAAGTTGTCTCTGTCTCAGACAGAATAGGGCTCGTAAAGAATAAAATGGTTAGAGTAAATGAAATTTCAGAGAAACTAGAAGAAATGTTAGGACAAATACAAAAAGAAATATATAAAAGAACTGAAAAGTTCTTAAAAGAAAACACAAGGGAGGTAAAAACATACGAAGAGTTTAAAAAAATAATGAAGACGACAAAAGGATTTATTAAAGCTTATTGGTGTGGCGATGCTGATTGTGAGGAAAAGATTAAAAAAGAAACAAAAGCTTCAACTAGGTGTTTGCCTTTTGAAAAAAATAAAAAAATTGGAAAATGCATATACTGCGCTAAGAAGGCAAAAGACATTTGGTACTTTGCTCAAGCTTATTAGTTGTTTTTTACAGATCTCTTGATAATATTCAAATATGCTTCTTGATGTGGATCGGAGAATTGATTTAATTAAGCACTATAGAAACAAAGAAAAGTATGGATATTGTGGGCCAGCCTGTATACAAATATCTCTTAGTGCACTTGGCATACAAGTTGATCAAGATACTCTGGCAGAAATTGGAGGTTTTACAACACATTGGGGAGTTGACCACCACGGATTAAAAAGAATGGCTGACAAGTATGCATTTGGATTTCCAGTTTTAGGTGAAAGCCTTGACGTATTAGGTCAAATTTCAATTAATTACCCTGTCACTTTAAATATAATGGATTTAGATGAGAAGAACCCAAATATATATGAGGATGGACATTATGTGGTTTTATTTGGTGTAGACAGTAAAGGTGTTTACTATCTTGATCCGAGCAGTGATCAGACTTCAGAACCAATAAAAAAACCAAGAGCAGAGTTTGAAGACATGTTGTGGTGGGATATTGATAAAAATGGAGTAATAATTAAAAAGTGGGCGTTGGCTATCTTCCCTTCACTTATCACTTGACTCTTTTCACAAATTCTTTTAGGATGAGTGCGTATGGCAGATACGATTATAGGCGACCAACCAGTAGTGCAAGAGAGTGTAGCGCCCGTTGTTACAAATGAGAAAAAAGCAACTGTCGACTTCTCAGAAGCAACTGAGGTAATGGGCAACCTGACCCCAACCCTTCTTTGGGTAATTGCAGATCGTAAACTAGATGCTGAATCAGGGGCCTTTTTTGATCAAGTAATGAGTTTGGCAGAATCAAAACAAATTGAACCTGGCACTTATACTGAGGGCCAGACTGCTTCAATGGACAAGTTTACAAAATTGTTTCAGGGCATAACTAGAGTAGCCGCTATTGATGGACAAAAGGCGATAGATTTCTTAAATGAAGTTGGCGCTATGACTAAAGATAGATTTCCTGATGCATGGGAAGCTACACAGGGGTCTAAAGGCAAACCAGAAGCTGTTAAGCCCCCAACAGTTATTGTTCCAATGGAAGAATAGTAATAATGGCAGATAATTTACCTGATAAAACTTTGCTTAATGTAGATAAGGTTATTAGAGTTGAAGAATCTCCTCCCAGATTTGTTTCTGGAGATCCAAAAATTAAATTTGAACCCGATCGTACGCCAAGTAGAACTTATTTTAAACCAGAGGTTTTGACACCGGCAATATTTAATTTACTTTTTGTTTCAGGGGACATTAGAAATAACCCCCAAACTATTAATATGAGAGATTTTTTACAAATGCAAGATGTTGTTTCAAAGCTTAAAGATCAACAGAAAAACGGTACTTTGAAGCCAGACGATTATGTTCCTCTCGAATTTTGGGATGGCCAAGTATTCAAAGATTTCCAAGCAAAATATGTAATCGATGGCGTGTACCACCCGATGTTAGACGCCATTCTTGCTGGTTATTCGTCGAGAAATGCACATCTTCCTGACGAATCAAATGAACAATATGAAAATAGGTTACAAGCTATGATAAAAGAAGACTTGAAGTTTTACAAAGATGAAAGGGCTCGCACCTTAGGTCTACCGCCAACTGTTACCGTCCCAATGGGGCAGTAAGAGCAATTATTCTTCTTCTGATGTTTTTAAATGGAGATTCGTTAGCCTCAGTCCATGTATAAACGGGACAAGTGGTAATTTCCGATAATTCCGTAGCCTTAATGCGAGTATCAGGTTTTAATGATTTAAAACGACGAAATTGGAATATTTCATACAATGTGTCTTTATATTCTTCATCACTAAGATTATAACCAACTAAATAATAAACGTTTTTACCGCCGTCCTTTATATACCCTAAATGTGTATCATAGCATTGAGAAGTGGATGGATGCTGATGAAGAGTGAGCGGGCTAGGAATTAATATTTGTTCTTTGTTCCCTGGCATTTTAGGAATTATAACACCCAGAAGAAGAATTTAGCATAGTTTGTACTATTGGCAAACAGTAAAAGTATTACTATACTGTGAGACATGGAAGATTGTATTTTTTGTAAGATTGTGAAAATGGAGTCTCCAGCTAAAATTGCGTTTGAAACGTCAAGTACGATAGCTTTTGACAGTATTCTTCCTGTTGCTAAACATCATGTTTTAATAATTCCTAAGGAACACATTTCTACATTTACCGATCTTGAGGAAAATCATAAAGATACTTTTATGGAAATGGCAAAAACTGCCCAACAAGTGATAAATGATCGTAAAATTTCAAACGGGTACAAGCTGATTTTCAATGGGGGAAAATATCAAGCTGTAAAACATATACATTGGCATTTACTTGGGGGTAAGTTGGAAGACGAAGACGATGTTTTAAATAAGACATGATTTCAGATACTATTCAAAAACAAATAATTGAAGCTATGAAGGCACATGACGAGATTAAACTTTCGACCCTACGTATGCTTTCCTCTGAGCTCCATAACTTTAAAATTGATCATCCTGAAATGACTGAGGAGGAAGAGCTTGTTGTAGTCAAAAAAGAAGCAAAGAAAAGGAAAGATGCAATTGAGGCCTATGAAAAAGCTGGAATAACTGATCGGGCTGAAAAAGAAAAGGCGGAGCTAGCTGTCTTGCAGGAATTTTTACCTGCAGAGGTAGGTGGGGAGGGCTTGGAAAAGCTAGTTGATGAAGCGATTGCTGAAACTGGTGCTCAAGACATGGCGTCCATGGGAAGAGTGATTGGAGCCGTGATGGCTAAATCTAAAGGGAGTGCTGATGGGGCAAAAGTTGCAGAGCTTGTGAAGCAAAAATTAACAAAATGATTCATGTTAAAATTTTCAAACAAGCCAGCTATCCAGTCAGCTCTAAAAAAATAAGAGACGCGGTTTCGCTTGTTTTTTCCCAAAACGGAATAGTTTCGCCCTCTATCGCTTCGGTTGCTTTGGTTGATGCCGAAAAGATGAAGTATTTAGTTGATAAATACTATGACGACCATGACAAGCACGTTGTTTTATCATTTCCAACTTCGGAAGTCGAAGGCCCGTTTGTTTTCCCACCTGACGGTAAGAATTACTTGGGAGATATTATGATTTCATATCCAGATTGTGTTGAGGAAGCTAAAGCAAAAAACAGACTTATAGAAGAAGTAGTTTTAGAGTATGCTAGACATGGAGCAATGCATTTAATTGGAATCCACCACGACTAAGATGACACTTTATTTAAAATATAGGCCAAAGACAATTGATGAGATTGATTTGGCTGAAGTCAGAGACCAACTTGAAAAGATTGTTGCCTCAAAAGATTTACCCCACGCATTTTTGTTTTCAGGGCCTAAAGGGACAGGAAAGACTTCATCTGCACGAATTCTTGCCAAGATTATAAATTGTGAAGCAAAAGAAAAACCATGTGATAAGTGCGAGCAGTGTCTTTCTATTACTAAAGGCAATAACGTCGACGTAGTCGAAATTGATGCAGCCAGTAACCGTGGAATTGATGACGTGAGATCTCTCAAGGAAAGCATAATGCTAGCTCCAACTTCTGCTTCCAAGAAGATATATATCATTGACGAGGTTCACATGATGACTACTGAAGCCTTTAATGCCTTTTTAAAGACCTTAGAGGAGCCGCCCGCTCACGTTGTTTTTATTTTGGCAACAACTGATCCACAAAAGCTTCCGGGAACAGTACGCTCAAGACTTACTTCAATTAATTTCAGGAAGGCGAATACAGAAGATATTAAAAGACAGATCGAGCGCGTTGCCAAAGGCGAAGGAATTGCGGTTGACGGGGAAAGTATTACCCTTATTGCAAAGAGATCAGATGGGTCATTTCGTGACGCAGTCAAAATCTTTGAACAAGTTATTCTTAATTCAGGTAAAAAAATAAAAAAAGAAGACGTAGAAAAACTTTTATCGATTGATAAACTAGATGGGGTTGAAGAAATATACCAGGCCATCAAAGAAAAGGATCAAGCTAAGTCTCTTGGTCTTTTAGAAAAATATGTCTCAGGAGGTGCGAATTCTAAAGACATAATCGACAGTTTAATAGAACGAAGTCGGGAAGATATGTTATCGGAGACCTCCAAAGAAGTAGTTTATCTGGTTGAACTTTTGATTGAGGCACGCTTAAGAATTTCCAGCTCTCCAATTGCCGAGCTTCCACTTGAAATTGCTTTAGTAAAGTACTTTAACGGCGGGGGAACTTCTTCGGAGGTAAAGGAAGAAACTCTAAAAATTGAATCAAAACCATTGGGAATAAATCCAAAAGTTGAAACCCAAGTAACCGAGATTAAAGTTCATGCATCGACTCTTGATGAGGATACCTGGAAAAAAATCATGGTTTATGTGAAGTCTAGAAATACTTCGGTTGAAGCATTGCTTCGCGCATCTGAGCCTATTGGTTTTGACGGCCAAAGCTTAACCCTTGGAGTTTTCTATAAATTCCACAAGGAGCGCTTGGAGGTGGCCCAAAATAGACGTACATTAGAGGATGTTGTTACCGAAGTTTTTGGAAATCCCGTTAAAATAAATTACACCCTAACTGAAAGAAAGATTGAACCTGTTGTTGTTAAGCAGGAGGCTCCCCCCACACAACCAGGGTTGACCGACAGCGCCGACAAAGATATAATCCAAGCAGCTAAAGAAATATTTGGAAACTAAAAATGGGAATTTTTGACAAAGCAAAACAATTAGGTGAGCTTAATAAAATGCGCCAACAGGCGATGAAGCTTCAGAAGGAGCTCGAAAAAATTGTTATCACAATGGAAGAGCGGGGAGTAAAAGTAAAGGTCAGAGGCGACCAAAAAGTTGAATCTATTACTATTGCTGGAGAGGAAATGAAAGACGTGGTCGAGGCACTCAATAAGGCTATGAAGGAAGTTCAAAAGAAGTCGGCCCAGAAAATGATGGAAATGGGTGGCGGACTAAGCGGTCTTCTTGGTAAGATGTAGCTTAATGAAGATCGCAAAACCAGTACTTAGGGTAATTGAGTCTTTTCAAAAGCTTCCAGGAATTGGACCCAAAAGCGCGCAGAGGCTTTCTTTTTATTTGCTACATGTTCCCCAGTCTGAACTTGAATCATTTGCAGAGTCCCTCACACTCCTTAAAAAAAACACTGTTCTCTGCACTATTTGTAAGAATGTTTCTGAGACTAATCCATGCGATATTTGCATCGATATAAACCGTGATCATTCTATGGTTTTGGTTGTTGAAAACCCAATTGACGTTTTAGCTTTTGAGCGGGCAGGTAAATATAAAGGCGTATATCATGTTTTGCACGGAGTAATTAATCCACTTGAAAACATAGGACCTGACGAAATCTATATTGATGACCTCCTAGCTCGCAAAAGATCAGGGAAAATTAAGGAAATCATTATAGCTACAAACCCTACAATGGAGGGAGAGGCAACCGCAATGTATCTTAAAAAACAATTATCAAATGGTGCAAGCCTTGTAATTTCAAGACTAGGAATGGGAATTCCAACGGGTGCTGACCTTGAATATGCAGATGAGATAACATTAACTCAAGCGCTTGAAGGAAGACGCGAACTATGAATGTAAAACAAACTGCCCAACAGCTGGCTAAAAGTGCAGCTAAGAGAGTTGCCAGGGAATCGTTTGAAGTCCTTAAAAGCGCGCGTGAGCAAGTTGCTCCAATTCCAGAAACGAGTAGGCAGGCAGAGCCACAAGGACAAGAAGCTTCAAAAGAGAATATAGAGAAAAAATCTGAAGTGGACAAAGCAAAAAGCTTTCATATGATGCGTGCCTATGAAAGTGAGCTTGCAGACATTAGGAGAGAAGAAATTTTTAAGGATCTACAAAAAAGAATTTCAGAAGGAGAAGATGTTCCAATTGAAAATTATTCAGAGCTTTCGATGGAGCAAAAACAAGTTTTGATGGCTCAAAAAGAAGCTGTTAAGGTCCAAAAGGGAACACAGCAAGGTACAATACCACAGATATCAAGTAAAAAAGGAAGAAAAACATTCGGAAACATTGGAGTTAAAAGATCACAAACCCAAGTTGAAATGCGCCAACCTCCAAGTAGCTAGATTTTTGTTTTTGGTAAGCTATTAATATATAATTTATGCCATGACAGATAGATTTAAGGGTAATGAAGTTCTCCGTAAGGCATTCGATATTTACAAGATTGAAGCCGATGCTCTTGCCAGGCGCTTTGAACATGCTAAAGAAATAACTAGTAATCCCATTCTGGATATTGGTGTGCCACATATTCTCCTTGTTGGCAATAACAACCTAAGGCCAGATCAATTAGTTCTAAGGGGTGTTGATTTTCAGTCAATAGACACATTACCTTTTCCCGGAAGATCTGTAACTGTGGATTCTATGGGAATTGGAGAGAAAAAGACTATAACTAAGGAGCAAATGGATATTATTTCACAGATTGTTTTTAGAAAATCATCAGATAGAAAAGATGCAGTTTATACGGCAGATGTAGCAGAGCTAAATGAAGTTGGTTTTAGAATATACTTTTGCCCACTTTCTTCAAATCGTTTACACTCTCGAATAGTATATGAACCATATACAAAGTTGGAATATCCTTCTTATGATTTTCCTCAAATACCAGAGGAGTCTTTGGCAAAATTAGTTAGTGTTTTGCATAAGGCCAAATTGGTAGATGGAAATTGATGTGCTAACTTCATTTGAACCTGTTAAAATGAAATTGTGAAGATTTACAATTCTCTCACTCGAAAAGTTGAAGAGTTCGAGCCAATTAGCCCCCCAAACGTCGGAATGTATACCTGTGGAATGACGGTTTATTACAATGCCCACATTGGCCACGGTAGAAAATATGTTGTTGATGATGTTTTAAAAAGGAACCTAACTGCATTAGGCTATAAAGTAAAACACGTTCAAAATGTTACTGACGTCGGACACTTAACTTCAGATGCTGATGAAGGTGAAGACAAAATGGAAAAGGGAGCTGTGATGGCGGGGAAAACTGTTTGGGAAGTAGCCGAATACTTTACAAAAGATTTTTACAATACCATGGATAGGCTGAATGTTACTAGGCCCGAGATTATCTGTAAGGCAACTGAGCATATTCCCGAGCAAATTGAGATGGTAAAAAAGCTTATCGAAAAAGGGTTTGCCTATGACACTCCTGAAGCAGTTTACTTTGATGTAACTAAAGATATAGATTATGGAAAACTTATTCCTAGCCAGGATTTATCAGACAAGAAAATTGCAGTACGCGCAGAAGTTGAAACAGGTGAGCACAAAAAGAATCCTGCTGATTTTGCATTATGGTTTAAAAAGGTAGGTAGATTTGAGAATCATACCATGCACTGGCCAAGCCCTTGGGGAGATGGTTTTCCAGGTTGGCATATAGAATGCAGCGCCATGAGTATTAAGTATTTGGGGGAGCAGTTTGATATTCATACAGGTGGAGTCGATCATATACCAGTTCACCATACAAATGAAATTGCCCAGAGCGAGTCAGCAACTGGTAAAGAGCCATTTGTAAAATATTGGCTACACACAGAATTTTTAACTGTTGATGGAGTCAAAATGGCCAAAAGTACAGGTAATTTTTTTACAATTGGTGATGTTGAGAAAAAGGGATTTGATCCAATTTCTCTTAGGTATTTATATCTTACTACTCACTACAGAAAGCAATTAAATTTTACATGGGAGGCCTTAACTGGAGCACAAAACACACTTTTAAAATTAAGAAGTATTGTAGCTGGACTTAGGGATGAGAAAGAAAGAAATGTTCTATCTGAAGAAAAACTTTCAAAAGTTGAAGATTATAGAAACAGATTTGATGCTTCGATGGGGGATGACCTTAATACTCCTGAAGCACTGGCGGTTTTATGGGAAGCTGTAAAGAGCAATATTCCAGGAACCGATAAACTTGATTTGCTTATGTCTTTTGATGAAGTCTTGGGTCTTGGACTTGCAAAAGTTGAGGTTAATAAAAAAGAAGTATCAGGAGAAGTAAGGGAATTAATTGAAAAAAGAGAACAACTAAGACTTGAGGGAAAGTGGCAAGAAGCTGATAAAATAAGAAAAGAAATAGAGGAGTTAGGTTTTCCTGTCCAAGATGTTAAAAAATCTCAAACTTGATTTCTGGATTCATGTTGGTTTTTCTGTTGCAATAGTTGCATTAGTTGCAGGCTTTTTGTTTGTTCTTAATGAAGTTAAAAAAGTAAAAGACAATCCTCCTGAAAGTAGTACTGTTTATATAACCCAGCAAGCTCCAGTAACATATACGCCGTCTCCAGCCTTCTTGACTTCTACATTTACACCAACACCTAGCATAGCACCAACTCCAAAAATAATTGTTCAGACTCAAGTGAGCCAGCAAAAGGTTACTTCATATGTACCTTTTTCAAACTCTTTTACTACAACAAATACCGACTGGACTGATGCTCCTGGGAATCAAGCTTATATTGACTTGAAAAATAACTACAGCATAAATGCATATGTAACTTTTGAGGCCTCAATAAGGACCATTAGTGGGGGAGAAGTGAGGGTTCGTCTTCTTGATTCCACACACGGAACTGCAGTTGACGGCAGCGAAATTTCAACAACTTCAACTACTTCGACTCTGGTCTCAAGCGGAAGGCTTAACCTCTGGAGTGGCAATAATCTTTATAAGGTTCAAGTAAAGTCACTAGATTCTTCTAATGTAGCTTTTGATAGTGGTAAAATTAAAATAGTTTACTAACATGTGGCTTTTAGGATTTTTAGCAAGTGTAGTTATCGCTCAGACCTTTGACTTTAATAAGGCTTATGCAGATTATGTGTTTAGTCTAGACCTCTATCAAAAAGCACATGCAGAATATGTTCTAGCAAGGGGACAATATCTTGCTTCAAAAACTGTAGCAGCACAGCAAAAGGCAATCGACTCTACAAAATCAATGCTCGGAAGTAGGGACACTGCAACATCTACTTATTTAACTGCACTTCGTATGCGAATTAGGGAAAACTTGGGACTTACAGAAAACGACAAAAATAATCTCTATGCCATGATCGACCCCGACATAGTCTGGTACACTGACCATAAAGCAAAGCTGGGAAGCGCCGGCTCACTTGATGACCTGGTTAAAGACTCAGATGAAGCAAAAGATTACTATCAAAAAACAACCCAACCGAATGTCTATAAAGTCCTTGTCTATAATGCAGTTGGAAAGATGACAATTTTTAGAACAATTGATAAAAACGCAATTGTCGACCTAAACACAAAGATTCTTGAAATAAAGGCAAATGGAGACAAAAAAACTGAGACTATTGATAGGGCTATACTTGACGCCCAAAATAGCCTCGAGAGGGCATCTGAGAAGGAAGCCTCTGCCCTTAGTGGCATAAATAGCACCAAGAACACGGCAAGAGACCCAAGCTCGGGCTACAACACTGCACAAGAGCTTCTAGCCCAAAGCCTAGGCTACGTAAAAGATGCAAATAATATTTTAATTGAAGTTGTGAGAAATATTAAAACAGCAGACTAATATGCAAAACCAAATTGCGGTTGATATAGAAAAATTTAAGTCTTTTATTAAAAGTCTTAAAGAAAGGATTAAGATTGCTTTATCTAAAAAACAGGAGGCAGTCCCAACCGCGACTGGCGCTGCTCAAGCTTCTACCCCTATTGGGGCAAATAAAAACACACGTCTTTTGATAATTGTGGGAGTTGTTTTTATTTTTGCAGTCATTCTTCTAATTATTGCCTCAATTGTCAAAGGACTTAGGGATAAAGGAGTAATGGCCCCAGGTAAAGCAACGCCGGTTCCTGTTACAGGCACAATTCCCGATACTAGCGTTTCAAATCCATCAAAGTATGCAACTGATGAGGGAGTATTAAAAATAGAAGCAGCTCTTAAAAAACTAGACAGTGACCTAAATTCTGCTGACCTCAGAGAATCAAATCTTCGCTTGCCCGACTTAGATTTTGATGTAAAGTTTGAATAGATAACTTGACAAGTTAAAAAGTATTATTGTAAGATTAATTACTAATGAAGAAAGCAGCCTTAGCCCTAGCTACATTCGGACTTCTTGTTTCTGCTTCTCCAGCTCTTGCCGAAGATGCTGTTGCAACTCGTTCTCCGAAGCCGAGGCTTGAGGAAGCAAGGGTAAAAGTTTGTGAAAATAAGCAGGCCTCAATTACCAAAAGAGTAGGAAGTCTTACAGATAGATCTGTAAAAATGGAGGATAACTTCGCAAAGATTGCCCAAAGAGTTATGGATTTTTACACAAATAAAGTTCTACCTTCAGGGAAGACTGTTGCAAATTATGATGCCTTGGTCGCAGCTATTGCAGAGAAAAAGACAGCTGTTGATGCTGCTGTAGCTGATGCCAAATCTAAAGCTGAAGCATTTTCCTGCACTTCAGAGTCTCCTAAGGCTCAGCTAACTGAATACAGGCTTGCCATGCAAAAAGTTATCGTAGCCCTAAAGGAATACAGAACTGCTGTTCGAAACCTAATTGTTGCAGTTAGGTCTGTAACTGGTGTTACAAATAGGGAAGCTAGTCCCGCTGGGGTTGAAAAATAATGACTGCTAAGCTTGATAAAAATGGAATGATTTTGCCTTTGGCTGTTGGGGCAATACTTGTAATTGGTTTTGTCATGTTTTTTTACTGGGGTAGGATTTCTAAAGTTGCTACCAAACTCCCAGAAATAAAATCAGCAGATGAGCTCAGTCAAGTTTTGAAAGATTTGGATTCACAAAGCCCGGACTCTATGAATACTGATGTTAATGGTGTTGCATCTGACGCTTCTGGTCTTTAGTTTAATTTAATTTTCCTCAATACAAAGTCTGGTTCTTTTTTTGAAATTATACCTATATAGTCAATCAAATTAAACTCATGTCTTACTTCTTCCCAAAACTTCTCGGCAAGTTTTCCAGTGAAGCTCGCATAGCCATTTCCTTCGCTTCTTGAGCAAAGTCTTGCTTCATAGTCTTTTATGATTGCCATTATTTTTTTACCTTCAAGGTTGTATTCCTTCTGGTTTAAATCTTGGTTTAGACCGTATTTATCGTGAACCTTTCTAAAGTGCTCAAAACTCTCCTTGTTCTCAGAAAGCATTTTTTTGAAGTACTCTTTGTATTTTGTCACGAACTTACATTATCAGATTTGATATAATTTTAAAATGAACAAAAGTATACTTGCCGTTTCAGGACTTAGTGTGAAATTTGATAACCACGAAGTGCTTAATGACTTAAGCTTTGATGTTACAAGAGATAGTACTCTAGCGATAATTGGTCCTAACGGCTCAGGAAAAACTATTCTATTTAAAGTATTACTTGGATTAATTCCTTTTACAGGTAAAGTTTCTTGGGATGCTGATGCCAAAATAGGCTACGTTCCTCAAAAGCTTTCGGTTGCCAAGGATCTGCCGCTGACAGTTCTTGATTTTTTGCACCTAAAGGAAAGTAGTACGGAAAAAATTAATCAAGTTTTACTTTTAGTTGGATTTAATCCCAAGGAGGCCAAACACATCCACCATGATATGAGAGTTTTAAATACAAGACTGGGGAGCCTCTCAGGAGGCGAGCTGCAAAGGATTCTTATTGCCTACTCTCTTTTGGGAAACCCTAATGTGCTGCTGCTTGATGAGCCTACTAGCGGAGTCGACGCAATTGGGGAGAGAACAATCTATAAGCTTATGAGCGATCTCAAAAAAGACAAAGATTTAACTATATTATTTATAACTCATGAGCACGAAGTTGTAGACAAGTATGCTGATAAAGTCCTAGAAATGAGCCATGAACACTAATCTTTTATTTTTGATTTTAATAGGAAGCATTGTTGGCGCCGCATCAGGCTACCTTGGCTCATTCATGGTTATTAAGAGAATGTCCTTGGTTGGGGATGCCCTTTCCCATGTAGCACTTCCCGGTATAGCTATTGCACTTTCATTTGGAATCAACCCAATGTTGGGTGCATTCGTTACCTTAATGTTTGCGGTTTTAGGAATTTGGTATCTTGAAAAAAAGTCAGAAATTTATCCTGAAGCTTTAGTTGGAATCTTTTTTACAGCCTCTCTTTCAATTGGAATCTTAATTACTCCTGAGCCTGAACTTCTGGAGGCACTTTTTGGAAGTATAGAAAGTATAACAGTTCTTGATGGAATAGTTATAGCCCTTGCCAGTGCTTTAATATTTTTCCTAACAAACCTTATCGCAAAGAGACTTCTTTTGGGAGTTGTCTCTGAAGATTTAGCAGCATCAGGCGGAGTCAATGTTTCAAAAGTTAATTTAGTTTATTTATTTTTAGTGGGACTTGTTGTTGCTTTGGGAGTTAAGTTTTTAGGAACACTTCTTACTGGTGCCTTGGTCATTGTCCCAGCTGTTACTGCTAAAAACATTGCAAGAGGTATAAAAAGCTTCCAAATCTATTCGATTGTTTTTGGAATTTTATCAACAGTAATTGGAGTTTCATTATCTTCAGTTGTTAATATTCCATCTGGTCCAGCAGTAGTTCTTGTAAGTATATTCTTCTTTATAATGAGCTACTTTGCAAAACAGGTTCACTAAATGTTCTCAACTTTGACAAACTGCTCCGCATAAGGAACAGCTTTTTCTGCGATTGCAACTGCTAGTGATTTTTCAAATCCAGGAAAAGTATTTAATTTTTGGATTTCATCTTCAGTTTTCCAGTAGTTTTTCCCCTCATCTGTGCTTTTTAGTTTTCCCTTGATATTCTTAACTAAGTAAATGAAAAAATAATGATCAAGCTTCACTTCATTGCGGTTTGGACCGCGCAGTCTATGCTGTACAGCAATAATTTCAGGGCTCCCGGTTAAACCAGTCTCTTCAAACAATTCTCGCTTGGCAGTTTCCTGGGCAAATTCTCCAAATTTTACCTTTCCATTTATAAATCCGTAGTAGCCATATAGTGGTTCTTTTAATCGTTGCTGAATTAAATAGTGTACTTTTCCTTTTATAATTTTTTTGGCTGTTATAGCAACACTAGGTGTGCCAAACATTTCCAGCTTGAGTCCATAAATATCAAGCTTACCTGCATATTGTTTACCTTTTTGGGTTAAAAAATAAAGTTTTCCTTTCTTTTCAACTATCCCTTCCTTAATCAAGCGTTTTATGTGAAAAGTAAAATGATCATTTGTAAGACCACTTTTATTCAAAGAAGCAAAATTGGTTCCATTATGGAAAAGTAATTCTCTTAAGATACTTGCTTGAACTTCGTGTAAATCTTTATTCATACGACGTATTCTTGCAGTATAAAGAAAGATTGTCTAGTGAATAAGACTTTACTATAGTTTGATTTACTAATTTTAATTTAGTAGCATGGATCATGGATGCACTTGAGCCCACTTCTTTACCTGAGGCAATTGTTAGTAGGAGAGAGACAATTAAACGCATCGAAGACTCTGGAGTTGGCGTTGGTGATGCACTAAAGGCATTGGTGGAAGAGGCAGGTTATGTGCTTAAGATGCGTAATGACGATACTGGTTCTTCTCTTAACGACGTAGCTGAAGATGCTGAAATTGCTGTCATAGATCAGCTAGTGGAGTTTGGTTTTGATCCACACGACAAAAAAGGCCTCCAAACGTCTTACAAGGCTGTCATGGATCTACGGAAAGAATTAAGAAAGAGCGAGTGATTGCCGAACTTCTTTGATATAATTCATTTTATGAGTCTTTCAGTTGGAACTGGCAATATACTGTTCCAAAAATAGAATTTGCTTCAGTTTTTGTCTTACCGAGCCCACGCAAAGCTAGATTGATACTTCAAAGAGATATTTTAGGAAGAATAATACATTCTGAAACTCCAGCAATTAATTTCAATAAAAATGACTTTGTCTAAATCAAAGTCTGGAGTATAATAACGATAACTTTATGAAGATAGATAGAAGTGAGTTATTGGCCTTCGTTGATAGAGCAGGTAAAGCAACTTATGCTGGTGGTGGTAAATATGAAGAGAACCCAGAAAGACCAGGCTTCCTTGAACTAGTTTACGATAAAGAGCTTCCTTGGTATTACAGAGACAGTTACACAGGGCACTCAAGGTCGGGAGGACAAGAGGTTGTAAGACTAAATGACAAACCAGTTTGGTGGTCAGGATATGGAGGGGGAATGGTTGAAGGAAAAGAAAATTTATCTAACCAAACCTTTGATTTTTTGAAGAAAACATTATCCCAAGACGAAGAAGGGTTTGAATCTCTAAGAGGCCCTCACGAGCTTATAGATGGTGATTGGAAGTATACCTACAACCAAGAAGGGGATATTTCTGACTTCTATGGTTATGAAGAAATTTTATATAAAGGAGAAAAGGTGTTTTGGCATAGAGCAGTTGGAGGGATATTAAATCATGAATAAAGAAAATCTGCCAGAAATTGTATTAGGGATAACTAAAAACAAAAATTCAGAAGTATTAATTATTCAAAGAGCAAAAGAGGAAAAGGGAACAGGTAATGTGAAACTTTCTTGGGCATTTCCAGGCGGTAAAGTAGAAGATGGTGAAACAAAGGAAACTGCTGCAGAGAGGGAAGTCTTGGAAGAAACAGGGTATCAAGGAAAAGCAACCTCAATAATATCAGAAAGAAAGCATCCTCAATTTCCAGTATATGTTTATTACATTGAATGTAATCTGGAGTCAGACGAGCAAACTAGTCAACCTCAAGACGAGGAAATAAAACAAATTAAATGGGTTAAAAGTTCTGATTTGATGAATCACTTTACAACTAATCTTGACCCCAAAGTTGCCGAATATTTAGGGATTGAAGGATAAAAAATGACATCTTCAGAACCAAGAGAAATAAATTTGGACGAAATTAAAGGAATACTTGAAAGTGGAGACTTTAAAGACTTTATTGATGTAAGAGAAAATTCGCATTTTGAGGCTAAGCAGAAAAAGCCTTACGACTTCTCAAACACTCCTCAATTTGTTTCTGTTTCAAAATTAGCTACGGACATAGGAAGTATTGCTAACAATGACGAGGCGTTTATTATATGTGGTCTCACAACCACTAAACCATTAAATAGCTCCCATGACATTGTTTCAGGTTTAGAATTATTTCCAGAATCAGAATTTTATACAGATACCCAAATACAAGGAATTATAAAATCTTCCATATTTCCCAAGTTAAAAGTAGAACTTACTTGGTATCCATCCAAGGATGATAAATCTTTAGGTTTAGGAGTAATATTTATACCTAAACAAGAGGAAGAAAAGAAATATTTTATTGTAAGTGTATGTGAAGCAGATGGACAACAATTTAAAGGGTTCGTAGGAATACCTGTAAGAAACGATGATACTTTACGCTGGTTCAAGCCTCAAGAGGTATATGAACAAATGCGTAAACTTCCAACTTCTCATCAAGTAATGTTTCAAACAATTTCCAATCAATTGGAGCAAATTTCAGAGAAGATTTCTGTTATGGATACTTCTACACCATTGATGCCAGACATTTTGCAGGAAAGAATAGAGGAGGCACTAGATGAACAGTAAAGTCCCCTTAATTATATTAGCAGCTACACCTTTGGAAAAAGTTTCTGCAGATAATTTTTTCAGCGAGGATAGTAATTTTTTTAGACTTATGAAAGACCCTCCATATCTCAGGTATATGGGGTGGAATATGTTAACTTTAGATTACCCAAAAATAATTGATGGATTATATTGGGAAGTTAAGAATGGAGATAGAAAAACGGCTCGTTTATATAAAGACGGTTCATTTGTTACTTTTGCCTATGCAGATAATAGTTTTTTAGGTTGGGGGAAATCAGATGAAGACTTTGCAAAATTTCCTAAATTAAATACACTTGCACTAATTGAATATGTTTATGAATTTACAGAGTTATACAGAAATTTCCTTACACAATTTGAGGGGGTGAGACAAGTTAGATTCAAAATTGGAATCAAAAACTCTCTGGTAGGAGATAAACCTTTATATCTAACCCCAACAAAGGTTAATGACTTTCTTTATTCTTTTGAAAATAATCCAGGGGAGCTGAAGAAAGACTTTCTTTCAGAAATAACCATTGATATTGACAAAGGAAATGTCTACGATTCGGAACGAGTTGCTTTTCAATTGTTATCAGAAATATTTGTCAGGTTTAATATCTCCTCTGATAAAATTCCTTATGCAGTAGAGGAAAATAATATAAAAAAGATTAGTGCTGAAGAAATAAAGAAGTCTTAAAATAAATCTTTTGGCTTAGCTTTCAATATTTGAGCAATCTTATTTATAGTCTGAAGTGGAGGATTACTTTCTCCCCGTTCTATTCTACCTAACGTGCTTACATGTAAACCTGCTTTATCAGCAACATCCTCTTGTGTTAAATTTCGTTGCTCTCTAATTTTTCTAATACTCTTTCCAACTCTCTTTGAAATGACATAGCGTCTCATGCTATCTACTCTAGTAGAGAGGTAACGTTTACTACAGAGCGTAAGACGCTATATTTAGCCTTGACTTTGTATTCAATGAGATATACGATTTGTTGATGAAGTTAAAACTTAGACTACAAATTGTTTTACTTCTTTTAATTTTAGGGTTAGTTTCTTTTCCATACCTTGATAAAGGTTATCAAACATTTTCAGACTGGAGACTTAGAGTTGTCCAACAACAGAAAATGGATAAAGAATTAAAAGAAAAGCAAATTTCAAATGAAAAAATAGATGAACTCCTAAAGAAAAATAATATCCATTCAATTAGCAATAACGGTGTTCCGAGTGAAGTCTTCAAATATGTCAAAACAAAGAAAGAAGTAGATTCTAATAAAGATGGATTTTATTGCGAAAAACCTTTCACATATATTTCTACCTCTCAATATTTTCCAGAAACTGACAAACAACTTAAACAATTAAGTTATGATTTTTTCTTAAAGGGTTGCGTAATCCTTGAAGAAACAAAATCATTCTATGTTTCATTTAACAATGAAAAACCAACGATTAAAAAACTAATAAGCGAAAATATAAACTCAGACGATAAAACAATCCAGACTTTTATTTCAAAACTTAATGACAGTATCTTGTATTTAGACAATCTGGGGGTGAGATAGATGAAATTATTAAAATCATTAACATACATTTATTCGCTACTTTTAATGAGTGTTGTTTCAGTTGGTCTACTGTATGAAATTATTTTTAATAAATGGCAACTTTGGGGATTACTTTTAATACTTCCAGTTGATTTGTTCTTAATTCTTTACCTACTAAAGAAAAACAAATAAGCTCACATTTTCTAGTAATTCTAATAAAATTCGCTTATTTTAGTATGTGTATAAGGACATAGCCCTTTTGGCTATCTTAAGCCCCATTGGATTTTTTCTTGTGCTTTTTCCTTTCTTAATCTAAATTGTTCAAGTTTAAGTAGGTCGCTAAATTTAAGTGT
>Ga0210377_10002073_pt1 | contig 17823 bp, 14 predicted proteins | sample PLM4_65_b1redo_FD_155480 | JGI IMG/M metagenome (GOLD analysis project Ga0210377, IMG submission 155480) | Groundwater sediment microbial communities from an aquifer in East River, Colorado, USA - PLM4_65_b1 redo | ecosystem: Environmental > Terrestrial > Soil > Riparian zone | place: USA: East...
TAAACCTTTTATTAGACGTGATCGGCGACTCCGCGTGAACCGGAAGTAGGAAAGACATATTGTGACAATTAACTCTAAAATATCAAACCGTTCCTTTGTCATAGCCATGTCAGTGCTGGTTTTGACCCTGGTTCTGATAATTGCCATATCTGCACGGGGCAAACCGGCTGTCGTCCAGACGAACCTGGAAAAACTGCCGATGGAAATCAGCGGGATGCAGGGGGTCGATGATACTTTTTCTGAATCGGTATGCAAAGAACTTAACGCGGACATGTATGTTTACCGACATTACCGCTCACAAGACGGCAAACAGCTTGACCTTTATATAGGCTATTACGGAACCGCCAAAGGTGGGAGGACGGGTCATAACCCCATTGGCTGCCTGCCCAGCCAGGGATGGGGCCTGCAGGAGTCGCGGGAGATAATACTTAAATCCGGTTATTACCCTGATGGCGTGCCTGTTAATTACCTCTTTTCGACAAATGGGGATTCAAGCATAACCACCATATACTGGTATCAGTCGGCCGGCACAAATGTATTGTCAAACGGGATACGGCAGAACATCCAGCGTTTTCAGGATATGATTTTCCGCAACAGAAACGACGGGGCCTTTGTCCGGATAACATTCCTCGCTGATAAGAAAGATGGCGGGGCTGCAAAGAAAAGAGCTGAATTATTCTCTGAACAGATACTAAATATTTTGCCGAACTATTGGCCAATTGAAAAATAAATCACCGGAGTGAAAGTGACTATGGGCTTTATTAGAAATGCTTATCACCGTTTACTTCTAGTGCCGGGTGTGCCATTCCTGTTCCAACATGCGCGGCGCAACTGCGCCACCATATTCATGATGCACCGTTTTACCCACAGAGAGCGAGGCATACATGGATTTGAACCAGCTCAGCTGAGAAAAGACCTTGAATATCTTCGTCGGAATAAATATGAATTTCTCTCTCTTTCCGACCTGTTCAAGAGGTTGGCCGGAAGCGGACCTGCCTTGAACGGTTCGGTAGTTTTTACCATCGATGATGGCTATATCGACCATGCCGAAGTCGCTGCCCCCATTTTTGCCGAGTTTGACTGCCCCGTGACGACGTTCGTCACTACCGGCTTCCTAGACGGCCAGTTGTGGATGTGGTGGAACAAGATTGATTACATCTTTTCCAACACCCGCAGGCAGTCGCTTGAGTTCAGGCTGGATGAGAATGCCATCCGATTTGATTTGTCCCATGAAAAGGCCATCGGAGCGGCTCAGGAAGAGTTCGTTCAACGATGTAAATCTATTGGATATGAAGAGAGGCACAAAGCCATTTCATGCCTGGCTGATAATGCCGGGGTCGATATGCCGGACAGTCCGCCGGTTATCTATGCTCCAATGACCTGGGATGATGCGCGTGCCTGCGAAATAAAAGGGATGTCTTTCGGTCCGCACACGGTCACCCATCCAATTTTAAGCCAGTTACAAACAGAACAGGCAACTTGGGAAATATCCGAATCATGGCGGCGGCTCTGTGAGGAAGTAAGCGACCCTGTCCCAGTTTTCTGTTATCCCAACGACCAATGGCCAGATTTCGGGCCTCGGGAGATCGAGATTTTTCGGGACCTCGGGTTTTCCGGAGCGGTCGTCGGTGAGCCGGGCTTCGCGGACCCGTCATCCTTCAGTCAGGATAAAGATTCTCCATTTAAGGTCTGCCGATTATCTTTTCCCGAGACCCTTTCCGACCTCATACAATATGTAAGCGGCATAGAGCGCTGCAAGAATATCTTGAGGAGTGGAATATGAGTTTATTGGATATTGCCCTTAACATGGTCCGTGGCCTGCGGGCAAGGCTCGGCCAGATACGCCGGGAACGACGCTGGGAGCACCTGCGGGCGCAAGGAATGCGGCTGGGGGCGGATGTATGGCTGCCTGACTCGACCTGGATAGATCCGGACTACTGTTTCCTCATCTCGATTGGCGATCACTGCGGATTTGGGGAAGAATGCCTGATTCTGGCCCATGACGCCCAGATGGACGAGTTTCTCGATGCGGGTCGCATCGGCAAGGTGGTGATTCATGAATCATGTCACATCGGAGCGCGGACAGTTATTCTTCCCGGTGTCGAAATAGGGCCCAGGACCATAGTGGGGGCAAACTCATTGGTAAGCAGATCTCTTCCTCCCGACAGCGTTTGTACGGGAAACCCCGCCAAGGTAATATGCTCACTCGAGGAATATCTGGCGAAACACCGCAAGAAAATCGCCGAGAGAGCAACCTTTCCTTATGAAAACGTAACGCCGTCCCCGGAGCTGCTCGATAGCATGATCGCAGCAACGAAAAGCCAGGATGCCTATGTTGTCGGTGGTCGTTCGGCAGAGCTTCGCGGTGAAGGAGGAACGACGCGAACGCCCCCGTACCATATTGGTAAGTAGACTACAGATGCGCATGTCGTTATTGAATGCTGTTGGCTGAAAACATTTTTATAAGTTCAGAAAGATTACTCTGTCAACCTATAGTAAATAACCGGAGTTAGAATCCATGAACATTTTAATGATATGTTATTACTATCCGCCACTTACGGATGTTGGATGTAAAAGAAGCGTCGTCTTTTCAGAATATTTTAAGCAATATGGTTGGACTCCTTTTGTTGTAAGTGTGAGTAATCCCGACAAGTTTTATTGCACGGTCGGGAATGACACTCCTCCTGAAGGGATACCTACGGAGTATTCTTTTTCAATTATCAATCCTTATAAATTTCTGGGAAAAATAAACGGCGTTATTTCCAAACTCCTCAAGCTGGTCAATATCGAATTGAGCAGGAATTACCTGCTGGACATCTTCTGCATTCCGGACCTTTTCCTTGGCTGGATTCCCCTTGCCGTTATCAAGGGATTAAAAAGTATCAGGAAGAATAAAATTGACCTTGTTTATGTATCTTGTTCACCCTTCAGTTCGGCCATCATCGGCGTGCTGCTTAAGAGACTGACTGGTAAACCGCTCGTTATCGATTTTCGCGACCCGTTTGCCCTCAAAGAATTGTCATTGATTCTGGAGACGCCGTCTTGGCGGGTCAAATTAAACGAAACCATCGAAAACTCGATCATAAAGACAACCGACCTCTTTATCGTCAACACAGAGGAGGTCAGGAATGCCTACCTGGAGCAGTATCCGTCCGCGCGGGGGAAGACATATGCTGTGCCGAACGGATTCGACGAGAGGCAGTTGATAAGGGAAGAACTACCGAAATATGATAAATTCACCATCATCTATGCCGGGCAGTTTTATTTTTTCGACAAGAGAAACGACATCCATACCAATGCCTTTTTCGGTGCGCTGGGCCTGCTGAAAGCAACCAGCGAGATCAGCTCGCTGAATTTCCAGTTTCTCTATTTCGGCGACGGCAAGAATCTAATTTCAGATATTGCCTGTAATTATGGTGTTGAAGATCTGGTCATCTGTAGCGACAAAAAGCCGCATGCAGAAATTATGCAAGCGATCAAAAAGTCCCATCTTCAGCTCCTCAGGATTTCAAAACCGATGATCAGCACGAAGCTGTTTGAAGGGATCGCCCTGAACATTCCATTTTTGGCCACCATTCCTGCAGGTGAGGTGGAAGGGATAGTCAACACATACAGCCCCGCTTCCTATGTCGTTACAGGCATGGACCCTGATCTGATTGCGAATGCAATTATCGATGCTCGTGATAAGTACTCGGACAATAGCAGGCAGAATAACCTGATCGATTATTTTCTTGAATTCTATTCCAGGAAAAATCTTACACTGAAGCTTATAAAAATAATAGAGCAGAATCTTAACAAGGCATTTGCGTGAAATGAAAGTGTTAAATAATATTATTACCACAAATCGGCAAGATAAAACCAATCATCTATTCTTGGTTTTCATTATATGGTCATTTATATTGTTATGCCGCCCACAAGATTATATTATTTTCCTAGAATATTTGAGACCTAATCTTTCTTTAGGGTTAGTTACCATGTTGTTATATTTATTAACAGCGAACAGCCTTCCAAAAATATCCGCAAACACGCAAATTAAGCTTTACAAATATTTTTTTATAATAATGATCGCCAGTGTGCCATTTTCTTATTATCGCAGTGCCTCTTTGATGGATTTGATCAGTTACATCAGCATCGTCATGTTTGTCTTTTTATTTTATCAACTTTCAGATACGATTGACAAATTACTCAAGATTTTGGTTTTATACTGTTCTGGAGTTGGTATCTATGAAGTTTTTATATTGATATCTGGGGATTTATCTGGGGGCAGGATATCTGTCGGCAGAATGTTCGATCCTAACGACATCGCATTCTACATTATTAGTTTTCTTCCATTCAATTTATTGTTTATTTCTAATATCAATCGTGCTTTTATTAGGGTAATCTCAGCAATAAATCTAATCGTAGGGTTGGTTGTAATATTAAAAACAGGTTCCCGCGGTGGGTTAATTGCTTTAATAGCAGTTTGTGTTTATTTATTGTTTAAAAAAACAAAGACTGTCAAAATAACTTTTATGAAAAAAGCAATGTTCGCGATAGTTGCTGTCGCTTTGCTGCAATTCGTTAACATGAGTACTGAGCGCTACAAGACAATCCTAGATCTGAAAGATGATTACAACTTCACGGAAGAGACCGGAAGGATCGGAATTTGGAAAACCGGTATTACTCTTATGCTTTCACATCCGTTTACTGGAGTAGGGATAAACCGATTCCCTGAAGCAATAGGGCTTGAACGTGAGAAAATCGGATTGCCTCCAAAATGGCAAACTGCCCATAATAGTTTGGTACAGATTGGTACTGAGACCGGGATCTTTGGATTGATCTTATTCTGTTTTATGAGTATTAATGTATTCAGAATCACCGGGGATATCCTTAATAAGTCGCAATCAGAAGAATTGCTTAAAGTTACGGAGATGCTTCGGGTGGCTTTTCTCGGACATTTAATTTGCGCTTTTTTTATAAGTCAAGCATATTCAGTTTATTGGGCATTCATTATTGTTTTATCTGCAGTGTTGCAAAACTTGTTTGAATGTAACGCAAAATCTTGTGGATTATTTTTTAAAACACACACGTGATATATTTCTTTATTATTTGGATATATAAATGGTCAAGAAAAAAATAAAAATTGCCTATGTTATGACACCAATAACTTTTGGTGGATCTGAAAGAGTAAATCTTAATTTTTTGACAAACGTTGATCGACAGAAATACGATATACATCCGATATTGATAATAAGACCATGGGAAAATCAAACTACCTTTGAAAAAGAACTGATAAAATGTAAATTCTCGTATTCAAAAATACCGGTTGCAAAGCATGATGGTTTTGACTTATGGAGGCATTTTCGTTGCCTCTTTAAACTTAATTCAATTGTTATAAATAATTCCTTTGATCTAATGCATTCTCATGGCTATTTATCAGATATTATGGTACTGTTGGTTGCTAAGTTGCATAAAATCCCAATAGTTTCAACTTGCCATGGTTTTGTTTTCAATGATAATAAACTTAAATTATATTTCAAACTCGATTTATTGGCATTGAATCTATTTAATAGTGTAATTGCAGTATCCACTAATATCAAACAATATCTTGTGTCAAATAAGATCAATGAATCAATAGTAGATGTTATTCCAAATGCTGTTGACATTCAACCGAGCAACATTATCGATAAATCAGAGATATCATTACTTAAAGATAAATACGGAATTATTGAGAAGGATTTGATATTAGGATATGTTGGCCGCATTAGTTCGGAAAAAGGGATCAAATATCTGTTAGATTCTGTTTCACTCCTCAAAAATGCAAACCTGTCGGTTAAACTTCTTATTATAGGTGATGGTCCTGATTATGATGAAATGCAAAAACTTGTTAAGGAAAATCATATTACCAATGAAGTGATATTCCTAGGTTTTCAAGAGAATATTTTTCTCTGGTTGAACACAATGGATCTATTCGTTTTGCCATCTCTAACGGAGGGAACCCCTTTGGCTTTGTTGGAGGCAATGTCCGCAGGAGTCCCAGTGGTTGCAACCCGAGTAGGTGGAGTACCGGACATAATAAAAGACGGTATAAATGGTGTTCTGGTAACACCTGGCAGCAAAGAGGCGATTGCTGAAGCCATAATAAAATTATCCTCTGATAAGGCATTAATATCCAGAATTGTAAACAACGCTAAAGATTTAATCGACAACAATTATAGCATTACCAACTGGATTGTCAAGATACAAGCTCATTATGAATCTATATTGAAAACTCGGTAACAGATGCTATATGGGAAATAGACTTAAAATACTTTTCTTATCCAATAGAAGTCCTCTTCCAATAATAGACGGTCATACGCGCAGGACCTATAATATTCTCAAAGGTCTTGCGGAAAGCCATAATGTTCACTTTGTAAGCTTATATGAGATCCAGGATGAATTGGATGCTGAAAATGTTCAGCAACTTGAAAGCTTTTGCGAAAAAGTAGAATTCTATCCTGCACCTTCAAAAAGATTTTGCTTTCAGATGCTTGTCCGACTATTGCGCAGCCTGATTTCAGCTGATCCCTATACAATATGGAGGCATTATTCATCAGCATACTATAATAGGGTGAAACAACATATAACTACTGGTAATTATGACATAGTGCATTGCGATAATTTGCCGGTTGCATATACAGTTAGGCATATCAAATCAGTCTACAGGAGTATAACTGATCATGATGTCAGCTATTTGAAATGCGCCAGGATGGCAATAGAATCAAAAAATATTCTTCTAAAAGCATTTCTCATCTACGAAGCCCTTAAGTTGAGAAACCTAGAGAAGCAGGTATTAAGACTTTTTGACCTGGGAATTGTTGTATCTGATATTGACAAGTCCAAACTGCTTGAGATATGCCCTGAAGGCAATTTACTGGTAATAGAAAATGGCGTCGATACAACCACATTTATACCTGGAAAAGATGCCGATATTGATAACAATTCAATAGTTTGGATCGGTGGGTTCAATCATTTTTCAAATGAGAGTGCCGTCCATTATTTTTTGACGGATATTTATCCTGAAATTAAAATGAAATTACCGGATATTAGATTCAACGTAATTGGTAATGGTTTGAGCAAGAGACTCGATAAATTGATAACAACTGATTCATCAATTTGTTATTTGGGTTTTGTCGATGATCCTTTACCTTATATTCAAAAATCTGCGATTTTTATCGTTCCAATAATAAGCGGCAGCGGTACTCGTCTAAAATTACTTGAAGCAATGTCTGCAGGGAAAGCAACTGTTACAACAGCGGTTGGATGCGAAGGTATAGAAGGCTTTGATGGAATACATTTTGTTATTGCGAATCAACCAAAAGACTTTGCGTCGGCAGTTGTGAATCTCATAAATGACCTTAATTATCGACATAAACTTGAACTGAACGCGAGACTCTTGATGGTAAACCAATATGATTGGAAATCAATAACAATCAAATTAGTTAATGCATATTCAAGTATAGTCGCTAAATAATATCAGACACTATAAGCTCTAATATCATTATCCAATTGAAGATATGAATACTCCGAATAAGAAAATCAATTTAATGCATGTTGTCCTAAGTCTTGAAGTTGGAGGACTTGAAAAGCTTGTTGTCGAAAGTGCGTTAGGCATTGATAAGGATCTTTATAATGTTGAAGTTTGTTGTTTTGACACTCTTGGTAGTTTTTCCGCGACCCTTTTAAGCCATGGGATTAAAGTAACCTTATTGCAAAGAAATCAACATCGCTATGATTATTTTTTTCCCTTAAAGCTGCGATCATTTTTGATAAAGAAGAAAGTACATATTCTTCACATACACAGTGGTACTTTCTTTCTCAGCGTGCAAGCTGGCTTCTTGGCCAGGACTCCAGTGATGGTTTATACAGACCATGGAAGGCAACTTGTAGAAACAAAAATTGAAATTTTAATGGACCGCTTTTCAGGTATCTTTGCAGACAAAATAATTGCAGTTTCAAAGGAACTCGAGAATTATCTTGTCGATATGATTAAACTCCCTGCAAAAAAGACTACTACCATAATCAACGGAATTAATACTGAAAAATATTCTGTTCGAATGAAGCCTGCAGATTTAATGAAGGAATTTGGGATTGCCCAAAAGTTTATGGTAATTGGAACGGTTGGTAGATTGGCTGAAGTAAAGGACCAAACGAGTTTAATCGAGGCTTTTAGCATTGTTCATAAAGAAATACCTAATAGCATTTTAATGCTTGTGGGTGATGGACCAATGAGGAAGGAATTAAGCAATAAAATTACCGAATTGAAATTAAACGACTATATTAAGATCACTGGCAACAGAAATGATGTTCCACAAATATTGAACTTGTTTGATATATTTGTATTATCATCTTTATCGGAGGGCACGTCTGTAGCTCTTCTTGAAGCAATGTCATCAGGGATTGCGCCTATAGTCACGGATGTTGGTGGCAATCCATCAATAGTCGATAATAATGTAAACGGCAACATAGTAAAACCTAAGGAAGTATTTATTATGGCTGATACCATGATAGAACTATTAAAAGATGATAAGAAAAGAAGAAATTATGGGACGAGAGCATCAATAAAAATTAATACACACTACAGCATTAGGAGTATGCTGAATCAATATACAGAATTGTATATGGCTATATTAAAGTACAAGAATGTAACAATTAGTGGGTAATTATAATGGTCCATGGGGTATATATAGTAGTTAACTTAATGGTAGTTAATGCCGCAACGAGGTGCCCTTGGGGGGATTTAAAACCATAGCCCTCTTCAAAAGACTCTCTGACTCGAGCTTATTTTTTGATAGATTAATGGGTTAGTGACATGAATCACATATGCCATTTCGGTTTTAGTCGATATTATGCAGTAACATATGAAAATAGCGGTAGACGATAATACTAAACCATTTGCGAGAATGGGACGGAAAGCCTAAAGGGTCTCAAGGAGACAGCCGGGTCGCCGAAATGCCAGCAAGGTATGATGGCCCGGCGTTTTTTTTTGTATGTAATATATGATAAAATGAAACTTGACACGCAACGCAACAGAAACTTTTTAACGATGATATCCAACGGTCGGCAAGAGGAGAACAATATGAAAGTTTTTTTTATTATGCTCGTTATTCTAAGTTTTACCACAGTTACTTACGCTGTAACTCCAAACATAGTCAGCGTATCCGGGACGGTTGCCACAGGGCAAATGTTGACCATTACCGGGACTAACATGGTTCAGGAGGGATTATGATAAAGTTTTTTTTCATTATATTTCTGTTGTCCCCGATAGTAGCCAATGCCTCTATTACCCTGCCGTGGAGCACATCTTTTGCCTCTTCTGGTTGCACTGAAGAACTCCTAATGGGGTATTCTGGTGCAAATTGTGATGGATTTTCAAATGGCAAGGGCAGCAATGTGCCTTATCCGAGTAGTTCTGTCCTGCGAACATCGGCTAATAATCCCCTCGGAACCGGACGGGGTGCGATAACACAGATTAATGCCGGTAAAAACTACCAGGGATCTACCTATGGGGTGAACTTTGCGACGAGACAAACCGAATACTGGTGCAGATTTTATATTCAGTATCAGCCGGGGTTTACATGGACAACCCTTCAGGAACAGAAACTTGCATGGAATGACACTGGAAGCATTGGTAATGCCCATATCTTTTCATTGGCTGGGAATTCAGTAAGATTCTGGAATCAGGGTCTAGCCGATGAAGTGGTCTCAGGGACTTCCAATGGCGGCTGGCCTGTCATTGGCGACGGGAACTGGCATTGCTTAGAGTATCACCTTAAATACGGCGCTAACGGGCATCAGGACGCATGGGTAGATGGAGTCCGAGTTATCAACCATGATCTAAGTTTAACCAATGAGAATGGCGGCTACGAATTCATTGATTTTCTAGTCAATGCCGACGCTCCTAATGCATCGTATTGGGTGAAGGTTGACGACATTGCTATCAGCAACACAGGATATATCGGACCTTTGGGCGGTACGCCACCGCCAGACTCGACCCCTCCGGTAATATCCAACGGCAGTCCGTCAGGCACATTGGCGTATGGCACTACTTCCACCAACATGACCGTTGCCACGAATGAATCAGCAACATGCAAATACGGCACTTCCAATGTTGCCTATGCATCGCTTCCCAATACCTTTACCACTACTGGCGGCACTTCTCATTCGCAGACACTCAACGGCCTTACAAACGGAAGTGCATATACCTATTATGTCAGATGTATGGATGGAAGTTCGAATGCCGATACATCAAGCACCGCGATTTCTTTTAATGTCTCTGGTACTGGTAGTAGTGATACCACCCCGCCGACAATATCCAACGGCACTCCGTCCGGGACTCTGACGTATGGTACCACCTCTGCAAACATGACCGTGACTACCAATGAGACTTCGACGTGCAAATATGGGACTTCTAATGTTGCCTATGCGTCTCTTCCAAGCACCTTCACGACCACGGGCAGCACTTCTCATTCGCAGTCGCTTTCCGGCCTGACAAACGGCGGATCGTATACCTATTATGTCCGATGTATTGATGGGAGTGGCAATGCAGATACGTCAAGTTCTACCATATCGTACAGTGTCTCCAATACTCCATCGTCTTCTGCCACCCTCTTGTTTTCAGAAGATTTTGAGAACTCAAGTTTTACAAGCCGTGGTTGGTACGATGGGGCAATGACAGCCTTAACATCAACCACTCCACAACATGGCAGTTATGCTGCTCAATTTGCCTTTGCTCAAGGCGCAACCAATCCATCCTCACCATATGCTGGGGCGATGAGGCATTTATTCACTGCAACTGACGAACTTTATGTTTCATTTTACATCAAATTTGCAACGGGGTGGCGTGGTTCACAGCAACTTTACCATCCACATCAGATATTTATTCTTTCCGACCTGGATGGTGATTATGCGGGAATGGCAAATGCCTATCTCGATACCTATATTGAGTTCCGTTCAGATATAGGCAGTCCCTATGCTATCAGACCACAACTAGCGATACAGGATGCCATGCGGGTAAACTATAGTCTCGGGACTCCACCCAATAATTTGTCAGCCACTACGGAAAATAGAAGTGTGGGATCTTGTAACACACCAGTACAAACTGGTGCAACAGGTGATTGTTATACAACTGGTGGTAATTACTGGTGGAGTGCTGATACCTGGAAAGATGAGACCACCAACGTATTGACTAATGCATGGCATAAGGTCGAAGCATATTTCAAGATGAACACAATCAGCGGAAATATAGGGCAACATGACGGCATCATGCAGGAGTGGATTGACGGAACTCAGGTAATTAACCGCACTAATGTTTTATATCGTACCAACCAGGACTCAACAAAGAAATGGCATCAGTTCGTTATAGCTCCGTATATCGGCGATGGTTCACCGATAGCACAGACGTTCTATATTGACAATCTGAATGTATGGGATGGCAGTCCATCTGGTACTTCATTAAACGCAGTAAATGGTGTAACCGTGATATCAGTAACAAATCCATAAATCACACATTCGTGTCCAGATGCCACTTTAGGTTACCAACGCAATTTTGTTGACAGGTAGCATGGTTATGGAGTAATTAATTTACACTTATAGCATTTAATTTAAATGCCTTTCCGCAGGGGACACAGAGATGTTGTACCGCTGGAGTCATGGGTTATGAAATAAAATAAGGCCGCATCGGTCAGCTACATGCTGATGGTGCGGCTTTTTTATTTAGAAATTGATAGAAAGGGCAAGTGGTTAGGTTGTTTATTAAAAGAAAATGTAAAAGTGCTTTCTTCCGGGATATCAACGGGTAAAAAGATATGGCAAAAAACAATAATAGCACATTGTTGGTAATCGTGAACTCAAGCATAAGGCCAGCCATTCAAGAGGCCCTGGATCAATATGAGCATGATGTAAAAGGCATTGAGGGACATGATGTGATTATGGTTGATCACGTCTCAGGTGCACCTCCGGATCTGAAGGCTCTAATCCTAGGTTATTATACGTCTCTTTCTTCGTCTCATCCGTTGATTGGGTGCCTGTTTGTGGGAGATCTTCCAATTCCATGGTTTGGCGACCCGGCAAACAAATCCCCGATAGATATGTATTACATGGACTTGCAGGGTGATTGGGAGGACACTGATGGAGATGGGATATTCGATCAACTGCCTTTGGATCCGGATCCCCTGATTTGGATTGGCCGCCTGGTTGCAAGTCCAATAGACGGTGTGGAAACCGATCTTCTCAAGAACTATTTTGACATAATTCATCGCTATCGGATCGGCCAGTTGGATAATACAGAACGGGCCATGGCTTATGTGGACGATGATTGGATACCGAAAGGCGATTACGGTTTGAGTTCTGCGTATCAAAATGTTACCGTGATAAACGACGTTACTACGACAAATGCTGACGATTACGTGAATAGGTTAAACGAAAACTATGAATTTATTCATGTCGCTGTTCACTCAACGCCATTTTGTCACACCTTTAAACAAGATCATAATTGGAATGGTTCTGTTTCGAATACCAGAATACTTAACCTAAATCCACAGCCCGCTTTTTACTGTCTGGATGCATGCCAGTCTGCCCGTTATACTGAAAACAATTATATCGGGGGATGTTATATCTTCTCACGAGGGCACGGTCTAGCGGTAATCGGAGAGACGAAAAATGCTAACTCTATGGAAGGACCGAATGAGTTTTATTCATTATTTGGAGATGGCCTGAGTCTAGGAGAATCGTTTATCAAGTGGCTAAAAAATGGACGAGTCAATTATCATCTTGACAGGACTATCCTTGGTGACCCGACACTTAGAAGGAAGTCGCATTACATCTCGCCCCCTTCAGGTCTAAGGAACGTATCAACTGAGGACTGATGCTGGGCTGAGTGTATAGCAATAGTTGAGACAGCTTTCAGCCAGAATAATTTTTTCCAGACCAACGGTGGTGCAATAGATCGCTTTCATATTATCACGCTTCAGACGTTGCACCATATCACCATGCTGTCGGCAAACCTTACACTTAGTGTCGACATGGTTTACACTTATAAAAATGTAAAAGGAATAAATTATATTAAGATTTTCAATAATAAGTATAATAATCAACATTTAACGCTTTGTGAATCTTTTTGGCACAATATATGCGTTATAATATATCAATTCGTAACCGAGCTTGGGCGACCCTGACTACCATCGGAACGGCTAGTAACAACTGCGTGATTTCCAACCTGATAAACTATTCTATTTAATAACTAAAGGAAAGGAAATTAAGATGAAAAAATTAGCAATGACAACTCAGGAAAACCTACACTGCATAGCCTTTTCTGTAATACTCACAGGCCTCTTGCTATTACTACAGGTAGCGCCAGTCAGCGCACTCACGATTTACTCATATACAGGCACCCCATTTACAGACTTCAGAACCGCCGATCCAAGAAACCCTTTTTTCGACCCCAACAACCTCGCAACAGACTACTACACCCCCGGAGCCGCAGTATCCGGGTATTTCACGACAGATGCACCACTTGAGGCCAACAGTACGTACAGCATTAATCTCCAACAATCCGGGCAGAACTCAAGCCCGATCCAATCGTACAATTTTACGGACGGTATCTTAGATTTTACGAATGAGTATATAGACGCCGGATGCACATACTCCCGCTTTATGTTAGTCACCGACGCCAGCGCCAACATAATCGCCTGGACTATTTTACTAGACCGGTGGATACCTCACGGGACCGATTACTGGGAGATGTGTCTTTCCACCGGGTCCTATGGCGACGGGAGTTCAGTGATCCCCTGGGCTTATTCAAATCTGTACGATGCCAGCAGCCACAACACTCCCGGAACTTGGACATCTGCGGAGGTCCAGCCAGTTCCAGAGCCAAGCAGCCTTCTACTCATTAGTTTTGGGATCGCTGGTCTGTGGGGCCGGGGACGAAAATATTTTAAATCCATCTAATGAGAGGGTGCACGTTGAGGCAAGACAACTTGCCTACCGTTGCACGGAATCAGTGGCAGGGTAGAGAGCAGGTTTTGGCATCCTTAATTTCGGCTTATCCGTTACCGTCCCTTTCGTCTGACGGCGCCTAAAGAGCCTTTAAATACAGTAAATTAATGTAAATTACGACATAAAAATTATATTCATTAGTACAATATGTTCCTCCGATCCACAAATCTAGTTTGACTTTGAATAAATATTTTACATAGGCTACTTTTTTAACATACACCGTCAATCCCCTATCCATTTATAGGATTTAACCTCCCAAGTATATCAATGCTTCCATTTCTCTAACATCAGAACTAAAATATAATATTTTGCAACATCATGTTTCCATTGATTTTACATTTTGGTATGAGTTGGTATGATTAATGTATTTCAACCAAACAATCCAGAATTATTGTAAGTTTCCTCAAGTGAGGTAAAAATAGTTGAGTGATAGCAACTCTTCTTTCCAATGAATAGCCAACCCGAATAACAGATTGCGATAAAATTCTCATGTATTAGGGTATATGCCCGGAAGATAGTGAGAAAATATGCTCGATTCTAATTCAGAAAGAACTATTTTGACTACATCAAAAAACTCACCAATTCATGAAGCAGAATTCAAAGATATCGGCATTCGCTCTTTTGTTGCTGTTATCAATACTTCCTCGAAAAGATCTTATTCACTTAATTCTGGATTTTCTGATTACTTAAATTGGAATTTTATCACTTGTGATTCTGCAGGGAACAAAATTGAATTGGGATATAAGACAGATGATAGTGTGGTAGGCAATAATGCAGCAAAAAATAATAAATTTATTAAATTAACCTTGGGGGATAATTCGGAATTTGCTGATACCCTTGGTAAAACAAACATGGCATCATGTGCTTTCCTGAATATTGATCTTGTCAATGGATATATTGAGGCTTTCAGTAGTATTGTCGGACTTCCGCCTATATTTGTTTATAAGGCAGATGGCATTGTAGTATTAACTTCTGCCTTGCACCTACTTTCAGGGGTTCCCCAAATTAACAGGGAATTAGATGTTGAGGCCATATATGAAACGTTTCAGGTCGGTTATCCACTTCAGGGTCGAACCTTGCTGAAATATGTGCAAATGCTCCCTGCCGGAAATGTTCTAAAAGTCAATACAGATGGTCTATGTTGCATTTCTGCCGGCTGGAATTATCCCGAGTTTGAACCCATGACTGATTGGGATGGTTTTATCGATTTGCAGGTAGAGGCATTCAGAAATGCGGTTAATCACCTGGATGTGGGAAATAGCTTCCTTTCAATGACGGGGGGCTTGGACACGAGAACAGTTTTTGCGGCACTTCTTGAGAGAGGCGTAAGGATCCCGGCATCTACGCTATCCGGCAAAAATCTTTCACTTGATGCTCGGATTGCCAAATCTCTCTGCGAGAAATATCACTCCAAACATTTCATTGTAAGCCTGGATCAAGATTTTCTGAAAAATCTTCCAGAATATACGACGGAAGCTTCTCGCCTGTCCGGAGGTCTGACAAGCCTTGAACAGGCCCATGAAGTGTTTTTTTACAGGCAACTCCAACACGTCGGTACAAGAAGGATATCCGGAAATCTTGGAAATCAGGTTGGAAGAGGAGGGGTCGAGGGGACATCCATTCGTAATGCGGATGTTTCGATATTAAATATTGAAAATACTAAAGACTGTTTATCTGAAATGGACCAGCACTGGCTTGAAACTCTCAGTTACAGATCCAACGACCCCTTGTTCAAGTTACTACTTCAGCATGAGGTTCCCTATACATTTGTAAGTAATTATTCTATCGGGCAGCATTTCGCAGTACAACAAAGTCCATATGCAAATCGTCTCCTTATAGAAGCCACCTCTCGCAGACCTGTTGACTCAATTCAAACAAACATATTCAGAACTTCCCATGCCCGGCTTAAGGATCTTCGCCACCGTTTTTTTGGCGAAAATCGTGCGACTTCTTTCCAGCAAAAATTAATTTTGTCGCAAGGCGGCTATGTCGCGGAATGCCCCATAAATTGGGGTTGGAGGGTCAAGGGAGGGGTATCATTACCTGGCTTAGGGATGGGATTGCTGGCTTTTTGCGATGCATATGCGGGACGCTCCACACCAATCTCGAAAATCATGGCGAAGGGGTTGCATCTCATAAATGCTGAAGGAATGCATATATTCAAGCAGTACAATACCTGGCTTGTTTATCATATGTCCGATTTCGTACATGACACCTTGAATTCAAAACATGTAATTGAACGCGGTATATTGAACAAGAAAAAGATAGATGAATTGTTGGCCGACTACTATTCTCAAAAGAATTCTAATTCAAAAAATGTTATCGCTGCATTAGATATTGCATTGGCTTTACAACATTTTAGCTGATTAGCAAAAGACGGATATAATCTACTCATTATTTATACATTTAGCCGCCGATAGAACATGAGATTGCGTCGCTCCCATATTAACAATCGCTAAAATATTAACATATTTGCTAAAGGCATCTACCTGCCCTCAGTTTGATGATTTAATCCTGCTTATGAGAAATATATTTTAACTTCCATCCGCTATCATTATTCTCTTTTCATCTTTTATCCAGGTATTTTCATTGATTATATCCGTCAAGCATGTTGGCATGATTACTGTATAATTACCGTGAATACTTATTGAAATTTCAGACTAGTGTTCAAGACTTCTTTGAACAAATACAATGGTTGTCGGATCATTCAATTAACTGTAAAGCAAGCACCTGGCCCTGAATTATAATTTTACCGCAAGCTGAGTTGGTCAACCGACTCAGTTTCTTTAAGATTAGCTGGAGTTGGTGCTAATTGGGGGCTATTAATGAAGATTAAAGTCGTTGTGATCGGCGGAGGTCTCGCAGGGTCACTTATATGCAATGAGCTTGCTAAACATGCCGAAGTGACTCTTCTTGAGATCGGCCCAAAAAATTCCATTGAATATCCTCAAATTGGCTACGATAATAAAAAACTTGCCCATGTCGCCACCTTCTGTTTTGGCGGCGGAGGGTCAACCAACCTCTGGCACAACGGCTTGATCCCCATAATACGAAATGACGTTGTTGGCCAGGAATTCTCTCAGGTGCTCGCCGAGGCGCAGCCATTCATGGATGAGGCGGCGTCCGTACTTTTCTTCGATAAAGAGCCTTTCTCGCTTGCCTATGAAAAATTAGTGTCCGAGTCGACCGCTATGGCTCAGAAAATCGGCCTTTCCTCCGATGGCGTCGATTGCCTGATTTACCCCAAGAAATTCAAGAAATTAACCGTAGACTCAAGGGTCAACGATTTTTACTCGGTTGACAGGATTGGTTTTGTCTTCGAAGGTAAACGGATCAAGACCGTTAACTACACCATAGATTCTAAAGAGTATTCAGTTGATGCCGACGTTGTGATTGTCGCCGCCGGCGCGATGGGTAGCCCAAAGATTCTAAGGGACATCATAATGTCGTCTGGGGATCGTTTCGACAGCCTGGGCACCGGATTTATCGATCACCCGATAGGTTTTGTCGGCAAGGTGCGTTTCAAGAAGGAAGCTGCCGGGTTGATCAAGCAACTCTCGTTGCTCGACAAGGGCGATTATGTCAGCCGAAGCGCCATTCGCCTGAGGAGCGCATGCGGCAAATACACCTGCTGCGTCTTCTTCCGGCCGGCTTTGACCATGGATAATCGCCTTCCCATATTTAAATACAAGTCTCTGTTGGGGGCGAGCACCGGTCTGGCCAGGATCCGGAATGTCTTTTCCTGGAAAATATTTCACCCGGATGTCATCGCGGAAATATTTTCCCATCTGTTCGGTGTGAACATAC
>Ga0210377_10002074_pt1 | contig 17821 bp, 15 predicted proteins | sample PLM4_65_b1redo_FD_155480 | JGI IMG/M metagenome (GOLD analysis project Ga0210377, IMG submission 155480) | Groundwater sediment microbial communities from an aquifer in East River, Colorado, USA - PLM4_65_b1 redo | ecosystem: Environmental > Terrestrial > Soil > Riparian zone | place: USA: East...
CTATCTGGACGCTCTGAACGCCGTTGCTGATTCGCAATTGGGGCGGTCCACTATCCTTCCCCTGCTGCAAGGATCTCTAACCCCGAAGATCGATTATGCTCGCTACGAGCGTGCCCAGGAGGAATTGGCAGGTTCTGGCTTGAATGACAGCCAGGTGGAATCCATCGCCATGTCGTATGCCACAGACCTGCTCCACCTGATACAGGGACCTCCAGGAACTGGCAAGACTCTTATGCTCGCTTACCTGGCACGCCTATTTGTGGCGGACGGTCGCCGGGTGTTCGTTACTGCTCTCACCCATCGAGCCATCCACAATGCACTGAACAAAATTCCAAAGGTGGACAGTGCCATTCCAGTCTGCAAGATCGGCGAAGGTCGCCACATCGATGATCTCGATATTCCAAACTTCGAAACCTTTGCCAGCTCGCGCTTTGGTGAAAACAGCGGCGGATATGTGATCGGCGCAACACCATTTGCCCTGCAGTCCAAGAGGCTCTCCGGTGTGGAATTTGATGTCGTTCTATTCGATGAAGCCTCCCAGATCACCCTGCCTTTGGCAATCATGGGAATGCTGGCTGGCAGCAAATACATATTCATCGGGGATGAAAACCAATTGCCTCCTGTGACTACTTTTTCCGTTGAGGCAGCGACTCAAATCTCCATCTTCAATTATCTATCGGGTCATGGCAACGAGACGATGCTCAATGTGACATATCGATTGAATGATGTACTGACAGACTGGCCGAGCCGGACCTTCTACCGGAACGAACTGAAAGCCAGTGAAGAGGCTGCCGGACGAAGATTGATCTTATCCCCCGAAGCCACCCGCTGGGATTTTGTTCTCGATCCCGAAGTCCCAGCCGTTTTCCTGGATCTTTGCCACCAGAATACCACTGTCCGGAGCCGCACGGAAGCGAATGTGGTGATCGAACTCATTCTTTCCCTGTTTATGCGCGATGTATCGCCGGAAGATATTGGGGTGGTCGTTCCCTATCGCGCCCAGAGCCGCCTGATCCGCAGTTTGATCCGAAGGAACCTGCTCGATAGCGAACTCGCTGGTCATCTGGTGGTAGATACAGTAGAACGAATGCAAGGGCAGGAACGTGAAGTCATCATCGTTTCTTTTGCCACTACCAGCGCCAAATTCGCCGCGCAAATGGCTGATTTTCTTTTTCAACCGCAGCGCTTGAATGTGGCGGTGACACGTCCCCGTACCAAACTGATCCTGGTGGGCAGTCATCACATGCTGGATGCCGATCAATTCGATGAAAGCCAGAAGGAAACGATGGATATACTGCGTGACCTGATCGGGAGCTGCCGGCATTTCACGGTTCCAGATGGGATCCTGGACTAGGCATCTCATGGCACATATCCTGCCCGATACCCCACCTCAAACGATGCCCAAGGAAGTCCTGCGGGTTTTTCGTGCGTTGAAATCCCTGCCGGATACCTTTTACGTCTGGCACCATCTGGCGCCCTGGCAGGCGGATGCTCCGGATTTTCTAGTGATCGATGAACATGGCAGGGCGTTATTGCTCAAGGTCAGTTCCGCTGCCTCCGACCAGGCAAGCACAGCCGCACAGATGCTGCTGATTCAGGATGACCGCACTCCGTTAGGGCAACAGGAAAACGTGCTGCTGGAAAAATTCGTGCGTGAATTGGACCTGCCTTCGGATCAGAATCCTGCCACCTTGGTGATCTTTCCCAACATCCCGCACAAGCAGGTTCTGATCAGCCGGTTGGAACGCCGTTCATTGGAAGCACACTGGGTGGGCAAGGAAATCATCCAGCCGGAAACCAGCCTGGTGTGGGACGAATATCTTCCGTCCACCCCGCTGGATGGGATCTGGCTGGAAAAGCTGCGGCAGCGTTTCACTCCGGAAGTGGTTGTACCGGCGGAAATGACCGTTCGTCCGCCCATCGAACGGCGCATCGAAGCTGGCCTGATCGATTATCTCCTGGATTATGACCAGGAAACGGCGGTCAAGACGGATTTGGAACTACCGGAGAACGATCAGGCACTTCCTGAGGATCTTCGGCTCAACATCATCAACGGTGTTGCCGGCAGCGGCAAGACATTGATCCTGCTGTATCGCTTGCGCCTGCTATTTCACTTGTATCCCAATAAAAAATTCCTGGTCTTGACCCATAATCGCCCTCTGAACCGGGATATGGAAGGACGCTTCACTCGACTGGAAGGTCGTTCTCCCTCCAACATCGAATGGCGGACGTTTAATGGTTGGTGCTACCATCACTGGCCTAAGCAGCCCAAATGGATCGAACCCCTAAAGCTGGGTGCACGGAAAAAGATCATCGAAGAAACATGGCGATCCCATCTGCAGAATACAAGCATCAGCCCGTATATGTTCCAAAGCGAAGTGGACTGGGTGAAGGATCAGGTTCCCATGTCGAGGGATGAGTATTTGAGTGCCGATCGGCGCGGTCGGGGATTTGCCCTGAATACCGAACAACGTCAACGTATGTTCAATGCAATGGAGGCATACCAGCAATCCTTGGAGATGAAGAGTGCTTTGGATTGGGGAGATGTCCCGAGGCTCTTGTGGAATTTCTCAGAAGCGGATCAGGTTCAGTTACCTAAATACGACATTATCCTGATCGATGAGGCGCAGTTCTTCGCGCCGCTATGGATGCGGCTGATCCAAAAGTCTCTAAACCCACAAAATGGGCATCTCTTCCTGGTAGCGGATCCAACACAAGGCTTCTTGGGACGCGGCACATCGTGGAAATCACTTGGATTGGAAGCGCGCGGTCATACACACCAACTGCGCCGAAGTTATCGCACGACTCGTGAGATCATGGAATTTGCTACACTGCTATATCGGCTGCGCTTGACGGACGAAAAGGAGGACGATATCCTCGTCCCGGATCTGCTTAATATGCCCAACGGAGCCTTCCCACAAATCATCGGCCTTACCAGTCCCCAGGATGAAATTGCCCGTGTCGCCAACGAAGTAACAAGTATGGTAAAGCAAGGATTTCCCAGGAAACACTTGCTTTTATTGCACAGTGATGGATGGGGAGTGAACAATCTCATCCAGGCAATAGATGATCGGTTGGGAAAGAATGCCGCACTTGATCCAAAGGATAATTACCCAGGCGATTATGTCCGCGTGACAACGATCAACGCCGGCGCCGGCTTGGAAAGCCCGATCGTTTTTCTGGCAGGGCTACGCGTGTTATTTGAAGAAGAACAATCCCTGCGGCTGTCCGATGAAGAACGTGAGGGCTTGATTCGGGACAATACTCGCAAACTGTACATGGCGGCTACGCGCGCAGGACAACGATTGGTACTGACCTACTCCGGTGAGCTGCCTCAAGTACTTCGGTTGGCTTTGGATTTCAAAAAGACCCTATAAAACCTGACCCCACCATTTGCCATAATACAAGTCGTGACTTGCACGAATATTCAGGAGCTCTGAATCGCGGACACCTTTTCAAATGGATACTGGACTCGATACCTTTTGCCATTCGCAATCCATCGGCAATTACTTCAAGCTGGCTGATTAGCTTCAATTTGTACCGAACTAATATGGGAAATGTTTTTGCAGGATTTTCAAACACCACCATGCTCTCATCAAAATAATTCATTTTGAGCTCAATGGCATGCGTGTTTTTGGGGTTAAAAATCAAATAGTGAACGGTCTCGCCATGATCCAACAATCTAAACTTTTCCTGGGCGACTTTCTCTCCCTGTTTGAGCAAGTACCGGAAGCCATCAATGATGTTTTCATCCTTCTGCCATCATTCTTCATACAAGGATTGCCTGTCTCTAGCTTTCCACACACCAAGAAGCCAGTGGAATTTTTAGTGATATTGATTTCCAAGTTTCACCTTTGTGAAGTTCCACCGACTGCAACCTGTATAAGCAGATTCCCATGCTGACGAATATTGAGCATGTGCCTGCTCCGAGAATTGTTCATCCACAAAGAGCACGATATTAACACTTGCTTCCATCACATAACGAGGTCGCGTTTCTGTCATCGATTGCGATCCTCCCGCAAGAGTTCAAGGCTCGAAGGGGCTTTCCCGGGAACGGAAAAACGGCGACGGTGAATGGATGCCAATGTCCTGGCTTGAACCTCACGGTTCTGCTCATCTTCCAAGACCTGCGTAAGCATGGTAACAACCTGTACGCTTAAGGAACGACCGCGGGCCTTGGCAAGTTTTTGGATTCACCTATAAAGATCTTCGGGGAAACTGCGAACATGCAAGGTGGGCATACAATATTCCTTTCACTCAAGCACATCACTGCACGGTTGCATAACTTAACGGCGACGCCACCCACCCTCTCCCCGGAAAAAGTCCTGATATTTCAGGACGATTTTATTTTAGGTTCGCGCACCATTTCTACATTTGTTTCGGTTTGGTCCGGGTCAGAAAGCCTATTCCACTCTGACCATCCATGATCATTTCCATTTGATAGCCGGGGCGTTCCGTTGGGATATGGATGACTTTGATGCAGTGACTGGCTTTTGTTGGCTCGGAAACAAATTTGGGCATCTGGTTTTCAGACTGCTTGATGAAATCCCAATTTAAGTGATCCCCTGGTTCATCCGGATAGACCGCCAGTGGGTAGATCTGTGATTCCACCAGATCTTGAAAGAAGTGAGTCCCATACGAGGGTTCGGCAGCAAAGCCATTCTGGTTACTGGCCACTTCCACGAGGGCGCGCGTATTGAACATGTCGGCATAGGTGACAGGTACCCCCTGCATGGAATCTGACGATCCCCAGCGTCCAGGACCCACCAAAATAAAAGGATGTCCTTCCAAGGCGCTGTTGAGCTGACCGATACAATGGGCTACCTCAGAATGATCATCAAGAGAATCCAATTGATAGTAGGACTCGGCATCAACATAGATGATGTATTCGATCTGGTTTACATGCCCTTGAGGCACCATCCGTGTGCAAAGCAGAATTTTGTCCTGGGCAGCCAGATCGGTGGGCATGGACTGGGTCTCGCGGCTATCCGCGCTAAACTGGTTTTGCGGACGACACTGCAACAAGTGAAAAGCAAGCTTTGGGTTGCCACTTTCTGGAGTGAGCGTAACGGCAAATTCTATATCCACAGGCTGTTCGTATTGCTGTTGGAGGCGAGCCAGGACCGTTTTCATCAACGGTACGAAGTCTCTACGTTGCAGGAGTCCATCAAAGGTCAGGATCAGTTGCGACAGGTTGATGCTCCGACTGATGGCTAACGGTGGATGGACCGTCTCCCCATCGTCCACCGAAACCAACCAGCGCAGAGGTGGGTAATCTGATCCCAAAACCGATTCGACAGTCACGGTGGTCATTTTATTTTGCTCGAGATCAAGTGTATCGACAAAATGCTGCGAATAGTATCGGATGGCTTTTGGTGTCACGTCAGGACGTAGTTGCGGATGGCTGAGGTTAACCATACGAGGATAATCGCCTGCGATACGATCCACCGCGCGTGTTCCCAACCCCATCACCAGCCGCATAAAACCGTCTTCACGCTTGAAGCGCGGATTCCACACGATGGGACTGTAGCTATAGGCCACACCAGCCAGCGCCGGGAAATAGTATTGGCGGTGGCGTTCTCCCTGCACCTCTTGCAGCAGGATCGCCATACGTTCATCGTAATCCAACAAACCCACGCGGCGGCGATACATGAGCGCATCCGGACCGAAGACACTGGCGTAGATCTGACGGATGGCCAGAGTCAGTTCGCGCAAATTTTCCTTGATCGTTCCCTGATTCGGGCAGAAAATGCTCAAATACTTCCCCGCAAATGACATGCCAAAATTGTCCTCCAACAGGCTGGAAGAACGGACGATCAAAGGCGTTTTGCCCGTCTCGCGCAGGATCTCACGCAGTTGATGAGCAACTTCCTCCGGGAAGCGTGCAGAGGCATATTTTTCCTGAATCTTCGGGTATTCATCACGGATCTGTTCGGCAGTCTTGTATTTCTGGTTGAGGAATTCCAGTTGGTTGGCTGCCATAAAATCATAGAAGACATCCGCACCGATAAAGTGGGAACTCGGCAGGGAGATTTTCTCAAAGATCTCAGGCGCAGTATTTTGCAGGATCTTGTACGCCAAAAGCAGACCGGCGGCTTTGCCTCCAACTTTTCCGGTGCCAATGCGGCGTTCGAGGATCATATTGAAATCTGCCGCAGTGAACCAGCGCCTGGCAATGTGGATAAAAGCCAACTGGTCGCTGACCAGACTTTTGAGCAGCACGACACGCAGTTCCTGCAGGTGGTGATCCACGGCGGCGCGTCGTTCGTCTGGCAACGCTTCATACTTTTCAGCCTGTCTCAAGACCATTTCCAACGGTGCGAGCTCCGGGTTGAATGGCAGGGTTTGATCCGGCGCGATACTTCTGCCGTCAGCTTGAGGCGCCCGCAGTTCGTCCAGGATATGATGGAGGATCTCGACGGGCAGGTTATATGCGAAGTAGAAATCGGTCAGGGTTCTGCGCACCCTTGTCCAGCGGAGTTCCCACTGTTGGGACTCCTCTTCCAGGAGGCCATTGTAGATCCCCTCACGTTGCTGGGAAAGCACAGCTTTCTCTTTCACTTCAGCATCGAACCGTTGAGGCGTGATGATCCCCCGGCGGAAGAGTTCATCGCGCATCCGGCGGCGGATGTCCGAAGCCAGCATGGGATACTGGGCGATCAGTAAATAGATCTCGAGGATCTTGGAGGATTCAGGCGGAGTATGCGACATTGTGGCTTTGTGTAATGCCCCCTATGCTCATGCAGAGGGAGACACTATACTGAATAATATTGTGATTATAGTCCATGCCTAATCGCGCAAACGGAGCGTTTTTCTTATCACCAAAGGAATCACCCTATGAACGACATCGAAGGATTGGTCATCCTATTGACCTATTTAGCAGTATCCGCCTCTGCGATTTCAGGCGCGCTCGAAGCACGCAAGCACGAAATGGATATCGTCGGCGCAACCACTGTTGCGTTCGTCACCGCGTTCGGAGGCGGCACATTGCGCGACCTGTTACTGGGAAGGACTCCCATCTTCTGGCTGGTCGATCCCTGGCTGTCCATCGCGACATTTGCCATTTCGATCGTCTCATTTTATTTGATCGACCGGGTATCAGAGAAATTGCTTTTTATTCCGGATGCGCTTGGTCTGGGATTCTTCAGCATCCTGGGCGCCACCTTCGCGCTGCAAATGGATCTTTCCCTGTTGGTCGCTTCGCTGATGGGAGTGGTCACCGGCGTCTTTGGCGGAATCCTGCGCGATGTGTTGTGCAACAAGATTCCCAGCATCTTTCGGCGTGACACGGAACTCTACGCCACCTGCTCTTTTATTGGAGCATGGGTTTTCATCCTGCTCATCTCTCTGCACGTGGAAGCGTCCATTGCTTCGTGGGTAGGCACGTTCACCGTTTTTGGACTGAGAGTTTTAGCCGTTCGATACAGGCTGACCCTTCCCATCCCTTAAAACAAAACAGACTGGTTTGAAGCCAGTCCGTTTTTGATTCGATCTTAATTACGGTGTCGGCGTTACTGTCACTGCGGGAGTGACTTTCTGTCCTGCGAACAGGATCAAGGTGCTTGCGGGAACATCCGCTGAATGCCCATCGGGGACGAGGGCTTGATTGGCAAGCACATCATATAACACGGACTTCTCCCATTCGCCATTACCAAGAAGCTCATTGCCCTTGGAAGTGGAGCCTGCCACACGGCGGGAACCCAACAACAGGGCATTATAAGAGGACAGATCCAGCCCCTTGCTTCGATCGGTTAGGTCAGCGTTATGGCAGGAAGTACAACCCAGAGCGCCGGTTTTCCACAGGCTGTTTTCCACAAAGAGTGGCTGGATTTCAGCGTATCTTCCCTCACACGATTCGCCGTTCACGTCAGTAAAGGGGAATGGACCGATTTCCGGAGTACCGGCTGAAACCCACGCTCCGATCAGGTCCACGGCGTTCACCTGGCACTTGTTGAACTCCGCCATACCTTCTCCCATCTGCGATTCAGAATGGGAGGCAGGGATCAATGTTGGGATTGGGGTGCGGTCCAATTTCGGCTCTGCCAGCCCACAGGTGAACGTTAACCCGCAGGAGGAAACATAGACAATACCGAACATCAGACCCAAAACCAGCAATAGCCCAATAATGGCGCCATAGATCATTTTTCGAACATCATTCATAATTCGCCGCTCCTGCCCTATTTCGAGGTTTTCAAGGTACGCAGGAAATTGACCACATCCCAGCGCTCTGAAACGGTCAGATTTTCATTGAGGGCAGGCATGCGCCCTTCGAGACCGTTGCTAATGGTAAGGAACATCGAGCCGTCACTCTTGGATTGCACCACGTCCGTTGTCAGGTTGGCAGGTTTGTATTTGATCAGGAATGGAGCGACCGTTCCATTCCCTTCGCCTGACGGTCCGTGACACATCTGACAATTGATCGCAAACAATTCCGCGCCGCGTGCCACGGAGGCTTCGTCCGCAACGATGGGGTTTTGAGGCGCGCCCATGTTCGGGATGGCAACCGGTCCCTCGACCGGGATCGAGCGTTCGGGAGGGGGAAGCGGGTTTTCCATCTGCTTGTAGGTGGGTTGGATCTCCATAAAGCTGGGCCACTCTATCTTGATCACATCATAGGTAAAAAGCAGAATGACGGCAAAAGCAACAATGACCACTGCAAAGATCATAGCCAGCCGTTGGATGATAACGCTGAGACTCGTGCTCATAAATGACGCGCCTCCACAGGAGCCACTGTCACAGCTCCTGCATTTTTCAATGCATCAATGAATTTTTCCTGCTCATTCACTGGACAACTGAATAACAACGCCACCTTCCCATCACTGATTTCGGGGGTGTATTTTTGGGGCGTATAGGAAGGGAAACCGCTATCCACAAACAATCCAATGAAGGAGAATCCCATCAGGCCAAGCATGGTCATCTCAAATGTGATGATAATACCCTGCGGGATGGGATAAATGGGCTGTCCACCAACCAGCAATGGGTAGAGATAGGGGATCCCGTAAATAAGGAAGATACCCAGAAACATTCCCAGGATTGCACCAAACATGCCAATGCGCGATACATAGGTGATCGCAGCAGGTCTCCCCAAAATAGTGTTCTTCACTGGTATTCCTGAGATGACATTCATATCGTCATCTGTCACACCCATTTGCTGTAATTTTTCGACGCCCTCCGAGGCGGGCTCGATGTCTTCAAACATGGCAAGAAGTGTAATTGGTTCAGACATAACCAGGCCTCTCTTTACTCCATTTCACTTAGCGTTGAAATTTCGGCTTTGCCTATCTTACGTATCAGGTGAGCTTCCTGACCTTCCTGCACCTCCCAGACTGGGATCAAAGGAATGAGTCGAGAAGCCAACATGTATAACAACAGGAAGAAGGCAAAAGTGCCCACCGTCATGGGAATTTCAATGCGCGGCTCGTACTGGCGCCAGGTGAACGGCATACGGTTGATCGTCACGCCTACGGGAATAATGATGTAACGTTCGAGGTACATGCCGACATTGATCAGAATGCCTGCCAACGCGAGCAACCAGGGAGTCTCACGCCATTTTCGGTTCCATAAAATCAACCATGGCACCGCAATATTACAAATCAACATCGTATACCATAGGTACCACTTCGGGCCTTCCTCAGCATACTCCTGGAAGAGCTTGTCCCATATATCACCGCCATACCAGGGGACGATATAGTCGTTAAAGTAGAAATAGGCCCATGCCATGGAGACCAGCAGCATCAACATGCCGATCGTATTGAAGTGTTCCGGTCGGATGAAGTATTTGTAATGTTTCATGGTGGAACGGAGCAGGAACAAGACGATGGCCACAGCCGCCATGCCAGAGTGCAAGGCGCCGATCACGAAGTAAGGACCAAACACCGTGGAGTTCCAGCCCGGACGAGTTGCCATGGCAAAGTCCCAGGACACGATGGTATGCACCGAGAACATGACCGGGATGATCGCAAAAGCGAAGATGTTCATGGCTGTGGTCAAATTCTTCCACTCGCCTTCCGTACCACGGAAACCCAGTGCCAGGGTTTTGTAAAAGACCTTCAACCATCCACCTTGTGTGCGGTCGCGCGCCATTGCCAGGTCCGGGATGAGCGGCAGGAACAAATACATGGTGCTGCATAATAAGTAGGTTGTGATCGCCATGAGGTCCCACATTAAGGGGGAGTGGAAATCGGGCCAGATCGTGCGCTGGTTGGGGATCGGGAACATCCAATACGTCAGCCAAACACGACCGAGATGCATGAAGATGCTCAGTCCAGCCTGGACCAGTCCGAAAGTGGTCATCAACTCAGCCGCGCGCGTGAACGGGCGGCGGGATTCCACTTTGAGGACTCGCAAGATCGCGGAGATGAATGTACCGGCATGACTGATACCGATCCAGAACACGGTGTTGACAAGGAATACACCCCAGTAATCAGGGCGGGTAACACCTGCCACACCCTGCCCTTGCATGATCAACACATACCATTCATATCCCAAAGCAAAAACGACAAAGGCTGCCAGCACAGCGGTAATGATCCAGAATATCGGACCGGTTTCGCGCATCGACTCCATGACCATGGCGTTCATTTGACCGCGCGGCAACGGATCGTGCATCAAATGTTGGCGCGGATCTTCTTCATGCTCTTCAGCGTGCTTTTGTCGGGCCAAAGGCTTTGCATAGGAAGCCATTAAGCACCTCCTGCCAGATATGTCACACGTGGCAAGGTTCCAAGCTCCTCAAGCAAATGCTTGCCCCGGCTCGATGTAGCGGCCCGGCTGACCTCAGACTTCGGGTCATCAATACGACCGAAGGTAATTGCACTGGCAGGACACGCCTGGGCACAGGCAGTGGTAAATTCGCCATCTTCAACTTCCCGGCCCTCGGATTTCGCCTTATCCTCTGCCTTGTGAATTCGCTGAATACAAAATGTACATTTTTCCATGATACCGCGCCGTCTAACAGTCACGTCAGGATTAAGTTGGTTTTGCAAAGTGGTCAACTCGGGGCGAATGCGCGCGTCCGTGTAATCGTACCAGTTGAAAGCGCGTACCTGATAGGGACAGTTGTTGCCACAATATCGTGTTCCTATGCAGCGGTTGTATACCTGCAAATTCAAATCTTGCGAATCGCTGTGTACCGAGGCATACACCGGGCAAACGGGCTCGCACGGCGCATTGTGACATTGCTGGCACATGGTCGGCTGAAACGGGGTCATCTTGACTTCAGGGTATTCCGTGCTCTCCCACAAGCGCTCAATGCGGATCCAATGCATGGCGCGACCATAACCGGCATCCTCTTCACCAACGAAGGGAACGTTATTTTCCATCGAGCAGGCAGCAACGCATGCCTGGCAGCCGGTGCACAGATCCTGATCGACGACCATACCCCAGCGTCCGCCCAATTCTTCCTCCGATCGATTCGTAAATCCAGCCTGTTCCAATTCAGTAGCCATAAAGCTCTCCTATTTTTCCTCGATAAACCCGTATACGCCCAGCTTGCCTTCAAGACGGGAAAGCACTTGCTTTCTACCAGTCTTTTCAACTTTTACACGCATCCCTGCAAAAGCAAGGTCACCCGCTTCATTGAAATGCAGACCAAGGACATCTGCGGGATTTGCTCCGCGTCCCTGTGCGAATCTTCCATACGCAGTGTGACCCTGCCCGAACGGCATGGCGATCACATCTGGACGAATAGCCGGGTACAGATAAACAGGCGCTTCCACCTCCCCAGCCTCGCTCACGATCTTCACGACATCATCGTTCTCGATCCCCAATTCCTTGCCAGTCTCGGGGTTCATCTCCACCCAGGTATTCCACAAGACCGTTGTGGTGGGATCGGGCAATTCCTGCAACCAGGGCTTGTTCGCGCCGGCTTCTGCCAATGTCGGCGAGACGAACGGGACGAAGAAAAATTCGCCTTCGCCCGCAAATTCAGCTTCTTCCACGGTCACACCCTGACCCAGCGCGCTGGCAGCGGAGGGAGTCGGAAGTTCTGCGGCATTCTTCCACCAGCCGCCATGTTGCTGGAAGTAAGCGGCGAATGTATTGATCTCAGGAGCAACAAAGGAACCATCTGTTTCACCGATCAGGTTGGTAAGTTTGCTCTGGATGAATGCAACCTCATCTGCATAAGGGAGAGCTTCGGCAAATTTTCCACCCGCCAATTGCGCGGCACGGAGTAATACGTCTACCGTGGAGTTGGTGTTGTAACTCGGCGAGACGACCGGTTGCGCACCCGAAAGTACGGATTGCTGTGTACCCGTTACAGACCGTTGATAACCCCACGACTCCAGTCCATGATGGTCGGGGAAGATATAGTCGGAGGCGAGGGCGGTTTCATCTGGGAAGGTCGCGAATGAAATGACCTGCGGAACGGATGAAAGCGCCTCTGCAAAACCAAGCGACTTGGGCAACTCAAAAACAGGATTGACGCCGTGCACGAACAAAACCTTGATGCCACCGCTCTTCATCTTCGCGATGAAATCAGTCATCTCCTGCGCGCTGGCGGGGCGATGATATACATTCTGGTTGGGTGATAGCGGTGAAAGAGACACGCCACCGGGTTTGCCAAAGTTATCCACGAGGGCATTGAACGCCAGGACCGCTTCGGCGGTGGAAAGTCCATTGCTTTGACCTAACGCCGTCCCACCGGGAATGGCGACCGGGCTTTCCGCCTCAACGACATGGTGAACGATGCTCTCCAGTGTTTCCAGCGCGACACCAGATTTGGTTACAACGTCGGCCACGTTTACGGATGCAAAGGCTCTGGGTGTTACGCCGCCCTTCGCCTCAGCCACGAGTTTGCCGATCGCAAGCGCGACCAGCCCATCGGTCCCGGGGTGAATCGGAATCCACTCATCCGCTTTTGCGGCGGTCTGGGAGAGTCGTGATTCGAATTGGATGAAATAGCCGCGTCGTTTGGGATTGCCGCGTCGCATTTTGGCAAAGCCGCGGGTGTAAGCAACAGGCGAAAGCCACGTTTCGAGGAAGTTCGCGCCGAACGAAAGTACAACGTCGGCATTGGCGATATCGAAGAACGGCATCGCCGGTTGACCGAGAAGATTCTCAGCCGCCTTGCTCAACGTGGCACGTGACTCGAACATGCCCAACGCGCCGAAACGTACCGGGGCAGGCGCACCGATGGCTGCGGTAAGGTCTGAAACAAGATCAAAGAGATGGTCGGGAGCCATGCCCATCAAGAATGCAACTTCGGATGGGTTATTATTTTTCAATGCATCAGCAACAACTTGAATGGCGGCATCCCAATCAAGCACACTTCCGGATTCCCGACCAAGCGGTTGTCCGCGTATACCTTTATATGGTTCTGTGATGCGATCTGGATTATAGAGTCCATGCAATGTCGCTTGACCGCGTGCGCAGGTCTTGCCGAGATTGACAGGGTTGCTGGCATTGCCCTCCGCTTTAATGGCGCGTCCCTGCATGGTGCGGATAACGAGTCCGCAAGCCGCCGCACATTCGCGGCAGGTTGTGGCGTAATACGTGCTCAAACCATTATAGGTGTACTCAGGCATCTTCGTGTACGGTTCGCGTACAACATAACGCGAAGCGGGACCACAACCTGTGAGAACAGCCGTGGTCGCCGCGCCTACACTGGCAAGTTTGAGAAAGTCACGCCGGGAAATTTTTTCACTCATAGTCTATTATTCCTTTACACCCGGTTTAATAATGACAGGTTCCACAGTCTGTCAGCTTGGTCCGCTTCTCTGCAAGGACGGCCGATATCTGTGAATCGTTTTGGGGATTGTTCTGAATATTATCTTCGGTGCGCGACCTGTGGCATTTAAGACACCAGCCCATGTTCAATACCTGCGGATTCTCATAGATCTCCATTTTGCTGAGATCGCCATGACAATCTTCGCAATTCACCCCGGCGGCAATGTGCGGACGGTGGTTGAAATGCACAAAGTCCGGCACCTGCGCAACCGGGACCCATGCAATATCCTTCCCGTTCAGAACAAAATCCTTCAACACCGCCAGCAACGGACTTGTATCCGTCTTGGCGATCTGCTGGTGACATCCCCAGCACTTGGTCAATGTTGGCAGCCCGGGAGAAGCCCCACGCAAAGCACCGGGATGACAATACAAACATTGGACTTGCAAATTCACGTGAATGCTGTGCTTGAATTGGATCGGCTGTGCAGGTGACTGTTGCGTAATGTAGATCCCATACGCAGCCAGGCTGAACAACGACAACGCCACGATCAGCGCTGCGATCCGCCCCATTGGACTTATGATCCATTCAAAAAATTTCCTGATCATGCATGCTCCTATGACGAGGTTTTATAATTTTCGCATTTTGTAACAATAATAACTTGGATGCCGGTTGTATACAAATAATATGCCATCAACTATACATACACAAGACTCGTCCCTATCATTTTCAGGTTAAATGATGGGACGAGTAAATGGAAAAATGTGTGCTGAAAAATGAATTTCAACTCGTTCTCCTCACGGTCGCTGAACCCCGCCAGCAACGCGGCGGATTATACTGCAAAAGCACGCCTAAGTACATATAGTAGGTAAAATTCAGCGGGATTTGTGCGTGTTATACTTAATCAGACATGAAAAAGTTTATCCGCCCTGCCATAGTGATCGTGATCAGCCTGGCGTTAGCCCTAGCCATTGCAGCTCTCACATACACCGTCCAACCGGCCGAGTATGGCAAACTTTCTGCCGCCGCGTTCTTTCTCCAAACAACGCCGACCCCTGAGCAGGTCGATCGGTCAGAGGTCGGTTCCACAGACGGGATTGCCGTTATGGGTTTTGTGATCGTGGCAATCGTGGTGTTGCCGATCCTCCTGCGCAGAAAAGCCTGGATGGCTTCCCAGTAGGATCAGGCAGTTTTCCAATTCCTTGCCTTATCGATCCGTTCCCCCAGGGGTGGATGGGAATAAAACATGAACACCACCCACTTTTCCGGGTCGACCTCCCCCAGATTCTGATTCGCCAACCGAGTAAAAGCGGACGCAAACGCTTCGCTCTTCCCTGTAGCCTGTAACGCGTATTCATCAGCCATATTCTCCCTCCAGCGAGAGAGGGCGTTGTTGAGCGGCATGGTGATGAGTCCATAAACGCCGAGGATGACTCCAAAAGCAGGGAACGCGGCGATATCCGAAATGGATGTGAAGTTAAAATAGCCGATCGCCCATTTCAACGCCATGGAGGTGAGATACAAACTGAGGGTGATACTGATCGTCCCAACCGTGATGAGGAAGGGAATATCACGGTGCACGTGATGACCCAACTCATGGGCAAGGACCGTTTCGATCTCATCCGTTGTAAACTCATTGATCAAAGTATCGCCTAATACAATGCGGCGCGTGTTACCGATGCCGGTCAACGCGGCATTGGCGGCTTTGGTGCGTTTGGACATATCGAACTTGAATACGCCACGCACTTTTGTTTTGGCGCGTTCCGCAAGAGCAAGCAATCGTTCGGCGAGTTCCTTATGTTCATCCCCCAGCGGGACAAATTTATTGAACATCGGCATGATGATGATCGGCGCCAGGTTGGATAATAAAACGTTGAAGACCAGGAGTCCGATCGCCGCCCACAGCCACCACAGATCGCCGGTGGCGCGCAGGGCAAGATAAAGTAATTCGAGCAGGATCAGGCTGAGGGGCGCGCCGACCGCCAAACCTTTGATGATATCGATGACCCAGTCTTTGAACGTCTGGTTCGATTGGTCGAAGCGGTGCGGCAGGATAAATCCACCGTAATAACTAAGGGGCAGATTGAGCAGGTAATAGAAGCCGCCAAAGATCGCGACGAATAGCACAACCAGCAGCCACTCGTTGCTCGTGACAGTGGCAAGCCAGTCGCGCAAGGCGTGTGCCCAGCCAAAGAATAGCCATGCCATGGCATACAAAAAACTGACCAGTGAATCCACCAGCCATAAGCGGCGACCGAGGCGCGCGTATTGTTTTGCCTGTTGTTGTCGTTGTGGGTCGAGAGTAGACATATTTGATTTCCGATTTGCGATATTAGATTTACGATCAATGAATAGGGGTTGGCAACGTAAATATCTGTCATGCAACCATTTCGCCCGCCAATAAGGCAATGACCTCTTCGCTCTTCATCACCTTTCCATAGGATTTGAGCGCGGCGAGGAACGCCTTATGGACATGTTCCGCGGGGATGACAGTATCGCCGTATTTGAGATCGCGCGTGGCACAGGCGTCCTCTGCGATGATGACTTGAAATCCCAGGTCGGAGGCGGCGCGGGCGGTCGCATCCACGCACATGTGGGTCATCATGCCGGTAATGACCACGCGCTCGATCTCCCAGCTTTTGAGCAGGTCGAGCAGGTTGGTATTCAGGAACGAGTTCGGTTCATGCTTGTACACGATCGGTTCGCCTTCGAAGTGTGCGACAGAGTCGTGAATATCCGAGCCGCTATCGCCTTTGATGAAAAAGGTCGCGTTGGGTTTGAGTGAAATATGCTGGATGTGGACATGATGTCCACTGTGCTCACGAAAACATTGAAGCAGCATATACGCCTTTTTCGCGGCTTCGAGCGGCTCCACCAGCGGAAACTTCCCGCCAGGGAAATAGTCTTTTTGAATGTCAATCACAAGCAGGGCTGTTTTCATGGATTCTCCAGAATGGTCTCAATACACCTCCCGAAGTATAGTCCAAAATCAGGTTCAATAACACAGCCGGGGTGTTATAAAAGACACTATAAAGATCACCCGTCCATGCCTAGAATGATAAGTATGAAAGCAAAAAACAGATCCTGCATGTATCGAATCCTGGTGGCATTGGGCATTCTGCTTGGACTGTGCCTTTTCCTGTCAATTATCTCATCCCTTAGCAATCAAAATCTGCCCATTGAAGACACATCCGATCATTTGAATGCGATCGATAAAGCACGGTTTTCTGAAGCCATGCAACTCAAGAGCAGGCTTGGAGACCAGGTCTGGCAGGGATGGGGAAGCGCCAAAATCCCCACCATCGTATGGAATCGTTCTTATGAGTTTTTGTTCAATTATGATGGTGGAACACCCTCTGGCTGGTCAAAAATAACAGATGACAACATCAATGGGGAACCTTATTTCCGTCGCGTCGCGGACGAGCCGCAAAATTTCGCTGTCCGTGTGGGTGACACATGGACTGCCAGCATGGCAACCAAACAGACCACCGATGTTTTCCTGATCCAGGCCTTTCAAGAAATGCTTCCCAGCCCGATCAAGCAAATATTTCCCTATCATTTTCTTATTCAGCCCAGCGAAACACAGATGGGCGGATTACTGCACGAGACCTTCCACGTATATCAGTACCAGGTCGCGCCAGCACGGATGGCGAAAGCCGAGTCAATACACAAGCTGGGAGACGATTACGAATCTTCATCCGAATCTTTCAATGCCGAATGGAAAAAGGAAAGCGCCTTGCTGGCAGACGCACTGGATGCGAAAACTCAGGAGGAGAAAATCGATCTCGTATACCAGTTCCTGACAGCGCGCGATACACGCCGAAAAGATCATCAATTGAGTACTGAATTGATTGATTACGAACGGTGGCTGGAATGGGAGGAAGGCACTGCCAAATACATCGAAGTTGCAATTCTGAAGAAGGCAGGCGAATCAAAGAATTACCAACCTTTTTCCGAGATGGAGAATGACCCCGACTTTGATCAGTATCGAAAAATCAACAGTCGCTGGTCACAGGAGTTGTTCCAACTCCGCTACCAGACTTCATCGGGAGAAACCCAATTCTATACGACCGGCATGGCGCAGGCTTTTCTGCTCGACGACCTGATGCCGGATTGGAAGGAGAAATATTGGGAAGAAGGTGTATTTCTGGAGGACCT
>Ga0210377_10002075_pt1 | contig 17818 bp, 15 predicted proteins | sample PLM4_65_b1redo_FD_155480 | JGI IMG/M metagenome (GOLD analysis project Ga0210377, IMG submission 155480) | Groundwater sediment microbial communities from an aquifer in East River, Colorado, USA - PLM4_65_b1 redo | ecosystem: Environmental > Terrestrial > Soil > Riparian zone | place: USA: East...
GGGAAGTCACCTGCCAGGGAAACAAACTTTGAAAGTTGCGGCGATAGGTCATCTTTTTATATCTTCGCACACTTTTTCCTGCAGATGCGTATAAAATAGAGGGTGAATGCTGTCGGCTATATGGAGAGGCTATGCCTGAAACTCTGATCGAAACTCGTGACCTTGTCAAGCGTTACGGTGATAAGGTCGCTGTGAACAATGTTAGTTTTGACGTGTACAGCGGGGAGGTATTTGGTTTCCTTGGTCCGAATGGCGCCGGGAAGACCACCACCATCAAAATGATCGTCGGGTTGCTCCAGCCGACGTCCGGGGCGGTCAAAGTCGCCGGGTACGATGTCCAGACTCAGTCCATGCTGGCGAAAGCCTCCTGTGGTTATGTCCCCGATACTCCCAATTTGTACGCCAAGTTGACCGGGCGCGAATTGCTGCGTTTCGTCAGTGATCTTTACAGTCTCGATCGCAATCACGTCGCGCGTCGCATTGACGAGTTGCTGCGCATGTTCGATCTCACTGCCGCAGCAGACGATACGGTTGATTCATACAGTCACGGCATGCAACAGAAGACTTCTCTTGCCACTGCATTGATGCACGATCCCAAAGTGCTGGTGCTCGATGAGCCAACCGTGGGACTCGACCCCAAGTCTGCGCGCTTGATCAAGGATATCCTGCGTCAATTGGCGCATCGTGGCGCGGCTGTGATGTTATCCACGCATATTCTGGAAATTGCAGAGCGCATGTGTGACCGCATCGGGATCATCAACAAGGGTCAACTCATCGCGGTGGGGACCATGGATGAACTTCGCATGTTGGATAAAACAGGCCAGACCAGCCTTGAAGATATCTTCCTCGGGCTGACTGGCGGAGCAGAAGAAACTGAAATTGCCGAAGTCTTAAAATGAACACGACGAATCATTTTTCCTCCACGCACATGCCAGACGCAAGAGTTTTACCGGCAGTTTTGAAGTTGTTGCTCCTGCGCGTGCGCATCACCTGGAATGGTTTCCGTCACGCCAAGCTCAAAAACAAGGTCGGCCTAGTCTTCATATGGTTGATGCTGTTGGCGTTTGGATTCTTCATCCTGACCATGAGCCGGTTGTTGCTGGGTCTCATGCGCTCGCCAGAACTTGGTGAATATGTTGGGGTTGACCTGCAACCTTTCCTGGCGTCCATTCCTGCGTTGACATTGACAGGTTTGTTCATTGGAACTTTGTTAACCAGTTTTGGCGTTTTGCTACAAGCCTTATATCTTTCCGGCGACATGGATTTCCTCCTTGCAACGCCGGTTCCCATTCGGGCAGTGTTCATCGCCAAGTTGTTGCAAGCCGTCCTGCCCAATATTGCCCTGATCTCCCTGTTTGGTTTGCCGATCCTCTTTGGGCTTGGAATCTCGAGCGGTTATAACGTGATCTACTATCCGCTGGTGGTCATCGCGATGATCGTTCTGGCGCTCACAGCCGCCGGGCTTTCGTCCCTGCTGGTGATGCTGGTTGTGCGCATCCTGCCTCCCCGGCGGGCGGCGGAGATCCTTGGTTTCTTTGGCGCCATATTCGGATTTATCTGTTCACAAATGGGTAACTTCGCCAACTCCTTTGGCAGGGGTATGAATATGTCAGGTGAACAAGCCACGGGCATTTTGCTGCGTTCCAATACGGCCTGGTTGCCTCTGAATTGGGCAGGTCAGGGATTGGTGGCGCTGGGTGAGGGGCGCTGGCTTTCAGGCATTCTGCTCGAAGGAGCCACTTTGGGATTGGCCTCGATCGCGTTCTGGTTTGCGCTCGTTACTGCCGAGCGCTGGTATTACTCCGGTTGGGCGGGAATGCAAGTGGTCGCCCGCAAAAAGACGACTCGCTCTCCACGACAAGCAAACGCAAATTTAGCCAACCTTGCATCAGGACTTGCCCGCCTCCTTCCCAAGCCCGTGCTTGCCATCGTTCAAAAAGATTTTCTCACGCTCAGGCGTGACCTCCGCAACCTGTCCCAGTTGGTGTCGCCCGTTATCATCGGCGTGATGTACACGCTGATGATGTTCCGTGGTGGCGGCGAGCCGCCTCCTGGGCGGGGCGAGGCGCCTGATTGGTTCATGGAGACATTTCGGGTGGTGCTGGCTTATGGCAGTGTTGGGATGTCCCTCTTCGTCGGTTGGATGCTCCTTTCCCGTTTGGCTGGGATGGGCTTCTCACAGGAAGGCAAGAGCTATTGGATGCTGAAAGTCTCCCCGGTCCGTGTGGGACATTTACTGGCTTCGAAATTTCTCGTGGCTTATTTACCCACCCTGGGACTCGGACTGCTCTTTCTCACCGTAATTTCCATCGTGCAAGGGTTGTCCATTCTGGAGTTTGTTTATAGCTTTATTGCAATCATCATGTGCCTGGCTGGGATGGCTGGTATTCTGCTGTCTTTTGGTGTTGCCGGAGCGAACTTCACCTGGGATGATCCGCGTAAAATGAATGGCGGCATTATGGGGTGTTTTGGACAGATCCTCACGATGCTTTACTTGCCGATCTCTTTTGGATTGTTCATTGCCCCGTTGGGGTTTGCTCAATTCTTCGATTACCCCATCCTCTATGGCTATCTGTTCGGGCTGGTCCTTGGTTCCGGTGTCGCCGTGGGATTTGCTTTCGTTCCACTCTGGCTCGTTCGCAAAAGAGTCGAACGGTTAAGTGAAGGGTAGCAAACGAAGGACGGAGATTATGTCTCCGTCCTCTTTATTTGTTATTGCAAACTTTCTGCGTATGCGGTCATGTCTTCCTTATCGTGGAGAAGCGCGCTATCTCCATGTATAACAAGCTCCAGCCAAAGTCCATCTTCCTGCCAACGCAAGCGCCGATAAAGCAGGTCGGAATTCCAAAATGTTTTGCCGTCATCGCCCGTGTCAAAATTTCCAATAATATATTGACCATTATTTTTTCCAATCTTTATGCGCTCAATGGCGTCTGATGGAACATTGCGCAGATCAAAATATTTATCTGTGTTTGAATTGCATTGACGGAGATAAAGCCATCCGCTCTCTTTCATTGCGGCATATGACATCGAAATACAATCCGGGTGTGTATAAGCCGACACATCGGCAAATGACCAGCCAGTCGGTTCCATTGGGAACTTCTTTATCTGAAAGCCAAGGGATTGTTCGTAGACGCCCACATATTCGTAAGGTTTAAGATCGTTTCGTTTATAGTCATTAATATCGCCCATGCTTTCAGCAATAGTGATCATTCTGGATTTGTCCAACAAGCCGCCGCCCCAGGATGGATCGAAGTAAAAATAAATTTGATAATTGAGATTGTCGTCTCTCCATGCGAGGAATAAATATGTTGATTCGTATTGTGATACGGCTTTGGGAACGCCATAAAATGCAGGTTCACCGTTCACTGTTACGATCTCGTGGTCGCTGTATATTTTTGAGAGTGCATCGAAGTTATACGGGTTTCCCTGCCACTCATAAATAACCAGGTCTTGACCATAGTTGTAATGAAGGTGAACTTCATTGTTGAAGGAGAAGTAACGGGCATAAGAAAATTCATATCCTAATGGAAGGAGGGTCGGTGCTTTCAGATCCAATTTCGAATACTGCTCTGCATCGGCAATGGATGTAAGCGAATCAGGATTGAGTGGGTCCGCCACCTCAGTGGGTGAGTTAACGATGCTGGCTGCAAGTTCAACCAATTGATCTCGCGTGATGTGTCCCGGGCTGGGTGGAAGGATTTCAATGTAGTACCAGCGGCTGCCATCGCTCCATCCAAGTCGCTGAATACTATCCTCACTATACCACCTCCATTCGTTATCTCCCTGTATCAAACTGAAGCCGCCTAACACATATTCCCCGGTATAGGATCCTATCTTTACTGTTTCGACTTTCTCTGCTGGCACAAGTGACCAGATTCCATATGCATTTTGAAATTCCCCAAACCCTTGTTTGAGCACGAAATCGCCTCCATGCTCAGAATAGTGAGTGTATGTAATCGTTGCAGTTTGTAAAGCTGTATCAAAGATGATGGACTTGAATATCCATCCCTCAGGCGTTTTTGGGAATTCTTTCAAGTCAAAACCTAATTTCGATTCTGCATAAGCAACCTGACAGGCATAAGAGTGAATATTTTGTGGCGCCTGACATTCTTCCAGAGACATCATTTCAGGCGCAGGTGTCGGAATAAATACCGGCACGAGTGGCAAATCATATGTTTCGCCTCGGGCGCTCATCCACTCTTGTTCTTCAGGAGAGACAGGAATGCTTGTGAAATTGACTCTTTTAAAGAACTGCACCACCTCCTGCGCCCAGGCGCGTCCCTGCGGAGTGGCGGCCAGCGTGGCGAGGATGACGATCACCATCGCTGCGAGTGCCATCCTGAACCGGTATGAACTCATGTCCGGATGACTCTGTTTCCCTAACCAGGGAGCCTGTCTCATTTTTTGATGGAAATTCTCACTTGGCACCGGTTGGATTTTTCCCAGCAACTCTTCGATTTTATTTTCATCGGGAACGGCTGATAAATTCTGCTTATTCATTGTCGTTCTCCTGCGATTGAGACCAATCGCGCTGTAAGCTTTTGAGCGCTCGTCGTATCGTCACACTGACGTTGTTCTCTCTCATCTCCAAATGTTCAGCGATCTGTTTCACCTGCCAGCCGAGCATATAACGCAGAACAATCATTTCGCGCACCTCTTCAGAGAGTGTGTTGAGCATCTTCCAGAGTATTGCCATCTGTTCCCGCACGATGACATCCGATTCAGGCGTGAGGCTTGGGTCAAGCAACAATTCGACGTTGACTTCTTCATCCACATCACGGATTTTGCGGCGGCGGGACAGGTCGATTGCCAGGTTTCGAGCGATGCGCAATAGCCAGCCCAGAGCGGCTTGTTCGTTTCCATCGAAGTGAAGTCGTGTTTTCCAGGCTCGCGTATAAGTCTCAGCGGTCAGGTCCTCTGCCTCTTGCGCAGGCCCACCACTCAAGCCATAGACATACCGGAACACCATCAGATAGGTCTTTTCGTATAGGAACGTGAAAGCCTCTACCTTGGAGATTGAATCCCCGTTCTCTTTCGAGAACCACCGTCTGATGGATCGAAGCGTAGAGTTCCCGGTCAACTGGAGTCTCCCAAATCGATTTGTACGCACATTCAATATATAAAACGCATAGACGCCCCAAATCTGACAAAAGTATATCCCCAACTATAAAAAGTGACTGTCACCTTCAAGGTGACAGTCACTTCGGTTTTATCCTCCCACAACCGCTGCTTCGACGGATTGGATTGGCGGCAGGAAATCTGCCATCAAGTCCCAGCTATCGCCTGAATCGCGGCTGTAAAACAGTTGACCTGTGTTCGTGCCAATGTAAATGCCTGCATCTTCGAATGTGTCTGTTCCCATGGCTTCTCGCAATACAACCAGGTGTGCCTTCTCCGGTAACCCTTTTGCGAGACGTTCCCATGAATCACCCGCATCGCGACTGCGCCATACGGAAAATTTTCCATCCACGCTCATGCGGTATTCATCACTTTCTTCAAGGGCAATGTAAACCGTGCGCGGGTCGGTGGGATGGACGGCGATCGGGAAGCCAAATCTTGAGGGTAATCTGCCTTCGCCGATGTCGATCCAATCTTCTCCGGCGTTGTCGCTGCGATACACGCCGCAATGATTCTGTTGATAGAGCAAATTTGGATTGGATGGATGCATCACCATTTTATGCACGCACTGTCCGAACTCGGGGAACTTGTTCGGCATGAAATCGGCGCGCACATTTTTGTTGTAAGGCGCCCAGGTCAAGCCGCCGTCATCGGTGCGATAACAACCTGCAGCTGAGACTGCGATATACATCCGATTTAAATTTGTCGGATCCAAAAGGATGGTGTGCAGGCACAATCCGCCTGCCCCGGGGTTCCATTGACCGCGCTGTGGGTGATCGTAAAGTTCATCGTTCAACTCCCAGGTCTCGCCACGATCTTTGGAGATAAAAAAGGAAGCTGGTTGTGCGCCAGCATATAACACATTGGGCTCGCTGGCGCGTCCGGTTTTGATGTTCCAGACCTTGATCATCTTCTCAGGAGTCTCCTTGATGCTCTCTCCGCCCTCCGAACGGAACGCTTCATCCACTGTGCTGGCGGGCCTGCCGGATTTTGACGAACGTGTAAGGATGGGTACCTGCTTTGCTTGTATCCAGGACTTTCCGAGATCGTCTGAATAATGGGTGGTTGGACCGTAGACGAAGTGTGTTGTCGCCGCGTGCAAGCGCCTGTCACGCGGGTCCATTTGCATGTGCATCACGTTCCAGCTTTTAAATTGTATGTCACCTGTCTGCCATTTCTTCCGTTTTTCGTTACTGCTGAAAATGAATCCACCCTTGCTTGTGCCAACGAAGACCATTACCTTTTTCTTCACAATAATCTCCTTTTGCTGATACCAGAATAAATGTTCTAAATATTTTACCATAAAAACGGGAATGACAATTTGAGAATTTGTCAGCGTGGACCACCCGTTGGAGGCGGAAGCAGGCTGCGGGATGCGAGAGGTGTCACGATTTGGAGTCCGTGCTGATCATAAAATACAAGCGATATGTCCGAAGGGCTATTGCGATAACTCTTTTACCCGATTATGATTTTTATTTCAACAGGAGGAAAAGATGAGAAATCACTTGTGGAGTGTTGTCGTCGTTCTGGTTTTGACTTCGTGCAACCTGTCCGGAAACCAGACGACAGCCACGCCTCTTCCCACACTGGAGCTTGATACGCCGACATCAAGCTTTTCTACCCCCACGCTTATCCCCATTGAAACGCTTCTGGCGGTTGCACTGCCCACCATTAGACCCACGTCCACGCCGGGCTTTTCCCTTGCTTCGCCCATCGATCAGCCTGTCAATTGTCGTTATGGCCCCAGTGTCGCTTACTCTGTCATTGGCGGATTGGATCTGGGCAGGCAGGCAGAGATCGTGGGCAGGAATGCGGATTCAACCTGGTGGTATGTCAAGAATCCGTACGACCCTTCCACATTCTGCTGGCTTTCTGCCAGTGTGATCGATGCGGTCGGCAACCCGGATGGGCTCCCGGTGGTGGATGCGCCGGTCGCAATGGTAACCAAAATCACTGTGACCGTGAATCCAGTCTCCATAAATGTGTCATGCGGTTCCTTTCCAAATTATGTAACTGCCACCGCGGAGATTTACACCAACGGTCCCACGAATGTGATCTGGCGCTGGGAAACGAGCATGAGTGAGGCGTTTGAACGGGATCCCTTGCTCTTCCTGGAAGGTAGTTTCCAGGTGGTCCAGGAATATTACAAAGTGATCAGTGCCAACGATTATTGGATTCAGGTGCATATCCTTTCCCCCAACGATACGACAGGCAGGGCATACTTCAAGATCACCTGTGTGCCTTAGGCTCTTCTAATGAACAAATCCGTCCTGCACTTCCGGGACATGCATCCATTCCTCCGGGGTTGTGATATATAATCATCATAACGGAGGTTGTTATGAAGCAGATCATGGGTTCACTGATCGGCCTTACGCTGGTTCTAACAGCCTGCGCGCCTGCAACTGTTGTACCCACGAAACTGCCGAAGGATAAGCTGGCTGAAATTATGGCGCGCGGCACACTGGTCGTTGCAACAGACGCAGATTATGAGCCTCAATCGAAACTCCTGGAGGATATCCTCCCTGATGAAGATACAAAGTGTGAACCGACACAATATACAGCCAACCAATTAACCGGTTTTGATGTGGAAGTGGCAATTGCGATCTCTCATCGTTTGGGGGTGGAGCCTTGTTTTGTCACTCCACCCTGGAGCCAACTGGTTGCGGGAAACTGGGGAGATAATTGGGATGTCCATATTGGCTCGGTTGCGATCACTTCCGAGCGCATGAATGTGCTCTATTTTTCCCAGCCCTATTATGCGACTCCCACGGTACTCCTTATACACAAGGACAATAAAATCTTCGAGAAACCGGAAGACCTTTCAGGGAAACGGATCGCAGTGTGTGTGGGTTGTACGTTTGAGGCATATCTGAAGGGTACCTTGCAGATTCCTGGTCAAAAGATCGAGTATCGCATACACGACCCCCAGATCATTGCCTACGAAAACGAAGAACCCGCGATCGAAGACCTGTCTGAAGGCGATGGTATTAAACTGGATGCCTTGATAACGATCCTGCCGGTTGCCAAAAAAGCGATCTCATCGGAAAAGCCGTTAAAAATTCTTGGCGAACCACTATTGTTTGCCTTTGCATCAGTCACACTGGACCGTTCCAGCAGACGTGATAACATGCGCCTGCTGGACGAGATCTCAGTCATTATCCGCGAATTGCATGGCAAGGAAATATTGAAACAATTATCAATGAAATATCAAGGACAGGACCTGACTCAGGAAGCTGCCCGATTCGATCTTTCATCCATCAACCAATCACCTTAAGAATGTTCGAAACTTCCAGGTTTATTCAAAGATCGAAAATACAATCCCGAATGGTTGTGTATTACATTACTTTTGCCGTTGTTACCGTGGCTTTGGTGACCTATCTTTCTTATATCCAGGCGGCACAATCCCTTCGATCAACGGTGGAAGATAAGTTAAGCACGGTTGCCAAATTAAAAGTGGATCTTTTGGATCAGTGGGTGGACGATCAACAGCGTACTGCAATATTTTTGGCAAGCCTGCCAGAGCTGCGCTCTCTTTCAGGCGCATTACTAAACCCCGATTCCTCCCCTGTCGATCGGAGCACTGCAAAAAAAGAACTTACCAGCCTGGTCATTTTGATCGCCCAGCGCACATCTGATTTCCATGATATTCAGATCATCAATCTGAAGGGAGAGATCGTTGTTTCAACATCTCCGGGAAATATTGGTGCCTCGCAAACAGATCAACCCTTCTTTATCGAAGGTCAAACCAGGACGTTTATTCAAAGCTTTTACGAATCGGATGCCGGCACCACGTTGACCATCGCGACACCGCTTTTCGATTCCAGTAATAAACGAGTTGGGATCCTGGCATTGCATTTCAACATGAAGCGGGTGGACAGTATTGTCCGTGAAGATCAGGATCTGAATGAGACCATCCAGAGCTATCTTATCAACCCCAGCCGCGAAATCGTTACCGATGATCCGATCGTTCTCGCACAATCTCCAAACCCCGATTCTTTTGCCATCAATGCAGCTTTGAATGGCGAGTCAGGCAGCGCAGCGTATATGAATCACAATGGCGAATCCGTCATCGGATATTATCTTTGGGTCGTGGAACAGAACGCCGCAATGATCGTCGAAATTGATGAAGAAACCGCATTGTGGCCTGCCCGCCGCCTTGCCATGAATATTGCCCTTACAGGAATATTGATCTCCATCGTTCTGGTATTTGTAGTCATCATCATGGCCAGGCGGATCACCCGTCCCTTGCGCGCATTAACCGAGACTGTATCCCGCATCTCTGGAGGGGAGTTGAATGCTTCTGCTCCGGTTCTTTCGGACGATGAAGTTGGTACACTTGCCCAAACATTTAACGCCATGACGGAAAGACTCCGTCAAACCCTTGCCGGGTTGGAGGATGAACTGCGTGAGCGCAAACATATGGAGAAGGCGTTACGGGAAAGTGAAGAGCGCTACCGTACATTGTTCGATGGTATGCAGGATGGGATCTATCGCAGCAGCCATGACGGCAGATTCATTGATGTCAATCCGGCCATGGTGAAAATGTTCGGTTACGACAGCAGGGAGGAAATGCTCGCGATCGATATCAAAAAGGAATTATATTTTGCTCCCGAAGAACGCGAGAGCCTGTTCCTGGACGACGGGCAGGAAAAAGTGGATATTTTCCGCATGCGACGGAAGGACGGATCCGAGATCTGGGTGGAAGATCATGGACGTTATGTTCATGATCCGGATGGAAATGTCATTTATCACGAAGGTCTTCTTCGCGACATTACCGAGCGTAAGCAGTCTGAGAAAGCCCTGCATGACAGTGAAGAACGATTTAGAAGGGTTTTTGATTCCAGCCCGATTGCGATTTGTATCACCACGATGAAAGATGGAGAGCTTCTTGATGCGAACTACGCTTATTGGGATCTGTCTGGTCTTGATCCCAAAGCATCCCTTGGTCACAACTATGCCGAACTTGATATTTGGGATCGCTCCGAGGATCGCACCAGGTTTGTCGAAAAATTAAAACAGAAACGATCGATCTATGATGCTGATTACTCTTTCAAGGATGTGAACGGAAATCACAGGTCCACCCTGGCATTTTATGAGATCATCCAGATCGGTGAAGAAAATTGCATCCTCTCGATGTTCTACGATATAAGCGTCCAAAAACAGGCGGTGCAGGCTCTACGGCAGAGTGAGGCCCGCACTCGTGCCCTGCTCGAAGCCTTTCCCGATATGGTCATGGAATTGTCGTTGGATGGAATGATCATTAACATGATCCCGCCAAAAGGGATGGAAGTTTCCATGCCGGTGGAGAACTTCGTCGGAAAAAATATCCATGAAATATTCCCTCAATCCACTGCGACGCAAACTCTCTTTGCTATTGAACGGGCGGTTGAAACTCATCACATGAATGCGTTCGAATTCGAAGAGACAATGGGGGGATTGATGCGCGTGATGGAGGCCCGCCTCGTATCCAGTTCGTCAAACACCGCTCTAATGATGGTCCGTGATATTACCCAGCGAAAATGGATCGAATCGGAACGGGAAAGGATCATTGATCAACTTGAAACCAATAATGCAGAAATCGAGACACTGCGCGAAAGTTTGGCGAGTATTGTCAGTACATTCGAGTTTTCAGAAATAATTCAACGCATCCTCGACCAGATCAGGCGGGTTATCCCATACGATACGGCATCGGTGTGGCGCCTGGAAGACAATCGGCAAAAATTCATTATAGGCCGGGATCTGCCGCCCGAGATATATCCTGGCATGGAATTCATTACTGACGAATCAAATTCCGCCCTCCCGATTGTCAAAGGTGAAATACCTTATATATTAAATAACAATGTACAGGCTGAACTGTCAGATTTTCAGGGTCCGCCGCATAACTATGTAAACTCATGGCTGGCAATCCCGTTAAAAACGCGTGGAAAAATCATCGGTTTGATCGCCCTGGACGGGAGGCAGAGGGATCAATTTACTGAACATCATGCTGAGCTGGCAGTGACATTTGCCAATCAAGTGGCCATTGCCCTGGATAATGCCCAGCTTTTCTTCGACCTTCAAACCGAATTGGAGAATCGCAAGGAACTCATTGCTGAACTTGAATTGAAGAACGCTGAGTCAGAAACTTTGCGTGAAAGCGCCGCGATTGTAGCCGCTACTCTGGAACGGTCAGAGGCCATCGAGCGTATCCTTGAACAACTTGAGCGTGTTGTTCCTTATGACAGCGCCTCTGTTCAACTGTTGCATGGAGATTTCCTTGAGATCGTCGGTGGGCGCGGGCTTCCTGTGGATACGACCTCGATCGGCGAAAAATTTTGTATTGATAGCACTGAACCATCCTATCCCGTTTTGCAGGGGGAGGTGGCTTACGTATTATATTCTGACGTTCAACCTTTTGTGCCGGCTTTCAACGTATCTCCACATAACCGCATCCATGCGTGGCTGGCAGTTCCTTTGAAAGTGAAAGGGAGTGTCATTGGCATCATTGCCCTGGATGGATATCAAACTGGACAGTTTTCCGAACGACACGCGCAACTGGCGCTTACCTATGCCAACCAGGTTGCGATCGCGCTTGAAAATGCACGCCTCTTTTCGGACCTTCAATCTGAACTCGTTACCAGAAAGAATCTCATCTCTGAGTTGGAGTCCAAGAACTCCGAACTTGAGCGTTTTACATATACAGTCTCGCATGATCTGAAATCACCCCTGTTTACCATCCGCGGCTTTCTTGGTTACCTGGAGCAGGATGCACTCTCTGGTAATTATGAGCGGATGAAATCTGACATGCAGCGGATCACCGACGCTACAGACAGGATGCAACGCCTTCTGAACGAATTACTCGAGCTCTCCCGTGTGGGACGGCTCAAGAACGAGTCGGTTTATGTTCCGTTTGAGGGGTTGGCGCGTGAAGCCACAGAACTGGTGCAGGGACGGATCATGGAGCGTGGGATCGCTGTTCGTATAAATGAAAACTTGCCGACTGTATACGGTGATAGACAGCGTTTGTTGGAGGTTCTGCAGAATCTGGTGGATAATGCCGCCAAGTTCATGGGAGATCAAAATGAGCCGCGCATTGAAATCGGGCAGGATGGGGATGAGGATGGCAAGCCAGTCTTCTATGTGCGCGATAACGGGATCGGAATTTTGCCGGAGCACCATGATCGGGTATTTGGCTTGTTCAATAAACTGGATATAAAGACTGACGGGACAGGGATTGGACTTGCTCTCGTTAAGAGAATCATTGAAGTACACGGAGGCAGGATCTGGGTGGAGAGTGAAGCGGGAAAAGGATCCACATTCCTCTTTACGCTTCCCACCTCCGGCGCAGCCGCAACCTGATTCCGTTATATAATACATCATCTCATTCAAGGAGCCTCATACATGAAGAAAGCCGTCAGCATTAGCATTGGTTCGTCGAAGCGCAACAAGGCCGTCGAAGTAACCTTGCTTGGTGAAAAGATCAGCATCGAACGCATCGGCACCGACGGTGACATGGAAGCCGCCGCATTGAAATACAAGGAGCTCGATGGCACGGTGGATGCCTTCGGCGTGGGTGGCGCAGACCTGGAGGCGCTGGTAGATGGTAAATCGTATCCATTCTATTCGGTCAAACCTATGGTGCGCTTTGTGAAGAAAACGCCCTTAGTGGATGGCGGCGGATTGAAGAATACATCCGAAAACAAAGCCGCTTCATTTTTGGATAAGAAGATTGGCGATTACATCAATTCGCGCGGTCGCAAGGTCCTTGTCGCCCTAGGCGTGGATCGCTGGGGACTTTCGAAGTCTTTTGCAGATGCTGGTTATGAAACCATCTTTGGCGATCTGATGTTCGGTTTGGAAATTCCAATTGCCATTCATAAACTCAGCCAGGTCAAAACGCTTGCCGCGCTGCTCATGCCAATTGCAGGAAGGTTACCTTTTGCATGGGTCTATCCAACCGGCGAAAAGCAGGAAAATCGCACGCCCAAATGGGGAAAATACTATGCCTGGGCAACAGTCATCGCGGGTGATTGCCATTACATCAAACGCTTTATGCCCGATGACCTGACGGGTAAGGTCATTGTCACGAACACCACCACACCTGAAGATGTGGAATTGTTCAAAAAGTGTGGTGTAAAATATCTCGTCACAACAACCCCTGTGCTTGAAGGACGTTCATTTGGAACGAACATGATGGAAGCCGCCCTGGTAGCTATCTCTGGCAAGGGGCGCCCGCTCACGTGGCCCGAATTGACAGAAATGCTTGATAAGCTGGGCTTTGAGCCGCAGTTGCAGGAATTGAATTGAAGTAGCAGGTATACAAGGAAACAGGTAAACAAGTCTCAGCAGTCTTGTAACGTATGTACTTGTGTACCTGTCTACTGACCACAAGGAGAATTATGGATGCAATCGTAACCGCAGGTGGAATCCCGCAACCCAATGACCCGCTTTACACATACTCACATGGCGACTCGAAGGCACTGATCGATATCGCTGGCAAGCCCATGATCCAGTGGGTTTTGGATGCGCTCGGCGACGCGAAACTGGTGGATAATGTGATCATTATTGGCCTCTCTCCCAAGAGTGGCGTGACATGTAAAAAGCCCATGCACTTTGTCTCCAATCAGGGGCGTATGCTCGCGAATATTGTCGCAGGTGTGAACAAGTCTCTTGAAATGGATAAGAAAAGCAAATACGTGCTGCTCGTTTCATCCGATATTCCGACCCTCAAGCCCGAGATGGTGGACTGGCTCGTGGAGACCTGCATGCAAACGAAGGATGATCTATATTACGGCGTTTGCACGCGCGAAGTAATGGAAGGACGCTTCCCCGATTCCAAACGGACCTATACCAAATTGAAGGATATGGAAGTGTGCGGCGCTGATATCAATATCTCGCACGTACGCATGGCAACGGAACATCTCGATCTGTGGGAATCATTGATTGGCACACGCAAGAATCCGCTCAAGCAGGCGAGCATCATTGGTTTGGATACTTTCTTCCAGGTGTTTACGCGTAGCATCGCGCTTGAGGAATTGGTTGAAAAAGTATGTGGTCGCATAGGCATAAAAGGACGCGCGATCCAATGGCCCTACGCGGAAGCGTGTATGGATGTTGACAAGCCTCGTCAACTTGAAATGATGCGTGAAGATCTGGCAAAGCAACAGCGTCAGGAGAAAGCCAAAATTGCACGTTCCGCCGCAAAGCCTTCCATGAGGAAGAAACCTGCAGTGAAAGTGAAGCCCAAAGCCAGATGAAATTACGCTCCATCCTTCAATTGGATGCGTGGCTCTCCGATCAAATGCGCGTGGCTGAAAAGCCAGGCGCATTGCGCGCTATTGCAGTCTTCTTCGCACATTCAGGCGACTCATGGTTTTGGGTCCCGGCGTTAATAATCGCCTGGTTCTATAGCAACTCGTTCTGGAGGGAATGGGAGGCGGTGGTGTTTCTCTGTATCAGCCTGCTGGTGGTTGTGGTCATGAGCATCAAGTTCCTCGTGCGGAGGAGGCGTCCTGAGGGTGAGTGGGGAGGCATTTATCGTAACACCGATCCGCACTCGTTTCCATCCGGTCACGCGGCGCGTTCCTTTCTCATTGCCACGCTTGCGTTGGGACTTGTGCCCGGCTGGCTGGCGTTTCCCTTGTGTTTCTGGGCGCCGCTGGTCGCGATGGCGCGTGTTGCTATGGGCGTGCATTATGTTTCCGATGTCGTGGCAGGCGCGGCGATTGGCATCGTGTGCGGGTTGATCGGCTTGCAGATCTATGAACCGACCTTTATTTGGTTGTCCAACCTGATCGGTTTTTCCTTTTGGTAACAGTAGCGCAAGAAGCCACCCTGTGCTACAGATAATTTATTTCCCTTTTTTCACGGTCTCCACATGTTCTTCAATGTGTGCGAGACCGCGTTCCACCCAGGTTTGCAATGTGAAGCCGCTCCCCATGGTGGCATGACGCGACTCGCGCGACCAGGCCTGCTCTGGCAGGAGGCGCAACATCCCGACAAGCGACTCAACACTTTCGACAAAATCATCCAGCAATTCGTTTAATGATTCTTTGGCATCATAATGTTCTGCCATATATGCATCGCCATCGAAATTTGGAAATTCAGGGTTATCCTCCTCTGCCGTGCGGCGGGCACGCGACCCGTAAACCAGCTTGTCCACATCGCGAGTATGCACAGCCACTTGATGGACGTTCCAGCCACCCTCTTCCAATGGAGCGTAGGGATCTTTCACAGCAAGGCAGGCATCGCGAAAACCATGAGCCGCTTCGATAAGACGATTGAGCAGTTGTGCGCGATATTCCTTCAACTCCTTCATGGTTCCTCCACTGACAGATCAAACAAGCCAAAAACTTTTTCGATGATCTTATCCCCAGAACTTTCAACGGCATGTACCTGGATTCCATATTGACCTAATTCACGCGCGGCCTCACGCGTTAAACCGTTCAACCCTTCCATACTTGCAACGAAAGCCGCTTCAAGCTTCGCGCCAGTTGGTCCCTGTTTCACTGTTATTATATTGATGATCACCCCCGAACCCCGGCTCCGCATCACGCGTCCCGCCGATTGGGCCATCAGGAACGCGCCCGTGAGGTTGACATCGAGCACGCGGTGCCAGTCCCATTCATCCATGTCGAGCAAAGGGACATGCGGCTCAACCGCCGCGTGATTAACGAGAATATCGATCCTGCCGAAATCATCCTCCACCTGTTTGATGATGTTTTGCGCTCCCAGCTTTTTGGCAACATCTTCAACATATGTTTTTGCTCTCCCACCCTGTTTATTGATCCCATCAACAACCACTTCAACATTGACAGGGGAAATATCATTCGCGGCGACAATGGCTCCGTGCTTCGCAAATGCTTCGGCAAGGACGCGTCCACTTCCCTTGCCTGCGCCTGTGATCAAAACCACTTTGTTTTTGAGATCATTCATTCAATTCTTTCGTTGGGTGGGATGACATCCCGCCTTTCGTGTTATTGTTCGCACAAAGGTACACTGTCATGGTTCTCGTATGCGTTCAAAGGTAAACCCAAATAGGGTGAAGGGTCAAGGGTATTCTTGACTTCCAGTTCATTCTTGAATTGACCGTTGCCATCGTCTTCAACGATCGAAAAGTGCAGATGAATGCCGACGGGATTATTCGGGTCGCCTGAGTAATCTCCCTGGTATCCGAGAAAGGTGCCAGCCTCAATGAATTTTTCAGTGGTACCAGCTGGGAATTCTTCAGATATGAATGAATTCCCGTATTGGTCAGCCATATGTGTGTAATAGAGCCATATCTGGTTTCCGGGATTCAGCGGATCATTGGGCACACGAACGATGACAGATGATTTCCAATCGGGGAGGCGCCTCAAGTAACCAGGGTATGCGGAGATGACATGTGTAATGCCGACATCTGTCCCGCCGAAAATATCAATTCCTTGATGCTTGTGCAGCCTTCCCATTAAATCGCCCCAAAGAAAGCCGACCATGCCATCGGTTGGGAAAAGAAACAGGGCTGTGCCGCCGCATTCGGTTCCGGCGACCAGTTTCCAGTCCGGGTGAGAGGCGGGGTTTCGCATCCATTGGCGGAACTTATCGACACGCGCGGCGTTCGGTCGGTAACTGTAATAAGCAGTCACTGCAGCAGTTATGACCGCAACAATAATAATTGACATGATGAGAGAGCGTTTGGGCATTTGTGAATTTTATCAAGTTTCAACTAAAGGTACTAAACTGCTTGAATTCGCCTGGGAAATACTGTATGATAGAGATGTCCCACAGGTGTATATCCATCAGTGTGATGTTCTCTTTAATGGTAATGACGAAAGTATGGAAAGCATTTTCCTTTTAAATTACCGAAATATGGAAGTTTGGGGAGTTTACCAACCTATCTCGGAAGGCCGAAGAGTAGTTCTTATCTTCGGCTTTATCTTTTTAACAGGAAGGAGGTGTTTATCGGGAATTAAGGCAAATGGTGTCGGTTGCAGATCAAATCATTTATAAACTAACGAGGAGATTAGTAACATATGAATACCAAACTGTTTCGTCTTTTGGCGGTGGTCACATGCGTAGCGATCATCGCCGGTGCGGTTCTATATCTGCGGGAAGAAGCCAACCGTGAACAAGCCGTTGAACCTGAGTTTCCAACCGCACTAGGAAAGCACATTGAAAAACTTATCGAAGCAATTCCGGGAACTGGCGGTGAACCGTCTGAAGGCCCTGGCGGATGGGCTGAGGATGCCTTTATGCAACGTGCCTACCCCAATGACACAATTTCCGTCGATCAGATGGCTATCGCGCGTCAGGCATTTACAGATGTCAGGGGCCATCCCTTCCCGAGTGGCAAAGGACGGCCTGGCACCTGGGTTTCAGTGGGGCCGAGCCAGGCCCTATATCCTTTCACTCCCTTCCGCAACTCATTCAGCTATGTGCCGAACGACTACTACGCGGGTGGGCGCACAACAGCCATTGCCATCAGCGATACCTGTGTGCCTGGCAATTGCCGGCTCTACATCACCCCTGCCGGCGGCGGAATCTGGCGCACGAGGAACGCACTGGACGGTCAGCCGAAATGGGAGTATCTTGGCGGACCGCTTGGCATCAATGCCGCAGGAGCGGTGACGATCGACCCCAATGATCCGACCGGCAACACGATCTATGTCGGCACTGGCGAGGCGAATATTTGTGGCTCTGGCTGTGTCGCCGGCACGGGTATCTACAAATCCACCAACGG
>Ga0210377_10002076_pt1 | contig 17805 bp, 14 predicted proteins | sample PLM4_65_b1redo_FD_155480 | JGI IMG/M metagenome (GOLD analysis project Ga0210377, IMG submission 155480) | Groundwater sediment microbial communities from an aquifer in East River, Colorado, USA - PLM4_65_b1 redo | ecosystem: Environmental > Terrestrial > Soil > Riparian zone | place: USA: East...
TAACCGAGCCGGCGACCACCACGTGTCCGCGGCCAGCGGTGGCACCGGGCACCTACTACGTCATCTCGGTGGTGGATTCGGGTAGCACGGTCGCCGAAACAAATGAAGGGAATAATCAACGCGGCTCCAGCAACAGTGCGGTCATCGGAGCGGACCTGACGTCGACAACCCTCAGTGCCACCATTTCAGGAGCCAATATTGTGATCGACGATGCGATCAAGAACCAAGGCAACGTCGACGCGGGCGCCTTTGAAGTTGCCTACTACCTAAGTAGCGACTCGTTATTATTTGTGCCGGGGGACGTGTTGATCTGCACGCGGACCGTGACGGGGCTGGCGGCGGGCGTGACCGAGCCGGCGACGGGAACCGCCACGACGACCTGTCCGCAACCGGCAGTCGGGACGGCAGGACCGTACTACGTGATCTCGGTGGTGGATTCGGGAAGCACGGTCGCCGAAACGAACGAAGCCAATAACCAACGGGTGTCCAGCAATACGGTTGTAATTGGCCCCGAATTGACGTCGACGACGTTGAGCTTCACTGTCTCCGGGCCCTCGGCTTCGAATGTCGTGATCGACGACGCGATCAAGAACCAAGGGGGGGCAGACGCGGGTGCCTTTGAGGTGGCCTACTACCTAAGCGACGACTCGTCGTTATTTGTGCCGCCGGACGCATTGATCTGCACGCGGACCGTGACGGGACTGGCGGCGGGCGTGACCGAGCCGGCGACCACCACGTGTCCGCGGCCAGCAGTGGCACCGGGCACCTACCATGTGATCTCGGTGGTGGATTCGGGAGGGACAGTCGCTGAAACCGACGAGGGGAATAACCAGACAGTGTCCAGCAATACAATAGCGATCGGAGCGGACCTGACGGCCACGGCGTTGAGCTTCGCCGTGGCCGGCCCCTCGGCGGCCAATATCGTAATCGACGATGTGATCAAGAATCAGGGGAATGTGGATGCCGGAACATTTGAGGTGAGATACTACCTGTCAAATGGGGATACGTTCCTGTTTGTACCGCCGGACGCATTGATCTGCACGCGGACCGTGACGGGACTGGCGGCGGGCGTGAGTGAGCCGGCGACCACCCCGTGTCCGCGGCCAGCGGTGGCACCGGGCACCTACTACGTCATCTCGGTGGTGGATTCGGGTAGCACGGTCGCCGAAACAAATGAAGGGAATAATCAACGCGGCTCCAGCAACAGTGCGGTCATCGGGCCAGACCTGATCCCGACCAGCCTCAGTGCTGCCCTCTCCGGAACAAATATCGTAATCGACGACGCGCTAAAGAATCAGGGGAATGTGGACGTGAGCGCGCTCTTCGATGTCAGCTACTATCTCTCCGGAGATGTGATTTATAACAGTGGCGATACGCTGATCTGCAAGCGATCTCTGTCCGGGCTGGCGGCGGGAGTCTCGAATCCCACAACCGGAACAGTGACGACGACCTGCTCTCGGCCATCGGTATCACCAGGCTCCTATTATGTTATTGCCGTGGTAGACTCGGGCGGCACTGTCGCGGAGCTTGATGAAGGCAATAACCGTTTGGTGACAACCAACACGCTCCTGATCGTGTCTTTGGTGGAGTCGCTCGATCCGAACTGCGGTAAGGTTGGGGATGTCGTCAAGATCTTCGGATCGGCGTTTGGGGCGACCCAAGGAAGCAGCAGTGTCACGTTCAATGGAGTGACAGCAATAATTAGAACGTGGTCAAACACCGAGATCCAGGCCTACGTTCCAACCGGTGCGACGACCGGCCCAGTACGCGTGACCGTGAACGGCGTGGCTAGTAGTGGTGAAGAGTTCACCGTTTCGGACACGTGCCGCCCGACAAATTCTGGGCCAACCGATTACGACATTACCTCCTTCCACGTAAAGGGTGAGGTCGAGGACGGCGAGAGCTTTGGCATTGAGCTGTCCGTCTTCAACGTCAACGATCGGTCAGATCCGGGATTCACCTATGAAGTGATTGGGAAGGTCAAGGGTTCAGAGTTCTTCAGAATCTCTGGCACTGCCCATGACCTGTTAGATAACGTCTCAACGACCATCCCGATTCCGCTGACGGCTCCCTCACCTCTAGACGAGGACGACTGTATCGAGTTTATTGCAACGGTTACGGATGCGGATCCGGATGTTGATGAGGTCAAGGCTGCCGGTACGGGCGACGATGATGACGAGGCCAAGACCTGTAAGAACAAGGACAGATTTAGGTTCACATCACCAAACAATGCGGAGTCCATCAGGATCGGGACGATTGTCCCCATCAAGTTCCGATTAGAGGACAAAGCTACCGGCTTGCCAATTAGCGATGCCACGGCGTATCTCTGGATCGCGAAGGTGAGCGACCATCAACTGCCAGAGGTTCCGGCAACTTCGGGAGAAGGATCGGTGGGCGATACAGGGAACCAATTCCGATTCGATCCGGGCGATCCCGGTATTTTGACGGACGATGTTTATGTCTTTAACTGGGATACGGCGGGGCTGACAACTGGTACGTGGAGGCTCAGGGTCGATCTCGGCGATGGCAAGCCGCATCGCCTTATTATCAAGCTCAAAAGGTAGCTTAGGACTTTCAAAAAGGCTCCGGGAACAAATCCCGGAGCCTTTTTGTTTGATGCGGGAATTAAATTTTCTCGACATCCGACCTTGCCCGTGCGAACTGTCGTCCTTAGAAGATGAAATCGCCAAATATACGGGCACAAATAGTGTGTATCCCCTTTGATACGAGCGGCCCGGGCACTTCCGCGCTTGGTCGTGTTCTTCTGATGCGGCACTTGATCATTGCCCTGGCTGGGTTCTTGGTTGTCCTTCTAGCTTGTTCTGCCACGTCGGCGTATGCCGGTGCCGTAGCGAAGTGGGATTTCCGTGACGGAACGACCACCGCTTGGCAAGTTGGTGGTGACGTCGCAGAGCTTCTGCGGACAGCGGAGGGGTTGGTGGTTATCCCTTCGGGTGTTGCGCCGACCATCGTTATTTCAGGATTAGCGGTTTCCGCTGCAGACGTTGCTTACGCCCGCCTGCAAATTCGATCGCCGATCGCAATCGACGAAGCCTACCTCGGCTGGGCTGCCGCGAGACGCGGGCAACCGGACGCCCGGTCCAACCGTCGTTTCGCAATCCCGAGGGAGCTCCGCGGCGGGTTTCCTCGATCGGTCTGGATTCGTCTCGACGAGGCACCCGAATGGTCCGGCACCGTCCAAAACCTCGGGCTGCTCATAGTCGTCGGAGAAAGCGGACAACCGGTCGTGATCGAATCCATCGCCTTGTTCCCGGCCGGTCTGTTAACCCAATCTCGCGCTTGGTGGGAGGCGCTGGCGCTCGATGATGTCGCGGAAGACCTGGCGTTTCCCCTCTGGAGTCTCAACACGGTCCGACCGGTGATGGTGGGAGCGCGCACTCTCGGCAGCATTGCCACGGGGGTGGTGTGTGTTGGGCTCGTCCTCCTGGTTCTCACGAGGCTCAAACCGGTTCGGCCCACGCTGTCTCGGGCGCTGGCTGGGACTGCAATCGGCCTCATCGTGTGCGTCGCGATGGGTTTGGTTGCGGTGGCAGCGTATCTCGAAACCCGAGCCTTTCGAGTCGAATGGGCCGTCTTCGGCGCGCGCAGCTCCGCTGACGACTATCGGTACATGGACGGATTCGATCTCGTTGGGACGGCCGCAGACCTCAACCGCGCGCTTCCCGCGGGAACAGAGCTGGCGGCGTGTCTCTGGGGGAACCCCCGTGCACGGGATCTCTTGTCGCGCCGCGTGCGGTACGAGCTGTATCCGCTGCGCCTGACACCCGACGCGACGTTACTTCTTGAGTTCGACGAAGGCAAAACAACGTGTCGCACCCCCGACGATCAGTTGATCCTGTCGGGCCTAGGCTATCACGTGTACCAACGCCAATGACCTACGCCTGGGGCCTCTTGGCAAGTGCGATCCCGGTTGGGGTGGGAGCGGTACTGCTTTTTCGAGCCGGTCTTTATGGACACATGCACGTCGCGCTCTTTGTCGGCGTGGCGTATGGCCTCGGGCTGGCCCTGATCAGCTTCGTGCTCGTGATCCTTCCCGTGTTGGGCATTCCCCTCACGCTGCTGTGGGCGCTGCCTTCCGTTGGACTCGCGTGGGGTGCACTGTGGTTCGCGACCGGGCGATTCAGCAAGCACGTGGAATCGGTTCCCGCGTCGACACCGGCGTCGGCTCGCGGCCTTTGGATGCGGGCCGTGTGGGCGGTCGGTCTCGCGCTACTCGTCGCAAAGCTTGGCCTCATCGGCGTCCGGGCAATGGACAAGCCCGTGATCGGCTGGGACGCCGTCACAACGCACTCACTCCGGGCTAAGGCGATGTATTACGACCAAACGATCGCGCGGTCGAGTCTGGACTGGATCGGTAGTGCCGATTACCCTCTGGGATTGCCGCTGCTCGAACTGTGGGTCAACTGGTTCCAAGGCCGATGGGACGACACGGCCTTCAAGATCCTGTTCCCGGGTTTTCTCGCCGCGCTCCTCGCCATGCTCTATGGGGCGCTGCGTGAGGTCGTACGACCGCTTGGATCGCTCTTCGGTGCGTGGTTTGCGGCGAGCCTTCCGCTTCTGGTTGAGCACGCCACGGACGCGTATTTGGATCTGCCGTTGGCGTACACGACGCTGGGGACGTCGATCTTTCTGTGGCGGCACGCACGAACCCGCGAGGCCCACGATCTGCTCCTTGCGTCCGCGATGGCCGCGTTTGGCGTGTGGATTAAACGGGAGGGCGCAGTCGCGTTCGGCATCGCCCTTGCGCTATTGGCGCTGTGGAGCGTAATAGCCAGAGCGCCGGTGCGAGCGAAGCCGGTGTCGACGCTCGCGGCCTTCGCCGCGATGCCCGCACTGGTGTGGGTGGCATGGGCGGTCTTCCGGTGGACGGCCCTCGAGTCGGCGCCCCTTTCGTTCCAACCGTCGTCGGTCTCCGATTTCTTCTCTCGCGCGCTTGCGGTCGCTGCGTACGCCAGCGGGGAGTTGTGGAGATCGAGCAACTGGAACGTGTTGTGGCCGCTCTTCTTCGGGGTGTGGCTGTTCCATGCACGCCGCAGCCTCGACCCGGATATTCTATTCTTCACCTGGCCGGTGGTGCTGACGCTGGCCGCGTTCCTCGCCACGTCGGCCGGGACCGTGATGTTCGACTTCCTGATGCAAGGTTCCACGCTCCACCGCATGGTCTTGCACGTGGCGCCCCTTGCCGCGTTCTCCGTCGGGCTCATGGTCGGGCGTCATTGGGAGACCATTCGCGCGCGCGCGCCTCGGGCTAGAGGATGAAGACGCGTCCACTGCCTGTCGCCGCGCCAGCGCATTGATCTTCCCACGTTTTTGCGGACACCGACCTGTCACTGGCGAATTTGTTCGTCGCCGCTAAAAATGCCGTCGAGTCCAGATGTTAAGTTGGCCCCAACAAGGTGCTCCTAGCCGTCGTACCGGCACGGCCTCCCGGGTTCACTTCACCAAAATGGACTTCACCCCAGGAGATGGTGCCAAGCGTGGTGCCAAACTACCCTGGGTCTACCAGACCAGCATGACCGATCATCCGGGCGGACCTCGTGTTTTTGTTGAGGATGCATCAGAATCGGTCGGGATAGTCTGGTCCGGATTTTGTTCGTAATCAGCAGGTCGTCGGTTCAATCCCGACCGCCGGCTCCACTCTTCTTCCTCAAGAAATTCAGTCCCTTGCAGAAAGGCCGTTCCCCACGGCGGCACCTCAGGTTCTGCATTTGGCGCCAACTTGGTGCCAACTTTTCCGAGATCAAGTTGATTGACGAACTGTGGGCGGGGCGCGTTGGTCTCATGGGGGGTCGTGACGGCCAGAGACCTTACGACCATGAAAGATGGGCGGCGCGTCGTATCAGCTGGAATGGTCATCGTTCGGCAAAGACCCAGTACGGCCAAAGGGTTCTTCTTTGCGAGCCTGGAAGACGAGACCGGTATTGTGAACCTGATCGTGACGCCTCTGATATTCGAGCGCGATCGTGTGCCCCTCGTGACCGCTCCATTCCTCTGGGTGGAGGGCCTCCTCCAAAATCAAGATGGGGTAGCGGCGATCAAGGTCCGACGGGTGCGACCACTAGCAATGGACATGGGAAGGGTCCCGTCGTACGACTTCCGGTAGACGTTAGGACCAGTCTGTCCCGAAAATTCGTAGTCCTCCCAAGAACAGCGATAGAGGTTAGCGCTGGATACGCCCATACCGCGTCCGGTACAGCCTCCGGAGCTTGGAGTCGTCACCGAAGTGGTCGAAGTCGGCGGTCTCCACCCTCACGACGAGCGCCTGGCGGCATGATCGCCGGTGCCCCGAACCGCGGGTTCCAGGCGGGCGATGGATATTCGGGACCCACAGGTCGATATGGTCGGTCTGGAGGCGCCGCAGGCTGTCCTCGCACGCGCGACAAATGTGGAGGGCCGAGAGGCCCTGGTCGTTGACCCCGTTGCCAATCCGGCTGAACACTTTGGTCGCCAACACGATCCACTCACGCCGGCCGCTCTCATGGGCAAGCCACCGGCCGATGATCTCCTCGGTCCATCCTGCGCCCGTGCCCTGTGCCTTTCGGTATCCGTAGATGTCAGCGGTATCGACGAGATTGATGCCCATGTCCATGGCGCGGTCGAGGATCGCGTGGCTCTCTTCCTCGCTCGTCTTCTGGCCGAAATTCATCGTGCCGAGTGCCAAGCGACTCACCTTCAAGCCGGTGCGTCCGAGGTTGGTGTACTTCATGGCGTGGGCCAGTTCTTGGGCGGCGGCCCAACACGGGCCATGCGTGGGATGTAGCGCGAACAGTTGGGGAAAGCCTGATCGACGGTGACCTTGACGACCCGCTCGGCGCCGGGGAACGCGGAGACCGCGTCGGGAGTGTTGATGATTTCGGCGGTGCCGTTCACGCGGATCCGGCGCTGTGTCTCAAAGTCGATAAAGAGCATCCCGACGCTCGGATTGGTGAGCAGGTTTCCCAGGCTCATGAATGCGCCGTTGCCGTTGTAGTCCGGAAACAGGAGCGTCCGGTCGTCGACCACCCGAACGAACCCTGGAGGGCCGCCTCGGAAGTTACAATCGAGGCGGCCTTGGTCGTCCGATGTCGCCAGAAAGAACATGCACTGGGCCTCGATGAATTCTTTAAACCCCACGCCCAGGACGTCCCGGATGTGCTCGATGATCCTCTGACCGATCAGCCGGCTGCCCGCGAGCGTGTGCATTTCATACTCGCCGGGGTGCACCTCGTTGTGTCGTCGTGTCGGCATGGGGGCCTCCCTTTCTATGTCCTACCGGTAGGGGCTGGTTTGAAACCCGCCCCTACGAAGGTGTGGCAGATCAATCCGGCAAGAAGCACGACGGCCCGTGCCGCACGGGCGCGTCCTCGCCTTCACCGCCTTGCGCGCTGAACAGCTCGACCCTGATCCCGTCCGGATCATAGAAGTACAGTTCCGCCTCCTTGGCCCCCTCCATGGCGGGCACGATGCGGTCGTAGTGAATGCGAATGCCCTTTTTCCTCAAGGTTTGCTCCGCACGTACGAGGTCGTCGGAGCTACCCACGGTGAGTGCGAAGTGGTGCAGGCCGGCGTACGCTTTGTCGTAGGCGCTTTGGCTCTGTTGCCAGAGCGTGATCATCGTCTTGCCGTCGGTGAGGAATGCGTACCCCATCTTCGGATCGGCGCCCAACTCCTTCCAGCCAAACAGATCTTGGTAGAACTGTTTCGACCGATCGAGGTTCGTCACGGTCAATCCCAGATGGTGCACGCCTGCGGTTTGAATACTCATGGCCCGTCCCCTTTCTGGTGAGATCAACCCCGGCATGGGGCTGAAAGTTATATAACCATCTAATAAACTATTAGACAGTTAATCACGACCCATATTCCTCGTCAAGGGCAGAGGTGAAGTTTTTTTCACTTATTCGCCTTTCTTTTCTATTGCAGCGGTTTCGCGACAATCGGCAGGGAATACGCGGCAGAGCGTAACCTGTTATATTGCTGTATGAACGTTATAGGTGATCCTGAATAAGAAGAGGTGGCGATGGCTCAGTCACGATCGGCTCCGTGGTTTCCGTTCATCGGCAATCATCGATGCGTCGATTTTGTGAACACGGAGGTCAACGTGAAGGGGCAGCGCCGGGATTTGTTGACGGATTTCGGAGCGTGGCTGGCATGGCTCGTTCAGGCTCGGGTGATCGACGATGCAACCGCGCGAACGCTTGGCGATCGTTGGGCGGGCAAGCCGGCGGCCGAACGCGCGCTTGACGAGGTCTGGGACTTCCGCCGCATCCTACGCGAGACGCTCGAACGGATTACTCAGGGCAAGTCGATTCCACGTGAGGTGGTCGAGGCCGTCAATCGACTACTCCGAGCCCGAACCGGGTACGTCGAGGTGACGAAGGTCCGGGGCGGATTTGCGAAGCGGGTCCATGCCGAGTTTGCTGCGCCCGGGGACCTCCTCTTCACGATGGCGGAAGCGGCCGGCGATCTGCTTTGTGACGCCGACTTCTCGTTGATTCGGCGGTGTGAGAACCATCGGTGCATCCTGTTTTTTTACGATCAGACCAAGAACCACAGCCGGCGATGGTGCAGCATGCAGTGGTGTGGGAACCGGATGAAGGTGGCGGCATTTTACCAGCGCAGGCGGGAACAGGACGCGAAGGCCAAATCCCCCAGGAGATCGAGTTGATCCTGTGCCTGGCGACTTGTTAATCAGCGCTAACACTGAAAGTCTCGGTCTGTCGGTATCGATATGTTCCGACGCCCGGGCGGCCTCGGGCGATGGACAATCCTGTGGCGTGCCGCTCCCGATGGCCGCGTGGCGAGACACCAGGGAACCCCTATATGGTATATTTTTGGTGCCAAGCTGGTGCCAAACCACCCTGGGTCTGCCAGACCAGCGCGACCGATCGTCATGCTGGATCCGTTGGTTTTGTTGCGGATGCATCAGGATCGGTCGGGCTGGTCTGGTCGGGAGGTGGTTCGTAATCAGCAGGTCGTCGGTTCAATCCCGACCGCCGGCTCCAATAAAATCAGCGGCTTCAGCACAGAGCTATTTTCTTGAGGGATAATCTGTAACGGTTGGTTGCGGATAGTTGCGTCTTCCGCCCCGGTTGTTGATTTATCCACAGGCTCATCCAACCGGTCGACGGCCTGCTTGTTGCTGCCTGGGACCAGGTGCCCGTAGATATCCACGGTGACCTGGATTGAGGAGTGACCGGCTTGATCGCGCACGTAGGCAAGACTTTCGCCGTTGGCGATCAGTCGGCTGCAGAAGGTGTGACGCAGGTCGTGAATGCGGATCCGACGAAGCGCGGCCTTCTCCAGCACGCGGTAAAACACCCGGTGCCGAAGGTTGTCCGGATCGAGGATCCGGCCGTGCTCGTTGCAAAAGACCCACTCGGGCCGTGTCGTGTTCTTGGTAACTGCTTCGAGCTCCTGGGTCGCCAGGTGGGCTCTGAGCGCGTCCGCAAGGCCCTTGGACATGTCCACCCGGCGGGACCGGTGGTTCTTGGGCGTGGTCATGCGGCCGTTGGTCCAGTTCCGTCGGATTTCGATGAACCGGCCGCGAAAATCCAGATCCCCGGGCTGCAAAGCGACCGCCTCGCCGATCCGGCAACCGGTTCGCAGGAGCAGCAGGAACAGCGGGTAGTACGGCAGCGCGTGTTTCTTGACCGCTTCGAGGAACGCGACTTCCTCCTCGTGCGTCAAGGGAGTGACCTCGCTCTTCCGGTCCCGCATTTTCATGAACCGGCCCGGACGGAGGGCGGGGTTCTGTTGCACGATCCCGTCCTCGATCGCCGAGGAGAAGAGCGCGGACAGCGTGCAGAGCATGATCCGCACGGTGTTCGCTGACGCGCCCCCGGTCCGCTTCGCGAGCGCCAACGCCTTCACCGCGCGCCGGTCGATGTGACCGAGCGGTGTGGTGCCGAACGCGGGGAGCAAGTGTGTGTTCAGCACGCCGTCGTAGCTCCGGCGTGTGGTGTATTTGAGCCCCCGAGCCTCGCAGCCCTCAAGGAACGTTTTTGAATACTCCTTGAGCGTGGGCCCTGATAGAGCCGGCTCGGGGGCGTGGCCGTTTGTGGCGAGTGACCACACCGACAGCGGAATGCCCTGTTCGTTGGCGGCGCGAAGCAGCCCCAGCTTCTCGTTCAGGACTGCGGCGGCGCGTTCGGCTGCGCGTTTGCCTTGCGGGATCAGGTGGGCGCACCGCTTCCCTTGGTAGTCCACAAACACCCACCATTTCCCGCTCCCTGGTGGGCGCTCCCGGACCTTTACGGCCATAGGCAGGCTCCCCCTTTCTCGGTTGCGCTCGACGATCGAGTCGCGACGTGCCTGTGCAGCCCGGATCCCGAGGGACGGATCGAGAAATGCGCCAGGCCTGGCCAGGACGTTTGTCGTGGATTGTCTGCGGCTGATCGCGAGCATGGGTGAGGCGCAATCAAAAACACGCCTGCCGGGCTAATGTCAAGCCGAGCGCCGACAGAGCTAAGAGAGGACGTCATCGATGATCGCTTTCAGCTGTTCCGGACGTGGGCGCGCGCGGTAGGCGGACATCCAGCGTTCGAACTCGTCGACCCTGATGAGAAACTTGCCGGTGACGCGGTAATGCGGCAGCGGGTTGATCGGGTCGTTGAGCCGACTGCGAAGCCAGCGGACGGAGCAGGAGGCGTGGCTCGCCAAGGACTTGAGATCCATGTATCCGGGGGGAAGTGACTGGCATGCCCGCATCGGCGGCGTCGCAATCCTCCGCAGGCGAGCATAGTCCGAATTGGGTCCCCCCGGCATGGCGCGAAGCCGCCAATGTGGAGCCGGTTCTGTCCCGATTGCGAACAGGCAATGAGGGCGTGGTGGTAGGAAACCGGGAGCAGAAATCTCCCGCTTCGCGTCCCTGCTCGTCAGTGCATTGAACCTCGGGGCCTGTCTAGGAGTCGACGCCAAGCGAACCGGCCGAGCCGGCGAAAAGGAGCGCCTACCATGATCGTCTTCACGGTTATGTTAGTCGGACTAGCCTTGTTGATAAGCGTGTTAGGGGGACTGTTGTTGAGTCAGGCCACCACGGGGGGCGGTCTGCTCTGTGCTGCCTTTTTCTTGGGTATCCTCGCTCGGATCGCCCAAGCCAGCGAACATCATCAAGAGATATGCGAACTGTTGAAACAACCGGATGCGGCTCCTGGACCGGAGAGCGGGGGAAAGGCTTCTCTTCTGACAAAGCTGAAAGAGCGGTGGTAAGGGGGCCGCTAGGCCGCTATCCGCGCCACGCCCGAAAACGGCACCCGGAGGCCCCGATATGGCGGCTCCGCCCCGTTGGGGACACCAGACTCTTCGCTCACCGAAACACCCCATTCGGGGTGTAGTCTTTCGACCCCGTTTCGGTCAGACTCAAATCTGCGGAGGTTCAGAAGTTTCAGCCGACGTGACGGCGTTTGCCAGGATGGTGGAAACTACTGCGGAGCGGGTGTGAGCGCCCATTTTTTGGTAGATATTCTTGAGGTGTCCCTTTGGGGACACCTCACCTGTTAAGCGCGGGTCGAGCAGCTGCCCGACGGTGAGCTCGGCGCGGAAGGCGTAGGTCGTCCGGCCGTTGCCGACCGTAAGGATGAACGGCACCCGCCCGACCAGGACTTGTTGGAGGACCTTCCGCGCTGCTTGCGCGTCGGAATAGAGCGCGGCACGGAGATCACTGGCTCGCTCAATGGCAAGCTTCCGGATACGCGCCACATCGAACCCCGCCGAACGGGTCTGGGCCGGTACCTCGCGCTCGGCATCGAGTTCCTGGAGGAACCCTTTGCGTGCCGTTGTTGCTGGAAAGTCTCGAGGACGGACGCGCCAAGCTCTACATCACGCGCCGGGCGCTAGCCGCACGCCGCGAAGTGACGCCCGGGTCGCGGGCGAGCGGGGCTTTCAGCGCTCGCGGTCACGTCAGGTAGAGTCCTCCGGTGCGCTCAAGCCAGTCGGCGATCTGCTCGACGGCACGTGCCACGTTGCCGTCCGACACGTCCACGGTCAGTGCCGGCAGGCGCGACGCGGCGACAAGGTCGCGCATCAGCTCTTGCTCGCGAATGAAGCGCTCGAGGTCGTCATACTGCGAAGGCTTGCCGGACACCTTGAGCCGCTCGCGCCGCGCCGCCTCGAACGACCCCGGCGCTCGCGTACAGAACACGATGCGGAACCCGAGCGGCAGCAGGCGCTCCTCCAACCAGCCAAAGTCGTACTTCTTGCCGTGGGCCTGCAGCTGGTAGGCCTGGGTCGAGATGTGAAAGCGGTCCACAATCCACGAGTAGTAGCGTAACAGTTCGAATAGCCGCACCCAGGTGCGGTAGGTCTCGAGGGCGAGCGCCTCTTCGCTCGGGTCGAAGTTAACAAGCCCGCGTCCCCATGGGACGTTGGTGAACGCGCACCATTCAGCGGAGATCAGCGGCGAGGGGTAGCGGTACTTGCGCGGGCCGACAATGCGCGAATGCTCGTTGAGTGCAAAGGCCATCTCGGTCTTGAGGGTAAGCCGAGTCCCTTCGAGGATGATCTTGGGGCAGAGTTTTGACGACACAGCGGCGCCTCTCAGTTTGCACATGCCCGATCCGCTCGCGTCTCGGTATCCGGCGCACTACGCGCGAACACCGATGGCACGGCAGGATCGCAGTATAACTCGTCTGTGCGTTTGTCTGGGGGGCCAGCGTTGACCCGAGAAGCACCGCTGACGAAAAATACAGGAGGTCAGGATGCGGGGCACCACCAGGGTCTGGCGGTCGTGTCGCTGCATAGGCTCAATCCATTCGCATGTTCGGGGCCATTGGGAGCGATGGCACGAGGCGGAGCACAACAAAGACAGCGCTCAAGGCGCCCGCTGCGTGCCGTGCTTTGCGCTGCCTCCGGCCGTTGCCTGGTGGCGGTGCTTGCGCTGGTGGTTGTTGCAGGTGGCGCACTGGGGGCCTGTTCTCGTGCCCCGATCGGCACGGAAGCGGTCGCCCCGACGACGGTCGTCCCGCAGCACGACTGGTCCGATGCCATTATCTACTTCGCGCTGATCGATCGCTTCGCCGACGGTGACTCGGCGAATAACGCGCGCGTCGACGGGCGCAACCCGGGTGCCTATCACGGCGGCGACCTCAAGGGCCTTTTGCAGCAACTCGACGAGATTACCGCACTCGGGGCCACCGCCCTCTGGGTCAACCCGGTGGTCAAGCAGATCGACAAACCGGTGTGGGCGCAGGGGCCGCCGGGCAGCGGGTGGGAACGCGGCTTCGAGCACTGGGGCTTTCACGGCTACTGGGCCGACGACTTCGAGCGCCTCGATCCGCATTTCGGCGGCGAGGCCGAGCTCAGGGCGCTGGTCGAGGCCGCACACGCGCGCGGTCTCAAGGTGCTGCTCGACGTGGTCTATAACCATCCCGGTTACGGGGCGCGTTACCTCGCCGATCCCGCCACCCGCCACTGGCTGCGCGTGCCCTACGGTGACTGCGGCGCCGATCCGCTCACCTGCCAGGTTGGCGGCCTGCCGGATTTCCGGACCGAACTGCCCGAGGTACGGGAGTATCTGTTTCGCGCCCACCTCGGTCTCGCGCGGCGCGTCGGCCTCGACGGCTTTCGCCTCGACACCGTCAAGCACGTCGAGCACGACTTCTGGCAGGCGCACCGCGCGCGCAGCCGCGCCGAACTCGGACCGGGCTTCTTCCTGCTTGGCGAGGTCTGGGGCGGCTCGCACGAGGTGCTCGACCCGTGGTTCGCCAACGACGAGATGGACGCCGGCTTCGACTTCAGCTTCCGGGGCAGCTGCCAGGGGTTCGCCGAGGGCAAAGGCCGTACCGTTGCCTTCGCTGCCTATCTCAAGAAACGCCATCAGGTGCGGCGCGGCTATCACCTTGCGCATTACCTGTCGTCGCACGACGAGCCGATGTTGTTGCACGAGCTCGGCAACGACCCGCAAAAGTTCAAGCTGTGCGTGGCGCTGCAGATGACCATCCCCGGCATTCCGGTGATTTATTACGGCGAGGAGGTGGGAAGGCGCGGGGGCGCGTGGCCGACCAACCGCGGCGACATGCCGTGGGGCGAGCGCGCCGTGGCGCCCGGCCAGGGTATGCCGCGCGACGAGGCGCTGCGCACCTACTACCGGCATCTGATTGCCCTACGCCGGACACACCCGGCGCTCACACGCGGGACATTCCGCGAGCTTTCGACCGCCGGCGACCTGCTGGTGTTCGCGCGAGAGGATGAGGCCTCTGGCGACGCCGTCATCGTCGCCGTCAACCGCGGCATGGACGCCGCGGCGGCAGCGGTGCCGCTGCCGGAGCGCTGGCGCGGGCTGGCGGTGCGTGAAGCGCTGAGTGGCGCGCCGGCGATGCTGGAGGACGGGCGGCTGGCGATCAAGGCACCGCCACGCACGGCGCAGGTGTATGTCACGGAGCCTGGAACGAGGGGCGCGATCGTATGGCCGACATCCGCTTCAAGAACGTAGCCAAGCGTTTCGGCGCGGTGAGCGTGATCGAGGACCTCAGCCTCGAGATCGCCGACGAGGAATTCATCGTGCTGGTCGGGCCGTCGGGCTGCGGCAAGTCCACGATCCTGCGCATGATCGCCGGGCTCGAGGCGCTGAGCGGTGGCGAGCTGTCTATCGGCGGGCGGCGGGTCAACGACGTGCCGCCCAAGGATCGCGACGTGGCGATGGTGTTCCAGAGCTATGCGCTGTACCCGCACATGACGGTGCGCGAGAACATTTCCTTCGGCCTGCGCATCCGCAAGATGCCGCCGATACAGATCGCGGCCGCGGTCACCGAGGCCGCGGCCACCCTCGGCCTGAGCGATCTCCTCGACCGCAAGCCGAAGGAACTGTCCGGAGGACAGCGCCAGCGCGTGGCGCTCGGGCGCGCGATCGTGCGCAAGCCTTCGGTGTTCCTGTTCGACGAGCCGCTGTCCAACCTGGACGCGGCGTTGCGCGTGCAGATGCGCGCCGAGCTGAGCAAGTTGCAGAGCCGCCTGAAGACGACAACGGTGTACGTCACCCACGACCAGGTGGAGGCGATGACGCTCGGCGACCGCATCGTCGTGCTCAACGCCGGGCGGCTGATGCAGGTCGGTCCGCCGCTCGAGCTCTACGACGCGCCGCAGAACGAGTTCGTGGCGCGCTTCATCGGCACGCCGCCGATGAATATCGTGCCGGTGGCGCTGAGTGCGGACGGGCAGCGCCTCGAGCACGCCGCGTTCGCGTTGCCGCTGCCGCCGAAGTGGCAGCAGCCGGCCGCGGCGCACCGGGGCAAACCGCTCGTGCTCGGCATACGGCCTGAGGATATCTGCGAGGCCGGACAGCAGGACTGGAAGGCGGCCGCGGAGTTCGACGGCGTGATCGAAATCTTCGAGCCGCTCGGACACGAGATCATCGTGCACGTGCGCAGCGGCGAGGAACGCATCCTCGCCAAGCTCGAGACCGACAAGCTGCCGAAGATGGGGCAGAAGATCCGGCTCGCGCTCAACGGCGAGAAGATTCATCTGTTCGACCCGCAGACCGAGCAGCGGCTGGCGGGTTGACAACCAACGCGAGGAACGCAGACATGAGACGAATCTTGCTGAAGGCGATGTTGGGCAGCCCCAAGCTCTGGGTGGCGATGTTGATGTTATTGGGTGCGTGGGCGGTGCAGGCCCAGGCGGCCGCAACCACGCTGACGGTGTGGCACGCCTACCGTGGCAAGGAGAAGGCGGCATTCGAAAAAGTCGTCGCCAACTACAACAAGCGGGTGACCGCCAAAGGGATCGAGGTCACGACGCTCGCGGTCCCGTACGATGCCTACGCCGACAAGATCACGGCGGCGGTGCCGCGCGGCAAGGGGCCGGACGTGTTCATCTTCGCGCAGGATCGCCTCGGAGGATGGGTCGAGGGTGGCGTCACGGTGGAGCCGATCGGATTCTTCCTGGACGACCAGACTCGCAGCCAGTTCCTGCCGAACATGCTGGAGGCGATGACCTACCGCGACACCGTGTACGGTCTGCCGCTCAATTACAAGAGCATCACGCTCATCTACAACAAGAAGCTCGTCGCGACGCCACCGAAGACTTCGGGCGAGCTGGTCAAGCTCGCCAAACGTCTCACCGACGCGGCGGCCGGCCGCTTCGGCCTGGCATACGCGTACAACGACTTCTACTACCACGCCGCGCTCCAGAACGCCTTCGGCGGGCGCGCGTTCGATCCGGGTCCGAAGCCGGTGCTGAACGCGCCGCAGAACGTCGCGGCCATGAAGCTGCTGCTCAAGTGGATGAGCCAGGACGCGATCCTGCCGGCCGAGCCGTCCACCGCGCTGGTCACGTCGCTGTTCAACGAGGGCAAGGCGGCGATGGTGTTCTCGGGACCGTGGTTCCTGGGCGAGATCGCGCCCGGCATCGACTACGGGCTCGCGCTGCTGCCGACCATTGACGAGGCTGGAGGCAAGCCGATGCGGCCCTGGCTCACCATTGAAGGCGTGTACGTGTCGGCGAGCTCCAAGCAGAAGGAGGCGGCCTATGAACTCGCCAAGTACCTGGCGTCGGAGGAGGCGGGCTTGGTGCTGGCGGTGGAAGGGCGGCAACTGCACACCAACAAGGCGGTGTACACGCACAAGGCCGTGGCCGATGATCCGGTGCTCGCCGCCTTCCGCAGGCAACTCGACACGGCCACCCCGATGCCGAACTTTGCCGAGATGACGGTGATGTGGTCGCCGGCCACCACCGCCATGAATACGATCGTACGTGGCGCGGCGTCGCCGGAGGTGGCGCTCGAGAAGGCGCAGCGCACAGTCGAGAAGGACGTCGCCGCGCTGAGAAAGGGACGATGAAATCGCGTGCGCTCCTCGTGCAGCCCGTCACGCTCGGCCTCGTGCTGGCGGTGGCCGCGGGCGTGCTGCTGGGCGAGTGGTTCTTCGCCCAGGCGCAGGACGAGCTGCTCGCGGAGCGCCAGGAGCGCGAGGTGGTGATGCAGGCGATGGCGCTCGCCGATCTCGTCGCGGCGGTGGAGAAGACGGCGCAGGCGGGCGCGCCGACGCTCGCCGCGCTCGCGAGCGAATGGGCAGCGCGACACGGCGAGATCGCCGCGATCCGCGTGGTGCGCTCCGGCGACGCGCTGTTGCTGGCCTCGACCGATCCGAAGGACGCGCGGCCGCAGCCGCCTCCGCGACGGCTGGAGCGCGCGGAGAAGCGGTTCTACGACCTCGGGCATGAACTGCGTGCCAACGTCGAGACGAACGCCGCGGAGGGCGTCTTCCGCAAGAAACAGGTTGACGTCGCGCGCCTCGACCGCGCCGCGCTGCGGGTGTCGGTGCCGTACGCCGTGGGCGGCAGGGTGGTCGGCTTCGTACAGGTGGAGCAGCGTGTCGGCGCGCCGCCGGCGCCGCCGGCCGGCGGCCGGACGGCGGTCGCGATCGCCGCGCCGCTTGCGCTGTTCCTGCTGGTTGCCTGGTTGCTTCGAGGTCGTGCCCCGGCAGCGGACAGGCCGTGGGTGCTGTACGGCATTGCGGTGCTGTTCCTCGGCGCGGCGCTCTATGGCGCGGCGCGGGACGGGCTCGCCGATCTCGACACGCGGCAAGAACTGTTCGCGGCGGAGTTGGCGCAACACTATGTGGCGATCAAGGGCGAGGTCCAGAGCGCGGCGGCCACGCACGCGCTCGCCGTCGAGGCGGTGACGGGCAACCGCTGGGACGTGGACGACTACCAGCGGCCGCGCGCAGTCATCGGCGGTGACGGCACCATCGCCCGCGGCGCGCTCGCGGCCGAGCTCGACGCGCGCGACACGCGGGTGGCGCGCGGCCTGTGGGGCAACGCGGGACTCAGCCTGTTGCTGCTCAGTTTCGTCGCCCTCGGTTACGCGCGGCG